>Ga0335073_10005742_pt1 | contig 17435 bp, 21 predicted proteins | sample Lox_Sample_22_FD_207093 | JGI IMG/M metagenome (GOLD analysis project Ga0335073, IMG submission 207093) | Soil microbial communities from Loxahatchee National Wildlife Refuge, Florida, United States - Lox_Sample_2.2 | ecosystem: Environmental > Terrestrial > Soil > Wetlands | place: USA...
CGAGTCCCTTCGGGTTCGAATTCCATTTGGCCGTTAGCCCGTCCCTGGCGCTGCTGGGGATTATCTGGGCGTTGTGTATGGGGTTGATTGGCGGCTTGACGCCAGCCATCCGATCGGCGCGGATACCCGTCAGCGAAGCGCTGCGGGCGACTTGACACACCCTTGCAGGTCGCCACAGCGGCGTGTGCTCCCCGTCCTCGCGAATGAACACGATTGACTCTCCACTTATCGCTTGGCTGTAGACCTCAAGCTCTGGCGCTATTTGAGTTTTTGCGCGAGCTCTACCGCCAGGAACCGTCGCGTTGCGTGCCTTGGTATCGATCGTACGGAGCTGGTGAGGAAGCACGACGCCCATGACCCTGCACCTTGGTGATGCCGCTACAGCTTCCGCCGCTTCCGTGCGGCTAGCGCTGTAGTCGACGAAAAGCGATTATCGAGGCCACCGGATCGCGATAGGAACTATCGTCAGCTCCAAGTCTTGGGCACAAGATGTTGTGACTTTGCTGGTGCTCGTCGCTTTCGATGCGCTGACGGCGCCACGCCGCGCGCCAGTATCAGCAGACCCAGCGCGAACAGCAGGGCGCTGCTTGGCTCGGGCACTGAACCGATGTCAAGCGTGAAGCTGTCCGCGGTCGCCCCACCTCCCCACGTCCATACGTAGGAGCCGGGCGTTACGCCGAGGCTGCTGAATGTCTGGGAGTAGTAGGTGGAGCTGTCGGACAAGGCACTTCCGGAGACATAGTCCAAGGGCACGGAAAGCATTTCATGACTGCCGTCGATCGCGACGTTGTCTCCGCTACCGATGTTGGGAAACGTTATGCCACCACTCCCGAAACTCGTTGGTCCGGTGATCCCGGCGTAGGAAAGGCTGGGCAGTGCATTCACAGGCGAGGTACTGGCCCCGGTACTAATCGTTCCGAGTATTGGATTTACCCCGGCATTAGTGAGGCAGTGGGTAGGACAACTTGGCGTAAGCGCGCCCAGGTTGATTGATCCGCTTCCGATAGCGACGACGTTGCTCCCCTGTTGCAGGAGCGTCACGATATAGCCGGCCTGCGCCGGTGCGGCGGATAGGCCGAAGGCGATTAACATCGCCACGCTGTGAGCCGCAGCTCCCCGTATGAATTTGATGAGCGTCATTTTGCCCTCCCGCCCATTACCTCGGCTGCTAGTTTACTCCACTCGCGAGTATGCTCCCGCAAAAAAAGAACCGTGGGCCATTGAGGCCCACAAGAGGGACGATCGTGTGCAAAATGTCCCTCTCTGGCGGCTGCGTCCTGGAGGTTCGCCGAAAGCGACATCACAGGACTCAATCTTGGGCTCCCATAAAGCGGACGGCTGCGGGAGAACTTAGTTTGATGTGCCGGATTTGGTGATTGGAAATGCGCTACTCGACGGTGCCGAAGGCCAGCCCTCGGCCTTGGCCAGCGCGAGCATGGTATCGAGGTCGCGAACCTGCACCATGAGCGTGCCATTCGTGGTTACGCCGTTGAGCCCCATGTAACTAACGCCCCTGTTGTCCTTGAACTCGACAACCTGCATGCCCTTATGAACCATTGGGGTGAGCTCTATCCGGCGAGTAGTTCCGTCGGACATGGTCACCGTCTTGACGTAGTGGCCGACGAACAGGTCGCCGAACGCGAAGTTCTGTCGTATCTCATCGATAGACACCATGAACTTCCTTTGTGCAAGATCAGTGGTGACCGAGTGCCTCGCGGCAGTAGCGTTTGGGAGTCGAGAGACCAGCAACCCCGCAGTAAAGCCTGCGACGAGTAGGCCTATGCTCTTGACGGAAGTGCCGTTCATATGTGCTCCCATGCCCGACGTAAGGGCAGCGCGATTGCAGGTACTCCCGAATCGGGCGGCCTGTGGTCGACCGATCGGTTAGCCGTCATTCGCGAACGGCAACTTTCGGTTCATAGTGCCCATTGGCCAGCCGGCGCTCTCGCGGAGTCGCCGCGAGATCTCACAGCCCCTTCGCCGCCACCATCTTCTCGATGACTTTGGCTTTGTGATCGATCACAAGATGAGAATAGCGTTTGACCAAGCTTACCAGGCGCTACGCGGCCGTGTAGGGATCGCAGGCTCGTCGTAAGCGTTTGAATGCTCAGTAATTTCCGACTGTGCACTGGCGAAGATACCCGGATAGGTACCCCTCCGCCATCTGCACAGGCTGACGGCGCCGTCCGTTGTCGCCACGGCTGCTACCGGGCGGCTCGCGACGGCGCGCCAGGGTCATTTGGACTTTGATCGTCCTCGCAGCGTCTTGCCACCGAGTTCGGCCGAAGCAAGGCTTCCGGCGACCTTATCCAGCCATACCGCAGAGATGGCCCGGAGTTCTGCTTCCACGGAATAGCGCGAATCTCGGCAATCGAAGAGCACTTCATCACCGCGCTGCGCCCGGACCAGTGCAAATGCCTTCTCGAGCGAACGGCTGTTGTCGAACATGAGAGTCATATCCGCCAAGGGAGCGGCATATCCGACAGCGTGCTGGGTTCGCGGAAATCGCTGCTGCAATTTGTTCAACGGAACGCCGTGGCCACCTTGTTCCTTGCGAGTCTCCACCCTCATCATTGACAGCTCGACCGAGGACAAACCGACGAAGAGCAGCACCACGAGGTACCCTGCCTGTTGCAGCGTCCTGATGATGTCTGCTTTCGATTCATGGGCCCCGTCAGGCAGCGCCCGCCAATGCGAGAAAACGGTCTCGAACGCGAACGGCATTCGCTGCTCCATGACCAGCGATATGAAGGCTCTGACGCCCTCCTGGGACAGCAGCTGCCAGCGCTCGTCGTCGTCGCGGAGCCGTTGTGCCCAGAGCGGTAGCCTCGACGTCTGTGGATCGGGAGGCGGAAGAATGGAGGCCGTGAGTCGATCCGCATTGACCAGCGGAACCTGCAACTGCGCCGCCAAGCGTTGATACCAGAGGGTCGACTTGCCGCTGCCATTGTGACCAGCAAGGACGAACGCAGCCGGCTTCTTTTCGCCGTGTATCGCCTCGTCCAGCAGCTTCATCAGCTCCGGCGGGCGCCTGAGCCTGGTCACTCCGCTCTGAACTTGCCGCCGACCACGCGGCCGACCGTCCGAGTTCCATCAGCAGCTTCGCGCACGACCTTTGTGACGTCCTCAGGATAGGCTGAGTATGCAAAGACCCTCCCCGGGGTATGAGCGCGAAAGACTACCTGCTTGCTGATGCCGGGCTTGCTCAGGGCCTTTCCCAATTTTCGGACGATCACCTCGGCCTCATCCGACCGGTTCACGAATCTCGGCGGCCGCTTGGACTTGCCGACGCGCACCAAGACGACCTCCTTGTCGAAGGCCGGAAGCGCCTTGCCGCGAAGGCGAATCACCTTCACGCCAGCTGACTTTTTCGCTCTTACCGCCATCGCACTAATCCTATACCGGTCCGCTGGGATTCTACCACGCTGAGCCCGCCGGGTCCGCAGTCGGCGCCCGCCGGCCGGCCCCCGTAGCCGTCAGTGGCTCTCAGCAGCTCGCTGACTCCCAAGGGTTCGCTCGCCGCCGCGCAGTTCAGGCCCAGACGTCGACCTCACACGGACGACGGATCCGACGCCGATCGAGACGCAGCAACAAGACGGCATCTTCGCGCGTCTAGGCAGGAAGCGGTTTGGCGAGAGAGCCCCTTGGGCCGAGGGGTCCGCGTGAACGCAAGCACGCACCCAAGTTCGCCTACCGACTGGAGCACCCAGGGAAGAAAGCGTCCGCTGCCGCCGAGCTGGATCGATGTCAGCGCCAGCCGTCATGCCCGGGGGCCGCCCGTGCGGTACACACGTAGCCTATAATTGCGCATGTCGAAATCGAACCGAAACGTCGGCGCACATCCACCGGTCCTCTCAGATGCCGCACGCATGTATGCCAAGAAGGTCAGGGGCAACCGGAAGTTGGCAATCAAGTTCTCACGGAAGCGGGCATTATCGAAAAGCCAGGTGTTCTCGCCCGCCCGTATCGTTAATGCTCTCACGCAATAATCACCGATGAAGGCCCAATACGACTTCTCACGCGGCCAGCGTGGCCGGGTGCTGTCCTCACGTGGCAAGACGCGCATTGCGATCTACCTGGACGATGCCATCGTCGAACGCTTCAAAGCAGAATCTGCACGGACGGGGAGTGGCTACCAGACACTCATCAACGAGGCACTAGCGCAGACTGTAAGCGGTACCGAGCCCCCGGTCATCACGGCGAGCCAAGTGCGGAAGATCCTGCGCGAGGAACTCGAGAAGGCTTACGGTTGGCACCTGCGTCAAAGGTAGCAGCACCACTGCTGCCGACCTACCGGCAACTTGTGTCACCACCGGTGACATTTTTTGTTGCGAGGGCAACACACACCGCGAGCTCTGCAAGCCGGCCGGACGCCGCAGCAAGTAGTCCGCTCTTGTACCGCCCTGCCCGGTTGCCGTCCCCTGCGCCAGAAGAGTTACCGGCGCTCTCACTCAGTCAGACATCGGAGCTGCTGGGCTACGCGCGCTCTCTTTTGGCGCCTGGGCCAAAAGAGAGTGCGCTGAAATCTGCCGCAACTTCTTGATCCATTTGACGCTGGCGCAACATCCCAACTATTTTGGATGGATGAGGCAAAAGTTGACCTAACATCGGTACTGCTTCAACATTCTCTCGACAATCGGCTACACCTGCGGCAAGCTGTAGCGGACTGAGCGGTGGAGCAATCACCGTCGCTGGCGACGTGCGCAACGTCGTAAACCAAAAGCCGTCGAGCACCCGGAAGCACGGCTGCGACCCCTAACCGGGTCGGGGTGCCGGTCAATAGACACAAGAGCCACCCAAGGCTCCTTCATCCTCCCATCGCCTTTCCCAGGCAAGCCTATGCGCGCCCACGCGTAAGCCGCTCGGGTGTATGGCCGTTTCACGACCGTCTCCCGTAGCCCCGGGCGCCCTCCTGATTCTGGCCGTTGGCAGGCCAGAGGGCATCAGGAGCTTCCCAGTGGTCTCCCCCACAAACCGTCCGGCGGGACGGGCACGGTGCAACGCCGTCCGCTCTCCAAGAGCGGCTTCCCGGTATGGCTGGAAACAGCATTCGGGAAGGCACGTAAACGCTCAAGTCATGCCGCGGAGCCCTCCATGGACTCCGGAAGCGCCCAGTAGATCGATGACAATGTGCACGCTCGCCCACGCCAAGCGCGCCGATCTCGCGGCGAACGATGGTCGCGACCTTAGAGGGCTCCGCCGCAGCGATGAAGGCCTCGACATACGACCGGACGCCCGGAGGCGCGCCGCAAAGCAGGGAAACGATGAAGGCGGCAAGCTCCTCCTCGCTGCGGCGCTGCAGGGCAGCCAAGGCCCCGGCGAGTTCTTCTTCAGTGTCCACGGCGGGCCTAAACTGCGGCGCTCGACAAAATGAACCCGGGTGTGCTCGGCAAGATCAGTCCGCCTGGGCGACAGTATTTGGCGACTACTTCTTCGCGCGATTGGAGGGCCGGCTTGCGGGCCGCACCGGAGCTTCTCTTGCAAGTGCCGTCTTCGCAGCGTTGGTCAATGTCTTGACTGTCTCTACCAAACGAGCGAGCGCGGACCGATACACGAGGCTCTCTTCGCGACGGTCTACGGCCATCACCATCACGATCAGCGCATTGTCTTCGACGCGGTAGACCAACCGGACGCCTTGCTTATTGAGCTTGATTTTGTAACAGCCAATAAGATCGCCGTGCAAGGAGCCGCCCGGCACGTGTGGGTTGTCGAGCCGCTTGGCAAGCAACTTTTTCAGCGGCTTCTTGATCGAGCCATCGAGAGCGTTCCACTCCTTCAGAGCCTCGGGGTGAAACAGCAGGCGGTATTTGTGCTTGGGCCGCTGCTCAGAGCTCGTCAATATCGACCTCGATCGGCTCGGCACCATCGCTCATTCGGGTGCGTACCAGATTGAGCAGCTCCCGATCGCCAAGTGCCTCGAGCATGGCTTCCATGAGTGCCGGGTCCACCATATAAAACGCCGGCCTATTGTGGTTGAGTACCGCCACAGGGCGGTTTCCCGCCTCACGAAGTACCGCTGCGGGGTTCTTCTTGAACTCCGACATGCTGATCGTCGTATCGGCAAAGATGGCATGCATGATTAAGCTCCTAATTCGGAGCTAATTATAGATACGAATATCGCACTTTTCAAGGGTCGTTTCAGATGCGACAACCCCTTGAAAGCGCACGAGATGAACGTACCAGTCCCCCGAGGGCGCCCCTCGATGCGGGGCTTCCGGGAGCCGTTCCGGCAAGCGCAGCCGAGCCCGCACGCGTTCCGTACAGCGCAGTGTCAACACAGCAGGACGCGCCCGGACGCTACGCAACGCCGGACCAGACCGACAGCATGGCGCGTAGTGCGACGGCATCAGATCTCCGCGAGACGCCGTAAGGTATCGGGATAGCGCTGCACGAGACGAATGAGCAGCGCCGCTTGCGCGTTTGGCTTGGCCCGGCCCTGCTCCCAGTTCTCCAGCGTGCGGACGTTGGTGCGCAGGTATCGTGCGAAGAGGCTGCGGGAGAGCTTCATGTCCCCCCGGACTTTCGTGAGTTCGTCAGCGCGGATCTCCGGCACGGGCTTCGGTTTCACAGCATGCGTCCGAAGCGTTCGTTTGCCAGCACGCTGATCGGCCAGGGCGTCAAACCCTTCCATCAGCTCATCGAACAGATTGCGCTTCTTTCTCATGTTTCGATGGGCATGATACGCAAGTTGCGTATAGTCGCAAGCTGCAGTGCGGAGCGGAGATCCTGGCTTCTTCAGCAGGGCCCACCACGATCGTTCTCGATGTCCAGGAGGGCATCGGCCACGGCGTGCCATCCTCCGATCACATCGCTGCGGGTTTCGAGGAGCTTCGTCTTTCCGGGGTTTGGCTTAAGGCCTCCGTCACGAAGCTCCTCGGCAATACGCTGGATGCGCTCGCGCAGATATCGGGAATCGCCCCGGAGCGATGCGCGATGGATGCCGTCCTTGAAACTCGACCAGGGTCTGGCCCCGCACTGCGCGCTCGGTCGCGTTGGCGGCGATCCCGTGCGCGCGCAAGTGTTGTGCGAAGAGTCCGCGCCACTCTCGCAGTGTGGCTTTCCGGATGTTGAGACGCTTCCCATCCTCGCTCACCGCCCTGACGACGAGGTGCACATGCGGATGATCCTGGTCCGTATGGATGGCCAGGGCATAGCGATGTTTGAGGGCGAACTGCTCGCGCGCGAAGTCCCGGCTCGCGAGCAACAGCTTCTCGGGCGGGGTCCCCTTCGGCATCGAGAGGATGACGTTATGAACGAGCCTGGCCGGCTTGCGACCCGCCTTGCCGCGGTACGGCCCCCTGCACTGCGCATTCGCTGAGTCGAGATCCCAGTCGTCGGTGAGGTCCTTCTCGATGCCCTTCCCTTTGAGGTGATCGCCCTCGTCGGTCTCGATCTCGAGCCTCCCGTTGCGATCAATGTAGCGAAGGTGAGCGATGACACCGGCCGTGCTTATCGCGCCCCTCGAGACCTTGTACCGCATTGACACCGACGTCATCTTGATCTTGGCTGTATTCGCCAAGAAGACGGAATAGACTCCTGATGACATCATCAGAACTTGCCGCAACAGACTGAGAGATTACGAAGATGCGAGCCGAAAAGAGAAAGCGCCTGGAAGCAAAAGGCTGGAAGATCGGAAGCGCTGAGGACTTCCTCGAGCTATCCGACCAGGAGTCCGCGTACATCGAGCTGCGGCTCAAGCTCGCACGAGGATTGAAAGCAAGGCGCCACGCTCGCGGGTTATCGCAAACCCAATTGGCCAAAGCGGTGCAATCCAGCCAGTCGCGGGTCGCAAAGATGGAAGCCGGCGATCCTACCGTGTCGCTAGATCTGCTGGTGCGGTCACTTCTCGCCCTTGGGGCTTCGAATCGGGATCTCGGGCAGATCATTGGCCGTGGCTGAATAACGCTCAGCGCCGATGCTCCCGCCATTCATGCCGGCCTCCGATCCGCTGATATCGGCCACAACGCGACGCTGGCGGTCAGCGGTCAGCTTTCAGCTTTCCGGTTACCGGACATTGGCGTCAGTATAATGTCGCCCGCCGTATGGCGATCTGAGTGATGACGGGCCCAACTGTGGGTGAGGGAGGTCGGCCTTCCGTCAGGTGGGCCTCACCTGCCGCGTGTTGCTCCAGACGACCTGCGCAATGCCGACGAGCGCGAGGATCGCACCGTAGAGCACCCAGCGCCGCTGCCCAACCATGAATCCCACGCGGAAGGCGAGATCGAGTCCCTGCAGGATCCAGACGATCCCTATCGCGACCATCGCAAGTCCGATGAGGCTGCTCACGATTCGCATCAACAAATTGAACGCGCCGCGCATCAAGGCCCCCGTTCATCTGAGTTTCGTGCCGCGCGAGTATAGCGCGTTGGGGCGCATCTTCCGGCGCCTTGCCCGCGCGCGGCAGAGTCCCTGCCGCAATGACCGAACTGCGTGCCACAAACCGGAACTATGTGCCGCAGCCGCGGGCTGAGAACGGGGGCCGTTGTGTGATCCCCACCTCCACTCGACTCACTCGTAGCGAAGCGCATGAATAGGACTCGTGCGCGCGAGGCGAAGCGTATGTACAAATACAGTCGCCCACGCGATCAGCAGCGCAATTGCACCGCCAGCCATGAAATATGTCGGGTCGAGCCAGATGTGATCGGCGAAGCCTTGCAGCCAGCGCTGCAGATAGTAATAGGCAAGGGGCCACGCCACGACGTTGGCAAGGAGCACCGGAACCGAAATGCGCCACAGCATGATCTTCAGGATATCCAGCGTGCGGGCGCCGGAGATCTTCCGGACCGCCACCTCCTTCGTGCGACGCTCGGCGGTAAATACCACGAAGCCATAAAGGCCCAGACAGGCGACGAAAATGGCAATGACGACGAACACGCCGAACACCGTACCTTGCCGCTCATCGGACCGGTAAAGCTGCGCGAAGCTTGCACTGAGGAACGAGCGCCGGATCGCGACCATCGGCACGAAGGCGTGCCAAGTCCGATCGATGAAAGCGAGCGTCTGCGGAATGCGTCCGGGACGCAGGCGCACCGAGAAATTCATTGGCAAGCCCAGGTCATAGGTGTAAATGGTTGGCGCGACCGGCTCGCGCGCGCCTCGCGTCTCGGCGTCTGCGAGGACTCCCACGATACGCACCCGAATGGGCACTTGAGAGTCCTGGTACAGGACAATTTGACCGACTGCGTTCTGCGGTGTGAAGCCCAGTCTTCGCGCCCCAGCTACGTTCACCAGAACATTACGGCCTGCGTTCGCACCGTTAATCGAGAATCGGTCATTGCCGCGCGACGCCGACAACAGCCGCCCTGTCACCAGTGCAATGCCGTAAGTCCGCGGATAGTCGGGTCCAATGGATAGCGAACTCAGGCTCAACTGCGGTTGCCCTGGCACCTGAACGCCTGCCACACTCCGGTTGAAGAGGTCGAATGGCGCAATGTCGGACATACCGACTTCGCTCACTCCGGGATTTGCACGCAACGCCTGGGCAAACGCCTCCTGCCATGCGCCGGTCAGATCGTGGTTCTGAATCACGACGATATTGTCCCGTCGGAAACCCAAGTCCGTGTTTCTCACATAGTCCACTTGGCGAAATACAACCATAGCCGCAATGCCCAATGCAATGGAAACAGCGAACTGCATGAGCACCAGCACGTCGCGCAGCCCCATTGAAGTCTTTGAACTGCCGGTCGTCGCTTGCAATCCACCAACGGGACGAAGTCTCGAGAGAACGAACGCCGGATAAATTCCACTCAGCAGACCTGCACCGGTCGCAACGCCGATGAGTATCAGGTCGAGTCTCCAATCCTTCGCATAATCGAGCGCAATCGACTGCTGCAGGAAGCCGTTGAACATCGAGAGCAGGATCTCCGCCGCGGCGACCGCGACTGCGAGGGACAACAGCGCCAGACACACCGCCTCGCTCAGGAACTGAAAACTCAATTGTCTACGTGTCGCACCCAACGTCTTTCGCAGCCCGATTTCGCGCGCTCGAAGCGCCGCGCGCGCAGTCGCCAGATTTATGAAGTTGAAGCAGGCCACCAGTAGAATCAGAACGCCGATGATGACTACGCCATAGAGGTTGCTCCAACTTCCGGGGGGTGTCAGATTGCCTGCAAAGCCAGAGGAGCTGAGATGAACCTGGGTAAAGGGCGTGAGATGAATCGCCTCAGCCTGACTGCCCCGCCACGCAACGCCAAGCTGCTGCCGCAGCCCTGTAATATCCTGATCTAGAATCCGTGGCATCGCCGCCAAAATGGCGGGCGGTTTGACGCCCGGCGCCAACCTGATGTAGGTGTACGGATGCCTATAGAACCAATCGTTTACCACCTCGCTCGACGGATCTGGATCAGTCAGCGAAGTCGACGGGATAAACACATTGCCGGCAAGCTGAGTGTTCTGAGGTAGATCACGCACCACGCCGGTTACCCGCAGCGGCACGGTCTCTCCGCCACAGGCGACGCTCTTGCTCGGGCAACTGGCCATATCGGCGGTGAGCATGCGGCCCATTGGATCGGTGTTGCCGAAATATCTCTTCGCTGCCGACTCGGACAGCACTACCGACTCGGGCTGACTCAAGGCGGAGCGCGGATCGCCCTCGAGGAAAGGAAGGCGAATGAGCGTGAAAAAATTCGAGTCTACGAACTCGGCTTTGGTCTCCAGGAACTGCCGATCCCCATGGGTCAGCGTCAGAGTCGCGGGGCCTAGACGGGTCATTCCGGTGATGCCAGGAATTTGGTCACGCATCGCGACCCCCAACGGATAGGGGGTAGTGGCGGAGTTAAGTGGAGCCATACCGGGGAACCGTAAGGTCGATTCCACTCGGTAAAGGTCTTGAGCTTCCGGGATCCATTTGTCGTACGAGAGCTCGTAGCGAACGAACAGGACGACGAAGATCGTGCATGTGAGCGCCACCGAGAGCCCGAGGATGTTGATGAAGCTGTAGAGCTTGTGGCTCACCAAGCTGCGGGTGGCGACCTGCATGTGATGACGGAGCATGGACACCTCTCTGACCAGTTGTCTCACTCGGTTGGCGACAATCGTCCCATCGAACAGATGCACGATGCGACGGGCGCAACGGCATGGCAAGGGCGACCGCCAAGCACAGCTGCTGGCCTGTGATGTGGTAGCCGCGTTTGACGCATAGCCGCCAATCGGACGTCCGCTTCGTCGGCCTCGCAATCCATGTGATTGAGCCGGGCTTTCAAAGTCCCTTCGCCATGATCATCTTCTCGATCACCTTGGCCTTGTGGTCGACCACCAAGTGCGAATAGCGCTTCACCATTGCGAGCGTCTTGTGTCCTAACACGTCGGCGATCTCGAGGAGAGATGCGCCCTGCGCCGCAAGCATCGAGGCGGTGGTATGGCGTAGGTCATGGAAGCGGAAGTCACTGATCCCGGCCGTCTCGAGCGCGGCGTACCAGTGCGCATCGAAATGCTCACAGGGCGCGTCGAGCTGGGGTTTGCCGGTCTTAGGGTCGCAAACCACAGTCGGTGAGGGAAACAGGTATTCGCTGCGCGCCGAGTTCTGAAGTTTGAGCTCGCGCAACGATTCCAGCGCCTTGCCTGCGAGCGGGAGTGTCCGCTGTTCTCCGTTCTTCGTGTCGTTAAGCGTCGCACGACCGGCCTTCAAATCCACGTCGACCCATCTGAGCGACAGCAGCTCACCGCGACGCGCGCCCGTCGTGATCGCGAGCAAGACCAGGGAGTGAAGTGGCGGCCAGTCGGACTTGACGCAAGCAGCCAACAGCGCAACGCGCTCCTCGTCCGAGAGAAACCGCGTACGGCCGCGCGTTTCCTTCTTGCGGCGGATGTCGCCGACTGGGTTGCGGTCGATGAGCCGGCGCTCCTTCACGGCGAAGGAGAAAAGGTGTGAGAGCGTCGCGATGTAGCGGTTGACGGTAGCGCCGCTGCGCCGATATTCCTTGGGCGGGATGATCTCGCCGGTTTTCTTGTCCTTCCGCGGCTTACCTCGGGTGAAGGTTTCCGCCCCGCAGGCGTCGCGCGCCTTCGAGACGGCGTCGGCTGTTATCTCAGCGACGCTCTTGCCGGCAAACTGCTTGGACCACCAGTTCAGCTGAAGCGTGCGGGCCGCGCGCTGCACCTCATCGAACTCCACCAGGACCGTCTCTGCGTAATCCTTCGCGAGCGCGTCGAAACTGGTGCGCTTCGCGGCGGCGTGCGGAAAGTGCCGCCCTTCGCGGATTGCCGTTTCGATTGAGGCCGCCCATGCCTCTGCTTCCTTCGGGTTCGGGAATGTCGCCGACTCGGACGAGCGGCCCTTTACTCGCACCTGCGCACGATAGGAAACGTCCTTCGTGAGCGGCGAGACGATGCGCTGGATGGAAGCCGTATGCGCCTCGGTGCCCTGCGTGCAGCGGTGAGTAAGTCGCTGCACGGAGTCTGCACGAAATAACGCACGCCGTGACGCTTGCCAGGCTCTACGCGCTCGCAAGCTGCTGATATTTCGAGAAATTTGGTGGGCCGTGTAGGGATCGAACCTACGACCAAGAGATTAAGAGTCTCCTGCTCTACCAGCTGAGCTAACGGCCCATTCAAAATTGGTGGGGTGGACGATGGGACTCCATCGGCCAACGCGAAATTGCCCACTTTCCGCCGATTTTCGCGAGCTGCGATCCCGGTCTGTGGAACGGAAAGTGTAACAGGTTTCCCCGCTTAAAAAGAGAGCCGCCCTCTCCTGCCAATCGACCCCTCTCGGGTTCGCGCGACCAGCAGCGGCGGCGGCTCTGCAGAGGAGCTTGCCGCCCACCTCGCGCCGATCGTTGATGATGACGGCCTTCAGCTGATCGAGGAGGAGTTCAGCCGGCACACCGCCGAAGGCTGCAAAGACCTCTCCCAGCCCGCGCATCAACCCCGCCCAATGGTCTGGCCGCGGGTAATACCGCGTAGGGGATTTTCAAGTAGCCCCTAGGTTGAGGAAGCTGAGGGTGGCTATGAAGTTTATTCACTTTAATGCTTCTTATAGGAATCATAAAATGCGCAGGACACATTTTGCGTCGCTGTTAAGAGGCACTATTTTATATGAAGTTAATATAATTAAAGCATCTTATAAGATATAATATTAGTCTATTTTGCATTTAGTATCGCTTTTTAGATTCATTATGAATACTAATTCTATTGGAACTCTCAGTGATACGGCAGCCTTGGAGGCCCTGGGCTCGCGCTTGGCGGCGGCGCGTTTGAAGCGCAACCTCACCCAGGCAGCGCTCGGCCGCGAGGCGGGCGTTTCGCGCGCCACCATCGAGCGGTTGGAAAGGGGGGTGGGGGCGGAGCTCAAGCTCTTGGTCCGCGTGCTGCGGACGCTGCAGCTGCTGGATGGCTTTTTGGCCAGCATCCCCGCGGATGAACCCAGTCCCATGGCGCTGTTGCGGGCCCACGGCAAGAAACGGCAACGGGCGCGAGGCAGACACCCCACGAGGCCGGCATGAGCGAACTTGCCGAAGTGCGTCTGTGGGGGGAAGTGGTCGGGGCGGTGGCCCAAACTGAGCCCGGTGTGTTTGCGCGCTTTGAGTACAGTCCGCGGTTCTTGAAGTCGGGCCTTGAAGTAGCGCCGCTGATGATGCCTCTGTCGACCAGGGTCTACCAGTTTCCAGCACTGGGTTGGGATAGCTTCAAGGGGCTGCCGGGCTTGCTGGCGGACAGTCTTCCGGACCGTTTCGGAAACACCCTGATCGATGCCTGGCTCGCCACCCAAGGGCGCGCGCCTGGCAGCTTCGGGCCCATCGAAAGGTTGTGCTACATCGGTACTCGAGGCATGGGGGCCCTTGAGTTCCGACCCGTCAAAGGTCCGCGGGCCCGCAAAAGCGAAAAGCTCAAGATTGAGGCGCTGGTCGAGCTTGCCTCCCAAGTGCTGCAGCACCGCCAGGACCTTGCGACATCCTTCGCACCCGGCTCTGTGCACGCCGGCCTTGCTGAACTGCTGCGCGTGGGCACCTCCGCTGGCGGTGCAAGGCCCAAGGCGATCATCGCCTGGAATCCCGATACCCAAGAGGTGCGTTCCGGGCAGGTTGCCGCGCCGGCCGGTTTCTCCTACTGGCTCTTGAAGTTCGATGGCGTGCGCGGGGCCGGAGATCATGAGCTGTCAGACCCCAAGGGTTTCACCCGCGTGGAGTATGCGTACTACCTCATGGCGCAGGCTTGCGGCATTGAAATGACCGAGTGCAGGCTACTCGAGGAAGGCCCACGCAAGCACTTCATGACAAAGCGCTTCGATCGTACCGATGCGGGCTCGAAGCTGCACGTGCAAACCTTGGCGGCGCTCGCACACCTCGACTACAACACCCCGCAGGTGAACACCTACGAGCAGGCATTCCAGGTGTTACGGGAGCTTGGGGGTACCGCTGCGGCGCGCGAGGAACTGTATCGCAGGTGTGCCTTCAATCTCATTGCCCGCAACCAGGATGATCACGTCAAGAACATCTCGTTCCTGATGGACGCGCAGGGCAGCTGGAGTCTCGCCCCCGCCTATGACCTGACCTATGGCTATGATCCTGCGAATCGCTGGATGGCCCAGCACCAAATGGGTGTGAATGGCAAGTTCGATGGCTTCACACGTGAGGACCTGACGGTCCTGGCTGATACAGTGAGCCTCTCCAAAGGCATCGCCGCCGACATCGTGGCGCAGATTGCTCGCGCGGTGTCCCGATGGGAGGAGTTTGCCGCCCAGGCGGGCGCGCCGGAGGCCTACGTGCAGCAGATCAAGGCGAACCAGCGCTTGTATCTAGTGCGGGGTACTGCGACAGCCTGATCAACCGTCCGAGGTCAGCTCCGCGCAATTCAACCGACTCCGCTGCCGATATCGCTGGGATTTGCAACTGTAACGACGCCCCGGTGGAGACCTGTGAGAGGCGCCACGCTCATTCGTTCGCAGTCGCCTCCTGATCAATAGCGATTAGAACAGCCAGGCCATCCGCGTGCACCTTTACGCGGTGTTTCGGAACTCCAGTGGACACGGGCGCCGCGGTGTCCGCTGACCGCTAATAGCGGCGCGTACAGTTGGGTTTTGTCTTCACCGCTCCGGCCCCCGAATTCGATGCCGATGAGTGAGCGTGATCACGCATCTCGTTCGCTCAAAATTCAAAACTTCCTTTGCGAGCGTAATGGCTGCGCCACTGCGGCGCGTTACTCCGGGTTCGACGCAGTGCGCTTCGGTGCTGCTCGCCAGTCTCATCGAAGAGGGGCACCTTCCGCAACGAGGTATGAACGCGATCGATCTGATTGGCGAACGCCTCCCCGAACGCGAGCAGATCGACGGACTCACCCTCGAGGGACGCCTCGATGCGCTCTCCGGGGGCCAAGTGCGCCGTGCTGCGCGCAGGTACCGGCGTAGCCGCTGCGCGCGCTCCCAGGCTCCGGCCTCGGCCTCGAATCGCGCAATGAGGCGGGCATGCGCCTCGCAGGTCTTTCGGATGCGCTCGCGCCGCCGCGCCTCCTGGCGCTCCCGCTCGGCGGCCTCTTGAGCCTCCTTGCGCCGCTCCTTGATGTCGAACTACCCTCATCGCCGCCGAACAGCAGGACCCGCTCCCAATACCAATCCGCTGCATTCCGGGTAAGCGTCCTCATACATTCCCGAATCCTAGACGACGGCGGTCACCCGACCACCCTACTTGTCACTCAGAAGTTCAGGAACAGAGACTTTCAAGGCATTCGCCAGCACCTCGAGAGTACTCAGGGTTACGTTGCGCTCACATCGCTCGATGGACCCTACGTACGTCCTGTGAAGGTCGCAGGCGTCAGCAAGCGCCTCCTGCGAGAAACCGCGCCTTATCCGATAGGCGCGAACCTTCTCCGCCAGGACTCTTCTTAGGTTTTGGCTCGCCTTGCGCACAGCTTCTTCGGAACCGCCGGATCCCGAAGACATGCTGTGGGCTTGATGACTTTGGTTCTACAGACTATAAGTAGCACATGAAAGAAGATATGATCCAGGTACGAGTCCGGAGATGTTCGCGTTTCTGCTCACAGGCTACCAACGACGTTTCATGAACCAAGGTACGAGGACAAGTGCGCGTCAGCTCTGGCGAATGAAGCGCCAGTCCCAACGGCGGGATCATGCTCTGATCGCCCGCGGCGAAGTACCGTCCGAAACAATGCATCTCTTACGCGGGAAACGCGTCCGTGGGGCACGCATAATATGGCCGGGCACGACTCTGGTTGACCCAGAACCAACCCCATCCGTTGCGAGCGGCAGTTCCGCCGAGTCCACCTCCGGGATTCAACGCAAGAAAATCGCGATCTCTAGTTCCGCAGCGAAAAGTATCGGCATGAAGACCGTCTACGCGCTGGTCCGGCTTCCCCCTCGTGGAGCCTCCGAGCTCATCGGGGTCTACTCGACCCGGAAGAAAGCGGAAGGACTTCTCGAGCAACTGCGGGAAAGCAGACGTCGCGGCTTCCGCGTTAGAGCCGTCGTCCTAGATGCCATCCCCACTGAAGGCTTCTGGTTCGACACCGCGCGCGAGCGCGCATTGCGTTCACATGGCCAAGATCCGCTTGCTCTGCTGCTCGATCGGGTCAAGGACACGGTTGATCAGTCGGTACATGACTTCGGCCGCGCAAACCGGCACGGTCCCGGGCGCAAATCGAGATCCGTAGGGGTACGAAAGTGAAAGACACGAAACCGTGCAATGTCGATGTGCCTGAGGCAGAGCCAAGTCCCAGTCTGCTCACCGAGGGACGACCCGGACCTGTAACAAGGACTTACTTCGTGGATCCTTCCCATCCTCTCGGAATCCGCGACGAAATTCTTTGCGAGGTGCCACTACCCGATCGGGAGTCACCCGAACCCACGAGATTCTACACAACGTCCTGTCCGGACCCAAATAGGCATCGCTACACAATCACGAAAACGGGCCGGCTCACCGACGGCTATGGCAACGATCGCGAGCCGGACGGATATATTGAGTTTTACACGAGAGACAAAATCAGAGGCGCCGCAAAAGCAGATAGCTGCGTGCAGAGAGAATACCGCGCCAGGTTTTCGGCAGGGCAGCTGCAAACCATCACGCGCGTGCCGAACGACGAGGAGGAGGCATACTATGAACTCTCATCGTTCCGCTGGTTCAACACGCCGCCTGGACCCGGGCCAATCCGGCATCCAAGACGCCGTCGACCGAAATCCGGCATCGGAGGTTCCGGAACGGACCCTGCATAACGATCAGGATGATCTCGCAACCGAAGTCCTGCGGCCCCGGTGAGCCACCTGAACTCGTGGATGTCGTCGATAAATGAATACGCGATAAGCGCATTAGGTCCGCCGTCGCCCGACCGCTCGTATCGCGAAATGCGAACGCATTCTCGCAGAGATTCTCAGTCACCCAGAGATGTTTCGATTGGTCGCCGGAGAAATTCGCTCGATGAGTTGCCAGTTGAATACGCCTGAGAACGGTCCGATATGACGGCTAGCACCCTATTATAGCTCGGTCGTT
>Ga0335073_10005743_pt1 | contig 17433 bp, 18 predicted proteins | sample Lox_Sample_22_FD_207093 | JGI IMG/M metagenome (GOLD analysis project Ga0335073, IMG submission 207093) | Soil microbial communities from Loxahatchee National Wildlife Refuge, Florida, United States - Lox_Sample_2.2 | ecosystem: Environmental > Terrestrial > Soil > Wetlands | place: USA...
GGCCCGCTGGTGCCGCGGTAGCGCGGGTCACCGTGCGGCACCGATTCGGACCGTTTGAAGTACGGCAGCACGGACTCGTAGTCCCAGCCGGTGCAGCCCTGGAAGGCCCACGCGTCGAAGTCACGACGGTCGCCGCGCAGAAACGCCATGGCGTTCGTGCTGCCGGAGCCGCCCACGGTCCGGCCACGAGGAATGTCGTGCACGTGCCCGGTCCTGGCCTGCGGAACGGTCTCGAAAGCCCAGTCGACATCGGTCTTGTACAGCGCGGGCCAGGTGTGCGTGGTGGAGATCCGTTCGCTGTTGTCGGCAAATCCGGCCTCGACCAGCAGCACCCGCCGGCTCGGATCCGCGCTCAGCCGTGCCGCCAGCACGCAGCCGGCCGTGCCCGCGCCGATGACGATGTAGTCAAAGACGCAATCCTGCGTCGGGGTGAGGCCACCGCGGTCAGCCGGCACTGCGTCATCGCCCCGTAATGCGCATGCTGATGCTCTTGACGTGGGAGTAGTGGTTCAGCGCCTCGATGCCCTTCTCCCGGACATAGCCACTGCGCTTGTAACCGCCAAAAGGCATCTGCACCGACTGGGTTGACCACGAGTTGATGTAGACCTGGCCGGCCTCGATCGCCTCGGCCACCCGGATGGCCCGCGACATGTCCGCGGTGAAGACGCCGCCCGTCAGCCCGTAGCCAGAGTCGTTGGCCAGGTCCACCGCCTCCTCCTCGGTGTCGAACGGGATGACGACGAGCACCGGGCCGAAGATCTCCTCCCGCGCGATGCGCATGTCGTTGCGCACGCCGGTGTAGACCGTGGGCTCCACGTAGAAGCCGCCCGCGAGCGCTGGATCGAGGGCCAGCGTGCCGCCTGTCTCGGCCCGCGCGCCCTCCTCGGCGGCGATCTTGAAGTACCGCTGCACCGTCTCCCACTGGCCGTGAGTGATCATCGGTCCCAGGTCGCGCCCGGGCCGCAGCGCGCGCGTGGCGGTCACGACCGCCTCGACGAAGCGGTCCTGTACCTCTCGCTGTACCCGCAGCCGGGTGCCGGCCGAGCAGACCTGCCCGGCATTGGTCGCGTAGGCCCGCACCGCCTCGGTCGCGGCGAAGTCCAGGTCGGCGTCGGCCCGGACCGCGCGGTCTACGTCGGCCGCGGTGCCCAGGCTTACCTGGGTGCCGGGCCGGCCGGTCGAGGGGTCGGCGAAGGTGTGGGTGGTTCCGTCCGCAGACGCCACGGACTCGCCGTCGATCCAGTGCAGCAGCGGTTCGCTCATCGCGCCGCACCGCCCTCTGATCCACCCGATGCCGCTCCTAGCAGGGTGTACAGCTGAGTATGGTCCGTGGCCGGGCTCACCTGGCCGGCGATGCGGCGCCACTGGTCGGCCACGTGCCCGGCCACCTCGGCCGGACGGTCAAGGGCGCGGGCCAGGCCGATGGCCAGGCCGACGTCCTTGGCCATCAGCGACAGGGAGAAACCGGAGTCGAAACGCCCGCTGGTCATGAACTGGGCCACCTTGTTCTCGCTGGTGTTGCTCCGTCCGGAGGAACTGTTCAGCACCTTCGTCATCGTGTCCGCGCTGATCCCGAATGCCTCGGCGATGGCCAGGGCCTCGACGGTAACCGACATGGTCGCCGCCGACACCAGGTTGTTCAGCGCCTTGGCGGCGTGGCCCGACCCGATGCCGCCGACCCGGATGATTGTCCCGGCCATGGCGTTCAGCAGGGGAGCCGCTCGCGTCAGGTCGTCCTCCGCACCCCCGGCGAGGACGGACAGGGTGGCCGCCCTCGCTCCGCGGACCCCGCCGGAGACGGGGGCATCGAGCATCGACAGGCCCCTGGCCTGCAGTCGCGCGGCCAGCGCGCGGGTGCGCAGTGGCTCCGAGGAGCTCATGTCGATGACCAGGCACCCCGGCGGCAGCACGTCGGCCACCTGGTCGCCCTCGAGCACGTTCTCGACGATCTCGGAGGTCGGCAGCATGAGGATCAGCGCCTCGGCGGTCGCGAACGACTGCCGCCCGGCCGCGGCGACCGAACCGGGGTGTGCGGCGACGAATCGCTCGACCACCCCGGGGGCGGTGTCCGATACGGTCAGCGCGAAGCCGGCGTCGGCCAGATGGGCCGCCATCGGCGCGCCCATGTTGCCGAGGCCGATGAAGCCGACCTGGGAAATGGTCATTGCGAGGCGCCCGTGGCCGCCGACGCCTCGGCATCCATGGCCGCGAAGACCTCGGCAGCGTTGCGGAACGCCTCCAGGGCCGCCGGGCCGCCGCAGTAGAAGGCACTCTGCATCAGCACCTCCTTGATCTGCTCGCGCGAAACGCCATTGTTAATGGCACCGCGCACGTGGGCCTTGAACTCGGTGGGCCGGTTCAGCGCAGTGATCATGGAGAGGTTGATCAGGCTGCGCTCCTGGAGGCTCAGCCCGGGACGGTTCCACAGGTCGCCCCAGCAGTACTGGGTGACGTACTCCTGGATGTCGCGCGAGAATTCGGTGGCGGCGGCCAGCGAGGCGTCGACGTGGGCGTCGCCGAGCACGCGGCGGCGCGTGGCCAGTCCGGCGTCGTAGAGGTCCTGATTCACGGCAGCTCCTGTCCGGTGAGCGGGTTTCGGTCAGATACGGGCGAGATCGGCCCAGTCGCGGATGATGAAAGCGCCGTCGCCGCCGTGGTCCACGTGGCAGGCGGAATGCCCGCCGAAATGCCCGGGGAACACCAGCCAGGACCGGTCGGCGGCCTCGGCCAGCAGGCGGCGGCGCGCGGCGCGGGCCATGGCCGGATCCTCGCAGAAACAGCTGTTGACGTCGGGATCGCCGATCTGCGCGGGTGAGTGGAGCATGTCACCGACGAACAGGGCACCGGTGCCGCCGGACTGCAGCCTGAGCACGGACGAGCCAGGGGTGTGGCCCGGCTCGGCCTGCAGCACCAGTTCGGAGTTGATGGGGTGCTCGCCGGTCCATAGGTCGATCAGGCCGGCCCGGTGCAGCGGTTGCACGCTGTCCTCGAAGACATTCTGGTTGCCGTCGCCGGGCGGCCTGGGCGTGCGGATCGGATCCCAGAACAGGAAATCCGGCTCGCAGATCAGGTAGCGGGCGTTGGGAAAGGTCGGCACCCAGTCCCGCCTGTCCAGCCTGGTGTTCCAGCCCACGTGATCGACGTGCAGGTGCGTGTTGATCACGATGTCCACGTCCTGCGGCGACACGCCGGCCGCGCGCAGGTTGTCCAGGTAGGGCGTGTCGTGGTGGGCGTAGACCGGTGCGTACGGACGCTCCTTGCCGTTGCCGGCGCCGGTGTCGAGTACGATGGTCGTGCCCTGGCTGCGGATGAGCCAGGAGTGCAGCACCGTGCGCAGGGTGCCCCGGGTGGCGTCGTAAAAGTCGGGGTCGAGCCAGCTCGCGTTGTCCGCCCAGTAGCCCGGTCTGCTGTCGGGGAACAGGAATCCCGGCGTGGCCGCGCTCGCCCCGGCATATTCCTGCACGCGCGTCACCTCGACGTCGCCGAGCATGACCGACGCCGGCTGGCTCATCATGAGCGGTTCGCCTCTGGCACGGGATACATCGCCTCGAGCTCGGGGGGCACGGCCGCGGAGACGAAGTTCGCGGTCTGCATGACCTCCGGGGTGAAGCCGTTGCCCTTGGCCAGTGTCCGGGTCTCGGCCATGTAGGCGCTGCGCGCCTGCGCTGCATCGGTCATGGGCCGCTCCCGTGCCTCCCACAGCGCCAGCGCGGCGGCGAGGTCGTCGGTCTGGTCCAGCGCATGGGCAAGGTCCACCGCGTTGACGATCCCGGTGCTGGCGCCCTGCCCGAGTGCGGGGCACATGGCGTGCGCGGCGTCCCCGACAACCACCGCCCGCCCGTCCGACCAGGGCGTGACCTTGTTGGTCTGGTACCGGTCATGCCGTCCGCCGGCCGCCTTGCCGGCCAGCGCGATCGCGGGCGCCAGGTGCGGGAACCGCTCCGACCAGACCTCGACGTCGACCGGGATCCGCATGGCGCGCTCGTTACCCAGCTCGGACATGAACGCGAGGTAGAGCTGGTCGGCTGCGGTCGGGATGAACAGGATCCGCATGGCATCCGGCTCCAGCGTCCAGAAGTCGATCACGCGGTTCCACTGCTCGCCGCGGACCTCCTCGGGCCGGTAGATCAGCACGCGGCACACACCGTCGTTGTACTTCTTGCGCTCCTGGGTGAGGGCGCTCAGCGAATTGCGCACCGCTGACCCGGCGCCGTCCGTCCCGATGACCAGGTCAGCCGGGACGCGGCTGCCGTCAGCGAGCAGCAGGGCCCCGGCCGGATCCGCGCCGACGGCCCGCGAGCCGGTCACGATCTCCACCCCGGCATCCCTGGCCGCGGCGGCCAGCAAGGCGTGCAGCGTCGGCCGGCCGATCGCCCAGTACGGGTAGCCCGGCAGCTCCGGCGACACCGACACCCCGTTCAGGCTGGTCTCGTAGTAGTCAGGCAGCAGGCCGTGCTCGCGGATCGACTTCGCGACGCCGATCACCTCGAGGGACAGCATGGCGTTGCGCCACAGCAGGATGCCTGCCCCGAAGTCGCGCACCTCGTCGTTCTGCTCGTGCAATCGGACCGTCCAGCCCCGCTGGGCCAGTGCGGTGCTGACCGTGAGACCGGCGAAGCCGGCTCCCGCGACCTCTGCGTGCCGGGTCGGCGCTTGTGGTGTTGTCATCGCAGTACCTCTCAGATTCCGGCGCGAAGCAATGTGGCGCTGAATCAGTCTTCGGCGTCTACCCAGGCGGTCATGCTGCCGCGGGCCAGGGTGTGGAAGTGCAGGTTGAAGCCGAGCACGACCGGCGTCAGGTCGGGGTCGATCTCGAGCCGGGGTACGTCCACCGCGTGAACGATGAAGACGTATCGATGACGCCCGGATCCGGGCGGCGGGTTGGGGCCGATGTACTGCCGCATCCGCAGATCGTTCGGGATGATCAGCGCCCCGGCGGGCATCGGGCCGTCGATGGCTCCGCTGCCGGACGCCAGCGTGGTGACGTCCTTCGGGATGTTGGCGACCGCCCAGTGCACGAACCCGGTGCCCGTCGGCGCGTCGGGGTCGTAACAGGTAAGCGCGAAGCTTTGAGTTTCCGGGGGGAACCCGCTCCAGGCCAGGTGCGGTGAGGTGTTGGTCCCGCCGATCTGCGGATCGCGAAAGGCCAGCGGCATCTGTTCGCCGTGCTTGATATCGTCGCTGCGCACCGCCAGCGCTGGGGCGGGGGTGACCGCGGCATAGGGATCGTCGTTGCTCATGTGCGGTGCCCTTGTCATCGTGGTCGTCCGGATGTGATGGGTGCTGGGTCAGGCCAGCGGCGCGGGGGTGCTGCGCACACAGAACGCGCGGAACCTGCGGCGGATGTCCCATGTGCCTGACCAGCCGCTCGGGAGCGCGATGACGCTGCCCGGCGTGAGTTCGTGCCGGGCGCCGTCGGTGTCGGCGAGGAAGCCATCGCCGGCCAGGACGAAGGCAAAGAATCCGTGTCCGTCCTCAGCCCACGGGTACTGGCCGGGCTCACGCGAGCTGATGGCGCAGCGGCCGTCTGGGCCGTCGAAGACCACCGTGTCGGTGGCGGCGGGGTAACCGGGGGCGACCGCCGCGCCCGGCAGCAGGCCGGCCAGTACCCGGCCGGCCGCCAGGAACGCGGACGCGACCACCGTGCCCGGCAGCGGGGGTGCGGGCGTCGTGTGCAGGTAGACCTTGCGAATCGTCTTGCGGATATGCCAGGTTCCGGCCCAGCCGAACGGGAGCACCAGCACGCTGTCCGCGGTCAGCTCGTGCGAGGTCCCGTCCTCGTCGACGATGGTCGCGTCACCGGAGATGATGTACATGAACGATCCGCGCTTGTCCTTGACGCGAGGGAACACCCCGGGGCCGCAGGCCCAGATCGCGAGGAGGCCGTCGGCACCGTCGAAGACCTTCTTCTCATGGGCGAACGGCACGCCCTCGAGGACTGGCGCCATGGAGATCTCCTCGGGCAGCGGCCCGCGCAGCACCTGTGCGGCGTCGAGAAAGGCGGCCTGCGTCGTCTGGGGCTGAACGCTCACGGGATTGCTCCTTGGACGGCGGAAGGGGGGACTGCGGTGCCGGCCGCGGCCGGCACGCCGAGCAGCTCGAATGACGGCCGGTGCAGGATGCCCTGCAGTTCCTCATCGGTGATGGGGGTGAGGGCGAACTTCTGCGTGTGCGCCACGACGCGAGTCAGCGCGGCAGCCGATCTGGCCGCCGAGACCATGGGGGAGTCGCTGCCGAACAGCACCTTGTCGAGGACGCCGTACTCCTTGGCGGCCGACAGCGCGGTGGCCAGCACCGTCGGCCGGTTGGCAATCGCCGAGGTGTCGGCGAAGACGTTCTTGTGCCGCCGCATGACCACGACGGCCTCGTGCACCCACGGATGACCCATGTGCGCGATCACGATACGCAGTTCGGGGAACGCGATCGCGACGTCGTCGAGCAGCAGCGGGTTGGCGTCGACCAGGCGGCCTGCGTTGGTGAAGATCGCACCTTGATGGATCATCACCGGCAGTCCGAGACGCTCGGCGGCCGAGAAGACCCGCATCGTCAGCGGGTTCAGCGGTGACGTTCCCTGGTAGATCGGGCCGAGCTTGATGCCGTGCAGGCCGAGATCGGTGTGGCATCGCTCGATCTCGGCCACGGCATCGTGGCGAGTCGGGTCCACGGACATGAAGCCGACGGTCTGACCGCCGACCTCCCGCACGAACGCAGCCACCGCGTCGTTGGGCACCATGATCCCCGACGCCTGGGCCTGCAATCCGAACACGATGGTGCGGGCTGCGGGAACGACCTGCCGCCGGTATGACTCGACGGTCACGCTGTCGATGGCGCCCGCGGCCAGCCGGGTGGAGATCCGGCCAAGCCCATCGGTCCACGGCGGCCCCTGGTGGTCCGGGTTCCAGAAGTGCGTGTGCACGTCGGTGATCATGAGCGGCTACGCCTCGCTTCGCAGGTACGGAATCGCCAGTGCGGTGGGGGCTCTGTGCCGCCGCTTGCGCTGAGGCCGAGAGCGGTCAGCGTGAGCAGGCCGGGCAGGCCCAGCCAGAGCGACACGGGCGGGGTGATCGGCAGTGATGTGGCGGCGAGAGTCAGCGAGCCGCCCATCGGGCGGACTCGGTCCGGCATTCAAGCTCCTGGGGCGTCATCCCACTGCCCGTGACGGCAGGCGAGGCGTGATCTGAGACGGGCGAGACTGTTATGTCGGTGATCGATGGTCACCGCTGCGTGGCCTGGCTGACACCCAGAGAGTACGACTACCATACTAGTTGGTCAAGGGGCTGTTCAGGAGAAACATGGCTATGGCTCAGGGGAAACATCGGTTACCCGACGGCCAGCCGACCAGGTCCGATCGGCTGCAATCCGGGTTACCATGTCAGATCCAGTCCAGGCTGGAGTAAGGCTGGAAGGCGGTCGTCCGGGGGCGTGGCCCGGTCTCCGGCGGCTGGGCCTGGGTGCTCCCGGCTGCCCGTCGGCTGGCGCCGCACAGCCTTGGCCGGGCGGCAGCACGGTATCCGGTTCGGCCATCGCCGTCGCTACCCGTTCCTGAAGGACGTCGTGAACGGAAACCGGACAGACCGGCGGGCCCGTGATGTTCACGCTGGTCGCGGCCGGTTCGGTCCGGACAGCGGCTCGGCCGGCCTGGTCGCGCGACATCATTAGTATGGTAGCCGGGGGTGGATCGCAGCCGTCCACGCCAGAGCACGACGCTCGTGCCGATGAAGGGATGGATCACGGTCTCATGGCGAGGTCTGAGGCGCCTGCCGACAGCAGCCTGATGTCACCGCCGAGGCGAGACGCCGCCGCGGCCGGGCTAACTGCCGTCGCCGCCGGCAAGGGATCGATGAAGGATGCCATCGTCTCGCAACTGCGGCAGGAGATCGCCTCGGGAACCATTGCCTTCGGCGAGAAGCTGTCCGAGGCCCGGCTGGCCAAGCGGTTCGGCGTCAGCCGCATGCCGGTACGGGAGGCGCTCAAGGAGCTGGAAGGCTCTGGCTTCGTCGCTATTGAGCATCGGCGGGGGACGTTCGTCCGGCGTCTGTCCCGGCCCGAGATCCTCGATCTTTACGAGGTTCGCGAGGCAGTGGAGTGCATGGCCGCCCGGTTGTGCGCCAATCGGGCCAGCAACGAGATCGTCGCCCTGCTCGATGAGGTGATGTTCGCCATGGCCGACGCCGCCGAGCGCGGTGACGCCGAGGGGTACAGCGCGACCGATGAGCGGTTGCACGAGCTAATCATGCAAGGTGCCGGTAACGACCCGCTGGCTGATTATTACCGCCTGCTCAAGCAGCAACTGCGCCGTGGCCTGCTGTCGCTGATCGTGACCCGGCGGGAAGGCCGGATGGAACGGTCTTTCGCCGAGCACCGGGCAATCGTGGGCGCCATCCGGGCCCGCGACGCCCAGGCCGCCGAGGCCGCGATGCGCACGCATGTGCAGCAGGGCCGGCTGGAACTGGCTGACGAGGTCCAGCACAAGTTCGCCCTGTAGCCGGCCTCTTCGCCCTGTAGCCGGCCTCTTCGCCCTGTAGCCGGCCTCTTCGCCCTGTAGCCGGCCTCTTCGCCCTGTAGCCGGCCTCTTCGCCCGGTTGCCGGGCTCTTCGCCCTAGCGGGCCTCGGGCGCGCTCTGGGCCGGCCGCTCATCCGCCCTGGGCCGGCCGCCTTTCTGTGCCGTTGCCGCCAGTGCGGGCTGAGCTGCGGCTCCCGCTGGTGCTGCGCTGTTCGCTGATCAGCCTTACTCGTGATCCGGATCTGACATGGTAACCCGGATAGCAGCCGATGAGCCTTTGCCGGGCCGACCCTCGGGTAGCCGAGGTTTCCCCTGAGCTACAGCCATGTTTCCCAGGAGCATCCTCTTGACCAACTAGTATGGTAGTCGTACTCTCTGGATACCAGCCAGACCACGCAGCGGTGACCAATCGATCACCGACATAACAGTCTCGCCCGTCTCAGATCACGCCCCGCCTGCCGCCATAGGCAGCGGAATGACGCCCCAGGACCTTAAATGCCGGACCGAGTCCGGCCTATGACCGACTCGCTGACGCTCATGAGGATCCGCCACTAACCCGGGAAGGGCCGAGCATGACTGAGGTATCGGATCAGGTCGGCGGCGGCGTGCCGGCTGAGGGGCTGGCCGGGGAGATCGAGTCGCACTCGATTGACATCATCCCGGACAGCGAGCGGGGCGGTAAGGTCAGCGCCCAGTTCACGTTGTGGTTCGCGACCAATGCGAATGTGTTCAACTTCGTGCTCGGCGGGTTCGCGATCCTGTTCGGGCTGAATGTGCTCTGGGCGCTGATCGCGATGTTCCTGGGGACGTTCCTGGGGCTGGCGTTCACGTCGCTGCATGCGGTGCAGGGCCCGCGGCTCGGGGTGCCGCAGATGATCCAGTCCCGGGGCCAGTTCGGGTTCTACGGCGCGATCTTCGTGTTCCTGGCGTCGATCGTGCTGGACGTCGGGTACCTGGCTGCCCAGCAGGTCGTGCAGGCGCAGTCGCTGAATGACCTGACCGGGTCGGTGAGCATCCCGGTCTGGATCATCATAGTGACCATCCCGGCGGTGCTGCTGGCGGTGTTCGGGTACGCCTGGATCCACCGGATCCAGCCGGCCCTGACCGTGCTGTTCGGCGCGTCGCTGCTGGCAGCGGTGATCTTGACCGCGATCAGCGGGGACAGCCTGGCCAAGGGGATGGGCGGCGCCCACCTGTCCAGCTTCCCGATCTTCATCGCCGCGGTCGGGCTGTTCTTCATGAACATGCTGAGCTGGGCGGTGTACGTGTCGGACTACTCGCGCTACCTGCCCCGCAGCGTCAGCGCGCCGCGCACGTTCTGGTCGGTTTTCAGCGGGAACGCCCTCGGCGCCTGCCTGTACGGGGGCCTGGGCATCTACATCACGGCTGTCTCGCCGAGCGCCAACAGCGTGGTCTCCATCGGCTCGATCGCGGGCAAGTGGATCCTGCCCATCCTGGCCCTCAGCCTGCTGGGCAGCGACGCGCTGAACGCCTACACCGGGATGCTGGCGCTGGAGAGCGTGCGCAGCACCTGGCAGAAGGTGGTGGCGTCGCGGACCGCCCGGGTGATCGGCCTGCTGGTGATCTTCATCATCGCCACGATCCTGGCCGAGACCGGGTACAAGACGTTCCTGACCTCGTTCGAGAACTTCATCGACGTGCTGCTGTTCTTCTTCGTCCCGTGGAGCGTGATCAACCTCGTCGACTTCTACATTGTGAAGAAGGGCCGCTACGACGTGAAGTCGTTCTTCACCCCGTCCGGCCTCTACGGCGGCTGGCGGTGGGTCGCGCTCATCCCCTACGTGATCGCGCTCGGCGCCCAGGTCCCCTTCATCGACCAGACCCTCTACGTCGGCCCGATGGTGAAGGTGCTCGGCGGCGCCGACATCTCCTGGCTCGTCGGCTTCGTCGTCGCCGGGGCCGGTTACCTGGTCGCCATCCGCATCACCGGCGGCCAGATCCAGGTCGCGGCCCCCGAGACCCAGGGTGCAGTCAGCTCCTGAAGGGAGCCGGTGGCGAGGTCATGACAGGCAGAGCGCGCGTTTATCTCCTCGACGGGGGGACGCTCGTCATTGACGGGTATCACCTCTACTGGAACGTCGGTCCCGGCGGCCCGGTCCGCTTTCCGTGCTACAGCGTCCTGGTCGATCACCCGGAGGGCAAGTTCCTCTTTGACACCGGCTACGACCTGGCCCACGTCCGCAAGGTGCTGCCATTCGAGCTGCCGGAGCAGACCGCGGATCAGACGATCCCCGGCCAGCTGCGCCAGCTCGGTATCGATCCCGGCGAGATTACGCATGTCATCAACTCGCATTACCACTTCGACCATGTCGGCGGTAACAAGTACTGCACAGCCGCGGTGACGCTGGCCCACGAGAGGGAACTGCGGGCGAGCCATGACCACCAGCCGTTCGAGCGGCTGGGTTACTCCGACCTCAGCTTCGACGAGATCGGGCCGCGCTACGAGCTGCTGACCGGGGACACCGAGATCGCCCGCGGCCTGCACGTATTCGAGACGCCCGGCCATACGGCCGGCCACGTGAGCTTCATGGTCGAACTCAGCGGGCGCCGCCCGATGCTCTTCGCCGGTGATGCCATCTACACCCGGCAGAGCCTGGAGCGGACCATCATTTCCGGGTTCCATTACGACCCGGTTGCCAGCGTCGCCTCGATGCGCCGCCTGGCATCCCTGGCCGCCGAGCATGAGGCCGAGCTTTTCTTCTCCCATGACGCGGAGTCGTTCCGGGAGTGGCAGACGGCGCCCGCTTACCACACCTGACGCCGGCTGCTCAGTTCCGACCATTCCCGGAGGCGCGAAATGTCGTCGCATTCGCCCGGCGGTGCGGCGGCGTGAGCGGACGCCCGGACGTGGCCTGGCAGCACCGCGTCGAGACGTCCACGACGTCGCTGTTCGCCGTCGAGCTGGGCCAGGGTCGGCCGCTGCTGTTCCTGCATGGGGTCACCGCGAACGCGTTCGTCTGGCTGCCTGTCATGGAACGGCTGGCCCACCGCTACCGCACGGTGGCCATCGATCAGCGCGGCCACGGCCGGAGCAGCATCGGCCGCGATGGGCACTTCGATGCCGGAGCGTGCGCACGGGACGTCACCGACGTCGCGGCGGCGCTGCAGGCCGGGCCGGTCCTGCTGATCGGCCACTCCCTCGGCGCGCGCAACGCGATCGCGGCCGGCGCCCGGCGGCCGGACCTGATCGCCGGGGTGATCGCCATCGATTTCACCCCGTTCATCGCACCGGCCGTCTTCGACGCGCTCGACGCCCGGGTCGCCGGGGGCGCGCGGACCTTCGCCGACGCCGCCGAGGTGACCGGCTACCTGACCGAGCGCTACCGCCGGCTGCCGCCGGACGCCGTGGCCCGGCGGGCGCGCTACGGCTACGCGCCGGACGCCGAAGGCCGGCTGCGGCCTCTCGCCGACGCCGGGGCCGTGCGGGCGACCTGCGCCGGCCTCCGGGAGGACCTGGCCCCGGACCTGAGCGGCCTGGCCGCGCCGGCGCTGCTGGTCCGCGGCGCGGACAGCGCCTTCGTCTCGGCCGGCGCGTTCGCGGCCAGCCGCGCCCTGCGGCCCGACCTGCGGGCCGTCGTCGTCGAGGGCGCCGATCACTACGTGCCCGAGGAGCAGCCCGCGCAGGTCGCCGCGCTGATCGGGGAATTCTCCGCCGAGGCGTTCGAAGGGAGCAGCTTGTGAGCGATGGAACCGAGTTCTCGGTCGGGCATCACGGCCCGGCCGGAGTCGGTGCCGCCGGGGTCAGAACAGAACCAGCTGAGGAGGTGAGCGGCAGATGACATCCGCCGCCAGCCCGGAAATCGAGGCCAGCCTGCGGGACCTGGCGCGGGCGCACCGCATCCTCGATCTCGAGGGCCACAACGACATGTCGCTCGGGCACCTGTCCTGGCGCGACCCGGAGGGCCGCGGGCTGTGGCTGAAGCGCGGCAACATCGGCCTGGAGGAGGTCCAGGACGGGGACTTCATCCTGCTCAGCTTCGACGGTGAGGTGCTGGCGGGCGAGGGCCTGCGGCACCTGGAGTGGCCGATCCATGCCGAGATCCTCCGGGCCAGGCCCGACGTGAACGTGGTGGCCCACACCCACCCGTTCCACGCCACCGCGCTGTCGGCCACGACCGCGCAGATCCGGCCGTACACCAACGAGGGCGTCTGGTTCACCGAGGCCGTCGCGCACTTCAAGCTCACCAGCGACCTGGTCAATACCCCGCTGCTCGGCCGGGAACTGGCCGACGCGCTCGGGCCGTCCGCCGCGGTCCTGCTGAAGAACCACGGCGCCACGTTCGTCGGCACCGGCATCCGGGAGGCGACGCTGGCCGGGGTGTTCCTGGAGAAGGCGGCCCGGGTCCAGCTCACCCTCGCAGCGTCCGGGCTGGAGCACACCTATCCCGACGCCGACGAGATCCGCCAGAAGCGGCTGACCATCTACCCCGACCGGGCCGTCGAGAACTTCTGGCAGTACTACAACCGCAAGCTCGACCGAGTGGAAGGCAGTGCCACATGACCGCAGGAGACGTAAGCCGGGCCGCCATCATCGGCACCGGGACCATGGGACCGGGCATGGCCGCCACCCTGGCCCGGGGCGGCCTGGACGTGCGGTGCTTCGACACCAGCGAAGCGGCCCGCGAGCGGGTGCCGGGCGAGGTGGCGGTGGCCCACGGTGTCCTGGACCGGATCGGCGGTGCCGCCGCGGCCCAGCGGGGGACCGTGACCGTCCACGGCGACCTCACCGAGGCGGTGGCCGGCGCCGACCTGGTCCTCGAGGCCGTGCCCGAGAACGCGGAGATCAAGGCGGCGGTCTTCGCCGACCTCGACCGGCTGGCCCCGGCCGGGGCCATCCTCGCCAGCAATACCTCGGGCATTCCGATCACCCGGATCCAGCAGTCGGTCAAGGACCCGGGCCGGGTCGTCGGCATGCACTGGTCCAACCCGCCGCACGTCATCCCGGTCATCGAGGTCATCGCCGGCGAGCGCACTTCCCCCGAGGTCGTGGAGCGGCTGCGGACCATGATCTCGGATCTCGGGCTGATCCCCGTCCGGGTGCTGCGCGACGTCCCCGGATTCGTCGAGAACCGGGTGCTCTACGCGATCATGCGCGAATGCCTGGCGCTGGTCGATTCCGGTGTCGTGTCGGCGGAGGAACTCGATACCTGCGTGCAGTGGGGAATCGGCTTCAAGCTCGCCGTGATCCCGCCGCTGCAGCTCCTCGACGTCGCCGGGCTCGACATCTACCAGGCCGTCGCCAGCTACCTCAACGCCGATCTCAACGACCGAAAGGACGTCAGCGAGACGATCACCTCGCGGGCGGCGCGCGGCGAGCTCGGGATGAAGACCGGCAGCGGGCTGTTCAGCTACACCCCCGAGCAGGCGCAGGCCCTGCGCCAGCAGCGGGCCGCCGGCCTGGTCGCCGTGCGCAAGGCCCTGAGCGGGTCCTGAGCGGGTCCTGAGCCGGCCGTTACCAGGACAACGCGAGGAGTGTCAGATGGGGAGTTTCACCGGCCGGACGGCCATTGTCACCGGCGCCGCCCAGGGCATCGGGGCGGCGGTCGCCCGGCTGGACGCCACCTGAACCTAGCAAGACGATGGGATGAACAGGTTTTGCGAGCCATGTTCGGCGGCCTCCCCATATTTCAAAATCTGAGCCATGAGACTGCTGAGGACATCCCTGCCCGTGGTGCTGAGGAAGCTGCTGGCCGCCGGCGTCGGTCTGTGCGCGGCGGGTGCGGCCGTGGTCATCGCCGCCGGCCCGGCTCAAGGATCGCCCGGGGGAACCGTCGAGTACTGGGGGGACACCGGCACCGACGCGCAGTACTCGCCGGTCGCGGTGAGCCTGCCGGCTCCGGTCGCCCAGGCCGGCAGCTCGAACTCCGCCGAGTACGCGCTGCTGACCAATGGCACCCTCTATGCCTGGGGGGTAGGAACCAACGGGCAGCTGGGCGACGGCCACACCGCGAGCTCCCTGGATCGGCCGGTGCGGGTGGAGTTCCCGGCCGGGGTGCGGATCGCTTCCATCCCGGCCGACGTGATGCCGGATAACTCCGCCTTCGCCATCGACACCACCGGCCACGTATGGGCCTGGGGCTACAACCCCAGCGGCGCCTTCTGCCTGGACAACAAGCAGGAGTACACCACCCCGGTGAGGTTGCCGTTCACCGACGTGAGCGCGCTGGCCGGAGGCGGCAATCACGCCACCTACGACGCCGGCGGAACCTTGTACTCCTGCGGCGGCAACCAGTACGGGCAGCTCGGCGACGCCAGCACGCAGTCCAGCACGACCCCGGTCAAGGTGGCCGGGCTGGACGGACAGCGGGTCACCAGCCTGGTGGCGTCGTGGTGTGACACCGGGGCCGTGCTGTCCGACGGGGAGTACTACGACTGGGGTTACGACGGCGCCGGGCAACTGGGTAACGGGAGAATAGGGGCATCGTCCGACGTGCCGTTCCGGGTGGGGCTGCCTGGCCGGGTGACGCAGGCCGCCGAGGGCGGGTCTTTGGCCAACAACGGGCAGACGCTGGTGCTGCTGTCGGATCGCTCGGTGTACGCCTGGGGCAATGATGACCACTACCAGCTGGGTGACGGGCGGACGGTCAACGAAGATCTCCCCGAGAAGATCAACCCGCCGGCCGGGGTGACCTACCGGACCCTGGCCACCGGGGGGAACACCTCGTATGCCATCTCGACGGCCGGGAACGTCTACGCGTGGGGCAACAGCCTCGTCGGCCAGCTCGGCGACGGCCTCAGCACAGCAGCGAAGCGGCCGGTCATGGTCCTGTCCAGCGCCACGACGATCTCCTCGACCGCCGCCGACGCCGTGGCGAGCGTGGGGTCTTAGCGCCGGGCGGCGGCCGCCGGCGGCGGGCGGCGGGCGGCAAAGGCCCAGCTGCTACGGCCCATGCTGGCCGAGGACCGCAGCCAGCACCTGGTCGGTGGCGGACAGATCGGTCAGTACGGCATGCGCGCCGGAGGCGGCGAGTTCCGCCCCGGAGAACCCGCCGGTGGCCACGCCGACCGCCCGGGCCCCGGTGGCCAGCGCCGCCGCGACGTCGAGCGGAGTATCCCCGACCATCACGGTCGCCTGGCCGCCGAAATCTCCCCCGTACTGGCGCGCCGCATTGCTCCGGGCCAGGTGCACGAGCTCGGCCCTGACCTCGTGCGCGTCGCCGTAGGCGCCCGCGTCCAGGTCGAGGTGCCCGGTCAGGCCAAGCGGGCGGAGCTTCACCTCGGCCAGCGGGCGGATGTTACCGGTCAGCAGCGATTGCACCACGGCCGTCCGCGCCGTCCGCGCCGTCTGACCGTCGCCGAGCCCGCCGAGCCCGCCGAGTTCCGCGAGCGCGGCCATGGCCCGGGCGGCGCCCGGCAGCGCCCGGGCCCGCTCCGCGATCAGGCCGGCCAGGCCCGGGGCGCGGGCCGCCATGGCGGCGTGGAACGCATCCACGAACTGCTGCGGCTCATCCACCCCGGCCAGGGTCAGCACCTCGAGTGCGATGGCCCGGTCGGTCCGCCCGGCCATGGACCCGGGCTGCGGCATCTGGCCGCCGAACATCTCGCCGAACGTCGCCTGGTACAGCTCCCGGCCCACCCCGTCGGAGTCGACCAGCGTGTGGTCGACATCCCACAGGATCAGCAGCCGGCGCACGCGGTGACGCTATCAGCAGACCGGACAACCCGGTCAGGCCATCCGGCCGAGGCCGGGGTAGTCGACGACCACGCCCTCGGCGTCGAACGCGACATCGGCCGAGAAAGTCCCGCTCTCGTAGCGGATCACGCTGAGCGGCCCGGGCCAGGGCAGCCCCGGCTCAAACGCCGGGCCGTGGCGCAGCGGCGTGTAGCGCTGCAGCGCGGGGGTGACGGCCAGCCACGGGACGCGGACGAAGGCCATCAGGAACTCGGCCGGATCGCCGCCGCCGAGCAGGCCGCGGCGCAGCACCGGCATCGTGTTGGTGACCGGGCACTCCCCGAGGTCACAGTCGAGGGCCTCGGCCAGGACGGCCGGGTCGCCGCCCGGCGGGGGCGCGCCCGGCACGCCGGGGTCGCCGTCCGATCCGGCGTCGATGGCCCATCCGTCGTGCGGATCCCGGGTCAGCTCCAGGTGACGGCCCCAGCCCGCGCCCCACGCCCGCACCGAGAGCCGGCGCGTGACAAAGCGGTCCTGGCAGTCGAGTTCGTACTCCAGCCGGTAGGGAATCGGGTCGCCGCTGACGGCCACGCCGGCCGCCCGCAAATCCCCGCCGCCCAGCTCGATCTCGGCGAACTCGGCCCCGCGTTCCTTGACCCACGTGATCGCGCGCATGAGCGGAAATCCTACGGCCGCCGGCGCGCGGCCGGTGCTCCCGCGGGTTGCCGGTGGCGGCGACTAGACTCGCCAGGACGGCAAGCAGGCGCATGGCGATCGGCGGTGGGCATTGTGGCAGGCCGTATCCGCGACGAGGACATCGCGCTGGTCCGTGAGCGCTCCGCGGTCGACGAGGTCGTGGGGGAGTACCTGCAGCTCCGCAACGCCGGCGGTGACTCGCTGAAGGGGCTGTGCCCGTTCCACGACGAGAAGACGCCGTCCTTCAACGTCACCCCGTCCCGCGGGCTCTGGTACTGCTTCTCCTGCACCGAGGGCGGCGACGTCATCAAGTTCGTGCAGCGGATCGACAACATGAGCTTCGCCGAGGCGGTCGAGCGGCTGGCCGCCCGGGCCGGGATCGAGCTGCGTTACGAGCAGGGCGGCACCGTCCCGGGACGGGAGCACTCCCAGCGGCGCCGGCTGATCGAGGCGCACCGCGCCGCCACCGAGTTTTATCTTGAACGTATAGCCACGGCCGGCGCCAGCTCCGCCCGCGCGTTTCTGTCGTCGCGGGGGTTCGGCGAGGCCGACTGGGCCCGGTTCGGGGTCGGCTACGCCCCGGCCGAGTGGGACGCGCTGA
>Ga0335073_10005744_pt1 | contig 17433 bp, 20 predicted proteins | sample Lox_Sample_22_FD_207093 | JGI IMG/M metagenome (GOLD analysis project Ga0335073, IMG submission 207093) | Soil microbial communities from Loxahatchee National Wildlife Refuge, Florida, United States - Lox_Sample_2.2 | ecosystem: Environmental > Terrestrial > Soil > Wetlands | place: USA...
CAAGCGATATCAACAAAGCAATTTCTAGACGGAAACATAATTTATGACCTTGCTTTGGAATTGGTTAGTTGTTCTTTTTATACAACTACTCTAAGTTTGAATCTAGTGACCAATTCAAAGAGGTCCGATGCCACCTTGCCTCCAATTGCATGTCAATGTAAGCTTCAGACAGCTTGGAGCATAAATAACCCACAGAAAGGTATCGTAACCGGCTACATCATATCCATTTCGTGTAAAGCTTGTTCATCATCCTCATAGTCATTCGGAGGCCGCGACCCTGCAGCCCCGAAGATGCTTTGTTCTTGGTTGAAGCCGTGCGACTCTTCTTCATCCAGTAACGCATCAAGCTCGTCCTGCTCGGGTTCGGATGGGCGCTGATGGTTGGTGTCCGACATTTGGTTAGACTCCTCCGCAAGTAGTGCATCCAGTTCATCCTCATCTAGTCCATCTGCATTAGTCGAGGGCATCAGCCTTGAAGATTCGACCGCATCGCTCGCCTCAAGATTGGACGTATCACCTGACTGCTCAGTTACTGAGGCCCGCGAGCCCTGTCCCGAATTCGAACTTGCTTGCTGCACTCCTGATACTGGTTCAGTGTCTTCTCCACGTGGGCTTCCAATCTCTGTAAGTCCCAATGCCTCTCGTCTGCTCTCATCAATCCACTGCTTACGCATCATCTGCATCTGTTTGGTGTGACCCAACTGCTCGATGATTCGAAGGCCATCTGCAAATTTAGCGCGCGGATAGAGGTCATCCAGCCAGAGTTGATATGTGCGCAGTAGTAGAGCGACGTCTGAGAACTATTGATGGTCAGAAAGTAGTAGAGTAAGCTGGGTAATAATTCACTGGCCTCGTGACCTTTACCACGGAATTTGAATTTAGACTTGCTTATTCGGCGTAACGTAGGGATACCGCCCGGTGACAATAGACTAATAAATTCAATAAGCATCTTTGATGAATCCTTAGAGCTGATCGGTGTGTCTTACCGTGCAGAATCGAGCTTCGGGGTAGGCTTTCGCCTTTTGGAAATTGTGATTTCTTCGTCGATTCCAAGAGCTTCCGCTACGTCAGTAGCAGAAAGTCGATCTCTTACAGTTGCATCTCGATCATCGTCAAGGCGATTGGCAAAACCATTAAAGGCCTCTTCCATCTCTGCGTCGAATCTCGTCAAGTCATCACTGTTGTCGTATTGCCGACTTTTCGGCCGGTCGCTCAATGCCGTCGAAGCCATTGGCAGATTTATATGGAAAATCAAATATGAAAGACGTTCGGACTCTGCTGAGTTGAAAGGATAATGACGGTTCAGAATTGAAATCTCATCCAAAGTGTCAATATCTTTTGGGCTCCGAAAGCGCGACCTTCGCGCTTGACGCGTGATGGTGGCGCGCATCAAATGCGGTCGCTACGCTAATTAATTACTCTAGTGCGGTGCCAAGATTCGCCGCTACGTTGTTGGAACCTCAGGCCAACTTTGCATTCTTCACCAGAAGAATGTTCGAAACATCCATGTTTCTTTGAGGTTTTCTGGTTCGAATAGCACACTATGGCAAAACATTGCACCCTCGACCATCGACATTAAGCCCAGTAATGGCTCGTCCGACCCTTCCTTCGGTCGAGGAGACCGTTGGCCGCCTTCGGGAGTTGCTCGACCGAGCCAGGAAAGTTAAGAAGACGACTGATATCGAGCCCGCACTGTCAATATCTGAGTTCTCTGTCCAGCAGGGTCTACCATCGAGAGTGGAGATCAAGTCTTCGCAGTATCCGATCATCGAAGTAGCTGCCAGGCAACTGTTTCACGAATTTGTGGTAAGAAATTCTTCATGAGAACGAGTACATCAGATCCTAACTTCGTTTCATGCAGTCGTTGAGGTCAGTAACGGACGCCGAATTTATCGATGTATGGAATTTACTCGATATCTTGAACATTTGTGGAGATCAAGGTATGCCCCAATCTAAACATTCTGGCTTGTCTGCGCACTAATTAATGTCATAGAACAATGCGACCCTCTCCTTGTTTGGTATCTGATCGAAGAACTACTAGACAGCCAGAAGATCCAAGGATGTCGTCGAGTGTTTGATTATTTAGAATCTCGCCGTGAACGCCTTGTAACGGTATGTGTTCGCCCTTGATGTCTTCAGGTATTACTGCTGACTATTACGCCCAGAAATTCTTCAAAAAGAGAAGAGAAATGGTAATCTTGCGATGTTGCAATGAGCTCCTTCGACGTCTATCTCGAGCTGAAGATGCTGTGTTTTGCGGCCGCGTCTTCATCTTTTTATTCCAAAGCTTTCCTCTCGGTGACAAGAGTTCGGTCAACACCAAAGGCGACTTTAACGTTGAGAACGTTACCACCTTCGACGAAACTCCAACGGAAACACAAGCAATCGACACATTGCCAGAAGCTCCCCCTGAGCCAGCAACTGATGTCGCAGAAGCGGATAATGCTGCTGTTTCCGCCGCAGCACCAACGATTGTCGAGCCTTCATCAGCAGCGACTAATGTGCCAGCAGTTCTTGATACCAATACGCTCTATCCTATCTTCTGGAAGCTACAAGAGGTCTTCTCAAATCCACCACTCATATTTGATGCAGCCCGTTTTGACGGCTTCAAAAAGGGTCTTGATGCAACTCTTGCAAAGTTCAAGGATGTGCCAACGGTTCTGCAAGCAGTAGTAGATGAACAGTCAAGGAAAAGGAAAGCGACAGACATGGAGCGCGGAGATTCTTTGGAATCGAATTTCAATCCCAAATACTTGACGAGCCGAGAGCTTTTCAACCTTGAGGTTGGCACCTCCAAACTTGACGAACGAATTACGAAAGCTAACGGCCTACAGTTGGGTGATTTAGCCTTTCAGCGACATATCTTAGTACAAGCTTTGATACTGATTGACTTTATGCTCTCGCTTACAGAGAATGCAAAGCAGAAAGTTGCACACATCACAATTCAGAAAGCTCTTCAGTATGACTTTACGCTAAGTGAAGAAGGGGTAAGTGGAACAACTGCAGTGAACTCAAGGACATCACGCTAACCGTATCGCAGACTGAATGGGCATTGAAAACGAGGGATGACATCTCGAAATACCTGCAAAGCGGCACCGACGGCATGTTCTACTACCGCATGGTGAACACAGTGCTCTCCCGAGACAAGAACTGGGTTCGTTGGAAGCTCGAGAACTGTCCGGAAATCGCGCGGGATCCGATATCACCCGGAGATTATCGTGATGCGATGGATGCGGCCCAGGCAGTCTCCGCACCAAGGAAGATGAGACTAGTCCCAATGGGTTCGATGTCCATGCGGTTTCTTTCCGAAGCGGGCGATATGAGCAACCTTGACGGTTTGAAGGCCCCCAATCGGTAAGAATCACCTTCTAGGTTTGGGATCCACTCAGCTGACGTTTGACAGGGCCACAGTACCAAGTGTACAATCCATGGTGAAGAAGATCCAAAATGTCGAACTGGATATGGAGATGGCCAAGGGAGAGGAGGCGCAAGAGTTGAGCGCGACAAAGACGCGCTTGTGGTGGAATACGTTACGGCTTGCAAGCAAAACTAATATTGGATCATTCGACAGGGCAACGGAACAAAATGTCATGGGTCTGCTCGAGCCCGATCCTCCTGAAAACATGCAAGAAGATAATCTGGAAGGTGGGGAGATCGTCGTCGAGCCGGAATAGCCACTCGGCGGCATGCAGAATTCTGCAAGCCCAGTTCATTCTTCGGGACGCGGAGAAGTGCATTTTGCCTCAAGTGACGCCCTGGTCTCCCAGTTCGGCCACCAACACAGTGCCATGATCAGTTGTGATGATTATTAGCGGCGATGACAAATTATGTTGAGAAGTGTATTCAGCAACACTGGGTGTTTACAAAGTTGACGCTTGAAGATATGCGAGATATGCGAGGCATGCATAAGCCGACAGAAGCACCGCATAACGGTTCTTTGTGCATTGAAAGAAGCAGCAACACTCGACATAAGATTCACACTTGTGGCTGCAAGCAATCACTAGCGCGTGGGTGTTGGGTGACTGGCGTTGAAGAATGCCTGCCTTTCCACACAAAATAAAGTAAACATCTCCACAAATCTGACAGAGCCCCAAGAGCCCCAACCTCGCGCAAGGGACGACAGAGAAGCTAGAGGCGAGTTTGGAAAGGCGATGCAGCTCGAGGGTCGCCACGTTGCGCAACTGCCAATCGCTTCCATAGCGAAGACTCAGTTTACGGGCTTCCGGCGGGCGCTCTGTTCCCACCGAGGACCACGGTATCTCCAATTCGCTCGGCGATTTTCACGCCCTCTGGCCAAGCATACGACTACCCTCAAACGCCCGGACAGGCCATGCCGGCATTGCAAAACGGTCAGTCAACGTGCGAGTCCGTGACTTCAACGTTTTGCGTGTTCCGCGGCCTGTAGATCTACTGGATCCCTGGCACGAACCAGCTTGCCAGGGGCTTATTTGGCTCAAAGGAAGTTCGTTCCGTGGTGTAGACCTAGCGTGGGCTTGTCGACCTCGCATCAACTCCAAAAAAACTCGAGCACTGAAACCCAACAGCCCGCTGAGACCACAGAGTGTCCATCCAACAGTGCCGACCTTCATTTCATCATTGTTCGGTTCACAGTTTCCATGACAATTCCATCGCAGCCACGCTAGTGTGTTTCATGTTTCGCCGTGCCAATGCCGAGCTACGTGCATCTTCGGGATATCTTCACGTGCGGCCCTCCCTTTCCCAAGCTTATTCCTCCTCAACGGAACGGTGGCTGGAAACTCATGCAGCCTGAAAGGAATCTGCCAGTCAGAGCCGATGGCGCAAACTGAAATCCGAGGATCAACACTAGGGACGCAGAGCATCACAGGCTTCGACGGAACTCGTCGCATGCCATGCTTCCAACTGCAGGTACAGCGATCAAGCATCAAAATTGTCCGAAGCCCTCGAACAGAGCTCTATACGACATGTACTCCGCCACCATCAAATCCAAAAGTTCGTCGCGTAGCGAATTATCGGATCGTGAACCAGCGAGACTAACGGTTATGGGGAGTCCAGCATCCCATGCTCCGATCCGCATGAAGAAAATGCTTCTCCCACAATTTTGGCTCGGCTAGTTGGAACTTTGTCAGCTGTAATGCTCACCTCTATTCTCAGACTTCGCACCTAGTGATCTGCTCGAGAGTGAAGGTGGATGTTTATGTGCGCGGACGAGGTAATTCGACGGCAACCACCGAAGGATCGGACGGATTGCAGACCTTGAGACCAACAGTGGTTTTTCCTTCGACAACATCAATGCATCTGTACATTCCGGGGTGGGCTTCCGAGGCGGAGCCAATGCTGTTATCCCGGCGGTTGCATCTGACCTATGACTGCCTCAGATGCCAATTTGTTCGCGCTCAGGTCTGTTCGTCAGAAGGTATTCTCGTCCTTTCCATTTTTGTGATCTTTTCACCCTCCCAGAAGCCATGGATGGCTCAATATTACGGTTGTCGGACTAGAATCTCGCTTCTATGGTGGCTATTTGATCCTCGTGGAATCGGCACGACTCGCATTCATTTTCAGTCCTACTTTCTATATTTCCGTGTTTTCGTCTCCGCCTCGCCATGCAATAGACTTCAAAAACACACCAACGATCTTCTTTGCTTTCTGCTTGCATCAAGATCACTGTCCAGTGTCTCATTGGACCTGATCGTGTCACGAAAGCAAACTTTGCATTGCTCCCTGGACGTTGAGCTGTTCTATTCTTAAAGCGTCGTCCTCGGCCAGAACCGCCGGCAAGGCCAAGGTCTCTCCATCCTTTTGTCCGTGAGTATGGATATTTATTAAACAGAATACTTGATTTTGGTCTCACACCCTCAAAGTCCTGCGAGTTCTACGTCCTAGAGGCGTGGTTGTAGGCCTCTCGCATGAATCTCACATGCCACCCACCCCGCATCTTCACGATTTAGACCAGTGAGGGCCTCGAGTCGCATTCTCTCAGTCCTTTCAGCTCTGGTGTCGCTGGAACACTCATTTTGAATAACTCTCAAAAGAGGCTGAGAAGTAAGCCTTTCGTCATTACCAGTCAACAAGGGCTTTGCTTTCAGGCTATTATCATTCAACTCTCGACAACCTTATTCTTCATGATCACCAGCACAAATGAGTAGAAACTTCCATTTCTCCTCACCCCTTTCACCGCCCATTACGCCGCCTATGTCTATGTCTCATCCGAAGGACTACGACAACATTCCACACCAACAATACTTAGTATCTGGCGCAAGCGCACCAGCACCACGTTATGCGACCGTCGACCAATTCGTGCCTAGAGTCCCACAGTTGGGCGTAGGCATGCATCGCGATGAGGTATCTCAAATGAGTTTATCGTCCGTCAACTTGGGAGCCGTCTATCATACCTCTTCAGAAAGACCAAGCTCGTTGCCAACATTCTCGACAAGTGCGGCAGATGATCAGCAAGGCGGTTACACCCGAAGCGACACCTTCCACGGGCCTTCTTCCGCTGTGAGTGTTGAGGCATCACATGCGCGACCAACGTATTCTCCTCCAATGTCACCAAAGGCTATGACAGTTAAAACAGAAGCGACTGAAAATGATCCTGACGAAGATCCGGAGGAAGGGGAGGACGAAGATGACGAGGATCCCACCGAACCAAAGGCTTTGACAGTGGAAGAAATCCGAAGAGCAAAGCGCAAGATGAAACGGTTCAGGTACGCCATCTTATTCGTAACGTCGAGGAATAACTTGCAAGAGATAGAGCTGATCAATTTTCATGCAGACTTACTCACCAACAAACCCGCTACCTTATGAGTGAATTTGCGCGACAGGCTCATCCTGATGCTGCTCATCGTGAACGGCTGGCGAGGGAAATTCCCGGACTGAGTCCAAGACAAGTTCAAGTTTGGTTTCAGAACAGGTGAGCTCGAGGTTTTTGTTGTCGTGGAGATGCTTAAACGCGCTAACTGAGACACAGACGAGCGAAGCTGAAGAGGCTGACCATAGACGATCGAGAACGAATGATGAGTTCAAGGGCGCTTCCAGAAAACTTCGACTTGACGCAGACACTTCATTCACCTTTTGGAAGTAATACCCCCCGCCTCCCTGGAAACAGTCCTTTGCTTCATAGACGGGCCAATTCTATTCCTGAAGCTAGTATTCATCACCGACCCGGTTCCTTCAACTCAATCCACCCAATGCTTCCAGGCAATCATGTCACGTCTTCCGTCAATCGACATTCCTTGGGACCGTATCCTGGCCCACCTTCTCATCCTATGCCGAGCATGCTATCTCCAATTACTCCTGCAAGTGATGGGCATTTCGGCTTTTCTGCTGGTCACGGCTCTGGTCATAGAGTCAACGAAGCTCCTCCAATCAGCCCTCCCATGAGTTTAAACACACAACTTCAGAGTCCTTCTGTGTCTAAGGCGTCGTTCGCTGGAAGTTACTCAACTCTAGCACCCTCCTCCTACAGAAATGAGATCGCAAGCATGATGATAGGCGCATTGGCAGGCAGTGAGTCTGTTCTGCAAGGTTTCAACCCCTCTGCCACTCAACAGTTTGCGTCGCATCAAAGCACCGGGTCTATTTACCAACAACAAGGATATACGTGTAAGTACTTGGATCGACCTGAAGCTGAACTTGAGCCTTAACGTCTTCCAGATCCAGCATACTCCGCACCATACAATTCCCATGTTCGAAGTGACCCAACTCATATACATCAGAGCATTAGCACAGGCGAGGCTCCTGCTTTGTCTAGCAGATCGAGTTCAATGGTCACTTCGGCTGCCGTGGAACCGCAATCAATCGCTGTTACGCTTCCCGATTATCAACTGCTCATGGGGCGCGACCTCAGTGCCCCTTGGCAACATGAGAATCCTTGAGGAGCAGTCGGCCAACGGTTGAAAGGTGTGACAGCGTGACGCGTTCGATGTGGAGAAGGTCATCGCACCCTCAAAATGCTTCCTCACGAGCAGTTTTGGATGAGTGGCAATGAAGGTGGAGAAAGCGACTCTCGACATGTCGAAACGGCCGTATCGTTCATCTGGACAGCGTGAACTCCAAGTGCATCATTGTACTCTTTCACGCCCAAGCTGTTCAGATTCGAAATTGATGCAGTCGACGACAGTCTGTCAGCTAAAATGCTCTCCTATCATCCTACTCCAAGAACCTCAAGCGTAGGGGATGGATCGGCGTATTTTGACGCTATGTGTCGAGCCTATGTCGGTCCGCGAGTTATCCTACTGACGGAAGCTAACCGCTTTTTGTATTCTTTAAGTCGAAATGTATCAGACTAACTTGTTACCGTATGTCTGCTTTTTTTTATGAAAATGTAACAGTACTCGATGGACAGGTAGAATGTAAATATAAGAGCAAATCTTTGTACGCGACTTTCAACGGTTTTTCGATTTTCAAAAGGCTATATCCAGTGAGATGCAGTTGCGTATGCCTTTGGCATGTGTGCTGAAGAATGCACTTAAGGGAAAACTTTGAGCAAAGAGCGTGTGTGAGGGGGTATATGCTCTCTCAACATGAGAGCTGCAGATGCCAAACGAAAAAAGCACAGGTCGCAGACGTGAGATAAGCCTCCCATCTGCCGTGAAAAGATATACAGACATGGTGAGAAGATGCCGAGATGCCTTGACGGCGCCCAAACCTGCTCGCAAAAAAATAGAGATGAGAAACGCAAGACGGAGCGTCCATACAGCCTGCTTCACTGCAAACATCGACGCGCATGGAAGAAGACCGCATTTTATCGTCCTCTCAGCCATCGTTTTTATCGGCGTCCCGGCCACCGTGTCGCTCCACCGCTCCACCTCCTAATTCCACCCCCATTACGCTCTCGCCACGCCGCCCTTCCGCATTCCCTTCTCCGCACCCCCTCCGCCGTCCAACCCACGCAGAAGCAAGGTCACGCCTCCCGCCCAATGCCGGCAAACAGATCCTCCCCATCCATCTCATGGACGCTCTCGAGCGCGCCATCCAAGCTCTTGAAGACGCTCCAGTCAGGCAGCGTCGGCGGCGGCGGGCCAGGCGCCACCTTCGGCGCGTCGTCCAGCGCCGCGCCCTCGTCGACGCGGCCCGCAAACACCCCGCTGCGCCGCTTGTTGGACGCGAACCAGCCCGACGACCGCTTGCGCGTCAGGCTGTGCGGCGACGCCGGCGGCGCGGCGTCGGCGCCCGACAGCGGCGAGCCTGGCCGCCACGACGAGTCGTGCGTGCCCAGCGCGGATGGGCTGCGCACGCTGCCGTTTGGAGGGTCGCGCGCGCGCAGCCGGTTGAAGCTTAGCAGGCGGCGGATGGAGGACCGCTTTGGGGACTCGGGCGTGGGCGGGTTGGCGACGGTGGAGGGGCGGTCGGTCGGCGCGGCGGCGTCCTCTGGTGGCTGCACGGCGCCGTCCTCGCCGTTCTCGCCATTTTTCTGTCCTGTCGGTGTTTTTGGGTGGCCATTTGGTGCGGCGGCGTCGGCGGTTGCGGGTCGCGATGGCGGTGGTGAGTCCGGCGGTGGGGGGATGTTCGTGCCGTCGGTGAGCGAGAAGTTCACGACGCTTAGTGAGAGCGGCTGGAATTTGCTCGGCATGCTGGTGGAGAGGGCGTGGAGTGCGCAATTGGAGATGGTGGTTGCTCCAATGTGAGGTGTTGGATGGGCGAGGTTGGGATGGAAGGTTTGTTCGCTACTCTGGATCACCAAAGTGCGGATACGCTGATTCAACGGAATGGAACCAGCAAGATCCGGTCCCAGAGAGAAAGTTAAGATCAGCGCGGATGCACAAAATATCAAGTGAATGAACTGTGCGGCGCGCGATTCAGAAATGAGGCGGTGATGATGAAAAAGAAGAACGCGTTGCAGTGAGGGGAAGGGAAAAAGGGTTCAGTAGGTTCCACGGCGACGAAGGAAGATTGAACGGCGCGAAAAAGACGTAGGATACGAAGGCTGGCGTACAGAGCACAGCGTCTGGGAGATTATTACAATACAGCGACGAAGAGGCCAATGCAATGAGGTGGGAGGCAAAGCTTCCACGCGCTACACCCGGCAGGATGAGAGCACAGATGAGCACCAAGGGGGGCCCGTGCCAGGGGTAAGAAAAAAAGCTCGAAAGAAGGAAAAGCGCACAGGGGAATTTTGGTGTATCCCGGGCGGGGCTGGGAAGGGGGTGAGAGTGCGCCGCCAAACGCGTGTGCATGGCCAGAAGGTTGTGGTGCTCTGCTGTCCAATCCACGGCCATTGAGTCGTGGTGGAACATGCAGCTCTGGAGACTACAGCTTCTCAAGCTTCACGCTCTCGACTAAGCCCGTCGTATTGGACAGCTTCCTGCCGTTTCACCAATTCTTCGCGCAAGAATTACGCCGTCGGCCCTTGCCGAAGCCCACCGAGCTGAACGTTTTTAGGGAGGCAGCGCCGGCGCCGTAGCCTACTTTACGACATGGCCTAGAACACGGAGAATATTACGGCACGGATAGAGCGTAGCTTTCCCGTCCGTACGAGTACAGTACGTACTGAGGTTGAAGTCGCACTACCGTTGACGACGGGCTCATTATTGGTGCGTACTAGGTGGTTTCTGAACTCACGACGTTTTCTTTTCTCTCCACCTTGTGCGGTTCGCCGTGGCAGTGGCTGCATATCGAACGTTAAGGGACGCAAAGAGCCAAGCTCCCGCCTGCAAGGACGCGGCCCTGCATGCGTATCCCCCGCAATTCCATAGAATACGAGTTGGCACGACTGCCGTTCGTTCGACGTGTGAAACGAAACATTTCAAGCCCATTTAAGCTCGTCTCTTCCGTGTTGTAAGACTGTCATTGGTCGCGAATCAATGTATGCTAGCCCAAGTCGTCGAACATACACATAGTACGCAGAGCTACATTCAATATAACGGGATCACACTAACACTTCCAGAGCGATGTAAGACTCGGACGGCAGGCAGGGCATCTACACAACATGACTTCTTCTCTGTTCTGCGAGGTCTAAACCGGCATCTTCTCTGGCACCTTTGGCGCACCACCGGCCGTGGGACGACCACTGAGCGCATCAACAATGCCCTTAAGAGCCATCCAATACTCGTTCTTCGGGCGACGATGCTTCCAATCGGTCTCCTTGCGCTCGACAGACTCCATATCAGCGAAGCGCACCTTGGCGCCACGGATGCCGATGACAACCGCGCTCATGGGGTCGTCGGCGATCTCGGCGCGGGTCTTGCCCGCAAACGACTCGATGTGCTGCAGGCTCTTGACGCCGAAGCGCACGCCGCGCACGCGGTCCATGGGCGACGGCTCCTTGCCCTGCTGGAAGTGGCCGGGGATGCCGACGCGCGCTTCGAAGCGGCCCTTGCCTTCTTCCTTGATCATGGCCGCGATCAGCTCTGTCGTGTATGTCGCCGACGCCTGCTCGTTGCGCAGGATGATCTTGCCCGCGCGGCTCTGCCCGCGGTCGCGCGCGAACGTGTCGCGCAGGTGGTCGATGTCGCGGTCCAGCATCTTCAGGTTGATGCCCTCCTCCGGCGTGTACACGGCCAGCGCGCCGATCGAGAGACCCGCGATCGTGGCGATGTAACCCGATTGTCCGCCTTGCGTTTCGATGACGAAGACCCGTCGCCGCGACGCCGACGCTGACTGCCTGCATGTGTCGCAGAACTCGATCAGTGCGTTCAGGCATGTGTCGCTGCCCAGAGAGTACTCGGTGCCGGGAACATTGTTGCTGACGGTCGCCGGCAGAATAACCATCGGGATCTTGAACGCGCGGTAGGTGTCTCGCGCCTTGCGTAGCTCGCTCACAGATGTGAAGGCCTCGAAGCCGCCGATGACGAATAGCCCTTGAATGTCGTATTTGTCGAAGACGTGCGCGACTTCTTCGAGGTTCTCTGACGGTAGAGTTCGGTTCGTACCGATTTCTGAGCCACCTCTGCTGCTCCACGACTCTGCGTCGAGCCATTTAACGTCTCGTACCGCGCCGAGTGGCTTGTCGCTGTGATGTCTGATGAGTCCGCTGAACCCGTTGTGCAGTGCGATCGGATGATGTCCCCGAGTGAAGCAGTAAGCTATTGCAGCACGAGTTGCGGCGTTCATCCCTCCGCACGGCGCACCCACATGGATGATACCGATTCGCATCCTCTTTTCTGGTGGCAGCATAAGATCTGGCTGCTCGGTAGACGTCGTGATCATGTATGCATCGTAGTACTCCTTGAACTCTGCGTCCCTAAGACCCATAGCTCTGTCAAAATCCTTTGTGTGGATTGCTTGAGCAACTTCCTGGGTGAGTTTGACGGCCTCAACCAACGGCTGTCGCACAATCTTGTTCTCGATGATCGCAATCATTGGACTCGGCTTGTCGGGTGTCGACTCGAGGACGGCGTTCACTGCTTCGCAGCCCTGAAGAGTTCCCAACATTCGGTCGTAAGCACATGGTGTGCCACCTCTTTGGACATGTCCCAAGGTTGTTACTCGCGTGTCCAGTTTCATATGATCGGTCAGTAACTTTTTAATATCGTCGGGCTTGATTTTGTTCAGATCAAGGTCATGAGCACCTTCTGCAATAATGATGATGGTTGTTCGTTTGCCCAACTCACGATGCTATAGATTGTTAGGTGTTGTTCCAGACCCGTAACCAGTTGTATTACCTTCTTGATGATTGCGCACATTTCATCCTTCCATGTTTTGGAAGGTGGTGCTTCTGGAATGAATAGAAAGTCTGCACCAGTGCTAATAGCTGCCATCAATGCTAACCATCCACAATGTCGACCCATAACTTCGACAATGAAGGCTCTCTGGTGTGACTGCGCCGTATCGTTGATTGAGTCAACGCAGTCGCATATCCTATGCAGAGAAGAATAGCAACCAATCGTTGCGTCAGTTGAGGACATGTCGTTGTCGATTGATCCGACCAGACCAACGATGTTCAGAGTCATGAATGGCTCCACCTGCTCTTTCGTCAATGCACCTTTCTCGACAAGCTCGCCTAGCAAGCCAGGCCACTCCGCTCGGAATAAGTCTGCTCCAGTCAAGCTGCCGTCTCCTCCGCAGACGACAAGTGCGTCGATGCCTCTCAGAACCTGTTCGTATTAGCGTTTCGTCATGATGCGTCCATTGGATAGCGGTACCATGTTCTTTGCAGCTTCTAGGCGGCCATATCTGTGCCGGAATGAATCGCATCTCGCCGTGCCTATGAGCGTTCCTCCTTCTGACAGATAGCCACGCACATCATCCCACTCCGCCTCTTTGATCATGTCTCCACCTCGGACCAGGCCCTCATAGCCTTCGTAAACGCAGTATGCTTCGCAGCCCTTAGCTATAGCCATTCGGACCACTGCTCGGACGGCTCCGTTCATACCGGGAGCGTCACCACCGCTAGTCAAGACTGCAATCCTTCTCTTCTTCCCCGTCAAAGACGGAGAGGGTTGGGCAGAACTTCCGTTTATCTCGGCCATTTTGTCTCGAATCGTAGCTTGTTCAGGGGAAGATTGGCGGTCAATGGCAAATACTGGAAGAGACGAGGTCTTGGACTTCTCGTAGTTTGGCCTTCGGAAATGCCAGGCCCGATGATGGTCAAAACGAAGCTGGCTGGACGACTTCCGGTTAAGAGCGTGTAGGTATTCCGAGGAAGGGAAGAGTGATAGTTGGTAGTTACTTAGATAAAGTTAGGCTCGGAGCTTGAGGGCAAAGTTAGGTTTGTTGAGCTGCAAGCTTGGGTCCAGTCTTGTACACAATTCAATCAGCACATTCAGAAGTTACATGCCTCCCAGACTCATGAAAGTCATGGCGAAGCGGGGATTAAATTGTGGAGTGAGGTATTATTTTCTGCGGACGGCTTTGCGTTGAAAGCTCTGCATAAGGTAGATGAAAAGCAAAGCTCTGACGCAGTTCCAGAACGTGGGGCCCAAATTCAGCCTGCATGGGGTGAAGCGATAAGGCCCTGCGCAGCCAAACGTTCAGACAAATTTTTTGCCATCACTTTTCTCTTGCTATCCGCGTGACAGCTTACTCGCAAGCTTGAACAGGTCACACAGTTTTCTGATCGGAGGGAGTTTCGTTGCTGCTCTGCAAAGTGATACTCTCAGACGTGGGTTGGCACGGGTAGGAAGCACAGCGGATCACTGGGCACTGTCAGATTCTACTAGCTGCAACCAAAGAACTCTAAGCACGGTTTCATTTTGATTATTCCGCTTTTGTCTATTCATTCGACCAAGTAGGCTTCTTCTTCTCAGCAAATGCGCCCATTCCGATCTTTTGATCTTTGCTGCCAAACAAGCTGTGGAACACCCTTCTCTCGAATTCCACGCCTTCCCTAACGCCCAAATCCTGACTCTTGTTGACGACCTCCTTGCCTGCTTTGACGGCAATCCGACTGTAGCTGGCAATCTTCTCTGCCGTTGCGATTGCGCCGTCCACGCACTCTTGCGGACCTTCAAACACCCTGGCTACGAGTCCCCACTCGCCAGCCTGCTTGCCGCTGAAGTTGTCGCCGGTAAGGATGAGCTCCATGGCCCGGCTCTTGCCAATTGCCTTTGTAAGCCTCTGGCTGCCGCCGGCGCCGGGAATGGTGCCCAGCTTGATCTCAGGCTGACCGAAGGTGGCACCCGCCGAGCAATACACGATGTCGGCCATCATGGCCAGCTCACAGCCACCGCCAAGTGCATATCCGTTGACGGCGGAGATGACAGGCTTCTTGATCCGTGAGGCCATGTTCGACCACATCTCGATGAAGTCGCTACCGTACGCCTGCGAGAAGGTCAGGTCCTTCATCTCCTTGATGTCTGCGCCTGCCGCAAAGGCTCTCTCGCTGCCTGTAATGACAATGGCACCGATGGAGCTGTCGGTGTCAAGCTTGTGGAGAGCATCGTTGAGGTCGACGATTAGCGGGGTGCAGAGCGCGTTAAGGGCTTTGGGTCGGTTGAGGGTAACTATTAAACAGTTTAGCAAAGACTTTCCGTAGATGTATACAATTTCTTGTGATAAGAACGTACTGAGACCGACTCCAAGTTTTGGTGTCGACACTTTGATGAATTCATAGGAACCTGTCTCGGTGGAGTAAGGCAACCTAACGATGCGAGGGAGCGTCGACGTTGTGATCTTGGAGGCAATTGGCCTCCATGCTTTAATCCCAAGCATCCTGGAGTTGTGATATGTACAGGAATCTCAATTGGTGGTGGAATTGAAAGAACACGAGCTTCAAATCACTCAAGCTGTACATGATGGTTCGTCTCGGGACCGTACCGGCTAGCGCCGGGAAAGAGCTCCGAAATTGATGCCTTAGGCATAGATGGAGTTTCGGCTTAACACTGGAATTTCACACAAAGACCCTTGAAGAGAAACGCTAGAGTGAAAGCAGAAGCGTGGCTGGTAAAAAGACCACGAAATCTTTCGCATGGCCCTTTTGAGCCCAAGAGCCTGACATTCATCAACAAGCCTGTCATCGCGCGACTCTCATCTCAAAGTCTAGGATTATTCAAAGCGTAGAACGCTTGTCACGGGCACATTCCCTCTTGTAATCCGTCTGCGAACGTCCACCGTCGCAACTCCTCGAACTCCGCGCAACTTCACCTCCTAAACTTCCCAACCAAATTTCCTATCGTCTTCAGCGTCAATCGTCAAGCCGGCATGGACGCTCCTGAACCGGCAGACACGCCCTTCGCGGCCGTGCAAGCGCACACAACAAGACTGGGCAGAGTAAGGCTCCACGAGAAGTTTCTGGCTGTTGCGCATCTGCTAAAGGATTCTCTCCCAGATATACCAGTCCTATCTCGACAAGTCCACGCCGTACATTCCGCAAAGATGGGGAGGCACAGGAGTGCTTTTCTTGATGTTCGTTCTGCGGATAATCTTCGCTCAAGGATGGTACATTGGTGAGTAGTGAATATGGAAGTCTTTCAAAGCGCATGAGTCTCATTCAGCCACAGTCGCATACTCCTTAGGTATCTACCTTCTCAACCTCTTCCTCGCATTCATCTCGCCAAAGTTCGACCCGTCGCTGGAACAGGATGAGAGCATGGAAGACGGTGGCGCCGGCGGACTTCCAACCAAAGAAGAAGAGTTCAGGCCGTTCGTGAGGAGACTGCCGGAATTCAAGTTCTGGTACTCGTCGACAAAGGCCATCGCCATCGCGTTCGTCTGCACATGGTTCCGTGCTTTCGACCTGCCAGTTTTCTGGCCAGTCTTGGTCATCTACTGGTTGATTCTCTTCGCCTTGACGAGTATGTTCGCCAACTACCTAAACCGAGAGTGGAAAGCTAACACGTGCCCAACAGTGAGACGCCAGATCCAGCATATGATCAAGTACCGCTATGTTCCATTCACGGTCGGCAAGACCAGATATCCCAGCAAATAAAGTGTTGTCGGCATGTCTTGCGTTGATTTCCGATTTCGATGTTGAGCGATGGACCAAGCTGGTCATTCTGGAGTGCAGAGGTAGTCACTGATGCATATGTATGATTGCGTGGTCGTCCCAGCGACAAGCTTCACGATTGGAGAAGCACTGGAAAGCAGCATGTTGTTTTCATATGTATACTAGCACATGGTGATCAACGGTCCTGGTAATATCTGTAGTGAAACTGAAGTCATAGAGCACAGAATTAGATCAAATCTATTCGATCTTTCGTGATCCGGCTTTCCGATCATGTACATCTGAGATGGAAGTGTCAATCGCCGACAAGCTTTTTCTCTTGGATCTGCCCACACTCGCTTGGTTCTCGGTTAAAAATTCAAATAAAGGGCAATGCAGGCCACATCTGGCGAGGCACATGATGCGGTAGTGGCTAGCTGTGGGGTTAGTCTATGCCCGGTTAGTTTTCGCATCTTATGATTGCGCAATGGCAGTTGATAAGGGCAAGTACGAAGCAGTTCTTGAGTGTCTGACGTTACAAGACTAGTCGTCGAAAGAAAAGCTCAGGGCGAACGAAGCGTGTTGGTGATGAGGCGCTAATTGGATACGGTGGACCTTCCGCAAGCCAAGGGTCTCGAGCACGAGGAAGCTTCAATGGGCGCAGTGAGTTGTAAGCTGCATGACGAGAGTCCGGTGCTCTCCACATCCCTTTGGCTCCGGCGGGCGTAGCTCCATTATCTTTGCAAAGGCTGGCGGAGTCTTTCAGATAATCATATCGACCATGCAGTCCTCCTTACGCCTCTGCCCCGGGCCACCACAGCGTTCGTGCCTGTGCCCTGCCTTTGGCCTCCGATTGGCCCGTACATGGCTGCGATGAACACAGCGGGTTTTGCGATTGCCAACCTAGATCCATCACTTGATGCTTATAATGTACGATGTACACGGTCTAATGGCCGATGAATGGACGGGACCTGGCTGGCATGGTTCTGTCATTCGTTCACCAACTAACGATTGTTTCCAAGTTCAGCGCGTGCGCGTGAAAGGTTCCCGCCCAACTAAATTCAAACAGCCGAAGCCGGACTGTTGAGGCAGCTGCACACAACAGAAACGAGCTGACCTGTCGGCCAATATCTAAGACGGTGAATCCTCACCGT
>Ga0335073_10005745_pt1 | contig 17431 bp, 12 predicted proteins | sample Lox_Sample_22_FD_207093 | JGI IMG/M metagenome (GOLD analysis project Ga0335073, IMG submission 207093) | Soil microbial communities from Loxahatchee National Wildlife Refuge, Florida, United States - Lox_Sample_2.2 | ecosystem: Environmental > Terrestrial > Soil > Wetlands | place: USA...
CGTTGCAGTTTGTTGTAAGCCACTTGCACCGAGAGCCTCACTTCGTCGGTGACGCGGGCGAGATTCTCTTTCGCCTGCGCGAGCTGCGCGTCGCTCTCGCGGACCGCATCCCGTTTCCGCCCTCCGTCGAACAGGTTGTAGCTGAATTGGACGCCGAAGCTGCCGAAATTGCGGGCCAGGAAGGGAACGTTGTCCTGGTAGCTGTACCGGGCAAACGCGGCGATATCCGGCACGTAATCCGCTTTGCTCAGTTGGACGCCCGCGGAGGCTTTCCGCACCTCCTCGCGCGCGGCGACGATTTCCGGATGCGATGCCAGGGCGGTCTTGATGCAGTCGTCGAGCTGGCACGTGTCGCGGACCTCGGGAACGCTGGGATCGAGATCGAGCTCCGTCGTAAGCGGCAATCCAATCGCATCGTCAAGCTGCGAAGTCAGGTCCGTCAGGGCGAGTTCGGTGGCCAGAAGCTGCTGCTTGGCTTGCAGGAACTCGGCGCGGCTCTCAATTAAGTTTTCCTCGAGCGTGCTGCCGTACTTTACCTGCTGGGTGCGCTCGCTCTGCAGGTCCTGCGCCGCTTTGATCTTGCTCTCGATCGCGCTCCGTTGGAGCTGCGCGATCAAAACGCGGTAGTAGATCTGGTGGACCTGAAGCGCCACTTCGTTCGCCGTCTGCAGCTCATTCGCGCGGCTCGCGCCCAGCTCCGCGCTCGCGATATCGTTGGCCGGCTTGACCTTCGTGAACAATTGCGTGAGCGGCTCAACCAGAGTCGTACTGCTCACCACAAACGTGTGCCCGCCCTGATTGATGATGTCCGATTGCTCGGGGATCGGAGTGCCCCCGACGGTTCCAAGACTGCCCGCGGCAAGCTCGATGAATTGCGAATCGGTCACGTGGAACGCCTTCGTGTCGTTGTCGATCGTGGGAAGGTATTCGCTTCGGGCAACTCCCTTCGCCTGCTGCTTTTCATCGACCTGGAAGCCGGCGATTCTCACGAGGTGATTGTGTTTCAGCGCGAGCTGCACCGCTTCCTGCAGGGTGATGTGCCTGGGAGGCGCAGCCTGGTCCTGGGCTCGAGCCAGAGTGAAAGCGGCCAGGCAGGATGCGCCGACGACGAGAAGTTTGGCGCCCACGTTCATGATCTTGCCTCCTGATGTGCCGGCGATGGCTGTATGGCGCCGATTTCTCCGTAGTTCAGCGGCGACTTGCGCATCAGCGCGATCAGCACGAGAGCAGCGACGCAGGCCCATGCCAGCAAATAGAATCCGTCGATCAAGCTCAGCGTGTAGGCTTGCAACCGAATACGCGCGCCGACGACTTCCGCTGCCCGCCCGGCCGCTTCGGCGACTCCGGCTGATTTCGCGTACAGTCCAGCCGTTAGCATCCTAAGATTTCCCTCTGCGATCCAATTCCCGGACTGTACGTGCAATCCGAGGAGATTCGAATGCAGCTTCTCCCGCTGCGCGACGAAATGAGTCAAGAACGCTACGCCGAGTTCTCCGCCGAACAGGCGCACCGTGTGAAAGAATGCCGAAAATGTCAGAGCGCGCTGCGGCTTCGCCAGCCCTCCGGAAAAAATCGCCTGCAATACGATCGTCGAGACGAGGCCGACAAACGCAAACGACTGCCCGACGCCTGTGAGCAATTCCGTGCGATAGAAATTGGGCGCCGACCACGCGCTGGTGAGGTTTGCGTTGAGGCAGCACGCGAACGCCATGCACGCAAAACCCGAGGCCAGCAGCAGGCGCGAATCCAGTTTCGACACCAGCAAAAGAGCGGCAACCACGGCGATCAAAAGCTGTGGGGCCGCCGTCCATATCACCGCCGGCCCGATCTGATTGGCTTCGAATCCGTGGATCGCCAGCGCTTCGGGCACCAGGATGATGGTTGCGAGCAGGCAAAATCGAAACAGGATCAAGCCGGCGCCCAGCAGCAGCGTGTCCCGGTCGCGCAGATAGGGCAGATCGACCAGCGGATTGGGACTGCGCAGGCGGCGCACGAGAGACGCAAGCAGCAAAACGGAGCCGCCCACGAATAGCGCCGTGAATAGTCCCGAACGCCACCAATCGAGCCTTTCGCCCTGATCGAGCGCCGCATACAACACGGCGAACCCGGCGCTGGCGTAGAGAAATCCGGCAAAACTGGGCGCCTCTTCCGACCGCTTCGGCGCGGGACTTCGAGGAATCCCGTAATAGATGCACAGCATCATCAGCGGAGTGATCGCAGCCGAAGTCCAGAACATCCAGTGCCAGGAGAGATGGTCCCTGAACCAGCCGTAGAGCGTCGGCGCCACGTTGACCGACCCATCGACGAACGATGCGTAGAGGGCCAGCGTGAAGGGCAGATATTTCGGCGGGATATTTCGCAGCGCGAAGGTGAGCGTAAGCGGATAGAACGTGCCGGACGTGAGCCCGGCCAGCACCAGCCCGACGATCAGCAGACTGTAGCTGTGGATGAACGGAAGTCCCGCGGAGATCAGCGTGAACCCCGTAGCCGCAAACAGCAAAATGCGGCGCACGCCCATCAAGCCGCCCAGGTACACCGTGAACGGACCGATGAACACCAGCGCGATGTTGAAGGCGCTGGCGATCCACGCGCCGTCGTCGTAGCTGATCCCGAGGTGGCCTTTGAGATCGGCCAGGCCCAGCGAGAGCAGCCGCCCGGCGAGCGTCACGATTCCAGCGCCCATGATCACGCCCAGAATCCCAAGCAGCGGGCTCTTTGAAAGCTCAGCCGGCGCCGCTCCCACAAGCACATTGGCGATTTGCACGGGCGTGGGCTGTACGGCTGCGGACGAAACGGACATCCTGCGCTCCAATCAGTGTCTCGTGCGGACGGTGACCACGACGGAAAGGCCCGGACGCAAGCTGGTCGCGACGCCCGAATCGTCGAACGCGATCTTCACGGGAATTCTCTGCACCACCTTCGTGTAATTGCCCGTGGCATTGTCGGGCGGCAGCAGCGCGAATTGCGACCCGCTCGCCGGCGCGATCTCGATCACCCTGCCGCGAAAAACTTTTCCCGGGTACTCGTCGATGCGGATTTCCGCCGGATCGCCGACCTTCATGTTGGTGAGCTGCGTCTCGAGATAATTCGCCTGCACCCACTTGATCTTGCTGACGAACGAAATCACTTGCGTGCCGGGAGAAACCAACTGCCCCGGCAGGACCTGCCTTTCGCCTACCGTGCCGTCGCCCGGCGCGTCGATCTTCGTGTAGCCGAGGTTTACCTGCGCCACCAGCAGTCCCGCCTCTTTGGCGTGGAGGTCGGCAATCAGCTGCTGGTCCTGAGACTCTAATACTGCCTTGGCGTTGCGCTGGGCCTCGACTCCCAGCTCGCTGCTGCGCAGCAGCGTTTTCGCCTGCTCGAGATCGGCTTTCCGGCTCGCCAACTCGGCGCTGAACCGCTGTTCGTCGGCGACGGCCTGCTCCACCGCCTGCTGCGTGGTCGAATGGGTTTGCAGCAGCGCCTCTTGCCGCTTGCGCTCCGCCTGCGTGCGCACGACGTCCGCCTGCACTGCTGCTTCGCCGGCCTGCGCCGCCGCGATTTGCGCGTTTGCCTGATCGATTCCGGCGAGGGCTTGCGCGATGCGCGTGTCTTGCAGCTCGCGCTCGCGCTGGTTGTCCACGATCGCCGCTTTCGAGGCCTCGACCGCCGCAGTCGCCTGCGCCACCTGCGCCTTGTAATCGTCGTCTTCCAGCTCGACGAGCGGTTCGCCCTGATGCACCTCCTGGAAGTCGGAGACCTTCACGTCCCGCACGATCCCCGGAACTTTCGTGCTAAGCGGCGTAAGGTCGCCGCGAACGTAAGCGTCGTCGGTCACTTGTTCGGCCCGGCCGCCCTCCCACGAATTCCAGTTCCAGGTGATCGCGAGCACAACCGCAGCGGCAAGCAGCACGACCACCAGAGGAGTTCCGAACTTCTGCCATTTCGGCTTGGACTGTACCGCAACGTGTTCAGGCGCCGCCGCTGGGGCGGGAACCGGCGTACTGGTGGATGCCATAGTCTGACGACCTCTCTTGCTGGTCTGGTGGCCGGGCCAAACGCGCCCCGAGCTTCCCCAAAAGAAGCGTTTCGAAAAGAGGGGACCCGCGGCCCGGCGCTGAAAGTCGTGACAACCTTCCGTCGCTCCGACAGATGCAGGCGGTGGGTTGGCGGTCGCAAGAAAGTTCGGTAGGTGCGGGAGGGAGTGGGCAGCCACCAGCGCAACGGCCTGCAGTAAGCTTCCGTTATAGTCAAACGCCGAAGTTTCGTTTCGAGACCAACGAGCTCAGGTAGCTCGATTTTTTTCGTGGCAAATTGATGTTCGGCTGGCCGAGTTGCCTTAGAATATCTGGTGCTGCAAATAACCGCCTCGCGTGACGTGGGTCACATCAAGCGGCCGGCCCCGCGTGATAGCTTGCACGATTCGATTTCGGCGACGGGTGCGCGGCGCGGCCAATCTCGGGGAATCCGGCTCTATCTCGGCCTTTCCATTCGTGAGGGAATCCTGCAGGTGCGGAAAAAGACCGTTCGTTCTTGGCTGGGATTTTCGGCGCTGATCCTTGCCGCCATTTTCTCCGCGGCTGGCGCCGCTTTCGCCGATTCCCGCAGTCCGGACCTCAGCCCCACCAATATTTTCGCGCCGGACTCCACGCCGGCTCATTCGATCTTCCGCGTCTCGATGTTCGGCCTCGAGGTCGAGGGCGCGATTTTTGTGGTCGTCTTCAGCCTGCTCGCCTACGCCGTCGTCAAATTTCGCCAGCGCAAGGGCGACGATGACGTCGAACCGGCGCAGGTCTACGGCAGCAATCAGATGGAGCTTGCGTGGACGGTTCTCCCGGTCTTGATCGTCGTGGTGCTATTCCTCAGCACCGCGCAGGTGATTCACCGCGTGCAGGACGCCAAGCGTCCCGACGACGCAATCCAGGTGACCGTCACCGCCCACCAATTTTGGTGGGAGTACAGCTATCCGCAATACGATTTCGTCGCTTCGAACGAGCTCCACGTCCCCGTGAGCGACCCGCAGCATCCCACGCCGACGTACCTCGCCTTGCTTTCGGCGGATGTGGATCACAGTTTTTGGGTGCCGCGCCTCGCCGGGAAAACGGACCTGATTCCCAACCATCCGAATTCGATGTGGATCGATCCGCAGGAAACGGGACTTTTTCTCGGCCAGTGCGCGCAATACTGCGGCGTGCAGCACGCCAAGATGTTGCTCCGCGTGTACGTGCAAAGCCGCCCGGATTTCGATCGCTGGGTGCACGAACAGCAGCAGCCCGCCGTCTCCGATCCGTCCGTCGCGGCGGGCCGCGCGATGTTTCAGGCCAAGTTGTGCTTCATCTGCCATACGATTCGCGGCACGCCGGCGGCCGGCAAAGTCGGGCCCGATCTCACGCACCTGATGAGCCGAGATACGATCGGCTCGGGCTCCGTGCCGAATACGCCCGAAAATTTGCGCAAATGGATTCGCAATCCCGGCACGTTCAAGCCGGGCTCGCTGATGCCGCCGCAGGATCTTACGGACCAGGAATTGGATCAGATCGCGGCGTATCTCGAGACGCTGCGCTAACTAAAGGATCGAAAGAGAAATATCGAAGAGAGCACCCGGACAAAACGATGGCTTCCGAATCCATACCGCTGACGCTGCACAAAAACCCGCTGAGCGTGGTCTACGAATGGCTCGCCACCGTCGACCACAAAAAAATCGGGATCATGTACATCGTCTACGCGCTGCTGTTTCTGGTGGTGATGGGAATCGAAGCGATTCTCATGCGCATCCAGCTGGCGCACGCGAATTCCACGTTTCTCTCGCCGCAGGTTTTCGACCGTCTTTTCACGCTGCACGGCACCACCGGGATTTTTTTCGTCGCCATGCCCATCCTTTTCGGCTTCGGCAACTATCTCGTCCCGCTGATGATCGGCGCGCGCGACATGGCGTTCCCGCGCCTCAACGCGTTCAGCTTCTGGATGACGGCTCTCGGAGGCCTGATTCTGTACGGCAGCGTTTTCGCCGGAGGCCCGCTCTCGCAGGCGGGCAGCGCGCCCGACGTGGGATGGTTCGCCTATGCCCCGCTCACGTCGCCGGCCTTTTCGCCGGGCCATAGCACCGATTATTGGACGCTCTCGCTGCTCGTCGCCGGCGTCGGCAGCATCGGGGCCGCGGTGAATTTCGTTGCGACCATTCTTGCGATGCGCTGCGAGGGCATGACGCTCGGCCGCATGCCTCTCTTTTCGTGGATGAACCTGGTGATGGGCGGCCTCGTGCTCGTCACGATCAGCCCGCTCACGGCCGCGCAGATCATGCTGATGGTCGACCGATACATCGGCGGCCATTTCTTCGATACCGACGCCGGCGGCTCGGTCGTGATGTGGATGCACTTCTTCTGGATCTTCGGCCATCCCGAAGTCTACGTGCTGATCATTCCGTGTTTCGGCTTCGTCTCCGAAATCATCCCCGTGTTTTCGCGGAAGGCGATGTTCGGCTATCCCGCGATGGTGGCGGCGACGGTGAGCATCGGATTCGTGAGCCTGGGCGTTTGGGCGCACCACATGTTCACGGTCGGGATGCCGTCGTACGGCAACGCGTTCTTCGTGCTCACCACCATGGTGGTCGCCGTCCCCACCGGCATCAAAATCTTCAACTGGCTTGCCACCATGTGGGGCGGGAAAATCCGCTTCGCCACTCCCATGCTCTTTTGCATCGCCTTCCTTTTCCAGTTCCTGATCGGCGGATTGACCGGCATTATGCTGGCGACGGCGCCCTTCGATTGGCAGCTCGGAAATTCCTATTTCGTCGTCGCCCACTTTCACTACATCATCGTCGGCGGAATCCTGTTCACTATCTTTGCCGCTTTCTACTATTGGTATCCCAAGATGACCGGGCGCATGCTCGACGAGACTCTCGGCAAGTGGCACTTCTGGCTCTTCGTGATCGGATTCCATCTGACGTTCGATTTCATGCACGTCCCCGGCCTGCTCGGGATGCCGCGCCGCGTCTACACCTACGAAGCGAACCGCGGCTGGCAGAGCTGGAACATGATCTCGTCGATCGGAGCCGCCGTGCAGGCGATTGCGATCCTGATTTTCGTCTACAACATGGTCCAATCGTATTTCAAAGGCGCGCCCGCCGGAAACGATCCCTGGGATGCGTGGACGCTCGAGTGGGCCACCACCTCGCCGCCACCCGATTACAATTTCGCGATGGTACCGGCCGTGCAAAGCCGCCGGCCGCTGTGGGACATCAAGCATCCGGAAGATCCGGATTGGAAATATGAGTGAGGAGCCAGGAGTGAGAGAACGATGAGCGCGACAGGCATCGAAATCCCGGCCAGGGCCGCAGCGTGGAAGCTTCCTTCGCGCGGCCGCGTGGGAATGCTCTGCCTGATTCTCGCGGAGTCGGCGATTTTCGCGATCTTCATCGCCGCCTACATCTTTTACATCGGCAAGAGCCTCAGCGGCCCGACGCCGCGGCAAATTCTCACCGTCCCGATCGTCACGAGCGTAGGTCTTTGGCTCAGCAGCTTCACGATTCACTGGGCGGTGTCGGCTTTGGCCAAGGGCAAGACCGCGCTGTTCGCCGCTCTGTGGTTCATCACGCTGGCTCTCGGCGCGTTTTTCATTGCTGGGACGGCCCGCGAGTGGCGCCACCTGATCTTCGACGAAGGCTTCACGATCCAGACGAACCTTTTCGGCACCACCTACTACGCGCTCGTGGGCCTGCACGCGTCGCACGTCATCATCGGCCTGCTCGCGCTGACGGTGGTGATGATCTTCGCTCTCTTCGGCAAGGTGAAGCCCGAACATCACGAGCGTTGCGAGATTCTTTCGCTCTATTGGCACTTTGTCGACGTAGTGTGGGTTGTGGTGTTTATCGTGGTCTATGGCCTTTCGTGATCCTTTTCGTGATCGGGAAGCGATGATTTCGGCGGAGCACAGCGGAGAAATCGTATGACGTCGACGCACGAACCAAATCCAGCAGGCTCATCCGGCAGCGAGAGCGTCCAGCTTCCGTCACCCACGCTTTGGCCGCTGCTGCTCGCGCTGGGCATCGCTCTCGCCGCCACCGGCCTTGTGACCAACAATATCGTCGCCATCATCGGCGGCGTGTTCGCTCTTGCGGGCTGCGTCGGCTGGTTCCTGCAGGTTCTGCCGCGCGAGCGCCACGAAACCGTCCCCGTTGCCGCGAAGCCGGTCACGATCGCGGTCTCGCGGAGAAAGGTTGCGCGCATCGGCGCCGTAGCCGAAGCGCGTCCGCATCGCGCGCGCCTGCCGCTCGAGATCTATCCCGTTTCGGCGGGGATCAAGGGCGGCCTGGCGGGCGCCGGCGCGATGGCCCTGCTGGCGGTACTGTACGGGGTGGCGAGCCATCACAGCATCTGGTATCCCATCAATCTGCTTGGCGCCGTCGTCTACGCGCAGACGCAAGTGAGCACATCGGAGATGGAAGCGTTTCACCTCGTGCTGTTGGTCGTCGCGACGATCCTGCATCTCACCACGTCGATTTTGGTCGGGCTGCTGTACGGCGCGCTCTTGCCGATGCTTCCGCGAAGGCCGGTCATCCTCGGCGGCCTCTTCGCCCCGCTCGTCTGGACCGGCCTGCTCTACAACATTCTCGATATCGTCGATCCAGCGCTCAATCAGCGCATCGACTGGGGATGGTTCCTCGCTTCGCAAATCGCCTTCGGAATCGTTGCGGGGATGGTGGTCGTGCGGCAGATGCGCGTCCCGACGTGGCAGTTCCCTCTCGCCGCAAGAGCCGGCGTCGAAACGCCCGGGATGATGGGCGAGGAGCATCATTCGTGATCGCCGTTTGCAAGTCGCCGTTCGCAAGTCACTGATCGCTGGCTAGCAGAATGATGCAGTCCGCCGCCCAAGCCGCTCTCGCATCCTGGTCGTTCCCGCCCGTCGTCACCGCCCTCAATCTTCTGACGGCGCTGCTCTACCTCCGCGGCTGGATCGAACTTCGCCGCGTGATGCCCGGCCGCTTCACGCCGGGGCGGCTCGCCTGTTTCCTGAGCGGCCTCGCGACGCTTCAGATCGCCCTCGCGTCTCCCATCGACACGTTCGATCCATTCCTCCTCACCGACCACATGCTGCAGCACATGTTCCTGATGGTGATCGTGCCGCCGCTCGTCTTGCTCGGCGATCCGCTCATCCCGCTGCTGCGTGGCCTGCCGCGCTGGATCGCGCGCAACGTCCTCGGCCCGTTCCTGGCGTGGCCCGCGCTCGGGCGCTTCGGCGCTCTCTTGATCGATCCTCCGGTCGCGCTGCTGCTGCTGTCGCTCGCGATGATCGGCTGGCACCTTCCGGCGCCCTACGAACTTGCCTTGCGCTCTCCCGGCTGGCACGAGGTCGAGCACGCCTGCTTCCTCGTCGCATCGCTGCTTTTCTGGTGGCCGGTGATCCAGCCGTGGCCCAGCCGTCCGCACTGGCCTGCATGGAGCATCCCCGTCTATCTGCTGCTCGGCGATTTCGTGAATAGCGTGGTCTCGGCGTTCCTGGTTTTTTCCGGGCGCATTTTATATCCGTGGTATCTGCACGTTCCGCGCCTGGGCGGATTCTCCGCGCAGAACGATCAGGCCGCCGCGGGAGCCGTGATGTGGGTGATCGGATCGTTCGCGTTCCTGATTCCCGCTGCCGCCATCACGGTGAAGCTGCTCTCGCCGCAGCCGCCGCCCGCGGCGCATCGCCGCATGCACGCGCCGGTAAGCTCGCGCCTCCGCCGGTCGTTGCTGCCCGCGCTGATGGTGGCGCTTCCGCTCGCCGCTCTTGCCTACCCGTGGCTCGCGCCGGATGCGGTCGATCTCGATGGTGATGTGGTCCGGCTGCAGGGCGCGTCCGGCCCATTTCAGGTCAGCGTTTTCGGCGAGCCAGGCTCGCTCGCCGCGGGCTCGGCGGATTTGGCCGTGCTCGTTCAGGACAGGATTTCAGGGGCGGTGATTCTTGATGCGGATGTCGATCTCGCCGTTCAGTCCACCGGCGGCAAGCCGACGGTCGTGCGCGCCACGTCTTCTCAATCGACCAACAAGCTGCTCGAAGCCGCCACAATCGATCTTCCCGCGGCGGGAGCGGCGAACCTGCGCGTTTCCGTCCGCCGCGGCAACGACCAAGGAACGCTTGCGACGACGCTCGATATCGCGCCGCCCGCTGCGGAAAGCAGTTTCAGCTGGGGCTATCTCATCGCGCTAGCGATCGGCGCGGGCTTGTTCATCCTCCATCGCATCCTGCGGTCCAAGCCGCTGCACCGCGGCGCCAGCCTCCCGCAGACCCCTTAGCGGTCGGATCGTCCGCACAACTACAAGCCATCTCGTAAATGCTCTTTAGGGGGTCGGAGCTTCAGCTCCGACATTAGCAGCCAAAGAACGCCGGGCTTTAGCCCCTGAAGACACTCTTCGGTTCCACGCCGAACATTTATGAGAGAGTTTCTATCCCTTCTTGAGCCGCTCGGCCACTTCCGGCGGAGATTCGTGCAGCAGCACCAGAAAAACGCCGTTCGTCCATCCAAATCCAGTCACGTTCTGCGCGTATCCGGCCTGGATATGCGTGGCCGACGAACGCGACACCACATCGTATTTTTCGCGGATCGTATGATCTTTCCGGAAATTCTGCAGCACCATCGAGAGGAATTTCTCCGTGATGCGGTTCGCGTCGGCCGTGTATCCGTAGCGCCGCAACCCTTCGACGGCCAGCAAATGGATCGGCGCCCAGCCATAGGGATAATCCCACTGCGCCTGGCTGTCGTAACGGCTCATCACCAATCCCCCCGGCTGCTCGAAAAGGTGCAAATTCGCGTCGACGGCGCGCGCCTCCTCTTTCGACGCGAGCCCCGCCCACAGCGGATAAAAGGTCGTCGCATATTGATAGGACGACCTCTCGTGTTTCGTAAAGTCGTAATCGAAAAAAAGCCCCGTCTTCGCGTCCCAGAAATATCTCACGATCCGTTCGCGGCGTTCGGCGGCTTTCTGCGCCCAGCGCTCGGCATCATCCTTCCGCCCGAGCATCCGGCTCATCTGTTCCAGGTCCTTCTCGGTCTTGTAGAGCAGGCTATTGAGGCCGACCGGCGCGAAATGGTGCGTCTCGGCGCCGTAAGGACCGAACCGAAAAGTCACGTCAAATCCGGATTCGCGCATGCTGCGATCGCCCTTGTAGAAATCGGCCGAAAGCGCAACGCGATCCGTCGGCTCGCACTCCTCGCCCTCCAATTGCGTTGCTCCCGGGTCGCATAGGTGAACCTCGTATTTCGGCCCCAGCAGCGAATCGGCCGGATGCTTTGCGTCGACTCGCACCAGGTGCGGGCTGTCTTCGCCTTCGTGAACCACGAAATAGTGCGCCGCGCCGCGATAATAGTCGCTCGGATCGCCCATGATCTCAGGGACAGGTCCGTCGCCTTCGTCGAAATAACGCGAGAGCCCGGTATCGCCGGCCAGATGCGGCGCGCGCGTCCACTGCTCGTAGTCCTCCACGGCAAACCCGTAAGCTTTTTCGAGCCATGCAGGATCCGCTTGCCCGGCGGCCTTATCCGCGTCGTACACGGCGAGAATCATCGAGCTGAGAAATGGAGGCTGCGAGCGTCCAAGATAGTACGTCCGGTTTGCGTTGAGCACGCCGCCGTAGTGCTGAATCTCGTAGAAAAAGTTCTCGACGATTCCCTTCGCGACGTCGCGATGATTGTCGCGAAGCAGCCCGCGAATGATGAAATAGCTGTCCCAGCCGTACATCTCGTTGAATTGCCCGCCCGGCACCACGTAAGGATTCGGAAGGTAGAGCAAGCCGTGCGGCAGAATCTGGCCCGCCTGCTGTTCGGAAATTTTCGCGGGAAGCCGCAACAGCTTTACGCCGCACTGCTGCAAACTTTCCGCCAGCCCTTTGGGAGCCTCCGCATCGGCCGGCAAATACAATGCGCGCTCGCCCGAGGTCTTGATGTCCTCGTAGGTTTTGCAATCCGTCAGCGAACGCTTGAGATTGGTCCAATCGCCCGAAATGTATTGCAGGATGTCGCCCAGCGACTCGAACGATTGGCTCGATTCGTTTTTCACACTCGTCGTCTCAGTCTCTTCGCCGCGCCCCGCGCCCGCCGCGACCCTAGCTGGATTCGCCGCTGCCAGAACGCTCACGCACAGCAGCGAAATCAGACAACCCCTCATCCTTCCGCGGCGCATAAGCGCTCCCAAATCCGCCCGCCGCAATCACCGGAACCGGTACCCCGGTTTCAGTTCGCAGCGGTAGAACTTCGATTGATCCCTGCCGACCCGCACGTTGCAATTCGCCCAGCTCAATATCGGCGACGGCCCAAGCGGAAACACGGTATTCGTGCCGTTCACTTCCGCCTCGAAGCTCGGCCCTTCCGCGGACGCAGGCAGCGTGAAATTCAGCGAGTCGCCGAAAATCACGGGATACGATTCGCGCACCGTGTCCCCGATCTCCTGGCGAAAAACTTCCGCCTGCAGCAGAAACGTCGTCGTGTCCGACCAGCCGAGCACCGACGCCGAGATCACCGGCCCTCCAAGCGAAAATTGGTCGGATTCGATTTTCGTGAAAGGACACGGCCCGGCGATGCACAGCAGCCGCGCGTCCTGGTAAACGTTCCCGGGTCCCGCGTCCAGCGACACCGACGCGGTCGCCGCCTTCCATCTGCCGTCGGGCGAGCAGGGAGGCCGGTGATCGCACCGCACGTTGCCTTTGTTCACCACCTCGAACGTTCGCACTCCCGTGCCGACGTTCACCGACGTGGTCGTCTCGGTCGTATACCTCACGAAAACGTTCGAAATCGCGATGATGGGGCGGTTCGGCGGCAGTTCGATCAGGTGCTGCAGCGGCTGCAAGTGCGCGATGTACAGCTGGTTGCCGGCGACTTCCTTCATATCGAGCGAAACGTAATCGGCGTGGCGGAACTGCAGCGTGATGGCGCGGCCTCGCCTGATCGATCGCGGCAAGTTCAGCCTGAAATACCCGGAAAAATCGGACTTGGCGCTCGCCATCACCGGCCCATCGCCCACGCGCACATCCACGTCCGCATCCGTGATCGGCGATTGCTTGCGCGGGTCGGTGTCCTGCTTGATCACGGCGCCGCGCAGCGATATCGGCCTCTCGTACTGAACGAGGGCGGCGACCAGCACCACGGCCAGCGCGACGCCCAGCGTCACCAGGATCACCAGCCGCCATGCCGGCTGCTTTTCGTCACTCATGTGTGACGCCGCAATGCGCCTTCCCAAACAATTTCGCCGCGCCTCCTGGAATGACTATAATCCTATAGATGCGTGGAGATTGCCGGTCGAGACGCATTGCGCGACGCGAACTCCTGCAGGGTCTCGTGGGGGCCGGCGTCTCCCTCCCACTCGCGGGAGCGTTCGGCATCCCCGCCCTCGCGGGCCCCGCAAGACAAGAACCTGCGCCGTTCACTCCGCTCGCCGGCCAGCCGACTTTCTCGCCGCAAGACGAAGCGCTTCTCCAGGATCTCGAGAGCGCCAATTTCCGCTACTTCTGGGAACAGGCCAGCCCCGATACCGGCCTGGTCCGCGACCGCTGCAACGTAATCGCGCCCGACAAGAATAATCAGCTCGGCAGCATCGCCGCGCTCGGCTTCGGCCTGACCGCCATTTGCATCGGCGACAAGCGCGGCTTCGTTTCGACCTTCGAAGCGCGCGGCCGCGTTCTCAACACCCTGCGCTTCCTCTGGAAAAAACTCCCCAATCACCGCGGCTTCTTCTACCACTGGGCGAATATCGATACCGGCGAAAGGCTTTGGGACTCGGAAGTTTCCTCGATCGACACCGCGATCCTGCTCTGCGGCATCCTCGCCTGCCGCGAGTATTTCCAGCACTCCGAAGTCAGCGAGCTCGCGCATCTTATTTTCGACCGCGTGGATTGGACTTGGCTGTCAGAGGATACCAGCATTCTTCCCCACGGCTGGACGCCCGAATCCGGCTTCCTCCAATACCGCTGGGACAACTACAGCGAGATGATGATGATGTATCTTCTCGGCCTCGGATCGTTCACCCACCCGCTGCCCGCCACCGCATGGGACGCCTGGAAACGCGTCCCGTTCGAATACGACGACATCCAGTACATCGGCTCGTTCGCTCCGCTTTTCGTCCACCAGTATTCGCAGGCCTGGTTCGATTTTCGCGAAAAGCGCGACAAATACGCCGACTACTTCAAGAATTCAATCCTCGCCACGCGCGCTCATCGCCGCTTCTGCATCGACCTTCACTCCGAATTCTCGGATTATACCGACGACCTCTGGGGCATTACCGCGTCGGATTCGAAAAACGGCTACGTCGTTTGGGGCGGCCCTCCCGCCACGGGCCCGATCGACGGCACCGTCGTTCCCTGCGCCGCGGGTGGCTCCCTGCCTTTTCTCCCGCAGGAAACGATGCAGGTCCTGCAAAATATCAAGAATCATTACCCGCGCGCCTGGAGCCGCTACGGCTTCGTCGATGCCTTCAATCCTCTCACGAATTGGTACGACACGGATGTCGTCGGCATCGACACCGGAATCACCATGCTGATGGCCGAAAACGCCCGCTCCGGATTCGTCTGGGAAACGTTCATGAAAAATCCCGAAGCTCAGCGCGGCATGCTCCGCGCCGGCTTCCAGGAAGAAGGCTAGAAGTCTTGCCCGCCTCACAAATGCCTTTCAGGTGGGTCGGAGCTTCAGTTCACCCTGAACGAAGCGAAGGACTCCCACATCTGGAGCCGAGAAAACTCGGCTTTTCAGCCACGGGGCGGTCTCCGATCGTCCCCAACTCATAGGCGCGGGACGCGCGCCACAATGCACGGCCGCGCACATCCCTGACACACTACGGACAGGCTCGAAGAATCGACTTCGGCCTCGGCGCGACCCGGCCTCCTCGCCAGAGCGACTCGCTGCACTCCTGCAGTCAAGTCTCTCTCCGACGTCAACATTCAAGGCGCGGCACAAGTTGGCCCAGACCGGAAGGTCTGAGAACCAAAACCACAAAATGCCCCAAGCGCCGGCCAGCCCTGACGCCAGCAAGGGAGGTGCGGTGCGACACAAGCTTCTACTCTTCCGTAGAATCGCCTGGTGCTCCATCCTCGGTCTGTGAGGGTAGGAGCTTCATCTCCGTAGATTCACGAATATCCGCCCATCCCCAATTCTGCTAGCGTCCGCCCCATGGCCTCTCGCCTCACCCACCGCGACAGAACCGCCCGCGCCCTCCGCGCCTGCACCGTCCTCATCGACACCGCCGAATGGATGAAAACCCAGCTCCGCGGCCCGCTCGCCGCCTTCGACGTCACCATGCGCGAATTCCGCCTCCTCGAACTCCTCTACCGCGAAGGCGCGCTGCCCGTCCGCGACCTCGGCCCGCGCCTCGACGCCCGCCGCACCGTCATCTTCAAAATCATGGCGCGCGTGGCCGCCCTCGGATGGATCCGCCAGCGGATCGTCACTCTTCCTCCCGTCGAATTCGAGCACGCCCACCTTCATCGCGCCCTGAAGAATATACCCCGCCGCGGCCGCCGCATCGCCGTCGTCGGCCTCACCAAAACCGGCAAGAAATTCATGAAAGACGTCCTCCCGCGCCACTCCAAATTGGTCAAAGCCCTCCTCCGCGTCCTCCACATCCGCGAACAAGACACCCTCGTCCGCATCTGCCTGAAGCTCCGCCAGGGCGACATCCTGAAATTCATGCACGAAATCCGCATGGAAGACGACGAGTAAAGGAGCCCCGCAGTGGATCTCCAGGGTTAGACGTAGCGTCGGGTCCGCGCATTACCGCAAGGCGTTAATTATTGACTTTACTACCCATAGGGCAATATTGTGCTCCAATGTTTCCAATAAATCTAATTCGTCATTTCGACCCGGAGCTATTTTTTGCGATCGTCGCTCCCGTCGGTGCAGACGTCGAAACGGTATGCGAACGCTTGGAGCGCGTGCTGGCCCGCTTTAATTACAATTTGCACAGCGTTCGTGTAATCGAGGAATTGAAAGGTGTTGAGGGCTATTTGCAGGATGAGTCCGAGTTTTTCGACAAGAAGTTAGAAGGGCGAATGGATGCAGGAGATAGATTTAGAAAAGAGACAGACAGAGATGAAGCGCTAGCGCTCCTGGCTCTCGAAAACATTCGCCGTTTTAGGAAGAAGAAAGGCTCCGTGTCTGACAGGGTGGCTAGGCAAGCATACCTCTTCCGTTCACTCAAGCGACCAGAAGAAGTAAATGCGCTTAGGCGCATCTACGGATCGAATTTGATCGTTGTTGGCGTCCACGCCGGCCGTGACCGGCGTATCGAGAATCTCGCTGATCTCATTGCTCACTCACATTTCTCGGCACAGCGAGATCACTATCGAGACAAGGCCGAATCTTTGATCATTCGAGACGAATCTGACGAAACAAAAGAGCACGGGCAGCAGCTGCGGAAGGCGTTCCCCCTAGCTGATTTCTTTCTCGACTCATCGAACAACCAAACAGTTGAAGAGGAAATCGAAAGATTTCTGAATTTGTTGTTTGCAAAGCCTGTGGTTACTCCTACAAAGAATGAAATTGCAATGGCACATGCCTATACGGCGGCCTTGCGTTCTGCAGAATTGGGCCGTCAGGTAGGCGCTGCTATAGCCGACCCGGAGGGAAACATCGTTGCTCTCGGCGCCAACGAGGTTCCCAAAGCCGGTGGAGGGAGCTACTTCGATGGAGATTCGCCCGACGGTAGAGATTGGAGCAAAGGATTTGATAGCTCTGATCACTACAAAAAGGCCAGCCTCGGGGAGCTTCTTTCCGCCTTGGCGAAGAAAGGGTTGCTGAACAAGCAGCTACAAGATCTCAGCACGACGAAGCTGATCGAGAGGGTTGCGCCGGTCATCAGACAAACCAGGTACATGCAGCTGATAGAGTTTATTCGTGCAACTCACGCGGAGGTCAGCGCGCTTATGGATGCGGCGAGAAGAGGGGTCTCGGTAGAAGGATGCACGCTCTATGTGACCACGTTTCCGTGTCACGAGTGTGCGCGGAACATCGTCGCATCTGGTATAAAGCGGGTCATTTATATCGAGCCTTACGCGAAGAGTCTGGCTTTAGAGCTGCATGACAATTCGATTCAGCTGGATACCGACACGGACCCCGAGAAGGTGCCCTTCACCCCGTTTCTTGGAGTCTCTCCCAAGGACTACTCAAATATGTTTCATATGCCGACTCGCAAGTCAAATGACGGAAGTTTGATCGTTTGGGCGGCCGCGACAGCGCAACCGCGCGTATCTGGATCCTTTTGGTCATACATCGAATATGAAAAGGAGGATCTGAAGATTTTGCGTGACAGCTTGAGGTGATTCGTGGATTATTGACAAGGGTGAGAGGGCGAAGAATCGGCGAAAGGATCAACGTGAAAATCTCAAAAGACTTAGACGAGGCACTCGAGAGCGTCAGCAAGGAAGTGGACAGCTGGCCCGCTTGGAAGCGAAGTGTTGATCAAAGAGACCTCGAAAAACTGACAGGAAACCCGGA
>Ga0335073_10005746_pt1 | contig 17428 bp, 19 predicted proteins | sample Lox_Sample_22_FD_207093 | JGI IMG/M metagenome (GOLD analysis project Ga0335073, IMG submission 207093) | Soil microbial communities from Loxahatchee National Wildlife Refuge, Florida, United States - Lox_Sample_2.2 | ecosystem: Environmental > Terrestrial > Soil > Wetlands | place: USA...
CGGTGCGGCCGATCCGAAGCTCGAGGCGTCGACGTTGTCCAGCAGGTTGTGAAATACGATGACAACCACGCTTGCCGCCGCGAGCCACTTCATTGGCAGATAAACCAACCCCGCCATCGCGACGAAGCAGATGCCGAAGATCCAGAGCACCAACAGAAGGACCACATTCCTCGATGTAAAGTTGAAGTTGTAGGCGAACTGCATCACCGCCAATTCCAGGAAGACGAACCACAGCCCGCGTGTCCACAGGAATCGCGAGAGCTCGGTTCGAGTGTGCCGCTGCGCAAATAGAAAAGCTCCCATCCCCGCCGTGAACATGAACACCGGCATGCAAAAGTGCGTAATCCAGCGCGTGAAGAAAAGTATCGGCGTCGTTTGTGTGAGATCTGTCGGAGAAAATGACATCGCCCCAATGTGAAAGAAATCGCGGACATGATCCAGCGCCATGATGATCATGATCAGACCGCGGAGCGCGTCAATGGATGCGAGCCGAGGACGCGATCTTGCGGAATCCACCAACGCTCCCGCCTGTCGCTCTGTTGAGGTCATCGCTCGCAAGGGATGAGTCCGATTATTCGAGTTTCTTCCGAGTTTAGACGGAAGTCTTGCCGAAAAGTTTGACCCGCATCACACTGCAGGAGCGCCCAGCCCCGAGCCTCGCCGAGTGGATATGAACGCATACACGATGGGCCCGGAGATCAGCATCAGCATTCCCCATAGCCGCGCGTTCGGATCACTGTTGATCATCGCCCACGCGAACAGCAGAATCGGCGGAATCACGACCCCCAATGCACCAATCGTCCCGCCCGGTGCGCGGAAACTTCTCCGTGTGTCGGGATACTTCCGCCGCAGTTGCCAGAACGAAGCCAGCGTCAGGGTTGAAGTCGCCATGCGTGACCATGCGTAGACGGCGATCAGTTGCGGCACGCTGAGCTCAGCCAAAGCGGCACAAACTGCGGTCGACACAAGAATCGCCGCTACCGGGGTTCCGAGCCGCGAATTTACCTGCGCCAGGAACTGAGGAAGATATCCATCTTCAGCCATCGTCAACGGCACCCGCGACACCGAGAGCACGGTGCTTTCCAGCAAAACAAAATTTGCGATTACCGAAGCAATAAAAACGCCTGTTCCTAAGCTTGCCCCACCGATCAATCGCGCCGCGGTCACCATGTATCCGGTTTCCCAGACTTGCCAATTGCCAAGTGCGCTCAATCCGGCTGCGACCGGAAGAATATAAACTGCGACCGTGAGCACAACCACGATCAGCAGTCCCAGAGGGAAATTGCGCTCCGGTTTCTCGACCTCCTCGATCACGGTCGAAAGCTGTTCGTATCCGGCATACGACCATAGCGCCAGCGCCAATCCCACGCCGTATGCCTCGCGCCATGGCCTGCCCGCGGGAAACAGCGGTTCTAACGGATTGAAGTGAGCCTGGCGAAAGCCCAGTACGACAAAAACAATGAGTGGGATGAACGACGCGATCAACAAAACCAGTGTCAATCTGCCCACGAACCTGATCCCAAGAATGTTAATCAACGCCACGACCACAAGCGTCAAGAACGCAACCAACCAGTGAGTGAAGCGCGAGTGCAGTGGAATCCACGCATCCAGATAATCCGCCATCGCCACGCCATAAGCCGCCGCCATCAAAAAAGTCCCGGTCCAATTCCACCAGCCGCACTGAAATCCCCAGAAATCTCCCAACGCCGCCCGGCTCCAGCGATAGAAGCCGCCTTCGACCGGCATCATGGTCGCCATCTCGGACGCCGCCAGGGCAATGGGAATCGAAAATACGAATGGGACGACCAGCAGAAGAATCAGCGCCAGTCCCGGGCCCGAGGTCGAAATCATCGACTCGAAGCCAAAGGGTCCACCGGTACAATATGCGAAAAGAACAGCAACGAACGGAAGCAGCCCAATCCGCCGGAGATTGTGAGTACGAGGAGGATGAAAACTGGCGTTAGGTAACGTCGGAGGCGCAGTCTTCGTGGAAGACAATGTTCTCACCTCCGGAGATGCCAGCTTAACTCGGCGAGATGTTCGCTGGCTCGATCACCTGATCTTGATCGCGCTTCTTTCCGTAGCGGTAGGCCAGCCCAAACCCAACCGTCATGAATCCTACCGGCGGTACCAGCAGTACGAGAATGGCTCGATTAATGGCGCGCTGGCCCTCTTTGCTAGTTCCAGAAGCATTGCTATAGCACATTGCGCAGCCCTGGCCAAACACCGGTGCGGCCCAAAGGCCCAGCAGCAAAGCCATTGTCATCAAACGTAACTTCATCGCACCCCCAATTGCAAAATCCGCGCTGCGTCCGCAAAAAACACGCACATCAGGCACAAGCACGCGCATACCGCTACCATCATCACCCACTTCATGGCGGCGATTTCGTACTTCAAGTGCATGAACCAGCCGATGATCAGCACCGATTTAATGACGGACAGAACCATTAGGGCTTCTAACATCTGAACTGGCTGGAAGACCTGGTTGTACGCCAGCGCCACTTCCACTGCGGTGAGCAGTAACAGCACTGCCCATACCCACAAATATTGCGCTTTGCTGTCGTCGTGAACTGCCCCAACCGTGTGCATAATTAGCTTTTCCTCTGTGAACCCTGTGCGCTCTGTGTTTCCGTTTTTAACCTTGCACGCGTGTCGACATCAAATACACCAGCGGGAAAATGAACATCCACACCAAATCGACGAAATGCCAGTACAATCCGGAAATCTCCACGTCGTGCGCGTCATAATCTTTCGGCTTCAGGAACAGGATCATTGCAGCTACCACAAATCCGACTAGCAGCACGTGAACCCCGGTGTGAAACACGTTATCTGCCGGAGTCATGAAGAACACAATCGCCCAAATTGCCAGGATGATCGGCAAGAATTTCTTGCGCAACGCAACCACCCCGAGATAGATCACACCAATTGTCACGTGCAACATGTGCATTCCGGTGAGCGTGAAGAAAGTTCCGCCAAACTGCGGCACGGTCGCCGCCCATGGGTTCTTAAACGGCGTCATGCCTTCGGCAATCAGATGACTCCACTCCATCGCATGCAGCACGATGAACCCGGAGCCAAACAGCATCGTGAACAGAATCCAGTTGCGCGTCCAACTGCGGTCACCACGCCGTGCAGCCAGGACCGCCAACACCATGGTTAGCGAGCTAGAGAGCAGGCAACCCGTCATGATCGTGGCGTTCGTGATGCTCTCTTTATGGAACGGTGTCGGCCAATCGGGATTGGAAATGCGCCCGTAGCTATAAGCAAACAGCAATGCTCCGAACGTCAGCGAGTCCGAGAGCAGGAACAGCCACATCCCGATTTTCTTGGAATACGTCCCAAACAGCGACGGCTCGAACTCGCCCGCAACCCCATGCGACACGGCAACATCCGCCATGATCTCAGTCTCCCCCTAGCTTTTCCTCTTTGACTCCAGCTCTCTGTGTTTCTTTGCTTACTTCATAAACCACAGGAACGCAAAAATGCCGATCCACAGCGCGAACATAAAGTGCCAGTACCATGCGGTGACGTCCACCACAATGCGTCGCGCTTCAACCGGCTTGTTCAGCAGCGAAACTATCGCAGCGTACAGCAAGACAATGACTCCACCGGCCAAGTGAATTCCATGCGCCGCCGTCAAAAGATAAACGAACGAACTGCTGGCGCTGGTTGCCACATAGAACCCTCGGTTCGCCAACTCTTGCCATGCCATCCACTGTCCAATCAGAAAGCCTGTGCCCAGCGTCACCGTCACCGCGAGCCACGGAAAGCTGCGCTCCGCTCCTAGCGAAACTCCCGGAATCGACCGCAGCGGCGCTAGCGCCGCTTGCCGGGTCACCTGACGCCGCGCCATCTCTGCCGTTATGCTGCTCGCTGCAAGCAACGCACTATTCACTAAAAGCAAAGCGAGCGGAAGCTGAACCGGAATCCAATCCCGAATGTAGCCAGTACTGCTGCGATCATCAACTGTGAGCAACCCCTGCCGCATGATGTACGCGCTCACGATCGAAATAAAGAACATGAAGATCGGAGCCAGCGCGACCGCCAAACCCAGGCGCGCTCGCCGCAGACGCTGCCCATAATTGGGGCTTCCATCGCTTCGGCCGCTATCGCCACCGCCGCCGATGATTGGAGGCTGCTCGCCACCACGGCCATGGCCGGCCTCGGGAATCTTTACCGGAATTGTTGGACTAAACGTCGCCATAAACTTCCAATGTAGGGCGGACATTCCTGTCCGCCAAGCTTCTCGAGGGCAAGAATGCCCGCGGTACAACAAACCTAATGTGCCGTCACACCCGCCGGATCGGTCTGCATGATGTAATCCTTCGGCGCACCGGGCACGCTGTATTCATACGGCCCGTGATAAACCACCGGCGTATGCCCGCCAAAATTGTCGTGCGGGGGCGGTGTCGCCGTCGTCCACTCGAGCGTCGTCGCTTCCCACGGATTGTCGCTCGCCTTCGGACCCTTGAACATGCTCCAGAACAAGTTGATCACGAAGATGAACTGCGCCGCGATGGTCACAATTGCAGCATAGGTGATGAACGTATTCAGGGGCATCAGTTTGTGAAGGTACGCGACCTCAGTAAACTGCGAATAGCGACGCGGCTGCCCGGCCATGCCCAGGTAGTGCATGGGCATGAAGATGCAATAGGTCCCGATCAGCGTCATCACAAAATGAATGCGGCCCAGACTCTCGTTCATCATGCGCCCGAACATTTTGGGAAACCAATAAGCCGTCCCGGCGAACATACCGAAGATCGCCGCCACTCCCATGATCAAGTGAAAGTGCCCGACCACAAACGCCGTATCGTGCAAAGGAATGTCCAGGACCGGCTGCGCCAGGAACGGCCCGCTTAATCCGCCGGAAACGAAAAGTGACACAAAACCGATGGCATACAGCATCGGCGACTGGAAGCGGATCTTGCCCTTGTACAGCGTCCCCAGCCAGTTAAACGTTTTGATCGCCGAGGGTACGCCGATGGCCATGGTCATGATCGAAAACGCAAAGGCTGAGTAGGGACTCATGCCGCTCATGAACATATGATGTCCCCACACCACAAATCCTAAGATGCCAATCGCCATGATCGCGTAAACCATGGCCTTGTAGCCGAAGATCGGTTTGCGCGAGAAGGTCGAGAGAATCTGCGAGGCCACGCCCATGCCGGGCAGGATCGCGATATAAACCTCGGGGTGCCCAAAGAACCAGAACAGATGCTGCCACAACAACGGCGAACCGCCCTTATGCGCCATGACCTGCCCGTTTACTACCACCAGCGGAACATAAAAGCTGGTCCCCACGTTGCGATCCAGCAGCAGCAGAATACCCGCCGAGAGCAGCACGCCGAACGCCAGCAATCCCAGAATCGCAGTGATGAACCATGCCCAGCAGGTGAGCGGCATGCGCATCATGGTCATGCCCTTGGCCCGCAGATCAAGTATGGTTGTAATGAAATTCAACGCACCCATCAGCGACGCGATGCAGAAAATCGCGATGCTGGTAATCCATAAGTCCGCCCCCAACTGCTCACCTGGACCGCTGTTGGTCAGCGCACTCAACGGCGCGTAACCCGTCCATCCATGGAGTGGCGCTCCACCAACAGCGAAAAATGCTGAAAGCATCACGATGAACGCCACAAATGTCGTCCAGAACGACAGCATATTGAGTACTGGAAACGCCATATCCGGTGCGCCAATCTGTATCGGCAGAAAGTAATTTCCGAATCCGCTCTGCGGTGCCGTGGTCAGCACGAAGAACACCATGATCGTTCCATGCATGGTAAGCAACTGCAGATAGGTTTCTGGCTTGATCTCGCCAAAAATCGGCAGCACCGCCGTCGGCCAGATCATGTGAACGCGCATCAGCAACGACAACGCCATCCCCACGAACACCGCTACCAGCGCCAGAAAGTAATATTGAACTCCGATGACCTTGTGATCGAGGCTGAAAACATATTTGCGAATGAAGCCCTGTGGGGCCGCGTGCGCGTGTGCGTCCTGAGCAACCATTATTGTTTCTCCGCCTCCCGGGTAGCTAGCCACTTATCAAAGTCATCCTGGCTCACCACGTGAACCATGCCGTGCATTTTGTAATGTCCCAGACCGCACAACTCGGCGCATGCGATCTCATAGTCGCCAATCTCCGTCGGCGTAAAGTGCATGTGAATTGCAAGCCCCGGCACCGCGTCCTGCTTGAACCGGAATGAAGGAACAAAAAAGCTGTGAATTACGTCCACTGAACGCAGCGTGAGTGCCACCTCGCGATTCACCGGCAGATACATCGTTCCGGTCACGACGTCGTCCTTGGCCGAAGGATCGCTGGTATCCAGGCCCAGGGCAGCCTCGTTGCCCGCGGACGGATCCATTAACTTGGGTTCCGTCTTGGCGAACGTCCCGTCTGGTCCGGGATAGCGGAAGTACCAGGCAAACTGCATCCCCGTGACCTCCACCGGAACCGCGTCCGCATGTGCCGGCTCGAAGCGTTCACTCGCCCACACGTGGCTGCCCATCAGGTTCAGGCCAATAAAGAGGATGGCCGTGAGCGTGGTCCAGAGCAGCTCCAGCGTTGTGTTCCCGTGCGAGTAGTCCACTGCGCGTTTTGAGCCGTCGTCCCGATACTTCCAGACGAGGTAGCCCAGCGCGCCCTGCGCCGCCACAAACACGATGCCCATGATGACGTAGGTGAGCGTGAACTGGTGATCGATCCAGGGCGCGGCCGCCGCTACTCCGTGCGGTAGCCACCAGGTTTTTGCGATGAAAAAGTAAGTGCTGAAGAAAGTGATCAGCCAGATAATCACGAGCAGAGCCAGACCCATCTACACATCCTCCCCGCTAGGTGAGTTCCGCATTGCCATCCTCGTCGGCCAGAAGAAAACAGCCCCGCAGCATATCACAGACCAATGTGACGAATGCAAGCCTCAAATGTGATGCGTTGTGCTCTCCGTGTTCTCTGTGTTTTATTCTTGGTCTATGCCTCGGAAAACTCACGGTCATGGCCATGGCACTCCGTTCGTTCGATTGCAGAAAAATTTCTGTTTCGGCTGCGGCAAGAATAATCCCGAAGGCATGCGTCTGAAGTTTGCCTACGACGAGGAACGCGACTGCTTCGTTTGCCGCTTTCGTCTCAGCAAGCGCTATACGGGCCCTCCTGGACACGCTCACGGCGGAATTATCGCAACCATCCTCGACGAAGCCATGGGCAAGGTTAACAAGCTGCGCCACGTCGTCGCCCTTACCAAAGAGATCATCGTGGACTATGAGAAGCCCGTTCCGCTGAACAAACCATTGCGCGTGGAGTCACGAGAAAGAAGCGTGCGCGGCCGTCAGCACATTAATGTAGCCGAAATTCTTAATCAGAAGGGTGAAGTCCTGGCCCGCGGCAAAGGCTTGTTCATCGCCATCGACCCCCACAAGCTGTTCGCGAAGTTCGTCGAGCGGTAAGTTTTGGTCTGGGGACGGCGCAAATTTGAATTTGCGGTCCCACGGAGTCCGCGGTTCTCGCTGCTCGCCGGATTACTGTAATTTTGCGTACTCCGCTTTGGCTTCTTTCAGAACGGGGATGTCGGGATCGGCGTCTTTCCAAAGAGTCAGGAAATCCTTGTAGGCGGCGAGCGCCCGGACGCGGGCAGTGTCGGCGTCCGCACCCTGGGAAGTGCGCGACTGCAACGCCTCGGCACGAGCCTTTCCCAGATGCGCCAAAGCTCCCGTCCAGCAGTTCCAGACAAGACCGTTGTGTTCGAGAATTTTCCGGAACTCTGCGGCGGCGGCACTGCCTTGTCCCGCCGCCAGGTATGCGTCTCCACGTAGGTACGTCGGATAAAGGCAGGAAGTATTCACGATGAACAAAATTGCGCCCAATTCTATTGGTGATGCAGCTTGTAGTGCATTCATGGCAGCAGCCGGGTCCTTTCGATCCAAGGCCAACTGGGCTTGAATCGGCGGCAGCCAGAGCGACTGCATCTGCGTGTTCAGCGGGAAGCGTTTCCCCAGGTCCTGTGCCATGGATTCCGCCCGCGTCGTATCACCCGCCATGGCATAGGCAAGCGCGGCTTCGACCTCAACGCCCTGACTCGTGGGGGCCATCTTTAGAGCCAACTCCGCGGCCCGGCGGGCTTCTGCAGGGTTGCCGTAAGCGGCCTCTCTTTGAGCGGCAATGGCTTGCCAGGTTGCCCCGGTCTCCTTGCTGTCGGCACGGATGGCGGAGTCGACCGCCCGCTTGGTCAGTTCCCGCGCCTTGCCCAAATGGCCGCCGTAGGCTTCGGTGTCGGATGCGAGCGAAAGCCCAAAGTTCTCTTGGGGCTTTCCCGCAAACCACTGTTGTTGTTCCGCCATGCCTGCCGAGTCCGAACCGAGAAAGGCAAGAGCGTACATCAAGCTGCGGATCGAAGCATCATCCAGTTTTCGCGCCAGCGCCTCCTGGATGGCTTGGCGCGCGTCGTCGAATCGCTGCAAAGCGAGGTCGTCGGTCGCTTTTTGGCTATACACAGCCGGATCCGTCCCCAGGCGCATGGACTGCCTTCTAGCCTCCTCGGCCATCTCATACTGACCTTCTTCGTCGTAATCTATGCCTAAATTGCCATAAGCTCCGGCCGCCGTCCGTGGGTAGCTTGTAATCTCTTCCTGATGGATCTGGGCGGCTTTATCGAGTTCCCCGGTGACATTGCGGTAGTAGCTGGCGGCGATCAACAGCCTTTCCGGCTCACTGGCGTGTTCCTTCATCTGGAATGCTTTGGTGTAATACTCACTCGCCCGTCCGAGTTCGCCGAGATCGGAATAGCGTTCGCCGACTTCCCTGTAACAAAAAGCGAAATTCGGATCAAGCTCGATGGCGCGTTGATAGTGAGGCAGACTGGCAGCGGGGTCGTGAGTTCTGGCGCCAAGGCTGTAGGCCTTCAAAGCCTCCAGCGAGGAAGTGGTGGCCTCAATAAGAGGAACATCGAACTTTTGCACGGTAGCCAGCGATTCGCCCAGTTCGCCGCGCAGCTTGGACGCTGCTTCGCCCAATACATCCAGTACCTTCTCCTTGGACCGCGCCGTTACCTGTTCCTCGGCCAGCGTATCTCCGGTCTGGCAATTCACCGCCCTCAACTCCAGAACATACTCACTGCCAAGGGTGCCAATCAATCCGGAAAGGTATGCCCTGCTGCCCGCCCGCTGGCAAACCTCGCGGGCTATCTCGGGGGTGAGCTTTGTATCGCCCGGACGGGTCATCTGTTGCAAGGTCTTCGTAACCTCGCTGTCGGAGAGAACATTGAGATAAGGTGACTGCCGCAGGGAGACGTTGAGCGCCGTCTTGAGGGTGTCGTCGAAGACCGGGTCGCCTGTGCTATTGGCAAAATCGGCGAGAACGATGGTGTCTTTCTCGGTCAGTGGCTTGCTGCGATGAGAGCGATAGTAGTAGAGGCCTCCGGAGGTCAATATCCCCACGACGGCAACCACGACGATCCAAGCCGAAGCCGATGCCCTCGTTCGCGCGGCTGAGCGCAACTCAACTCGTTCTGCGCTCTTGCTTCCTGACGTGGGAACTGACGAAGAAGAGCGAGCCTTCAACCCCGCTTCACTCGTCTCCCGAGACGAGGGTCTGGGCCCCTGTAACTCTACCCCCGACACTTCCTCTCCGCTCGACATCGCGATTCGCCCTGACTCCGTGTCCCGCTTCAGCCGTTGCAAGTCCGCACGAATCTCGGCAGCGCCCTGGTAGCGCAGGTTGCGGTCCTTCTCGAGCGCTTTATCAATGATGCGTTCCAGCTCAACCGGTATGTCGGGATTCAGCCGCACCGCAGGAACCGGCACGCGGTTCAGGATCGAATCGAAAATCGTGGCTACGCTGTCCCCGCGAAACGGCACCTGCCCCGTCGCCATCTCATAGAGAACCGCTCCAAATGAGAACAGATCCGTGCGGGCATCCAGTTCCTTCGCGCGCGCTTGCTCGGGCGACATGTAGGCGACGGTTCCGAGTGCAGAACCGGGACTGGTCAGGTAGTCCGAATCCACCGCGTGTGTCGCTGTGTTGAGCGAAGCAATCTGGCTAGAGGAACTGGCTGTGACCATCACTTTTGCCAGCCCGAAATCCAGAATCTTGGCGTGCCCGCGCTTGGTGATGAAGATGTTCGCGGGCTTGATGTCGCGGTGGACGATGCCTTCGGCGTGCGCAGCGTCGAGCGCGTCTGCAATCTCGATGGCGAGAGACAAAATCTGTTCCGTTTCCATCGGTTTGCCGGCAATACGATGTCTCAGATTTAGGCCAGCCAGAAACTCCATGGCGATGAAGGACTGGCCCTCACGCTCGTCAATCTCATGCACTATGCAGATGTTGGGGTGATTCAGTGCCGACGCGGCTTTGGCTTCACGCTGGAAGCGGGCTAATGCCTGCGGGTCTTGCGCGACATCGTCCGGCAGAAATTTGAGGGCGACAAAGCGACCGAGTTTTATATCTTCGGCCTTGTAGACGACACCCATCCCTCCGCCGCCGAGTTTTTCCACAATGCGGTAGTGAGAAATGTTTTGGCCGATCATTTTCAGACGAAGCCTGGCGCGACGCCATGGTATGCGGGGTAACTGGCCAAGTCAACGACAGCGAACGGTTAGGGCCATTCGCGAAGTCAATTATTGTGACATCCCAATTGCGTTCCTCCATCCGTTTCCAGAACCTGCCTTAACACCTCCACACCGCGCCTGATCTCCCTCGCATCTACCGCCGCAAACCCCAGCACCAACCCGTTCTTCGGCGACCGTCCCGACCCATACCTGCTAAGCGGCACAACCTCCACATCTTGCTTTGCCGCCGCACGCGCTATTCGGTCGGCTGAAATTCCACGCCGCAACCAGCCCACGGTCCGCAATCCAGCTTCGATGTCACCAATTTTGAGCGCATCGCCCAGCTTCTCCCGCGCGGCTTCGAGCAGCACCGCTAACCGCTCAGCATAAAGCTGCCGCATTCGCCGCACGTGTCGCGCGAAATGCCCTTCGCGTATGAAATCGCAGAGAATCGCCTGATCGATCAGCGGCGGATGATGCGTGCTGACCGACGCCGCGGCCGCAAAAATCTCCACCATATCCTCCGGCACTACAACATAGCCCAATCGCAGCGAAGGAAACAGCACCAGACTGAAGCTGCCCGCAAAAATCACCACATTCGACTTGTCCAGCCCCTGCAACGCCGGGATCGGTCGCCCCGAATATCGATACTCGCTGTCATAATCGTCTTCAAAAATAATTGCTCGCGACCGTTTCGCCCATTCCAGCAGTGACAGTCGTCGCCGCAGGCTCATTGTCACACCCATTGGAAACTGATGCCCGGGCGTGACGTAAATCATTCGCGGTTTAGGCCAGCGCTGGATCCCAGCTTCTACATTCAGACCTTCAGAGTCCACGGGAACCGGGCAACCTTCCGCGCCTACAGATCGAAAGACCAAGCTCGCACCCGGATAGCCGGGTTCCTCCATCCAGACTGGCTCGCCGGGATCGAGCAAAAGATGCGCGGCGCGATTCAGCGCCTCCTGCACGCCAGAAATAACCAGTACCTGGTCAGCCGAACACTTCACCCCGCGCGAATTATTCAGATATTCCGCGACCGCCTCGCGCAACGGTCGATAACCAAGCGCCTCGCCGCCCGCTAATAACTTCGTCGAGATGCCGCGCAACCGCCGCGACGCTACCTGCGCCCAGAGACCAATCGGAAACTCGTGCAGCGCGGGTAAGTTCCCGCGAAACGCCCGAATCTTCGGAAAATCCGCACGCCGCAACGGTTGCAGACGATGTGCGTACGCCGATAGTGCTAGCCTACCCCGGCGTTTGGTGGGTGATGCGGCGGCTTGGGGCGCGTGCAGCAGCGCATCCGGCAAGACCTTGCTCACATAGGTTCCCGCCCCCACCTTGCCTTCGACATATCCTTCTGATTGCAACCGTTCAAATGCAATGACCACCGTGGGCCGCGATACGCCGTACTGCGCTGCGATATCTCTCGTCGCCGGAAGTCGCGAGCCTGGCCGCAACTGGCCACTGAGGATCGCCGAACGCAGCTCATCGTAGAGCCAACGATAAAGTGGTGTTCCTGCTTTTGGTCCGCGCAGATTCAGCGGCAGGGTGCTCGGTTTCTTGGCCATTCCCGGTGGGTCTCCGTGTCCCCCGTATAAAAGGGGGTTTCTATAATGGTATGTACAGAATACTGCAAAATGGATATGTGATCTATCCATTTCCCCGCGTAATCTAAATCCAGGAGAAGCACTCATGTCGCACAACAACGGAAATTCCACTAGCCTTCGTCTCAAGACCGGCCTCGCCGAAATGCTCAAGGGCGGCGTCATCATGGACGTGACCAACGCAGAGCAAGCCGTCATCGCCGAAAAAGCGGGCGCGGTCACCGTTATGGCGCTCGAGCGCGTTCCCGCGCAGATCCGTGCCGAAGGCGGCGTGGCCCGCATGGCTTCGCCCAAGAAGATCCGCGAAATCATGGCCTCGGTCTCGATTCCGGTCATGGCCAAGTGCCGCATCGGCCACTTTGCCGAGGCGCAGATTCTCGAAGAACTCGGCGTCGACTACATCGACGAATCCGAAGTGCTCACCCCTGCCGACGAAGCCCATCACGTCGACAAGCATGCCTTTAAGGTCCCATTTGTTTGCGGAGCGCGGAACTTGGGGGAAGCCCTTCGCCGCATCGCTGAAGGCGCAGCCATGATCCGCACCAAGGGCGAGGCCGGCACCGGCGATGTCGTTCATGCCGTTAAGCACATTCGCCAGATCGTGCAGGAGATGAAAATTCTGACCGTCCTCAGTGAGCAGGAACTCTACGCCAAAGCCAAAGAGCATCAGGCGCCATATGAGCTGGTCAAGATGGTGGCAAAAGCAGGGAAGCTACCGGTGCCGAATTTCTCGGCTGGTGGAATTGCCACGCCGGCGGACGCTTCGCTGGTCATGCAACTCGGCGCCGAGGCTGTGTTCGTGGGCTCGGGAATCTTCATGAAAGATTCGACGACCTTCGCTGATCCGCACGAAGCCGAGAAGCGGGCAAAAGCCATCGTGCAGGCTGCGACCCACTATCAGGATCCAAAGGTTCTGCTCGAAGTCAGCGAAGATCTCACTGGCGCCATGAAAGGCTTGGCGGTTGCGGCGCTGGATGAATCGCAGATGTTGCAAACAAGAGGATGGTAGCTGAGCAGCTATTATCCCCTAACCCTTAGCGGCCCACCGTCACCGAGCGTGCTTTGCGGTGCGGGTTTGCCAACGACGAACGACCAACGACGAAGGACGAACGACGACCATGACCATCGGCATCCTTGCCCTCCAGGGCGACTTTGACGCGCATCGCAAACGGTCAATCGCGAATGTGACCGTCATAAACTGTCATATAATGAATCCATGGCCATGACTTCATTGAACATTTCGCTGCCGGAAGCTTTAAAGGAATATGTCGAAGGGCAGGTTGCTTCCGGGGATTGGGGCACTCCAAGCGAGTACGTCCGCGAGCTCATTCGCCAGGACAAAGAGCGGCGCTTGGGCAATTTGGAGCAAGAACTGATCGCTGCAACCAAAGGGCGAAAGATTGAAGTTCCTATCGCGGAGATTCGGCGCAAAGGTCTGATCGCCAGTCTGCGTCAAAGGACAAGACGGCGGTGAAGAAGTTCCGACTCGTCCTCAGCGATGCGGCTGTGGCCGACATTCTGGAACAGGCAGATTGGTACGCCGCCCGGTCAGGAGAAATCCTTGGTAAGCGTTGGGAAATGGCAGTTGCGACTGCCATCTTGCGCGTAGTGAACCGGCCCGACGCTGGACCACTTTGCGCTTTTGAAGCTTCGGAGTTGTCGGATGTGAGGCGCGCTGCGGTCCCGCGTTTTCCCAAGCACCTGGTCTTCTATAGGTTCGATGATCGAGAGATCTTTATTTTACGGGTCATACACGGCGCGCGAGATTTGGAGCGTCTTTTGTAGTTGCAGAGTTTTGGGCAACATCAGTTCCCATAAAGCACTCAGCCAACGACGAACGACCAACGACGAACGACGACCATGACCATCGGCATCCTTGCCCTGCAGGGCGACTTTGACGCGCATCGCAAACGGCTCGAAGAGCTCGGAGCGAAAGCCGTGCTCGTCAAAAAGCCCGAGCAACTCGATGAGATCGACGGCCTCGTCATCCCCGGCGGCGAGTCCTCGGCGTTTCTCAAGCTCCTCGGCGAAAAAGGTTTCGAGAAGTTGAAGGAGTTTGTCCGCGTCAAGCCAACGTTCGGGACGTGCGCGGGCGCAATTCTTCTCGCCAGCGAAGTCGGGAACCCCAGACAGAAAGGCCTCGGGGTTCTCGATATCTCGATCCGCCGCAACGCATACGGCCGTCAACTCGAAAGCTCGATCCGCGAAGGACAATTTCTCGGCGATCCCACCGAAATGGTCTTCATCCGGGCACCAAAGATTGAACACGTCGGACCGGAAGTCGAAGTGATTGCCACCGAGGGTCGCGATCCCGTGGCCGTCCGCCAAGGAAAAGTGATGGCTGCCACGTTTCATCCGGAGTTGTCAGCCGATTCCCGGGTGCACCAGGCGTTTCTTGACCTCGTCGGAAACGGCACATATGGAAAAAGAACCTAGTGGCTACTCTGCTGGCCTCTTTCTCGGCTTCTGTTTCTTAGAAATCGAACGGATGATCAGTTTTTTCCCGCCACTCGAAGCGAATGGGGCTGTGTTCTGCGCGATGGCGGCTGCAATCAGCGCCTCAACCTCCGGCCGCTGCAAGATCGCAGCCGAGTCCGCGCGAAGGAACCGATTCTGACTTCCCGAACCTTGCAAAATCTTGTTGGGATCGGGAAGGGTCGCGCCGCGATAAAAAGCCAAGCCCACTCCGTTCGCCGCACCAGCAATCGAAATCACGCTATCCGATGGCCGCTCCGTCGCCGAGTACCCGATGACAAAGAAGTTGTAGTTGTCCCAAACCAGTTCGTTGGCGGTCGGCAATCGTTTGCGCAGCGCACGACGCAGCGCACGAATGAGCGCCTGATGTTTCGGCTCAAATTTATTGATGAAGCCTTGCAATTGTTTTTCGGCGTCGCGCGATGGTTTGGCAGCACCCTTGGTAGCGTTTTTCATCGGGTTTGTCCGCGTTGGAATGGCAGCCATTGTACCTGACGAATTACGCTTCCGATAAGCAGAAGGTCTGAGGATCACTTCAGTAGCCGTCCAGTTGGCTACAAGAAGGGAGTATCCAGTCCGGCAATGAACTGAATCCCGGGAACAATTTTCTCGATCAAATCGTTATCGTTGGTCAGAAATAGGTCGACTCCTGCGTTCGCAGCACAAGCTAGATGAATAGCGTCGGGCGACGCAATACCTTGGCTGCCCCGGATTCGCGCGTACCGCTCTGCAGTTTCCGCGGTAAAGGGCAATACTTCCGATATAAGATCCAGCAGCATGCCCCGTACCTCATTGGCGGCTTGCCCTGCCCCTTTGCGATACGCACCGGCGAGTACCTCGCCCAGAGTGAATGCGCTAGTGATCAGTTCGTCCTGACGCGCTTGCATGCGGGCATGTATTGCTGCCACCCTGTTCGCAAACCGAGGGTTGTCCTCGAGCCAGTAGATAAACAGCATCGAGTCCCAATAAATTCTGCTCATTTGCGATTCCCACTTCTATCTATGGTCTCGTTGAACGAAGCTCGTTCAGCGCGCAGGTAAGCTTCCCCTCCGCCCAATTCGGCAAATACATCCTTCAGCGCACCACGAAGTCGCTCCCAAGCATCCTGCCCAGGCCCCGAGGGCTGGGCGTCGCCCAAGAATTCATAGGTGTAGGTGACGGTCGTGCTTTTGCCGGAAGGTGGTCCGCTTTTCTCGACAAGTCGCAAATTGTTCGCGCGAAGGAACTCGCGAGTCTGCAGCGCGCTACAGACTGCCGGGATGCGATCAATCAGTTTGAGGTCTCTCACAACATCGCCAGCTCTGATCGAAAACCTGCTCTCTTTGCGCGCACGGGCTGGCAGGACGTACTTCTCTCTTCCATGCAATCGGATTACATCGGCATTCCTCATAAGAGCCCTCCTCCCTATAGTAAAGATTAGTAAGGAATAAAAGGAATAGTCAAGAACTAACATGCTCAATCATTGACAAGTAATATGTGCGCACGTATAATGTGTCAATGAACGTTACCCTCTCTATCGACGAGCAGACCGTCGCCCGTGCTCGCAAAAAGGCAGAAGCATTGGGCAAGAGCCTGAATCAGCTAGTCCGCGACTATTTAGAAAAGCTGGCCGGTGCAGACGATCCCGAGAAGAGTATCGAAGAGTTCAAACGACTTTCAGGGCAAGGAAACTCGGGAGGATGGCAGTTCAACCGCGACGAGATCCATGAGCGTTCGTAGCTTCTTCGACACCAACGTACTGGTGTACGCTGATGACAAGTCCGCACCTGCGAAGCAGCAACGTGCCGTAAATCTCGTGGCCGAACATCGTCGGGCTGGTACCGGTGTGGTTTCGCTGCAAGTTCTGCAGGAATATTTCGTTACAATTACTCGAAAGCTCCAGGTAGAGGCACGTGTGGCTCGCCGCAAAGTCGAATTGCTGGCCGAATTCGATGTTGCGACGAACGGGGTTGCCGACATCTTAGCGGCGATCGACCTTCATCGCTTGCACAGTTTTTCCCTTTGGGATGCCCTGATTCTGCGGGCCGCCGGACAATCCGGCTGCCGGGTTCTTCTTTCTGAGGATATGCAGGAAGGACAGGAAATCGACGGTGTTCGGGTGGTCAATCCCTTCCGCTAGGCACCATGCCACTCGGCATCGGCAGAGTCCGGCGCACAACCTTCGTCATCTAACCAACTGTTTGACTTCCCCTCCAGGGGAACCTAGTCTGAACTTAGCTCTTTGAATGGTCCATCCCACAATGGGGGCGTCACGGCTTCGACGGAGATGCTTGCGGCCAAGAGGCATGCCGGGGTGCACTCACCCGTAATCGAGGGCAAAACGATAATTGCCAATCAACAGATGGCATACGCAGCTTAATTAATTAAGTTGCCGTCTTCCGCAGCTTTGCCCGTGGGCTGCGAGCGGACGTCACACAGCGGGCTGGTTCGCTCGGCTACGTCTGGGCTGAGGGGACGAGATCTTCAGGCTAGCGGAACGCGTTTCTTGTCCGTTCTGAGCGCGCGCCGCGAACGTCCCAGGGTAATGCCTGGGGCATGAACTGGACTACGCATGTAGGCTCTTGACCAGTAACATTTTCGGACGCGGGTTCGACTCCCGCCGCCTCCACCACTATAAACTACTGATATTAAAGTAGTTATAAAACGATGGAAGAAATCGTACAATAAACGTACAATGGATTCGGCAAAAGGGGCCGAATTCATGCTCTCTGTCTACTCCCGCCACTATCCTCCCTGCCCTTCCGAAGACATCAACTACAAGCGTTGCCGCTGCCCAAAGTGGATCAATGGCATTCTCGGATCGGATGGCCCCT
>Ga0335073_10005747_pt1 | contig 17426 bp, 13 predicted proteins | sample Lox_Sample_22_FD_207093 | JGI IMG/M metagenome (GOLD analysis project Ga0335073, IMG submission 207093) | Soil microbial communities from Loxahatchee National Wildlife Refuge, Florida, United States - Lox_Sample_2.2 | ecosystem: Environmental > Terrestrial > Soil > Wetlands | place: USA...
CAGCCAGGTCGCGGGTCGCCTCCTCGCGGGTCGCCTCGTCGCTCTCGCTCTCGGCCAGCTCGAAAAGCACCTTGGTGTCCTCGAGGCGGCGGTGCAGGCCGTCCAGCCGGGACAGCTCGCCGTCGAGATAGGACAGCCGGCGGGTGACCGCCTGCGCCTGCTCCTGGTCTTCCCACAGCCCGGGCTCGCCCGCACGCTCACGCAGCGCGTCGGCTTCCTTCCGCATGGCCTCCGGATCGAGAACGGCCTCCACGCTGGCGAGTTTCGACGATAGGCCCGAGATTTCGCCCGCAGGGTCCGTAGCCATGCCGGAAAGCCTACGTCAGGCTGGCATGTCCGCTTGTTGCAGCGGCCGTATCTGTTGAAGCTATCGTTTGCAGAGAAGACAAACGTTAGCCAGGGCCGACCGAAAGGATGACCCATTCCCGCCTCGACCGGCCAGCAGGCCCTCACATTTGACCGGGTTCAGGCGGCTGTCGCCCGGCTTGCCGGGATCGCGCACCGCACGCCGTTGCTGACCTCCCGCAGCCTCGACGCCATATGCGGTGCCACCGTGTTTCTGAAGGCCGAGCCATTCCAGCGCAGCGGATCGTTTAAGTTCCGTGGCGCCTACAACCGCCTCAGCCTGCTCGACGCGGACGAACGGGCGCGGGGGGTGGTCGCGTATTCATCGGGCAACCACGGGGCCGCGCTGGCCCTTGCAGCCTCGCTGCTGGGCGTCCGCGCGGTGGTGGTCGTCCCGGCGACCGGGTCACCGGCCAAGCTCGCCGCGATCGAGGGCTACGGCGCGCAGATCCGCCGGTACGACCCGGCCACCGAGCGCCGGGAGGAGGTGGCCGCCATACTGGCGCAGGAGCGGTCGCTGACGATGATCCGGCCGTTCGACGACTACGACGTCATGGCCGGCCAGGGCACGATCGGCGTGGAACTGGCCGAGCAGGCGGGTGAGCTTGACCTCGTGCTGGTGCCGGTGGGCGGCGGCGGCCTGGCCGCGGGCGTCGGAACCGCGGTCAAGGCGCTGCTCCCCGGCGTGGCGATGATCGGGGTCGAGCCCGCCGGGGCCGACGACACCAGCCGGTCGCTGCGCGCGGGCCACCGGGTCGAACTGGACACCGTGGACACGATCGCCGACGGCCTGCGCGCCCCGGTGCCGGGCGAGCTCACGTTCCCGATCAACCAGCGCCAGCTCGACGACGTCGTGACCGTGCCCGAGGCCGCGATCGCCCTGGCCATGCTGTTCTGCTTCGCCCGGCTCAAGGTCGTCGTCGAGCCGAGCGGGGCGGTGCCGCTTGCCGCCTTGCTTTGCGGGGCGGTTCCGGCGAGCGGCCGGCGGGTCGGTGTCGTCCTGTCTGGCGGCAACATCGACCCCGCCGACTTCGCGTTCCTGCAGGCGGGAGGCTCCTAGCTCGGCGGTGCTAGCTCGGCAGTCCGCTGGCGGAAACGAGGGTGCGGACCGCGCGCACCGCCACGGACAGCGTCGCCACCGTGAACCGGTCGGTCTCCCAGATCTCGGTCAGCGTCTGGGCCGCCCGGCGCACCGCCGTCTCGTTCCGCTGCACCCACGCGGCCAGCCGGTCCTCCGGCCTGCCGGGCCCGGTCACCTGGAGCACGTCGGCGGCCAGCGCCGCGTGCGCGCTGTACAGGTCGTCGCGGAGCGCGGCCCGGGCCATCGTGTTCCACCGGTCCTCGCGGGGCAGCGCGGTGATCCGGTCCCGCAGCCTGGTGATCTGCAGCCGGTCGGCGAGGTCGAAGTACACCTCGGCGGTCTCCTCGACCGGCCGGCCGACGCTGGCGGCCACATCCACGATGTCGAAGGCCGAGTAGGCCGGGACCATCGCGGCGACCCGCTCGGCGAGGCCGAGCGGCACACCCCGGGCGGTGAACGAGTCCCGGCGCTCCTCGAACCCGGTCAGGTCGCTGCCGGTGAGCAGTTTAGGCAGGCCCGAACCCGTGGCCAGCACGCCTGCGGCGAAGAAGTCGATCATCGCCTGGACGTCGAACGGCGGACGGCGGTTGTGCAGCAGCCAGCGCGCCGCGCGCTCGGTGAGCTTGCGGCCCTCCAGCATGAGCAGCACCTGGACCGACGCGTCGACCTTGCCGTCCAGCCCCTCGACCAGCGCCCAGAACCCGGACATGTCAAACACGTTCCGCGCGACCAGCCAAGCAGCGGTGATGTCCGGCACCGATGCGCCGGTCTCCTCATTGAGCCTGAACGCGAACGTGATGCCTGATCTGTCGACCATGTCGTTGATCACCACGGTGGTGATGATCTCCCGGTGCAGCCGGTGGGACCGCATCCGGTCGGCGTAGCGCTCGCGCAGTGGCTTGGGGAAGTAGCCGGTCAGCGCCTGGCGCAGGTACGGGTCGTCGGGCAGGCCCGAGGCCAGCACCTCCTGGGCCGTGCCGATCTTGGTCTGGGCGAGCAGGACGGAGAACTCCGGGCTGGTCAGGCCGGTCCCGGCGGACCGGCGCTCGGCGATCTCCTTGTCCCCCGGCAGCACGTCGAGCCGGCGCGAGACCCGCCCGTCGCGCTCCAGCTTGCGGATGTAGCGGGCGTGCACGTGCAGCATCTGCGGCGCCTGGGCGGTCGCCGCGGCCAGGACCCGGTTCTGCAGGTAGTTGTGGGTGAGCACCAGCTCGCCGACCTCGCCCGTCATCTCGTGCAGCAGCATGCCGCGGTCGGCGGGCGTCAGCTCCCCGTCCCGGACCACGCCGTCCAGCAGGATCTTGATGTTGACCTCGTGGTCCGAGGTGTCGACGCCCGCCGAGTTGTCGATGAAGTCGGTGTCCACCCGGCCGCCGCCGAGCGCGTACTCGATCCGCGCCTCCTGGGTCAGGCCGAGGTTCCCGCCCTCGCCGACGACCCGGACGCGGAGCTCGGACGCGTCGACCCGGACCGCGTCGTTGGTCCGGTCCCCCGCGTCCGCCTGGGTCTGGCTGGTCGCCTTCACGTAGGTGCCGATTCCGCCATTCCACAGCAGGTCGACCGGGGCCCGCAGGGCCGCGGAGATCAGCTCGTCCGGCGGCAGCGCGTTGACGCCCTCGTCCAGGCCGAGCGCCGCCCGCACCTGCGGCGAGACCGGCACCGACTTCGCCGACCGTGGCCACACCCCCCCGCCCTCGGAGATCAGCGAGGCGTCGTAATCCGCCCACGAGGAGCGGGGCAGGGCGAACAGCCGCCGCCGCTCGGCGAAGCTGGCCGCTGGGTCCGGATCGGGATCGAGGAACACGTGCCGGTGGTCGAAGGCCGCGACAAGCCTGATGTGCCGGGAAAGCAGCATGCCGTTGCCGAACACGTCACCGGACATGTCGCCGATCCCGACCACCGTGAAGTCGGTCTGGTCGACGTCGATGCCCATGGTCTGGAAGTGGAACTTGACCGACTCCCAGGCGCCCCGGGCGGTGATGCCCATCTTCTTGTGGTCATAGCCCTCCGAGCCGCCGGAGGCGAACGCATCCCCGAGCCAGAATCCGCGGCTCTTGGCGATCTCGTTCGCGGTGTCGGAGAACGTCGCGGTGCCCTTGTCGGCTGCGACGACCAGGTAGACGTCGTCGCCGTCACGGCGGACCACCCCCTCGGGCGGCACCACGCGCCCGGCCTCCAGGTTGTCGGTCACGTCGAGCATCGCGCTGATGAAGTTCCGGTAGCAGGCGAGCACCTCGCCCTGGTGAGCCTCGCGGTCGCCGGGATCGGGCAGCTGCTTGCAGACGAACCCCCCCTTGGCGCCGGAGGGGACGATCACCGAGTTCTTCACCTCCTGCGCCTTGGCCAGGCCGAGGATCTCGGTGCGGAAGTCCTCCCGCCGGTCCGACCAGCGCAGGCCTCCCCGTGCCACGCCGGCGAACCGCAGGTGCACGGCCTCGAACCGGGGTGAGTAGACGAACAGCTCGAACTCCGGCCGCGGCGCGGGCAGGTCCGGCACCCGCCCGGCGTCGAGCTTGACCACCAGGTACGGAGCCTGCTGCAGAAGCGCGGCCTCGGTGAAGTAGTTCGTCCGCAACGTCGCCTGGATCAGGCCCCAGTAGGCGCGCAGGATGCGGTCCTGGTCGAGGCTCTCGACCTCGTCAAGCTCGCCCCTGATCTCCTCGGTGATGGCCTCGCTGCGCTCGGCCTCGCCCGGCTGGCGCTCGGGGTCGAACCGGGACTCGAAGAGGCGGACGAGCAAGCGGGTGATCGTGATGTTCGAGCGCAGCACCCCTTCGACGTAGCTCTGGCTGAACGTGCTGCCGGCCTGACGCAGGTACTTGGCGTAGGCACGCAGCACCACCACCTGCCGCCAGGTCAGGTGGCCATCGAGCACCAGCGCGTTGAACCCGTCGTCCTCGACGTCGCCGTGCCACAGCGCGGTCAGCGCGTCCTGGACCAGGTCCTTGACCGACGCGACCGACGTGGGCGTGCGCGCGGAAGGGTCCGTGCCCTCGCTGCTCCGGCGCAGCCCGAAGTCATAAATCCAGAACGGCTCGGCGGCCGCGAACTCGTACGGGTGCTCGTCGACCACGTCGACGCCCATGTGCTGCAGCCGGGGCAGCACGTCGGTCAGCGTGATCGGGGAACCGGTGCGGTAGATCGAAAGCCGCCAGACCCGGTGCTCGTCCCCGGGCTCCTGCGGCTCGGCGTCCTGCGAGTCGTCGATCGGCACCCCGCCGACGTAGCTCTCGGATTCCCACAGGTCGAACGCGACGCTTTCGCCCGACTCGCGCAGCTTCAGCACCTTTGACAGGTCGTCGACGGCCACGTTTGCCGGGACGTCGGTCTTGTACGTCGGCGGGATCGCACCGCCGGCGCACATCGCGAGGACCGCCTGCCCGCGATCCTCGCCGAGCTGGCACACGGCCTCCTCGGCGAAGTCGTCGTCCCAGGACCGGATCGCGGCGGCCACCTCGGCCTCGAGCTTGGCGGCGTCCACGTCGGGCAGCATCTGGCCGCGCCCGGCCCGCACCACGATGTGCAGCCGCGCCACCGGCGACTCGCCGACCATCACGCTGTAGTCCGTGCTCGCGCCGTCCAGCGTCTTGAGCAGGATCTCCTGGGTGCGCAGCCTGACCTGGGTGGTGTAGCGGTCTCGGGGCAGGTAGAGCAGGCAGGACATGTACCGGCCGTAGATGTCCTTGCGAAGGAACAGCCGCGGCTGGGTGCGCTCGCGGAGCCGGAGCACGCCCTCGGCGACCGGCACCAGCTCGGCCACGGTGGTCTGGAACAGGTCCTCGCGCGGGTAGCTCTCCATGAACTCGGCGAGGTCCTTGCCGTCGTGGCCATCGGCGGCGAAGCCGAAGGCCGCGAGCATCTCGGTGAGCTTGCGCCGCAACACCGGGATCCTGGTGATGCTCTCGGTGTAGGCGTCGTGGGTGTACAGGCCGAGGAACCGGTACTCGCCGGTGACGTGCCCGGCCTGGTCCATCCGCTTGACCGCCACATAATCCAGGTAGCTGGGCCGGTGCACGGTCGAGCGGGAGTTCGCCTTGGTAAGGATCAGCAGCTGCGGGTCCTTGGCCCTGGCCCTTACCTCCGGGGGCAGCGCGGCGAACGACTTCGAGCCGGCCCGGTCGTGCCGCAGGATGCCGAGCCCGGTGCCGGGAACGCCGCGCAGCGCCATCCCGTCCCGCTCGTCCAGCAGGTCGTACTCGCGGTACCCGAGGAACGTGAAGTGCCCGTCGGCCAGCCACCGCATCAGCGCCTCGACCTCGGCGGGAGACTCGTCGCTCGCTGCCGCGCCGCCCTCCGGCGACAACGCCAGCTGCTCGGCCAGCTGCACGGCCCTGGCCTGCATCCGGTGCCAGTCCTCCACCGCCACGCGCACGTCGCTGAGCACGCGTTCGAGGTCCCGCTGCAGCGTGGCCCCCTCGCGGTCGTGCAGCCGGCTGATCTCGATGTGGGTCCACGACTCGGCGATCTCATCGTGGGCCTGGCGCTCTCCGTCGACAACGCCGATGACCTCCCGCAGCTCCCCGGTGATGCTGCGGTTGATGAGGAACTGGGGATGGACCACCAGGTGCGTCGTCACGTCGTGCCGGGTGAGCTCCATCCGGATCGAGTCCACGAGGAACGGCATGTCGTCGGTGACGATGTCGACGACGTCCCTGGTCGCCGCGCACGCGGCGGCCTCCCCGCGGCGGACCCGCACCAGGGCCCGCCCCTGCGGGCGGTAGGCGGCGAGGCTGGCCTGCTCGATCGCGGTCGCGGCCAGGCGCTCGGGCCCGGCGGCGGACAGGTCCTCGAGCGCGACGTGCCGGTAGTAGGCACTCAGGTAGTTGCGGAAGTCGCCAACCTCGGCCGCGCCGCCGGCGGCGGCGCCGACCGCTGCCGTCTCGGCCAGCAGTGCTTCCTTCTCGTCGCCCACGATGTCAGCCATCGGTTTTCCACTCCTTTGTGGGTTTCCCGGGGGGCAGTACCACTACAACCAATCTCGCAGTTCCCAGAGCAGGGGGTAATACCTCATCGGCACTCTCTTGTGCAGGTACGGGGCCCCGGTTGACCCACCGGTGCCCGACTTTGTGCCGATTTGCCGTTCTACCATCTGCACGTGCCTGGCCCGCCAGAGCCCGGACAGCTCGTCGTGGGTCAGGAGGTCCTCGGCAAGCTGCCACAGGTCGTCATGGCTGCTGCGGTCCCGGGCGACGGCAACGAGCGACGTCAGGATCTGGTCGTCGGTCTCGGCCTCCAGTCCTCGCGACCTGAGCAGGTCCGTGTACGCGTCCCACAGGGTCGGCTCGGCGAGACGGCGGGCGAGGCGCCGCCCTTCTTCCTCGGTCAGATCGCGAAACCTGGCCACGAACCTGGGGTTCTTCGCTCCGGACAGGAACTCGAGCTCCCGGAACTGTACCGACTGGAAGCCGCTGGCCGGCGCCAGGGCCGCCCGGAACTCGAGAAAGTCCTGCGGCGTCATGGTCTCCAGCACGTCGATCTGGCCGACCAGCAGCCGCTCGATCACGTGCGCCCGCTGCAGCAGCTGCCTGGCGCGCCACGTCTCGCCGGGCCGCATGGCGTCGCGCGCCGCGGTCAGCTCGAACAGCAGCTGCTTGAACCACAGCTCGTAGGCCTGGTGCACGGTGATGAACAGCAGCTCGTCGTGTGCCGGGGGGATCACCTGCGGCACCTGCTGATCGAGCAGCTCGGGCAGCCGAAGGTAGCTGCCATAGGTCAGCTTGCCGCCCTCTTCCCCGAAGTTGCGTTCGCTCGCCGCCCGGCTGATGCGTTCGCTCACGTGGATGCCCCCGGGGCGAAGGAAGCCAGGACCTCGGGGTTGGCCAGCGCGTCCGGGTCGGCCGCCTCGGCGACCGGCGTGCCCAGCAGGATCTTCCGGACCGGAACCTCGAGCTTCTTGCCGGACAGCGTCCTCGGGATGCCGGGCACCTGGTGGATCTCATCCGGGACGTGCCGCGGCGACAGCCCGGAGCGCAGCCCGGACCGGATCCGGCCGGTCAGGTCGTCGTCGAGCTCGTGCCCGTCGGCCGGAACCACGTACAGGATCAGCCTGCCTTCGGCGCCCAGCCGGCCGGTGTCGATCACCAGGCTGTCGGCGACCTCGGGCAGCGCCTCGACGATCCGGTAGAACTCGCTGGTCCCCATCCGCACGCCGCCGCGGTTCAGGGTGGCGTCGGACCGGCCGTAGATGATGCAGCCGCCGTCGGGCAGCATCATGATCCAGTCGCCGTGCCGCCACACGCCGGGATAGTCCGCGAAGTAGGTGTCGCGATAACGGGCGGAAGCCGGATCGTTCCAGAATCCGACCGGCATCGACGGCATGGGCTGCGTGATCACCAGCTCGCCGACCTCACCGATCACGGACCGGCCGGCCGGGTCGTAGGCCTCGACCCGCGCGCCCAGGCACCTCCCGGCGATAATCCCCGCTCGCACCGGCAGCAGCGGGTTTGGCCCAACGAAACCCGTGCACAGGTCGGTACCACCCGAGTACGAGCCGAGCACGAGGTCGCGGCCAACCGCGTCGTATACCCAGCGGAACCCCTCCGGCGGCAGCGGGGCCCCGGTGGAGCCGACGCCGCGCAGGCGCGACAGGTCGCGGGTATGGCCGGGCCGGAGCCCTTCCTTCATGCAGGCCAGCAGGTACGGCGCGCCGGACCCGAAGTAGGTGACGCCGGTCTCCTCGGCCAGCCGCCATGCCGCGTCGGTGGCCGGGTAGCTGGCGCTGCCGTCGTACAGCACCACGGTGGCGCCGACCAGCAGGCCGGCGGCCAGGTAGTTCCACATCATCCAGCCGGTCGTGGTGTACCAGAAGAAGGTGTCGCCGGGATGCAGGTCATGATGCAGCCCCATGGACTTCAGGTGCTCCAGCACCACGCCGCCGTGCCCGTGCACGATCGGCTTGGGCAGCCCCGTCGTGCCGGATGAGTACAGCACCCACAGCGGGTGCTCGAACGGCACCTCCTCGAACTCGCGGTCCGGGTCGTCGCCGGGCAGGGAGTCCCAGCTCAGCCGCACCGGCGCCGCATCGCCCGAGGCTCCGGGGAACCCGTCGTCCCCGCTGCGGCCAGCCGCCTCCCCGGCCACGGCCGAGTAGTTCAGCGTGATCACGGCCTCCAGGCTGGGCAGCTCGGCGACGATGTCCTTGACCTGCTGCCGCCGGTCGAACCACTTGCCGTTGTAGGGGTAGCCGTCGACCGCGATCAGCACCTTGGGCGCGATCTGCGCCAGGCGGTCGGTCACGCTGCGCGGCCCGAAATCCGGCGAGCACGACGACCAGATCGCGCCGAGGCTGGCGGTCGCGAGCAGGCCGACCAGGGCCTCGGGGATGTTCGGCAGGTAGGCGGCGACCCGGTCGCCCTTGGTGACGCCGAGCGCCCGCAGTCCGCCGCGCACCCGGGCCACTTCCGCGGCGAGTTCGCCGTAGGACAGCGTTCCGGCCCGTCCGGACTCCGAGCGGTAGATGACCGCGGTTCGGCCGGGATCGGCCTGCGCCGTGCGCAGCGCGTTGCGCGCATAGTTGAGCGTGGTCCCGCCGAACCAGGTCACGTCCGGCATCGGCCCGCCGGACAGCACCGGGCCGTCTCCGCGGCGGCCGAGCACGCCGAAATAATCCCAGATCGACGACCAGAAGCTGGCGGGCTCGGCCACCGACCAGCGCCAGATCGCGTCGTACCCGGACAGACCGGGACCATGGCCACGTGCCAGCCACGCAGCGTAGTCGGTGATCCGCGCGTCGCGAATGGCCTGCTCGGTCGGCTCCCAGAGCGTTTCCCCGTAGTCTCGCCCGCCCAGGGCGGCGATGACCTGGTCGTCGGATGGCATAGGCATCAGCATGCGGCGTCCGGTGCGTCCTCGCAACGACGGCCTGCTCACCCGGGCTGCCGGGACTCGCGCACCGCGGCAGCGTAGCGGCGCAGGGCGATCAGCGACCAGATCGCCTCGACCGCGCCGAACGGCCAGGCGCCGGACAGGAAGCCGTAGCTGCTGGCCAGCATGCAGCCGACCGCGAAGGCGAGGATGAAAGCGCGGTTGCGGCGCTCCAGCGCGTACATCGACATCATGAAGACCAGCGCGGTCACGCCGTAAATCGTCAAGCCAACGCCACTCATGGATACGACTATGCGCCAGCGCCGCTCAGCCCGCCGACACCGCACTGGTCAGCCGGTCGACCGCGCTGACAACGGACCCGGTGTCGGAAAGGTCGCTGAGCACGACGTCGGCCCCCGCCTCGCGCAGCTCGCCGGCGGTTGACCGGCCGCTGGCCACGGCGACGCAGCGGGCGCCGCCGATCCTGGCCGCCTCGACGTCCCTGCCCGAGTCCGCGATGTAGACCGTGGAGACGATGTCCCCACGGTACTTATCAGCGGCCCGGCCGCGCGAGCTGAGCAGCTGGGCGCCCTTGGGATAGATCTCGGACCCGTAGCCACCGATCTCGAAGTCGAAGAACGCGTCCATGCCGAAGGCCTTGAGCTTCGCCGTTGCGTTCGGCCTGATCGTGCCCGTGAGCACCGACTGGATGACGCCGGGCAGGCCGGCCGTGGCCGCCACCGCGTCGGTCGCCCCCGGCAGTTCGCGCCCCTGCGTGGTAAGCAGGTCGAGCCGGGAGCCGAACGCGATCGCGAGCTCCCGGGTGTACCTGCCGAGCAGTTCCTGGCTGCCGGGATCGGCCGGGTCCGGCACCCCTCCGGAGCTGACATCGTTGACCGCGAGCGCCTCGAAGAAGATCTCAGAGTCCGTCCGGCCCGCGGTCTGCGGCAGCGCCACCAGTGGCCGCCCGGTCACTCTCTGGAACGCCTCGGCATAAGCCTGCCTGGACACCCGGGCGACGTCGACAAGGGTCAGGTCGATGTTCCACAGAACCAGGCGGTAGATGGGGAGCCTCCGGTTCGCCGATCGCTCGACGGTCATGGCGTGGCGGCTTTGGCCGCGTTTTGCCGTGTGTGGTCGAGCCTATCCGTCCGCGCGGGCCGGCGACCCGATGTCGGACGACCCGCGGCCCGGCCGTCGGCCCTCGTTCACCCCGCCAGCCCCGCTCGCCCCGTGCGCCCATCAGCCATAGCCGTCGCGAGCCACTCCGCCCACCCGCACCGGCGCCGCGTTGTGGCAGACGTGGTGAATGTTGCCGACCCGCGGCCAAAGGTGGTCACGAGCGGCTGTGCGCACAGCCGCTCGTGACCACTGTCCGGTCAGTTCGTCAGCCCATGTGGGGGTAGCGGTGGTCGGTGGGGGGGACGAAGAGTTCCTTGATGGTGCGGGTGTTCACCCAGCGGATCAGGTTGAAGATCGAGCCCGCCTTGTCGTTGGTGCCGCTCGCCCGGGCGCCGCCGAACGGCTGCTGGCCGACGACCGCGCCGGTCGGCTTGTCGTTGATGTAGAAGTTGCCCGCCGAAAACCGCAGCGCGTCGGTGGCCTCGGCGATGGCCGCCCGGTCCTGCGCGATGATCGCGCCGGTCAGCGCGTACGGACTGATGTCCGCCGCCTGGGCTACGACGTCCGCGTACTGCGCGTCCTCGAACACGTGCACGCCGAGAATCGGCCCGAAGTACTCGGTGGTGAAGATCTCGTCGGTCGGGTCGGCGCCCTCGAGCACCGTGGGCTGCACGAAATAGCCCTCGGACCCGTCCGTTCCGCCGCCGGCGAGCACCCGGATCGACGGCCTCGTCCTGGCCCTGGCCAGGGCGTCGCTGTGGGTGGTGAACGCCGCGCCGTCGATGACGGCGCCCATGAACAGCGACAGGTCAGCCGAGACGTCGCCCATGGTCAGCGAGCCGACCGTGGAGATGAGCTGGTCGCCCATCCGGTTCCACACCGACCGGGGCACGTACGCACGCGAAGCGGCGGAGCACTTCTGGCCCTGGTACTCGTATGCCCCCCGGACCAGCGCCGTGACCAGGACGTCGGGGTCGGCCGACGGATGGGCGATGACGAAGTCCTTGCCGCCGGTCTCGCCGACGAGCCGGGGGTAGCCGCGGTAGCTCGAGATGTTCTCCCCTACCGTGCGCCACAGGTGCTGGAAGGTCCCGGTCGAGCCGGTGAAGTGGATCCCGGCCAGGTCCGGGCTGGACAGCGCTACCTGGGAGACTGCCCGGCCACTGCCGGTCACCATGTTGATCACCCCGAGCGGCAGCCCAGCCGCCTCGAGCAGCCGCATCAGGTAGTGCGCCGCCAGCTGCGAGGTGGTGGAGGGCTTCCAGACCACGACGTTGCCCAGCAGGGCGGGCGCGGTTGGCAGGTTGCCGGCGATCGACGTGAAGTTGAACGGCGTGATCGCGAGCACGAAGCCCTCGAGCGGGCGGTACTCGAGGCGGTTCCACGAGCCGGACGCCGACGCCGGCTGCTCGGACAGCAGCCGCCTGGCGTAGTGCACGTTGTATCGCCAGAAGTCGATCAGCTCGCAGGCCGCGTCGATCTCGGCCTGGTACGCGGACTTGGACTGGCCGAGGACGGTCGCGGCGTTGATGGTGGCCCGCCACGGCCCCGACAGCAGGTCGGCGGCGCGCAGGAAGATGGCAGCGCGGTCGTCAAAGGACATCTCGCGCCACCCGGGCGCGGCTCGCCTGGCGGCCTCGATGGCCGCCGCGACGTCCTCGTCGGACGCGTTGCCGAGCCGGCCGAGCACGTGCCGGTGATTGTGCGGCTGGACCACGTCGATGCGATCGCCGGCACCCATGCGGTGCTCGCCGCCGATCGCCATGGTCAGCTCGGCCTGCTCCCCCGCGAGTTCCTTGATCCGGTCCTCCAGCGCGGCGCGCTCGGTGCTCCCCGGGGCATAATGCCTAACCGGCTCGTTCACTGGGACCGGGACGTTAGTTACGGCATCAAACACGGACGGCTCCCTGCACTCCGGCGTCAACTGAAGCAGGATAATCGACGCGGGAGAGGGCCCCGCCGGCTCAGTCGGCCACGTGACCGAGTTCCTGGGTCGCGTACCAGAGCAGCTCGTGGCCCTCCGCACCGTCGACGGTGAACCTGGCGTCGTCGTCGCCGTCGTCCGCGGCGGGCAGCGCCGCGACCGCCGCGCGGATGTCCTGGGCCGCGCCGAGGTCGTCGATGTGGCCGGAGACCACGTCGCTGAGCGCGACCGGCACCCTGATCTCCACGAGCGCTGGGTCGTCGAACCCCGCGATGCTGGCCACGTGCGCGTCGGGCACCTCGGCCGCGAGCACCACGCGGCGGTGCGGGGCGCTCGGGTCGGAATGCAGCAGCCGCAGCGAGGCCCTGGCCGCGAGGGACATCGCGACGTACTCGAGTTCCTCATCGTCGCCGCTGGAGTACCACTCCCGCAGCGCGGGCGTGACGGCGAAACCGCGCACCGGCGGCGCGCCGGACTCGGCGGCGGCGAGCAGCTTGGCCAGCGCCGGCATTGTGAAAGGCAGATAGACGCGCATAGGTTCCCCGCGGACCAAAGGAGATGCCCCAAGAGTCTGCCAGCGATGCCGCGCCGTGGTTGGACATTCGGCCGGGCTCAGCCTGCCGGGTGCTCCTCGGTCAGCTGACCGGCGACGCCCGCGGTCTCCCCGGCGCCAGCGCAGGCCGGGTCGTCGTGAGTGGCCGGGGCTCCGCGTTCCGGCCCAGAGCGTGTCAGGCCGGACCTGGCCAGCGCAGCGAGCACGGCCGTGACCGCCGCATCGAGGGGCTCGTGCTCCCAGACCCGGACGACGTCCCAGCCAGCCGCGGAAAGCGCGGCATCCGCCACCCGGTCACGCTCGACGTTCCGCTGCAGCTTGGGTCCCCAGTACCAGGTGTTGTTCGCCGGCTTGGTGCCGTGCTCGGGGCAGGCGTGCCAGAAGCAGCCGTCCACGAAGACCGCGACGCGCCGGGCCGTGAACGCGATGTCGGGCCGGACCCGCTTGCCGTCGGCAAGGTCGAGCCGGAAATCCTTGCGGAACCGGTATCCCTGGTGGTGCAGGGCCCGGCGCAGCGCTACCTCGGGCTTGGTGTCCGTGCGCCGGATCGCGCGCATGTTGGCTGCCCGTCCCTCGCTGGACGGGCGCGGGTACTCGGCCACGGGCCTCAGCGTAGAGCGCCGCCGCCCGCCCCAGCAGCCCAACCGGCGACGCTAGGCCACGGCCCGGTCGGCGGGGGCACGGCGCCTGCGTGCGGCGTCGGCTAGCACCGGCGGCCTGAAGATGTTCGGCTCGTACAGGTCGGTTCCGGGCGGCACGATCTCATCGATCCGCTCCAGGGTCGCGTCGTCGAGGACGAGAGAAGCACCTTTCAGCAGGCCCTCGAGCTGCGGCATGGTCCGCGGTCCGATGATCACCGAGGTGACCGCCGGGTGCGTGGCCGCGAAGGCCACGGCGAGTTCGGGCAGTGAGCAGCCGACGTCGGCGGCGAGCCCGGCGAGCTTCTCGACGGCATCGAGCTTGGCGGCGTTGCCCTCCAGATCCGGGTCGAAGCGCGCCGGGGTGAGCGCCGCCCGGCCGGTGGACAAGTCGGCCGGCTGACCCTTGCGGTACCGGCCGGTGAGGAAGCCCGAGGCGAGCGGTCCCCAGGTCAGGACGCCCATGCCGTAGCGCTGGCAGATCGGGAGCAGCGCCGCCTCGGCCCCCCTGGCCAGCAGCGAGTACGGCGGCTGCTCGGTCCAAAACCGCATCAGCCCGCGGCGCTCGGCCACGTGGTGCGCGTCGACGACATCCTCGGGCGGGAACGTCGAGCAGCCGAACGCGCGGATCTTGCCCTGCCGCACCAGGTCGGTCAGCGCCCAGAGCGTCTCCTCGATGCTGGTCGAGTCGTCCGGGCGGTGCACCTGGTAGAGGTCGATCCAGTCGGTCTGCAGGCGGCGCAGGCTGTCCTCGACGGCGGTGAGGATCCAGCGCCGCGAGTTGCCGCTGCGGTTGCGGCCCTCGCCGAGCGCGAAGTGCACCTTGGTGGCGAGCACCACGTCACCGCGACGGCCGCGGAGCGCCTTGCCCACGATCTGCTCGGACTCCCCCGCACCGTACATGTCGGCGGTGTCCACGAAGTTGATGCCCTGGTCGAGGGCGGCGTGGATGATGCGGACGCAGTCGTCGTGGTCTGGGTTGCCGACGGCGCCGAACATCATGGCGCCGAGGCAGTGCGCGCTCACCTCGATGCCGGTGCCGCCGAGGCTGCGATAGCGAATGCTCATGCCGGGCACGCTAGGCGCTGGAGCGCGCTCGAGGGCAAGCCCGTCAGGCGAGGGGCACGCCGAGCAGTTCGGTCAGCCGGACGGCGGTCGGGCCGGGCTCGGTGTGGTGCACGCCGATCAGGCCGATGGCCTCGGCCGCGGCGATGTTGGCCGCGACGTCGTCGATGAACACACATGCTTCCGGCTCGAGGCCCAGCAGCGCGGCGGTGTGGCGGAAGATCCGCTCCTCCGGCTTGCGCATCCCGACCTCGGCCGAGATGACGACGACGTCGAACAGGTCGGAAAACAGGTGCCGCGGGTAGTCGTCGCTGCCCCATGAATTGGACAGCAGCGCGGTGCGCAGCCCGGCCTGGCGCAGCGCGCGGATCAGGTCGAGCATCGCGTTCTCCAGCGTTCCCGCCGCGAACATCCTGGCGAGCAGGCCGTCGGGCACGACAGGCCGGCCGTCAATGTGGGTGAGCTGCGCCGCCAGAGCCGCCTCGAACTCCTCGTTCGTGCACTCCCCTCGCTCCAGCGCGTGGACCGGGTTGTCGGCACCGTCGCCGTAGGCGGCCGAGACCCAGGACCGCATGACGGACGTGTAGCTGTCCCGGTCGATCTGCTCGGCAGTGATCCAGGCGTCGATGGTGTTGAGGAGCGGGCCGGTCACGACCCCGCCCCAGTCGAAGATCACCCCGCGAATGGGCTGGGAGGGTGCCGGTATGGGGTGCGAACGGGCTGGTGTCGGGCGCGAACGGGCTGGTGTCGGGCGCGAACGGGCTGGTGTGGCGCTGTCGTCAGGCACGAATCCGATCGTAGGTGACCTATCGCTCCATGTTTTCACGCGGTCCAGTCATTTCGTGCCCCAATTTAGCCCGATTTGCGCTTACCGAACCCGTGAAGAGTCTTAATGATCATGGTCGGGGTCCGGGGCGGGCGGGCGGGGGGCGGGGGGCGGGGGGGCGGGGGGGCGGGGGGCGGGGGGGCGGGGGGCGGCAGCGGTTTTTTGGGGGGGGATTCCGCGCGGTCCGCACAACACCTCGGTCGGTTCGAGGCGGCCGTATCGGCGGACGCGGTCCGCGCGGTCGGGAGCCGCGGCGGTGCGGAATTTGGAGGGTTTTCGAGAAAGGGCGCCCGGATCAGGGGCCCCGAATTCGAATCTGGGTTCGTTTTGAAAAACGGGCCGGAGTTTCTTGCGGCAATTATTCCGCGGACCGGGGCGATCGATATTCAGGCTTTAGACGCGGTGGGGGGTCGGGCGACAATCGGAATGGCGCCCTGAGGGAATGTGGGCTCGTTTTAAAAATCTGGCCCGAGCGTCGCGAAAAATATTTTTTCGGGCCCGCGGATTTCTGAAGTTTTGCTCGATGCCGGAATTGATCCGGGTCTGATTTTCCCCGGAATTCCGCCGGTTTTCACGCCCAAATCCAATATGGGTTCGTTTTTGAAACCGGCCCGCGTGTTGAATAATATTTCTTCGGGGGCGCGGAACGGGGCGTGTGCGGGGATGTTATCGCCGGGGCATGCAGTCGGATCAAAGCCGGAATTTCGGGACGCGGATATTTCTGCGGCGACGGTGTCGGGGCGTCGGACCGGGCGCCGGTCGAGCGACCGACGGTCGAGCGAGCCCCGATCGAATGTTCGCCGAACGACCTTGCGCGGGGGCTTGGTCGGGGGGCCGGGTCGGGACCGGGCGACGAACGCCCCCACTTATTATCGCGTGTGCGTAGCGTGCGCGCGTCAAGGCTGGGAGAGGAATCCGGTGGGGGTGGCCAGATGACCGATAACGCCACTTGGCGTGCGTCTGGCCCTTTGCCTCGCTTTCTTGCCCGCGCCCCCTTCTCCCCGTCTCCCTCTCCCACCGGATTCTTCGCGCCGCCTTGACGCGCGCGCAAGGTGCCAGGGTCGGCTTCGATAAATTGCGCATCGAGCGCAATTTATCTAGTAATATCAATATATTAACTGCATTTTGGCCTTGACTCGGCGGGCCCCGGCCGGCTCGAATTGGCATCGGACCAACCTCGGAGGCTCCGATGCTCTTCCCCGCTCTCGAAACTTGCGGCGTGCTCGTGTGGTGCTTGGACCGGACCGGTCACGGCCGCGACATTCTTCGGCGCCCCTGTGTATATGGGCTCGTCGCGTTCGGCCTCGACGATTATTCAGCCTACATCGGCAGCACGAAACATCTCGGCCGGCGCTTGCGCGAACATGTTTGGGACGCCCGTATGGCATTGCGCGGCACCCTCCCCTCGGCGGTCACAAGCCGCATGCTCGGGGATCCGATCCGCGCGCCAGGTGCGCTCCTCGCCATCGCCCTTCAGACCGACGGGCTCGAAAAACTCGACGCGCGTCACGACGCGGAGTTGATCTGGATGCTCGCCGCGAACCAAAACGGCGTGCGGCCGGTGAACAAGTGATTCTTGCTCAAGAACCGTCGCCGACCCGGCTGGCCCGGCGAACCCCGACTGGGCGACCTCATCAAACGATCCGAACAGGTCGTCTGGCCGACAACTTGGCTCGAGGCGCTGCGCCGAGGCCTCGCCGCGGCGGAGATCCACGGTGCCGACGTCGTGACACCCGACGTGATTCGATTGCCGGTCGAAAGCCGCACCCATCGGACGTTGCCGGACGAACCCGTCGACCGGCGTCAATAGCGCAGTCCCAATATGGGTTCGCTCCGGAGACCCAAATGCCGAAATCCGCCCCCCGCGTTTGGACGAATGGCGCCCGATCCGGATCGGCAACGATGTGCATCTCGTCGGCTTCGTTTATGGCCATCCGCACTTGCGCGAAAACGCCCGCGCGATCACGTCGGCAGTGCAGGAAATGGCCCCCGACTTCACCTGGGCCCGGACCCAAAACCGCGTTTACCAGCTCGGAAATGCCGGGGTCGGACCGCTTCCAAAAGAGTGG
>Ga0335073_10005748_pt1 | contig 17424 bp, 12 predicted proteins | sample Lox_Sample_22_FD_207093 | JGI IMG/M metagenome (GOLD analysis project Ga0335073, IMG submission 207093) | Soil microbial communities from Loxahatchee National Wildlife Refuge, Florida, United States - Lox_Sample_2.2 | ecosystem: Environmental > Terrestrial > Soil > Wetlands | place: USA...
TGATCATCGATTCATCCACCGCGCTCGCCCCATCAATCACCACGCCGTCCACCGGAATCTTCTCGCCCGGCCGCACGCGCAACTTGTCTCCCGGCTTCACCTGGTCGAGCGCAATGTCGCGCTCCGACCCATCCTCGGCGATCACCCTCGCCATCTTTGGACTCAGATCCAGCAACGCTCGAATTGCGCTGGATGTGCGGCTCCGAGCCTTCAGCTCCAGCACCTGCCCGAGCAACACCAGAGTGACGATCGCGGCCGCAGCCTCGAAGTACACGTCCGGTCGATCGCCCATACTGCGAAACGATGCCGGGAAGATTCCTGGGAATATTGTCGCGACAACGCTGTACAGGTACGCCACGCCCGCTCCCATCGCGATCAGCGTGAACATGTTCGTGCTGCGATTGACGATCGACGCCCAACCTCGCTGAAAGAATGGCCACCCGCCCCAGAGAACAACCGGCGTCGCCAGCAACAGTTCTATGATCGGCAAATTGATCGGTATTCCATCGATATTCAGGTCCACCGTAATCCTGAAAGTCGGTGAGATCATGCCCCCCATCGCAATCGCCAGCAGCGGAGCCGTCAGCGTCAGGCTGATCCAGAATCGCCGCGTCATGTCCCGCAGCTCGGGATTCTCTTCTTCCGCCGCCGTCACCGTTCTCGGCTCAAGCGCCATGCCGCAGATCGGACAGCTCCCCGGCGCGTCGCGCACGATCTGCGGATGCATCGGGCAGGTGTAGTCAACCTTCGTCGCAGGTACCACCGGTGAATCCGGCTCCAACGCCATCCCACACTTCGGACACGGCCCTGGACCAATTTGTCGAACTTCCGGACACATCGGACAGACGTAAACTGTGACCGACGTCTTTGCTTCTCTGCCGCTTCTCTTTTCCGCCTCGCTCGTCTGAGGATTCGTCGATCGATCCGCATCCTCGACCAATGCAGGCGTACTACTCTCTCCGCGGCTAGTTGCGGCTATTTCGCCGCCCTTGGCCGCAGGGATTCCCAGTGTCACCAGCACTGATCCCGTCGGTTTCGGCGGCATCGGTTTCGGAGGAGACGATAAGACCTGCTGCGGATTCGCCCTGAATCTCTCCATACACGACGCGCAGCAAAACAGATATTCCTTCCCGCCGTGCTCGAACCTGAATCTGGCAGTTGCGGGGTTTACCTTCATTCCACAGACAGGATCCGTGGCCGCGCTCTGCTGATGAGCGTCTGGCATTGTCTCGTTCATTGCTTCGGAAATCTCCTGAGATTTTCTCGCCTGGATCGTGCTTGGCGAAACTCGCCCCTTATTAGATACTTTGACGTTAAGCTTCGAACCTGTAGCTGGAGACTGAAGAATGACGTATCTGGAAAATGCCTATCGCTATCAGAATACGCCCGGAGAGGATGAGCTGCGCGCAATCGACAGCATGCGTGAGGTTTATGGAATTCAGCGCGTCCAGTTCAACGAGAAGGACCGTACAGTACGGGTCTTATTCGACGCCTCTCGCATGAAGTCCGATACCGTCATCAAGTTGCTGCGCCAAGCGGGGATCGACGTCCAGGAACCGGCGCTCGCCTAAGCTTCTGCTCAATAGCAGAGATCAGCTGCGTATTTGACGTTTCTGAAGCGCAGTCCTGCGGAAAAGTCAGTCTCAATATCCCCGGCAGGAAGATCGTAGGCAGGCACACTCAGCCCGTTCTCCTTCAGCTGGGTATCAAACACCTCGGGGGAGGGTGCCGGAGAGACGGAGCCGAGTGCTGACATCAGCGGAATGCAAAGGGGCACTCGGAAAGACCTCTGGCCGAAGTATTTTCCGGAATGCCCCGTTGCGCGCCACTTCGTCTGCCTTGGAGGGAGCATGTGGTGTGCCAATCGCTAAAGCGTTGCCAACACAAGCTTGCGGAAATAGGGTGCCGGGTAGGTTTTGCGCGTCACGAGAAAACTTTACTCGTGGGGATGGTCCAGTTCCCGTGCCCGGCGCAGGTTTTCAACTGTTTGGCACCCATTCAGGAGACTGAAGTTCGACACCCTGCACCCCAAACGCTTGTCCCGCGCCGCGTCTGACCGGGGGTTGAAGTTGCGTCGCAGCAACAAGTGGAGGAAATCAGGAAGACACCACCAGCGCAGAATTACGAACCAGGAAGCAATGGCGGGCCCGGAGCGATTCGAACGCCCGACCCCTTCGTTCGTAGCGAAGTGCTCTATCCAACTGAGCTACGGGCCCGAGTAGAAACTTTCTACGACATTGTAGACGCACCTTGGTGAAGCCGACAAGATGCTCCACACAAATCGCACTGCTGATCAGCGCGTGAGAGAACAACGGCAAGAAAGGGAAATTGCAACTACGGTTGCGAGACACGAATGAACATACATCCGAATCAGTATGGCCACGTATAAGGCTGAGTTGGTCCCCAGGGCAATAGTAAATCCGTTTGAGTGCGCCAAGTCCGTCGCAGACTGGTGGCGGCAGGTCGTGGCCTTTTTCCAATAGCCGATCGATAATCTCTAAAAATTAGAGACACAAGTTAGAGTGGTCAAACATACTGTCCGCTACCATTCTCTGTTGTCACGGGTGACTTTCTGTCGCCTGACTCGTCGGTTTGAGTGAAACGGTGTAGAATTGCAGCTGGCTCGGGACTTGCGGCGGCTCGTAGGAATCCCGCGTAGCTTCGTTTTCCAAACTTCTGAAAATAAAGATCTTCTCCCCTGAGATTGGTGTTGTCATGAAGAAGCGGTCTTGGTTCGGCTTCCTGGGTCTCATTCTAGCAATTGGGGTCTTAGAGTTCATTGGCCAGCCCTTAGCCGTTGGCCAACCCGCCCCCGGTCCTCCCGGTCTCCTCACAGGGATCCGCAATGCCGAGACGGGAATGAACACGGGGGTCTATCGGAGCCTCTACATAAAGGTCCTAACCGATACCAAGGCAAAGCTCGACCGCCAAGCTGTTGTGAAGTTGCACGACAAGAAACGCAATCAGACTGTCTGGGAGACGACTTCGGGGGACTCCGAGGTTCTCTTTCAGGATCTCGACTTTGGAGACTATGACATCGAGGTGAGCGCGGTCGGATACGTGACCCAGCACAAGGAATTACACATAACGGCTACCATCGATAAACTGAATGAAGATGTGATCCTGCAAAAAGACCCTACCGCGATTGACCTGAAACTTGCCGATGAGAGCCTTCCACCTAATGCGCGCCGCGATGCCGCACGTGCTTTATATCTTCTGAAATCGAGCAATTTTAAGGAAGCGCAGAAAAAGCTTGAAAAGGTCTACGCCGTTGCTCCGACCAATGCGCAGGTCAACTTCTTGCTCGGTTATCTCTACATACAACTTAAGGATCAGGATAAAGCGGAAGCCTTCCTTAAGCAGTCGGCGACATTCGATCCACGCAGAGTGCAGACCTGGGTTTTGCTCGGCCGTGTTCAGCTCACAAAGGAACATTACGAAGAAGCGCGCAAGAGCCTCGAGCGCGCCGTGGAAGTCGACTCCACTTTCTGGATGGCCCACAACCTTCTCGCTGATGCTTATCTCAAATTGAAGGAGTATGAGAAGGCGCGGCAACAGGCTCAGCTGGCGTTCGATCAGGGCAAAGGTGAAGCAAGCGCCGCTCTATTGCCGTTAGGGCAAGCTCTGGCCAACCTCGGACGGGACGAAGAGGCTCTCCACGCTCTTCAGAACTTTATTCAAGCGAATCCGGGCGATCCAACCATTCCGCAGGTCAAGGACTTTATCGCGAGAGTCGAAACACGCGACAAGACTCAAGCGGCTGAGATCCAATCGAGCGCGGACTTAGTGCTTCAAGCCTCGCAGCCCTCGCTCCCGCCGAGTGCGTGGGGTCCTCCCGGCGTCGACGAGATAAAGCCTCAGATTGCCACGGGAGTATCGTGTCCGTACGACGAAGTGATCGATAAATCAGGCGAGAGGATAAAGAAGCTGGTAGAAAGCATCTCTCAGTTCGCCGCGACCGAAGATCTGCTACATGAGCAACTCGATCCCAGCGGCAACCCGCTGACGAAGGAGACTCGTAAGTTCGACTACGTCGCCTCCATTAAAGAACCACAACCCGGATTCTTGTCGACCGATGAATATCGCAATACAAAGTACGGCCTCGACGAGCTTCCAGACCGCATCGTGAGCTCGGGCTTCATGAGTCTGGCACTGATCTTCCATCCCGACATGCGGGAAAACTACCAGATTACCTGCGAGGGTTTGGGAGATTGGCACGGTCAGGCAACATGGGTCATGTATTTCCGTCAACGTACTGATAAGCCGAGCCGGTTGGCTGACCTTGTGGTAGGCGGTCAGACTTATCCCATCGATTTGAAAGGTCGGGCCTGGATTACGGCTGACAGTTTCGAAATCGTACGCATCGAGTCGGAGCTGATTAAAGGTCTTCCGCTCCTCGCCGTACAGCATCAGATCGCGGAGTATGGTCCTATCCATTTCGCGAGAGGAAACGTCGACCTTTGGCTTCCCAAGAGTGTCGATATCTACTTTGAGCTGAATCGCCACCGCTATTACCGACGCCACAGCTTCGATCACTACATGCTGTTCGCGATTAACTCCGAAGAGAAGCAAGGCAACCCGAAGGACTCGGCGCCCCAGACCCAGAAACAGAATCGCTGAAGAGTGGAGGAAACCTTCAACCTTCAAAGCTTGTCGAAGGTCGCCGCAACAGGTTTCAAGGTTTTCTTCGTGCTCCTACGCTAAAATCCGCCAGCAGAGTTACAATGGCAGCTATCTGGAGGTCACTATGTCCTCTCCTCGTTTGTGCTTCCTCCTAGCGTTTGTTCTCTTGCTCACAACTTCTGTCCTTGCCCAGAGATCATCGGGCAGTGGTGGAAGCCGAGGAGGTACGAGTGCTGGTCTCCCACAGTCATGGGATTCCGTTGCCCACTCCAACACATTCGGCGAAGTCTTCAAGCCGACAACCGCATCCGACGAAGGCAAACTCAAATTTAAAACGGAGACCGTCCTGATTCAGGTGCCCGTCGTCGTTACCGACAAAAAAGGCAATCATCTCCGCGGATTAACCAAGGATGATTTTGTTCTTTCCGAAGACAACAAAGACCAAAAGATTTCTACGTTCGAGGAGTTTGTTGCTGCTAACACCAAGATCTCAGCGCCTTTGCTGCAACCTAACTCTTATAGCAACGTAGCCATCGCCGGAAAAGAACCACGGGCAGTTACGGTCATCGCTATCGACGAGGTAAACACACCCTATCTCGATCAGGCGATTGGCCGCCACGAACTCGTAAAATACTTAGCAAATAACATCGATACCAGCCAGGTTCTGGCGCTGATGATCATGACCAGTCACGGCGTAAAGGTAGTTCAGGGTCTTACTGGAGACCCCGAGCAGTTGGCTCAAGTGCTCAAGAAGGTAAGCGGTGAAATGCCGCAAAATCAGACCACTTCGGTCGATAACCAGGCCAATGCAGCGCAGGGGACGATTCCAGTAATTCCGGACATCGGTCCAACTGCTGGAGTTACCGCCTCTTTAGAGGTAGTTCAGGCCTTTGAGGATTACGCCGACACTATGGCTGGCCAATTCCAGCAGGCGAGAGCAATAGAGTTGACGCTACGGTCGTTTACAGGGATCGCCTGGTCTCTATCCGGGGTGCCCGGCCGCAAGTCGATTCTTTGGCTCACCAGCGGGTTCCCATTTGTCATCTCAGCACCCGACGTAGTTCCTGGGAATCTTGCACCCCTCTACGAGCGCATGATGAAAGCTCTCACCGATGGTCAGATCTCCGTCTATCCTGTCGACGTGCGCGGCATCACCACGCGGTGGGGAGAGGGTGAAGCCAAGCCAACAGCCGCCGCATTCCCTGGTGCAGCGTCCACAATTACCCAAATGAATAATCGCTCGTGGCTCATCGCCAACACCTATCAAAGTCTCGACGAGTTCGCCGACATGACCGGCGGCAAAGCTTTTTACAACACAAACGATCTTGCTGGCAGCTTCAAACGTTCCGCTGACGACTCTTCTTCCTATTATCTGATCGGTTATTATCTCGACACTAAAAACAACCGCGCAGGATGGCGCACGCTGAAAGTTGGCGTCAAGGGTAAAGATGCCGAAGTACGCGCTCGCAAAGGATTCTTTGTTACCAGGGCAACGATTCAGCCTGAAACGATGCGCGACTATGATTTGCAAGCTGCCCTAAGTTCTCCCATTGAAGCCACCGGCGTACCGGTCACTTTGAAATGGACCGGCATCTCGGGTGAGGGTGAAAAGAAGAAAGCGGCTTTCCTTGTACAGATACCGGCAAACGGCGTAAGCATCGAGGGCGGAGACCGCCTGAATTTCGATGTAGGAGTGACCGTTTATCAGCTTCATGGCAAACAGGACAAACCTGTTCTGACATTCGGCCAAACTGTCGACACGCAACTCACTCCCCAACAACTTCCAACGGTGCAGGCGAACGGAGTTACCGTCAGCAAAGCAATGGACATCGGCCCCGGTCAATATGCGGTCCGTCTAGTCGTACGCGATGGTGCAACCGGCAAGATCGGCAGTGTGACCGCTCCTCTAATGGTCAACTAGTTCTATAGTTTTTTGATCTGGTCTTGAGGAGAGCGGCAACAAGAACTCACCCCTTCGAGGCGCACGACCTTCGAAACGGCCCTCCAAGGCCGAAGGTCCTCCACGGCCGGAGATCCCGCAGATCCTCTCCTGAACTCGGACTACCCGGTTCGACCCACCGTTTCGGTGCATCTAACATTGGAGTGGTAGTCCCGAAGACCGACGCCCGGTGAAAGTAAAAATCTTTCCAGGAGGTAGTCGTGAACAACAAATATGCGTTCCATATCATGATCGCGCTGGCCGCGCTAATCGCGCTCTCGACGATCTCAATCGCTCAGCAACCCGCAAACCCGAACTCTTCTGCAGTTCACATGGTGGTCACCGTCGAGCCTCGTCACGGGACCGAGACACCTGTTGTGAATCGCGAAGATGTGATGGTCTATGAAGGAAAAGACCGAGATCAGGTGACGGACTGGCTCCCAGCCCAGGGCGATCACGCCGCGCTGGAATTCTTCATCCTCATCGACGACTCCGCCAACACAGCGCTCGCAACACAGTTTGAGGACATTAAGAAATTCATCGCCGGACAGCCCCCATCGACCAGAATCGGCATCGGCTACATGCAGAATGGTATGGCTCAAATAGCGCAGAATCTGACAAACGACCATGATGCAGCCATCAAAGCGATTCGACTTCCTTTGGGATACTACGGCGCGAACGCCAGCCCATATTTTTCGCTAAGTGATCTTATAAAGCGGTGGCCACAAGACAGTGCGCGCCACGAAGTCCTGATGATCACCAATGGATTTGATCCATATTATGGAACTGGCGATATGCTTGACCCCTATCTAGACGCAGCGATCGAGGATTCTCAGCGAGCCGGAGTTCTTGTGTCGGCCATCTATGCCCCGAGTGTGGGTCACATAGGGCATAGCTACTGGCTTAACTATTGGGGCCAGATGTATCTTTCCAAACTTACCGAGGAAACCGGCGGAGAGGGATACTACCTCGGCTTCGTTGGTCCCTCTCCCGATTTCAGCCCTTATCTCAAGGATCTAACCAACCGTCTGAATCACCAGTATTGGTTGGCTTTTGTTCCTAAGCCACAAAAGAAAGCAGGCATGCAATCGATAAAACTAAAGACCGAGTTGCACGATGTCGATCTGGTAGGAGCGAGCCGAGTTTACGTACCGGCGACCCCGCAGTAGCGCAGGAGGGGAACCGTTTCGGCGAATTGGGCGGTCGACCCTCGTTAACAAGGGAAGAAGATCGCGGCAAAGAATGAACCGCGAAGGTTTAGGTTGGCGCCATCTTGCCAGCACCCGGCTTAAAGATCATTCCTTCCCGGGCTTTGCCGTTCATCACCACTAACAATGGCTCGTCAAAACGCAAATGTCGCACGCATCCGATCTCATCCGCCGAAAGTTGGGCTGTCAGCCATCCCCAGTCGACCGATCCTTCGCCGGCATCCGGATTCACCGTAAAATATCCGACCTGAAATGCCATTAAATTCTGGAAGAAGTGGCTCCCTTGCGAAGGCGTCACACGAAAATCCCGGAACCCCGCTTCCACAATCACTCGCGCTCCGGAAATCTCGTCCCATTCCACCGGAATTCCCAGCCAGGGGTCATTCGAGCCTAGCCGTCCGACACCGACCAGGAGATATGGTCTATTCTCGAACGATAACCGCGTATTGAAGCTAGCGACTGCTTCAGCCACCTCCTGGCTGCGACTGCGTTCAAAGCGATGAAAATCCACCACCACTACGTCGTATAAATTCTGCACTCGACCGTTGCCGAGAACGGTGGCGCTGCGGCAAACCAGATCTGCTGGATCAACATCTCCGATTCGAAGCTCCTCTTCCTCGCGCGACATCACTAACGGACGAATCTGAAGAAATCCAAACTCTCCCGGTTCGTCTTCATGCTTGGGCAGGCTCACGGCAAACTCGATTTCAACCGGCTGTCCCAGCGCGTCTTCGCCCACAACCGAGAGTTGTTCGAGGATTGGCGCCAGCGGAAAGACCTCCTGCTTCAGAACAGGAGCAAAGGTCACAATCCGCGTTCCGGGACGGCTCATCCCGTCATAGACAGCGTCATTATCCCTACTGTAAGTCGAGGCTACAGCTCCCAGCGTTTGGTCATCCTCGGCCTCGCGTAGGGAAAAACGCACTTCGCGCAGCTTAACCGGACCAAAACCGTCGTCTCCGCGATCCGGCACCAGGTGGTGCATTTCGAGAGCCCAGAACTCCGATTGCGAATTCGAAAGAACGTCCTTCACGGAAGAAAACTGGACCAGGTTCCGCGGATAGCGCGGGCAGAATGTCAGGCATTTTCCTCCTTCCACGACTTCCCTTCCCATTCCGAGCGCGACTGCCGCAACGCCATCCTCGGGTGTCATGGGCGGCACAGGATAGAAATTTCGTGACCGCACTACTCCCGAAAAATCCGGATAAAACCGCTCACCGTGCCTCCCTCCCACGACGCGCTGCAATATCACCGCCATTTTTTCCTCTTCCGTGCGGTAAGGTGTGGCCCTCACATACGCTTTCGCATGCTGGCTGAATGTCGACGCGTAAATTCGCTGGATTGCCTCGGTTAGCCGCGCCAGCCGAAGGTGAATATCTGACTGATGGTTGCCCAGCATGAAGGTTTCGTAAACGCCGGTGAAGGGCTGATATTGTGAGTCCTCAAGCAAGCTGGAAGAGCGCACGGCCAGTGGATAGGTCACTTCGGTCAGGAACGCGATCAAATCCGATCGCAACGACGTCGGCAAAGGTGCAGCCAGAAAGCGCCGTTGTATCTCCGCGTCATCGTCGCAATGAATCGCAAAATCCAACAGATTGTTCTCCGCCACATAGCGGTCGAATACATCCGTGCTCAACACCAAAGCCGCTGGAACCCCGACCTTCACTCCTGGAAGCCGGCGCGCAAATCGTCGCTTGTACAAGAGATGCCGCACAAAGGCCAGCCCACGCGCCTTTCCGCCAAGCGACCCTGCTCCAATTCGCAGGAAGAACGCCTCTCCAGCTTTGAAAGTGGCGGCATCGAAATCCCCGATCAGAAACTCGCTTTGTTCGCGTCGATAGTCATTGATCGACTGAATCAGATCCTGTCGAAGCACGTCGAGGCTGGCGAAATCCGAGACCTTCCTGGGCCGCAACTTTTGCGCGACCGCAAATTCAGTTCGGGCGGTGAGCCAGCGCGAAAAATGATTTCTCTGACTGTGGTAAGCGAGGCTCTCCGTCGGGATGGTGTGTAGCTTTTCCTCCAACGCGTTCAGGTCTCCAGCCCGTGCGACCTCCGTGCCATCCGGCATGCGAAACACGAAATCACCAAATGAGCACTGTTGGGTTAGGAGCCGGCGAAAGTCTCGCAGGAAGGTGGGGGACCGCTTTTGCAGAAATGCAAAACCTTCGGCGTGTGCCCGCGTTCGGTACTCCGTATGACTCGAGTGCAGAACGACCGGAACATCGGGAACCAGACCACGAATCATGTGTGCCAGTTCGAATCCAGCGTTCTCATTGGGAGCGCCCGCTTTCGGAAATTGCACATCCGACACAACCGCCAGCAGATTCTCGCGGTATTCGATCGCTTGCCGTGCCGCATCCTCATAATCGGAACACAGCAATATCTTCGGCCGCGCTCGCTGCCGTACCAGTTTGTGCGCAACGTTAATTCCTTCACGAATCACGCGGCGGGATTGTGTAATCAACTCGGTATAGATGACGGGAAGAATTGAAGAGTAATACCGAATATTGTCTTCCACAACCAACAACACCGGAACGCCAAGTGTCTTCACATCGTGCTGAACATTCCGTTTGTCCTCCACATACTTGACGATCGCGATGAGAATTCGCGCGTTTCCCTGCCACAAGAAAATGCGATCGATATCAGTCAGGGGATTCCGTGAGATGAAACTCTTGACCTCGCGGTAGTCGTAGGCGAGCACCACGATGGGTATATCGCGCCCGATCTTCTTGACGTCGCGCGCCAGTTGTGCGGCGTTCATGCCGCCCACTGCAAGGTTGGTCACGATGAGGTTGAAGCGCGTCTGCGAACGAGCCAGTTCAAGGGCTTGAAATCCGTTGGAAACGTGGGTAATCCCGGGAATTTGCTGCAGATTCAGTTCGCGCGATTCTCCGATGAGCAGCTCGTTCAGCCGCCCATCTTCGCGCAGAATGAAGGAATCGTACAGGTTGGAAACGAGAAGAATGTCCTGCACACGGAACGGCATGAGCCGGTCGAAGCCTTCGAAGGCATCTTCGGCATCAAAAAAGCCGTCGGCATTGCCTTGCGCCGTTGTATCTGGAAGACTTGTCGCGTCGGCCATAGTACTAGCCTGCGCATTCTAACAAGGGTATGGCCGGCGTTTCCGTGTCGCATGCCACACCAACCATGCCGGTCTTACCCTTGTTTCAGCTTCAGCTTGCTCTTGTTCTCTTCGAGAAAGGCTTTCAGCTCGGGAGCGGCATCGAGCAGTCGGGTCCATTGCTCGTAGTAGAGCGTCACAGGGAAGCGTCCCAGCCCGTACACGCTGACGCCGCCTTTTTCGCTTACACGGAATTCCATCGCGCCGCTGCGCTTTTTCGTCTCGACCTGTTTCTCCAGCTCTTGCAAGCGCGCTTTTAGCTCGTCATAAGTTGGCTCTGCCATGAATGCTCCTGTCGCAAGGTTTCTGTTCTCATGATATTTTGGGGCAGCTTGCCCGTCGAGCACTTCCGGCAACTCCGCGCGGCAGCCGTGTTCGCCCCAGTGAACAGGGCGCAGGGAGGGGGCAGTCCTGCGCAATACTTTTAGAGTGAAAAGTTCTGCATTGGCTTCGATGATACCCCTTTACTACCGTCGATCTCATTTATAATCAGTCCGTTACCACGACTCCGAGGCGCAGCGAGTGGAACAGGACATGCTAAACTCACCTATAGCGGATTTTTGGTCTCATCGAATTCAGAGAGGGAAAACGTGCCCAAGAAAAAAATAAAGCTCCTCGAAAGTCTTCCCGTACTGCTTTTGCTCGGGTTACTGGCTGGGGCCGTAGGCGGCTTGGGAATCGGCCTGTTCCAGTTGCGCGCCATGTCGCAGTCGGCCTCTTCCGCAGCCTCAGGGGCTACGAAGTAATTTTCGCGTCGCCTGTTTCTTTGAATGGATCGCGCGGTCGTCAGCAGGTCTGCACGCGTTCCTCTACCTTGTTAGCCCTTCGGAAGAACCACCATTTCACTTGGGAACCATTGCAGCCCGCGTGATCGCTTTCGCATCATAGCCTGGTGCGGAAGAAACCCAAGACCGAGACACAATCGGACTCTCTAAAAGGCTGGCACGAGATAGCTTCTTTCCTCTCGCAGCCTGTCTCAGTTGCACAGCGCTGGGCGCGCTTGTCCGGAATGCCAGTGGAGCGAAGAGAACGATATATCTATGCATCCAGGCGGAAGCTGAACCACTGGCTTGAGCATGAGTCTGCCGGAGAACCTGTCCAGACTGTCACTGACCAAACTGATCTTGCTCCCGAGTTAAAGCGTGGCTTGTCGTATCTGCACCAGCACGACCGAGACATCCAGTGATCGTGCCAGGCAAAGGTCGCCGTAGATGGGTCATGATCGCTGGCCTGGCGCTCGTTCTCTGCCTGGGATTCCTCTTCTATGAAGCGGAACAACGCGAACAACCTAGCACTCCGAAGACTGCCCCGATTCAGGGCCCGCGGTAGCGGCGAACCCGCATATTGCGGTACGTCACTATGTATCGGCAAGACCTTTTGCTGCCGTTCAGCTGTTCGTCATCGCTTGGTGGCGAAGACACTGTAATTGGCAGTGAACTGATCGTTGGAAGTAAGGTTCAGCTTTTCGATACCCAGTCCGGCGAGATTCAAAAGCGGACATAGACTCCATTGATAAACAGAACGTATCGCGTCGTAGCGAACGAAGGAGTTGAGAGCCAGATTGATGGTTCGCAAGACGCTCGCAGGGCTATGCAGCTCCGGGATAATTTCCACCTTCGCGAACGGTTTCAGGATCGTCAGCAAACCGTTAGGTGTAAAACGCCAGCGCTCGTGCTCAACAAATCGGGGTACGCAAGCAGCGAAGCTCCCAAGGAAGACTCCATCGGGTTTTAGAATCGCGTGTATCTGCTGGAGGGCGGCACCAGGGTCTCGGAAATACTCGACGGTCTGCGTGGCGATCACCAGGTCAAACGATTCCGAAAGGAAGGGGAGCCTCTCGCCATCCGCAATCACGCTAACTGCGGGTGTTCTTATGAGATCGATGGCAATGTACCGCTTGAGATTTGGGAAGAGCGTTCTGTAGGGCTGATACCTTCCGCCGACATCAAGGATGGTGAGTCTCCGACCACCGAACCGTTGCGCCCACTGCGAAAAAATAAGCCTGCGGGAACGCAACACGAGGTAGCTGGGGTCGGAGAGAGAAGGGAAAAGACGATCGCGCGCTTCTTGCTCTATGTCCATTTCGGTAGAGCACTACCAACCAAGCCCGCATTGGAACGGCGCGGAATCACTGTCATCTTAATTCCACTGAGATGCCCAGAAGAATTGGGCAACGCTACAATCTTCTGTACCGTCAATCCGTCCAAAATGTCTGGCGTGATCGAAAAAACATGGAGCGGGAGACGGGGATCGAACCCGTGACATCCAGCTTGGGAAGCTGGCGTTCTACCGCTGAACTACTCCCGCTCAAACTCCGTTAAGATTATCATCCGTGCTAAGCCGGGACAACGGCACGATCAGCGTTGTGACCGCGAGCCAGCGAGCGCATTATCATTCCCCGCTTTCTGCTTCGCATTTCCTGTCGGATTCTGAACTACGCCCGAGTCTGGCGGGGCAGGCGTGATTTTCCCGGGCATTTCGTTCGTGCTTGGCACAAACGGCAGGGGATCGCCAAACAATGGCGCCGACAGAGATTCCGGCGCCGGATTCCCTGCCGGCCGAATTCCTTTGGCTTCGACGATCGACCATCGCCAATCTTCGTCCGGACCGGGCGTGATCCCTATATTTTCATGTAAGAAAGCAGTAGCAAATGGCTTGGTTTGCGTTTTCAGATGATAGAGGAGCGTCACGTCCGAGCGTCTCTCGATCGTCGGTGCGGATACCCCATCAGCCGCCGGAATCACTCGCGCCCGTGCTGCTACTTCCGCATTGTCTCCCGGTCTGCGTTCAAGGGTGAGTCCAATGGTGATCTCTCGCAGATCCCAGTCCGTGCCATTGACCACCTGGAGTTCAAGGCTGTCCTCCTGAATCGAACCTGGTCCATCGAGTTTCATTAATTCGTCGAGGGGCAAGTCTTCAATCAGCACCGGCTTGATCAGCAGCGCATTTGCCCGCCCGTCAAACGAAAGGCTGCACATCACGTCAGGAGACGTAACGCGCAATCGTCCGCCCGCAGCGTCAATTGAGATTGTTGCCTTGCTTTCGATCACAGGGCGAGCTTGTTTTGCTTCTACCATGGCTTGAGCAAGGTTGTCGTTATCGATCACTGCCGGAGTGGGCACCGGAGCTTGTGAAGCTTGTTCGTGCTGTTCTTGTTGGGCCTTGTTCTTGCGGAGATTTCGCGCCAGCTCGCCGAGCGACGGGCCGTCGTCCTGCGCCATTGCGGGCACACAGAGGAGTTGCGTCACCGCCGTCAACACTACGATTGCGATTCTCAGTTTCATCGTTACCGATCGCACACCGGCGTGGGCTCCACAGAAATTCGGTCGAATCGAGCGAAGTCCAGCCACACGTTGCTCAAGCCGCGACCCACACGGCAGAGGCCCAACGAGGCTAAACTCTAGTTTGAAGCGAGGCGTAACAGGAAGGAAGTTACCGAGTCAAACCGGAGTACTACGACCTCCGGATTTGGGAACCGAGAAGGGCCAGGACACGCTCAACTCGAAGGACGCGCAACGGGGGCGCACCCAAGCCCTTCCTACTCAAAAGCCCGAAACCCGCAAACGTTGGATGGGATCAGCTACCGGCACTGATTGACGCTTAAAAACCCAGCGCGCCACCGCAATTCCCAATGCCGCATAGGCTAAATGCCAAAATTTCATAATCCCCTCCCCACGCCGGAACCGACCTGGGGAGATTTCCTACAGGTCCCGTCGTAAGCTAACCCTACCCTTGCACTATCGGTTGGTACAGCCCACGAACGTGCCATCGCATAGCCTGAAAGGTCACACTGAAGTAATGGCGAATGAGTGCATTCTGGAAGGTGATGTGATCCGCCACGCCTTTTGCAAATGCTTAAGCCTTGCGGCTCAGCACTCGAAGCTATGCTGCGATCCATCCTCCGCCGACGACCACATCGGCATCGTAGAAGACCGCAGCCTGGCCCGGGGTGATCGCCCTCTGCGGCTCATCGAAGGTGACCTTCACGTTATCTGCTCCGTCAGCTTCGATCAATGCTGACGCTGGCTGATGCTTGTGGCGGATCTTGACCGCGACCCGCATCGGCTCACGGATGGCATCGGTCGAGATGAGGTTCACGCGGTGGGCGCGCAATGTGCGGGAGTACAAATCCTCGTCTCGCCCGACCACCACCTGCCGCGTGTCGTTATTGATCTGGATGACGTAGAGCGGTGAGCCAGTGGCCACACCCAATCCCTTGCGCTGGCCGACGGTGAAGTTATGCACGCCGGCGTGCTCGCCGATGACGGTGCCATCGGTCGTGACCATTTCGCCGCCAATTTCCAGGCGAGCCTCGGTTCCCTGCTCCGAGAGATAGGCGTCGAGGAAGCGCTTGTAATCGCCACCGGGAACGAAGCAGATCTCCTGGGAGTCGGGCTTCTCGGCGATAATCAGGTCGTACTTACGCGCCAGCTCGCGGACCTCGGGCTTGGTCAGTCCTCCGAGTGGAAACAGCGTACGGCTGAGCTGCTCCTGCGTTAACCCGAAAAGGAAGTAGGTCTGATCCTTCGAGCGATCGACCGGACGCTTCAGGAGCCAGCGTCCACCGGACTCGTAGAACTCGACCAGGGCATAATGCCCAGTGGCAATCTTCTCCGCGCCAATCTGCTGGGCCACGACCAGAAGTTGGTCGAACTTCAGGTGGTTGTTGCAGAGGCTGCAAGGGATTGGCGTTCGACCGGCCAGATACTCCTCCACGAAGGGCCGAACGACGTCGCGCTCAAACCGCTCCTCGTGGTTGACGACGTAATACGGAATGCCGATCGTGTCGGCGACGCGACGCGCGTCATATACGTCGTCGAGGGAGCAGCAGCGGCCGGTGACCTGCTGCGGCATGCCTTCGCGGCCGGCAAGGCGACGCTGGTTCCAGAGCTGCATGGTGAGCCCGATGACAGTGTGACCTTCGGCGTGGAGCATGGCCGCAACGGTCGAAGAGTCAACTCCTCCAGACATGGCAACGGCGATGGTTTCGGAAGACAAGCTCCTAGCTCCTGGCGACTAGCTTAGTCGCAGCGTGTGACTCAAGGCTCCCAGGTGCGTTGTCCCACACCGGCGACAACTCCCGCAAGCGTCCAACCGTCTCCCGCACCAGCCTGATGGCGAACTCCACATCCTCAGAGGTATTCTGCTTCCCCAGGCTGAAACGTATGCTCGCACGGGCTCGCTCCGGTGTCAGGCCCATGGCCAGCAAAACGTGCGAGGGTTCGATCGCTCCCGAAGAGCACGCAGCGCCGGTTGAAACCGCCAGACCCTTCAAGTCGAGGGCGATCACGAGCGCCTCTCCATCGATACCATTGAAGCAGAGGCTGGTAGTATTGGGTACGCGCCCGGAACCACCCGCATTCACAGTGACAGCTTCCATCTTCAGCAGTTCCCTTTCAAGGCGTTCGCGCAGTTCGGTGAGATCGTAATCCCCGCGCTCCAAGGCTTCGCGGGCGATCTCGGCTGCTTTACCAAGGCCAACAATTCCTGGGACATTCTCCGTTCCGGCGCGCCGCGAACGCTCGTGGCGTCCACCGTGCATCTGCGCCTCGAGCTGAGTGCCCTTGCGCACGTACAACGCGCCAATGCCTTGTGGTCCGTGCAGCTTATGGGCTGAGATGGTCAGCAGATCGCATCCAAGCTCGTCTACGCGCACGGGAACCTTGCCAACTGCCTGCACGGCATCGGTATGGAAGCAGACGTCTGCCTCCGCGGCAATCTTGCCGATTTCCGTGACAGGCTGGAGAACTCCAGTCTCGTTATTGGCCAGCATAATAGAGATCAACTTCGTATTCGGCTTCAGGGCGCGCTTGACCTCATTGGGATCAATAACTCCGCGGCAATCGACGGGAAGGTAGGTGACTTCCCAGCCTTCCTGCTCGAGATGCCGACAAGCATTCAAGACGGCGTGATGCTCGATGGTTGAAGTGATGACGTGGTCGTTGGATCGAGCGACAGGCAAGGCCCGCGCAACAGCGCGCTGCACAGTACCAAAGATCGCGAGGTTGTCGGCTTCGGTTCCGCCGCTGGTGAAGACGATCTCCGACGGAAGGCAACCGAGCAAGGCAGCGACCGACTCGCGCGCACGCTCCACGGCTGCGCGCGTCTCCTGGCCATGATGATGGATGGAAGACGCGTTGCCGTAATGCTCGCCGAAGTACGGCTGCATGGCCTCGAGAACCCCGGGCAGAACGGGAGTGGTCGCGTTGTTGTCGAAGTAAACCCGACGCATGTTGTGAATAGATTGTACTAGCTCGCTGGAGGATGACATTCGGAGAGGTTGAGAGAAGCGCGCGTTTTACACGAGGCGAAGTCGATGCGAGCTAGTGTTAACTAATCTGCAAACTGCACCCCTCCGGATAGTCTTTGAAAATAAGAGGGTTAGCGGGCGGCTTTCGCTAAGTCTTTGAGAAATAGAGGATTAGTAAGTTTTCTGAGCAAATATTTAAGTTATTGATTCTATGGGACTTGCTATAATACAGTCAGGCGCGAAGAAGGATACTTTGCAAAATATTCATTCTAAAGGAACG
>Ga0335073_10005749_pt1 | contig 17424 bp, 14 predicted proteins | sample Lox_Sample_22_FD_207093 | JGI IMG/M metagenome (GOLD analysis project Ga0335073, IMG submission 207093) | Soil microbial communities from Loxahatchee National Wildlife Refuge, Florida, United States - Lox_Sample_2.2 | ecosystem: Environmental > Terrestrial > Soil > Wetlands | place: USA...
CGTAGCGGCGGCCGTTGTCGAGGTCGTGGACGAACGGCGAGCCGTAGTTGGGCGCAAACACCATGGCGTCGCCGCCGATGACGACGTTGCGCTCGGGGTTGCGGGCGTGCTGAACGTATTGCGACGGCGCAGTCGCGCAGAGCTTGCGCGCAAGCCCGCGCGGAAAGCGCACCCGCTCGCCCTTGATGTCGCATCCGGCGTTGCGGAAGGGATCAAGCGCGCGGGGAAAGTCGCGGAACTCGACGCCGATCTCCTGGAGCAGCGTCTCGGCATTGCGCTCGATCGTTTCGAGGCCCTCTTCGCTCAAAATTTCGGTGAGCGGGATCTTGCGGGTGATGTAGGGGATGGACGCGTGCGAACGATGGGCGCGCGCCGAGCGGCGCGCTTCGCGGCCGCGTCTGGGCTCCCTGGCGGCGGCCGGAGCGGATTCGGACATGGGCCTTCGCCTTTCCCGCTTGTTCTTTTGCCTGTTCGCCTGGACCTTGCGCCAGAGCGGGGACGATTTGAACCCGAAAATTGAGGCGCAGGCATATGTCGGGATTTGTCTCGCCGCTGGCGGCGGAGCTACCGCTGCTTCGTCTCCCAGTCGGGCGCCACGTAATAGGGCGCATTCGACGCCGGCAATGGATCGCGGCCCAAGATGATGTCGGCGGCCTTCTCGCCGATCATGATCGTCGGGGCGTTGAGATTGCCGTTGGTGATCGACGGCATGATCGAGGAATCGACGACGCGCAGGCCCTCGACGCCGATCACTTTCGTTTCCGGGTCGACGACGGCGGATCGATCCTCGGGCGATCCCATCCTGCACGAGCAGGAGGGATGATAGGCGCTGTCGACCTTGTCGCGCACGAAAGCGTCGATCGCCTCGTCGCTGACGCAAGTCGCGCCGGGCTGGATCTCCCGGCCGCGATAGCGATCAAAGGCGGCCTGGGCGAAGATCTCGCGGGTCAGGCGGACGCAGGCGCGCATCTCGATCCAGTCGTCGGGATCGCTCATGTAGTTGAACTGGATCGCGGGAGGGGCCGCCGGATCGGGCGATTTCAGGCGAACCCAGCCGCGACTCTTCGACCGCATCGGCCCCACATGGGCCTGAAAGCCATGCTCCTTGGCCAGCGTCGAGCCGTCGTATGCGGTCGCCATCGGCAGGAAATGGAACTGGATATCCGGATAGCGGACGCCGGCGCGCGAGCGGATGAACCCGCCGGCTTCGAAATGATTGGAAGCGCCGAGGCCCTTGCCGCGCATGAGCCACTCGGCCCCGATCAGCGCCCGCCGGATGAAGCCGGTGTGGGAAAAGAGCGTGATCGGCTCCCTGGATGCGACCTGGACCGTGAGTTCGAGATGGTCCTGAAGGTTCTCGCCGACGCCTTCCCGGTCCGCGACGACCTCGATCCCAAACGCACGCAGTTCGACCGCTGGACCGACGCCGGAGAGCTTCAGGAGTTGCGGCGAATTGATCGCGCCGCCGCAGAGGACGACCTCGCGCCGCGCGCTTGCCTTGTGCTCTCCTCCGCCGCGCCGGTAACGCACGCCGGCGGCCCGGCGCCCCTCGAAGGCGATGCGCGTCGCCAGCGCGTGGGTGAGAACCTTGAGATTCGAGCGTTTCATCGCCGGACGAAGGTAAGCGTTGGCGGCGGATGCGCGGACGCCGTCCCTGACCGTCATGTCGAGCGCGCCGAACCCCTCCTGCCGCTCGCCGTTGAGGTCGCGGCTGACGGCATAACCGGCCTGGCGGCCCGCCTCGATGAAAGCGGCATAGAGCGGATTGCGCTTGGCGCCCTGCGTGGTCGCAAGCGGCCCCGCCCCGCCGCGCCAAGCGTCGGCCGGCCCGCGAAAGCTCTCCGCACGCCGGAAGTAGGGCAACACATTTTTGAACCCCCAGCCCTTCGCGCCCTCCTCCTCCCAGCGGTCGAAGTCGAGCGGATGGCCGCGCACGTAGACGAGGCCGTTGATCGACGACGAGCCGCCGAGCACCTTGCCGCGCGGGCAGGCGATGCGCCGGCCGTTGAGGAAAGGCTCGGGCTCGCTGACATAGCCCCAGTTGAAGGCCTTCATGGTCATCGGAATGGAGAGCGCCGCCGGCATCTGGATGAAGATCGAGCGGTCGGACCCGCCATATTCGAGGACAAGCACGCTCGAGCGGCCGTCCTCGGTGAGCCGGTCGGCGAGCACCGAGCCCGCCGATCCCGCGCCAACGATGATGTAGTCGAAAGTCTGATCGCTCATCGCAGCTCCCGCCGTTCATCGCTGGACAATTCGCGGATGTGCGCTGCGGACAACGGGGCGGCAAGCGGGATGTTGCGTGGACCCGATCGAAAAATTTGCCGCCAGCGGCAGGGATTACGGTGACAGTGGGATTACGGGGGATTACGGTGACAGGGATTACGGTGACAGTGCAATGAATTGGTCGGCGGCTCACGCCGAGCGGACCCTCCGGATCATTGTGCACTGTCACCGCAATCTGTCACCGCAATCTGTCACCGCAATCCGCAATCCGGGACCCCGCTTGCCCCGGGGGGTGACCGAGGGGCCGGTGCGTGGGATCGATAGCGCTTGGCGCGCGCAGAGCGAGGACTCACGCAGCGCGACCCACGCCTCCCGCGGCCGGATGAGGGGCGCCGATGGCCGGGTCAAGCCCGGCGACGACCACAAGGGCTGCAGCGGCGGTCGGAAGCGACCAGCCCTTGATCTATGCCATTGAAAAGAGCGCGAAAATCTACTTTTTTGCGAAATTGCTTCCAGAAAAACAGAAGCCGTGCTATTCTGTGCACTTCGAGAAGGAGCGGCGGCGATGGCCGGCAGGGAGATCAAAATGGATTTGAGACATATTGTGTACATCCTGAGACGGGACCAGAAAAAAGCGCTTGAATCGCTCATAACCCTTTGAAAAGCCCCGATTCGGAAAAATAAAAGAAAGCGATTTCGACCGATTTCGCTTTCGTGGATTTTCATGGGAAGGCCCTTCCATGCTCGAAGGTCTGCCGCCCAACAACGCCGCGCATAAGCTCAGCCTCGTCAGCGACGAGCGCCGCGCGCGCGCCGTCGCCGACCTGATCGCCGAGAGCTTCGAGCCGGGCGCGGCGGCGTCGGCCGCGTTCGAGACCGAGGAGCGCCGCCCGGACGGGGGGAGAGCGTGGGCGATGGAGGCCTATTTCGGATTTCAGCCGGACGAGGCGATCGTCCGGGCGCTGATCGCCGCCGCGTCGGACGAGGGGACGGCGCGCGCGGCGACCTTTGGCCTCACCGAAAAGCGCGACTGGGTGGCGAATTCGCTCGCCGGCCTGAATCCGGTCAGGGCCGGCCGCTTTCTGGTGCACGGCGCCCATGATCGCGCCCGGGTCAAGCCCAACGACGTCGCGATCGAGATCGAGGCCGGGCTCGCCTTCGGCACCGGCCATCACGGCACCACCCGCGGCTGTCTCATCCTGTTCGACCGGCTGCTCAAGCGCCGAATTCCTGCAGCGGTTATCGACGTCGGCTGCGGCGCAGGCGTGCTGGCCATCGCGGCCGCCAAGGCGCTCCGCCGCAAGATCTGGGCAGGCGACATCGATCCGACCGCGGTCGAAGTCGCCAACGCCAATGCGCGGCTGAACGCCGTCGGCGCGCTTTGCCGCGCCGTTCTGTCGCGCGGGGTCGAGGCGCGCGCCATGCGCGAGGGCGCGCCTTATGACCTCGCCTTCGCCAACATCCTGGCGAAGCCGCTGAGGCTCATGGCGCCGTCGCTGGCGGGGGTGATCGCGCCGGGGGGCGAGGCGATTGTGTCCGGCCTCATTCTTGCAGATGTTCCGGGCGTGCTTGCCTCCTGGCGGGCGCAAGGGTTTCATCTGGCCGAGCGGGTCGATCTCGAGGGCTGGGCGAGCCTCAGGCTGCGGCGGTGAAATATATAGACGCGACCGCTGGTCGCGTCGCCCGCGGTCATCGACCGCGGCTACAGGCAAGGTCTGTCGCGTTTCTGTCGCATGGCGCGGGGAAACTCGCCACGTTGATCGCAAGGGTGGAGGACGCTATGGCGAAGGCGCCTGTCGGGGTCGGTCCCAAGCTGCCGCAGATCGTGGTCCTGTTCGGCGCGACCGGCGATCTCGCGCACAAGAAGCTGCTTCCGGGCCTCTTTCGTCTCTGCTCGACCGGATTCATTCCGAAATGCCGGATCATCGGCGTATCGCTCGATGCGATCGACGCCGAGGGCTTCCGCGCGATGGCTCGCGAAGCGGCGTCCGATCGCAGTCACCACAAAGTGAAGGAGGAGGCCTGGGCGACCTTCGCTGCGATGCTCGACTATGTGCCGATCGCGGCTGGCGCCGGCGCGCTCAAGGATGCGGTCGAGAAGGCCGAGCGGGAGTTCGACGGCCAAAGCCAGCGCGTCCACTACCTCAGCGTGCCGCCCAACGCCGCGCTCGCGGCGGTCAGGATGCTTTCCGAGGCCGATCTCGCCAAGGGTTCGCGCGTCATCATGGAGAAACCGTTCGGCACCGATCTCGAGAGCGCGATCGCGCTCAACGCTGCGCTGCACGAAGTTTTCGCCGAGGACCAGATCTTCCGCATCGATCATTTTCTCGGCAAGGAGCCGGCGCAAAACATTCTGGCCTTCCGGTTCGCCAACGGCCTGTTCGAGCCGATCTGGAGCCGCAACTTCATCGACCATGTGCAGATCGACGTGCCGGAGACCCTCGACCTCGGCAAGCGCACCGGCTTCTACGAGCAGACCGGCGCCTATCGCGACATGGTCGTCACCCACCTTTTCCAGATCCTGGCCTTCATGGCGATGGAGCCGCCGACGTCGCTTGCGCCCGGTCCGATCAGCGAGGAGAAGAACAAGGTCTTCCGCTCGCTCACTCCGGTCGAACCTGCAGATGTCGTGCGCGGTCAGTTCATCGGCTACCGAAAGGAGGAGGGCGTCGATCCCGAATCCGACACTGAGACGTTCATCGCGCTCAAGTGCTTTATCGACAATTGGCGCTGGGCGGGCGTGCCATTCTACCTGCGCACCGGCAAGCGAATGGCCGAGGGCCAGCGGATCATTTCGATCGCCTTTCGAGAACCGCCGAAGAGCATGTTCCCGAACGATTCCGGCATCGGCACGCAAGGGCCTGATCATTTGACCTTCGATCTTGCCGACGAGTCCAAGGTGTCGCTGTCGTTCTACGGCAAGAAGCCCGGTCCGGGGATGCGGCTCAATAAACAGAGCCTCCAGTTCGCGATGCACGAGACCGGTATGGGCCGCGACGTGCTCGAGGCTTACGAGCGCCTCATCCTCGACGCGATGCGCGGCGACCACACTCTCTTCTGCTCGGCCGACGGCATCGAGCGGCTATGGGAGGTGTCGACGCCGCTGCTCGACTATCCGCCGCCGGTGAAGGTCTATGCGCCCGGCAGCTGGGGGCCACAGTCGATTTACCAATTGATAGCGCCCCATGCCTGGCGGCTGCCGTTCGAGCGCGCCTGGCGCGACCCCAATTTGCAGGGGGCGTAGGGCCGAGCGCATTGCCAAGATCGACCGTGAACGTGCTAGAGCCGGGCGATGCCCGATCTGCCCCTCATTCTCGAGCCGGCGGCGGACGACGACGCCGAGCCGATCGAACGCCTGAACGAGCGCGTGTTTGGGCCCGGCCGGTTCGCCCGCACCGCCTATCGCATCCGCGAAGCGACGGCCGCCGACCCGGGCCTGAGCTTTGTCGCCCGCGTCGGCACGCTACTGGTCGGCGCGTCAGCGATGACCCCGATCGCGATCGGCGGCGCTTCGGCCCTGCTGCTCGGGCCGCTGATCGTCGAGCCGGTCTTCCGCAGCCAAGGCATCGGCGAAGCGCTCATCATGCGTTCGCTCGAGGCGGCGAAGGCGGCCGGCTGGAAGCTCGTCATCCTGGTCGGCGACGAACCGTACTATGCGCGGATGGGATTCCAGCGCGCCCCCGATGGCCGTATATCACTACCTGGTCCTGTGGATCACGCCCGTCTGCTCTACTGCGAGCTCGTGCCCGGCGCGCTCGAGGCGGCGAAGGGCGAAGCGCGGGGAGCTGAGGGTTCTTGATGACCGTACCGAATAATTATGTGACAGCAAAGCGTTTGAATGCATTGCCGAATCTCGTGAAAAATGTCTATCTGGCGGCAACTGGGGGTTGCCGCCGTGACGATCGTCGAACTGCCACCGCTCAAGCGCCAAACTGAATGGCCGACGGTGCTGCTCGCAACCATCATCTACGGGTCGTGGCTCATGGCCACGTATTTCTACCGCGATCTGCCGTGGGTTGGTTTGACCATAATCGGCGCCTGGACCATCGCCTGGCAACTGAACCTCCAGCACGAGACCATTCACGGCCATCCGACGCGCAAGCGCGCGGTCAACGAGGCGATCGGCTGCTGGCCGCTGTCGCTCTGGCTGCCCTATTCGATCTACCGCTCGACCCATCTCGCCCACCACCGGGACGAGAATTTGACCGACCCGCTCGATGATCCAGAGAGCTATTACTGGGCGGAGGACCAGTGGGGAGCGTTATCGCCGCTCGGCCGCACCCTCGTTGCCGCGCAGTCGACGCTGCTCGGGCGTATGATCGTCGGCCCGGCCTGGACAACCTCGCGTTTCGTTTGCGGCTTGGCTCGCGACGTCTGGCGGGGCAAGGGCAGAACGCGCGCGATCGTCGCGCGGCACCTTCTCGAATGCGTGGTCGTGCTCGCCTGGGTGATCGGCGTCTGCGGGATGCCGCTCTGGGTCTATGTCGCGTGCTTTGTCTATCCCGGCGTGAGCCTCGCGCTCGTTCGCTCCTTCGCCGAGCATCGCGCCGAGCAGGAAGTGGGCAAGCGAACGGCGATCGTCGAGAACGCCCGGATTCTTGGACCGCTTTTCCTGTTCAACAACCTCCATGCCGCGCATCACCTGCGCGGCAGACTGCCCTGGTATCAAGTCCCGAAATTCTATCGCCTGAATCGCGCCGCGCTGATCGAGGGCAACGGCGGCCTCGTCTACAACAGCTATTTCGACGTCGCGCGGCGCTATCTGCTTACATCCCACGACAGCGCGATTCATCCCGGATGGGCGACCGCGCAGCATGAACGGAGCTGAGCCGCTCGCGGCCCTGCCGATGTATGACTTCGATTTTATCGCCCCGGCGCATGACGACTTGTGGGCCGCGATAGCCGCTCGGCTCGAAGAGGCCGGCGTCGAAGCGCCGAAGGCGCTGACCCGAGGCGGCGACTTAGACGCGCAGTGGCGCAATCCGCGCCTCGTATTCGGCCAGACCTGCGGCTATCCTTATGTGACCGGGCTCAAGGACGCAGTCGCGGTGATCGCGGCGCCGACTTATGCGTTTCCCGGCTGCGAAGACGCTTCGCACCGGAGCTTCGTCATCCGCCGGGCGAGCGACCCGCGCCACGAACTGGCCGAATTCCGCGGTTCGATCGCCGCGCTCAACGGATGGGACAGCAACACCGGCATGAACCTGTTCCGTGCGACAATCGCTCCTGTCGCGGCCGGGGCGCCCTTTTTTCGCGCAATTGTCGTCACCGGTTCGCACGAGGCGAGCGTCGCCGCGGTCGCCGAGGGCCGCGCCGATCTCGCCGCGATCGATTGCGTGAGCCTTGCGCTACTGGCCCGCGGCCGCCCCGCGCTCTTCAAGCGCGTCGCCGTTGTCGCCGAGAGCCCGCGCTCGCCGAGCCTGCCGTTTATCGCCGCGGCCGACCTTGGGGCTCGGACCATCGCCGCGGTTCGCGACGCGCTGCTCTCGGCCCTAGCCGATCCCGACCTGGCCGAAACGCGCGCGGCGCTCGGCCTCAAGGGCGCGCGGCTCGTCACGCCGGCCGACTACGATCGCGTGATTGAGATCGAGCGCGGCGCCGCGGCGGCCGCCTACGCCCGACTGACCTGATCAGGTCTCGACAATGCCGCCGAGATCGCCCGCCTGCGAGCCGCTGTCGCGGCCATGCGGCAGCGCGAGGTAATCCGTCGAGCGCATTTCATAGAGGCGCGAGGCAGCGCGGGCGAACTCGAACGCCTCCGCGCCGTCTTTGCCGGCATAGAGGGTCTCCGGTTCGCCCGCCGCCGAGGCGATCAGCTTCACGCGCATGTCGTAGAGGGCGTCGATCAGGATGATGAATCGCCTGGTCGCGTTGCGCTCGCTCTCGGCAAGCGCGGGAATGCGGTCGAGGATGACGGTGTGGAAGCGCTGGGCGATCTTGAGATAGTCGGCCGAGCCAAGCGGCCGCCGGCAGAGAGCGTCGAAATCGAACCGGGCCACCCCGTCGATCGCCTGGGGCACGTCGAGGCGGCGCCCGAGCAGCTCGACTTCAAGCGGAGCGCCCCGCGGATGGCCGGTCAGCGCCAGGAACGCCGCGTCGAGCGCGGAGTCCGCCTTCGGGCCGATGGGAGAATAATAGACCGGCGCGCGCTTGAGCTTCTCAAGCCGGTAGTCGGTCAGCGCATCGAGCTCGACGACGTCGAGCTTTTCCTCGATCAGCGCGATGAAGGGCAGGAACAGCGCGCGGTTGAGGCCATCCCTGTACAGATCGCCGGGCGCAAGATTCGACGTCGCCACCACCACCACCCCGGCGCCGAGCAGCCCCGTGAACAGCCGCCCGAGGATCATCGCGTCGGCGATGTCGCGCACCGAAAACTCGTCGAAGCATAGAAGCGAAGCCTCGCACGCGAGTTCCTCGGCAACCGGCGCGATCGGGTCTTCGCCCACAACCTCGCCGCGCTTGCGCGCCTGCCGCCACTCATGCAGGCGAGCGTGAACGTCGGCCATGAAGGCGTGGAAATGGGCCCGGCGCTTGAGCGGCGTCGGGGCGGCGTCGAAGAACATGTCCATCAGCATGGTCTTGCCCCGTCCAACCGCGCCAAAGACGTAGAGGCCGCGCGGCGGCTCGGGCGCCTTGAGCCCCATCATCCGTGCAAAGGCGCCGGGCTTGGGCTCGGCGCGATAGTCCTTGAGCTTCGCGCTGAGCGCATCAAGCTTCAGCGCGAGCTCCGCCTGCGCCGGATCGTATTGGAACTGGCGGTCGTGAACGAGCGCGCGATAGCGCTCGGCGATGCGGGTCATATGGATGGGTCTTGGCCCAGGATTGGGAGGGAGGCTTGGGCTCGAGAGCTATTAGTTTCGATGGACGCCCGTTTCAAGGTCCTGGCTTCGGCGCTCTCATCGGAAGTCGTTCGGAAGCTGGGCCTCGACCTGGCGGACTGCGGCGGCTTCGTCTTCGTCCAGCAGGTAGCCGTCTCGAACGAGTTCGGCCGCCTGCCGCCGTGCGAGCGCGAGGTAGTTCGCGCGCGGGCCATAGCGGCGGGTGAGTTCGTCGGCCGGGAAAGGCCGCCAGCCGGAGAAATTGCCGCAGGTTTCGCCGATCGAGCCGATGACGGCGGGCGGAAGCGCCGGAGGCTCGGCGAGCCCCAGCGGCAACGCTGCCTCGAGCATGGGGATGCCGCCCATCGGCGCGCCGCTTGGGACGGTCTTGGGGAGCCAGAGCGGGGTTGCGCCGAGCCGGTTCAAACCCTCAAGATCGGCAGGCGCCGGGGCGAGCATGAACGGCGCATCGGGCGGGAGATCGCGCTTGGCGGCGCCCTCGTCGCCGATCGAATCAAACAGGCCCAAGATCAGCGGACGAAGATAGAGCGCATCGCTGATCCTGCTGAGCTCGATCGGCGCGCCGCCATTGCACTTCATGGTCTGAAAGATATCCTCCGGAGTCCTCGCGTCACCGCTGGCGTGGGGGGCCGCTGTCGCATAGCGACGCAGCCCCGGCCGCGCGGGGGCGCGGGCGAACAGGCTCGCGCGCAGCCGGTAGAAGTCGGTGAGCGAGATCACGTCGATGAGTTCCGGGTCGCTGCCGGGTCTCGACAGGAGTTCATCCGGCGCGAGTGGGCCAAGATCGTTTCGCGCGTAGGGGAATTGGTGGGCGCCGGCGGCGTATTTGTTGATCGCCAGCACCACGCCGTTGCCGTTGCGGGTGAACGCGCCCTGAAAGACGCCACGCTCCGTCTCGGGATCGGCGTTGAAGCCCTCGGCGAGAAATGTATTCACGAACCATGCGCTCTGGCTCACTCCGGCCAGGATGCGGTGGCGAAAGACCGGCAGGGGGGCGGTCCCGCCTCGGAACGCGCCGCCAAGCCAGCGTCCGAAATCCCGGACGGCGACTTCGCCGATTCCTTGCGCGCTCTCAGGCGGGCCGCCGGGAAGACCCGCCTGCCATTGGACTGCGGCGAGAGAAATCCCATGGCGGGGCAGAAAGCCGTCGCCGATCGCAGCCGCCGCCGGCGAGGCGTCGGCGGCCTCATCCGCCTTCTTTGCGGCGGGATCGCCGATCGAGCGGGCGAGAATGGCGTTGCCGCGATTGGGCACCTCGACAACGACCGCGTCCGCATCGGAGGCTGATACCGGCGCGACGAGCTGGAAGGCGATCGCATAGGGAACTGTCGCCCTTCCGGCTGCAAGCTCGCTCAAGCCCGCCACCGGCTCTCCGGTCGCAACCTCGCCGTGGATGACGCCCTCGACATAGCGGTACGCGACGCCCGCGTAGCTTCCGGCCGGAATGTCGCGGGCAACCCCGACGGAGACGATCGAAGATGCGGCCCGACCGTCTCCCGCTGCGCCCGTCATGGCCGCCACGGCGAATGCGCTGAACAGAATTCCATAAACCCTCATCGTGAGGCTGATCCGTTTTCGCCGAGGCAGGCTCCTAGTGCGCCTCCTCCCAATTCTGGGCGGCGTGAGCGTCGACTTGCAGCGGCGCATGCAACTTGACCGCGGGTTCGGGCGCCTCGACCATCACCTTGGTCACGACCGGCAACGTAGCCTCAACCTCGTCGTCCGGCGCCTCGAACACGAGTTCGTCATGAACCTGGAGCAGCATCGTCGCGCTCAGGCCGGCGCGGGCGAGCGCCTCGTCCATATGGGTCATCGCGCGGCGGATGATGTCGGCGGCCGATCCCTGGAGCGGCGCGTTGATGGCGGCGCGCTCGTTGAACGCGCGCTCGGATGGATTCGACGCATTGATGCGCGGATAGTGGCATTTGCGCCCGAAGAGGGTGGTGACATAGCCGTTGGCGCGCGCGGCCTTCTTGGTCGCGTCCATATAGTCGCGGATTCCGGGGAAGCGCTCGAAATATTTCCTGATGTACGCGCCCGCTTCCTCGCGCGCGATGCTAAGCTGGTTGGCGAGGCCGAAGGCGGAGATGCCGTAGATGATGCCGAAATTGATCGCCTTCGCGCGGCGCCGGATTTCGGCCGGCATGCCCTTGATCGGCACGCCGAACATTTCCGAGGCTGTCATGGCGTGGATGTCGAGCCCCTCGGCGAACGCTTGCTTCAACGCCGGAATGTCGGCGATATGCGCGAGCAGGCGCAATTCGATCTGGCTATAGTCAGCCGAGATGAGCTTGCGGCCCTTCGGCGCGACGAAGGCGCGGCGGATCTTGCGGCCCTCCTCGGTGCGGACCGGAATGTTCTGCAGGTTTGGCTCCGACGACGAGAGGCGCCCCGTGGTCGTCGCTGCGAGGGCGTAGGACGTATGTACGCGCCCGGTCGAGGGATTGACGAATCCGGGCAACGCGTCGGTATAGGTCGACTTGAGTTTCGACAGCTGCCGCCATTCGAGGACGCGCGCCGGCAGCGCGTGACCTTCGGCAGCGAGGTCTTCGAGAACGCTGGCGGTGGTCGACCAGGCGCCGGTCGCGGTCTTCTTGCCGCCCGGCAGGCCCATCTGGCCGAACAGGATGTCGCCGAGCTGCTTCGGGGAGCCGAGATTGAACGGCGCGCCGACGAGCCTGGCCACCTCGTCCTCGAGGCGCCCCATGCCTTGGGCAAAATCGCCCGAGAGGCGTGAGAGTATGTCGCGATCGATCGAGACTCCGCGCCGCTCCATGCGCGCAAGCGGGCCGACGAGCGGGCGTTCAAGCTTTTCGTAGACGCTTGTCATCGCCTCCGCGGCAAGACGCGGCTTCAGGACGCGCCAAAGGCGCATGACAATATCAGCGTTCTCGGCCGCGTATTCGCACGCCCGATCGATCGGGACCCGCGCAAAGCCGACGAAGTTGCGGCCCGAACCTGCGACCTCGTTGAGCGGGAGCGTCTTGTGGCCGAGCGTGCGCTCGCCGAGTGCGTCGAGATTGTGATCATCGCCGGTGAGGCCGCCGTCGAGCGCGTAGGAGATGAGCAATGTGTCGTCAAACGGCGCAAGAGCGATCCCGCGTTGCGCAAACGCCACCATGTCGAACTTGACGTCGTGGCCGAGCTTGAGAACGCCCGGCGCCTCGAGCAGCGGCTTCAAGAGGGAGAACGCTTCCGCTTCACTCATCTGCCCTTCGACGAGAGCGCCTCCGCCAAACAGGTCATCGGCGCCGGCGCGGTGCCCGATCGGGATATAGCAGGCCTCGCCGGGTCCCACCGCCATGGAGACGCCGATAAGATCGCCCCGCATCGGGTCAGCGGATGAGAGCTCCACATCGATCGCCACGACGCCTTCCGCTTCCGCTCGGGCGATCCAGGCGGAAATCTCCGCCGCCGTCCGCACGGTCGCGTAAGCCGAGCGGTCGATCGGCGCGCGCGCCTCGGCCGCGCGAACGCGGACGAGGTCGCCGGGCGCGGTCTCGGCGACCGCTTTTCGGGCAGGAGGCGCAGGCGCAGCTTCGGGCGCCGGGGCGGCCGCAGGATCTTCGTGCGCCGGCGCCTCGGCCAGACCGCCGTCGCGGCTGAGCCATGCCCCGGGGCCGACGAAGCGAGGGTCCGGCTCGACCGAGGACGCCTCGACGCCGCAGATTTCCGCGATCCGGCGGGTGAGCGTGGTGAGCTCCATCGCTTTGAAAAACCCAAGCAGACGCTTGCCATCGAGCTTCGGCGTCGCGAGGGCTTCGAGCGCCGTCTCAACCGCCACGTAGCGATCCAGCGTCACGAGCCGCTTCGAGATTCGGATGCGCTCGACGTTCTGCGGGTCGGTCAGCGCCTCGCGCCGCTTCGGCTGCTTGATCTCGCCCGCCCGGGCGAGCAGCGTTTCGAGATCGCCATATTCACCAATGAGCTGAGCCGCGGTCTTCAGCCCAATGCCGGGCGCGCCGGGCACGTTGTCGGTTGAATCCCCGGCGAGCGCCTGGATGTCGACAACCTTGTCCGGCCCGAGGCCAAAATATTCGACCACTTCCGCGGGACCGAAGCGCCGCTCCCCGCGAGAGCCTGCGACCCCGGCTTGGCCCGAAGCAGGGTCGTACATCGCCACCCCCGGCTCGATGAGCTGCATCAGGTCCTTGTCGGCCGAGACGATAAGGACGTCGGCGCCCGCTTCGCGCGCCTGGCGTGCATAAGTTGCGATCAGATCGTCGGCCTCGTAGCGGTCCTGCTCGACCGGGATCATGCCGAAGGCGCGCACGGTTTCCCGCATCAGTGGAAACTGAGGCACGAGGTCGGCGGGCGGGTCGGGACGGTGCGCTTTATAGGGCGGATAGATTTCGCGCCGGAACGAATCCTCGGTCTTGTCGAAAATGATCGCGAGATGGGTCGGCTTGATCCCGGCCGCTCCGTCGCGGACGAACTGCAGGATCTTGGTGGCGAACAGCCGAACCGCCCCCATAGGCAACCGGTCGGAGCGGTAGTTGTATTTCTGATCCTGCCGGATCGACTGGAAATAGGCGCGGAAAACGAAGGACGAACCGTCGACAAGGAACACATGGTCGTCGGGGCCGACCGGGCGATGGGGCTGGGTCATCGCAGACATTTAGGCGATGCGAGGCCGAGGCGCCATCCGTTCGCGTGGCCTACGCTTCCGTTCCGTTCATCGAACAGTCATTATTGCTGTCGCACGCTCGGGTTGCGGCCCGCTTCGCCGAATCGCGTAACGGAAGGCGGGCTCGATGGACAGGGCATGATGGGTTCTCGCAACGGCTTGACCGCCGCCGCCGCGGCGACCGCGATCGCGCTCGGCGCCGGTTTCGGACTGCGCGCGGCGCAATCGTTCACCATTCCCAGCGTATGCGCCGAGGGCGCCGCCTGCGCCTACGTCTGTCATAGCATCGTTGAGCAGGGCCGGACCACGAGCGACTTCATCGCTCTCGCCGCCTACCAGCTCGGCCCCGAAAAGCCGATTGATATGCCGCCCGTAAACCTCGGGACACCCCCGTCGGTCGACCCGCGTAACGTTTACGCCGGGGCTGGGGCCGGCATGTTCAGTCCCGCCGTCGCCGGGCAGCCAACCCGGGTCTATTCGCCCAATCTCGCCACCGGCCGGGTCGACGTGATCGACCCCGAGACATTCAAGGTCGTCGACAGCCTCGAAGCCACGCCGAGCCCTGAGCACATCGTTCCGTCCTGGGATCTTCAAACCCTGTGGGTTTCGGCTGACGTCAGCATGAGCGGCGGCCACGGCAGCGTCATCCCGATCGATCCGCGGACCGGCAAGCTCGGCAAGGCCATCGATGTTCCGGACTCGTATAACATCTATTTCACCCCCGACGGCAAATCGGCGATCGTAGTCGCCGAGGCGATGCGGCGGCTCGAATTCCGCGATCCGCACACAATGGAGCTCCAGGGCTATATCGCGACGCCGGAGTGCGCCGGGATCAATCACGCCGACTTCTCGCCCGACGGCTCCTATGCGATCTTCACCTGCGAATTCAACAATTCTCTCGCCAAGATCGATCTCGTCCACCACACGCTGATGGACACGCTGCCGCTCACCCCGGGCCACATGCCGCAGGACATCCGCATCGCGCCGCAGGGCAAGATCTTCTTCGTCGCCGATTTGCTTGGCGACGGCGTCATGGTGATCGACGGCGATTCGTTCGGGCAGGTCGATTTCATCAAGACAGGCGTCGGCGCGCACGGGCTCTACCCGAGCCGCGACGGAACGAAGCTTTATGTCTCCAATCGCGGCACCCACAACCTCGCCGGCCAAAGGAAGGGCGACGGAAGCGTGTCGGTCATCGACTTCGAGACCCGCAAGGTCGTGGCCAACTGGACGATTCCGGGCGGCGGCAGCCCCGACATGGGAAACCTGAGCGCCGACGGCAAATGGCTGTGGCTCTCGGGCCGCTACGACGGCGTCATCTACGCCTTCAATACCGACGACGGCTCGGTCAAGACCGTTCCCGTCGGCGGCCAGCCGCACGGGCTCACCGTCTGGCCGCAGCCAGGGCGCTATTCGCTCGGCCACACCGGCAACATGCGGTAGGCGAGGGCCGACCGCCGCGGCGCTTTCGCAGGGTTCGGCCATGCCGCTTACGCCCGACTGGGCCACCTTCTTCTCGGCCGAGCTCGCCGCGCTCGCGGCGCTGACCGGCTTCGTCGTGGTGGCGATCTCGATCAACCTTGCGCGGATTCTCTCCTACCCCCATTTGCCGAGCCGCGCCGGGGAGGCGCTGATCGGGCCGGTCGGCGCGATCACGGCGACGGGCCTCGTGCTCATCCCCGACCAGCCGCCGGCGCTGCTCGGCGCGGAACTCGTTGTGATTGGCCTCGTCGCGGTCGTCGCGCCGATCGTATTTCAGTCTCGCGCCTGGAGCGCCCGCACGCAGGCGAGTGAGCGGATCGCGCGGGCGGCGACGAACGAGGGCTTCAACCTGACGTTCGTTATCGGAGGCAGCCTCATCTTCGCCGGCGCGCGCGCCGGCCTCTACTGGATCGCCGCGGGCGACATCCTCTGCATCATCGCGATCGTGCTCAGCGCCTGGGTGCTGATGGTCGAGATATTGCGCTGAGGGCGCGGCGGCAAGCGCAGGGGCCTGGAGACTAGCTCATCTGCGCCAAGAGATGCGCTGCACTGGATATGTCCGCCTTGCCGGGTTCGGGCTCGATGTTGAGCTCCTTTACCACCCCGTCTTTGACCAGCATCGCGTAGCGCTTCGAGCGCACGCCCAGGCCGCCCGCCGAGGCGTCGAAATCGAGGCCGAGCGCATGAGCGAAGGCGCCGGCTCCATCGGCGAGGAAATCGATGTGGCCCTTGGCGCCGGTCGCATCCGACCAGGCCGAGAGCACGAAATGGTCGTTGACCGAGGTCATGGCGATCGCGTCGACCCCCTTGGACTTGAACGCCGCCTCGCTGACGATGAAGCCCGGCAGGTGGTTCTTGTGGCAGGTCGGCGTGAACGCGCCCGGCAGGCCGAACAGGACGATCGTCTTGCCGGCGAAATAATCCTTGGTTTCGACCGGCTTCGGCCCGTCCGGGGTCACGAGCCGCACGGTGACATTGGGCAGGCGTTCGCCGACTTGGATGGTCATGGGGCGCAGTCCTCGGTTCAACGGATGGGCCGCGCCTCAAGGCGGCGGCTCCGGAAGCCAAGACTAGACGACGGGGGATTGGCGCGCAAAGCGGATGCATGAATTGCTCTGGACAAATTTGTTTTGCGGCGCCGAGCGAATCGCGGCGGGAGGTCTTCGCAGCCCGCGCCCGAACCTACCTCGACAGCGGCGTGTCCATCGTCGTCTCCACCGAGTCCGCCCCGCCCGTTAGCGTCAGCCTGAGCGGAACGGGAAGCGCTGCGCCCTTCGGCTTGTCGCCGACGATCAGGGTGAAGCAGTCGCGGCCTTGCTCGGCAGACGCGGGCGCCACCTTGATCCACCAGCCCTCAGGCGACTCGACGAACAGGTCGCGCGGCGGACCTTCCGCGTGCGGCGCACAGAGGCGCCAGCTGTCGGCGCCCACGGCGTCGAAGGCGCCGAAGTCCTTCGGTGGAACGGCCCGCGGGACGGCGGCGAGCGCGGATTCGATCGCGCCCGCGTAGGGCGATTCCTCACTCGCCGGAAGGGTCAGCGAGAGATGCGCCTTGGCCGGCAGGCAGACCTTCTCGCAGACGGCGAAATCGGCGTCGAGCTTGAGCGCGACCGGCTTCGCTGGATCGCGCGGCTTAACCAGAAGGGGAAAGATGACGCCGCCGTCATAGCCGAACGCTTCGCCGCCGTCGGCCTCTCGCATGCGCTTTGGCGCCGGAAACTTGGGTTCGACGCTCGCCACATTGTCGGACGCCGAAAAATCGAGCGTCGGCGGCAGGCCGGAATCGCCGGGGTCGCGCCAGTAGGTGATCGCGCCGGGCGCGAGCGCGATCTCAAAGCCCGCAAGATCGGGTCCGGCCGCGATGAGCCGCTCCTGGGATTTTGCCCCTGCCGCCCAGTCGGTCGAGAAGGAATCGGCGCCGCGCGCGGGAGCGCTGACGAGGACAAGCGCGAGCGCAGAAGCGAGCGCCCGCCCCTGCGGCCCGGCAAACGGCGCGAGGCGCGGCCTCTCGTCGCACGAACTTATGAACATTGCGCCCATGCCTATACCATGCCGCAAATTTCGACTAGCATTCCGTGGATCGCGCTTGGCGTAGAAATGCGAATCCAGAGGCGACTATGAGACGGGTCGACGCCCCGCCGCCGACGAGTCTGGAAGGACAGTTCCTGATCGCGATGCCCTCGCTTCGCGAGGGGCCGTTCGCGCGCTCGGTCGTCTACATGTGCGCCCATCGCGACGACGGCGCCATGG
>Ga0335073_10005751_pt1 | contig 17421 bp, 12 predicted proteins | sample Lox_Sample_22_FD_207093 | JGI IMG/M metagenome (GOLD analysis project Ga0335073, IMG submission 207093) | Soil microbial communities from Loxahatchee National Wildlife Refuge, Florida, United States - Lox_Sample_2.2 | ecosystem: Environmental > Terrestrial > Soil > Wetlands | place: USA...
GCCGAGGTGGGCTCGTTGATGATGCGGAGCACGTTCAGCCCCGCGATCTGGCCGGCCTCCTTGGTCGCCTGCCGCTGCGCGTCACTGAAGTACGCCGGGACGGTGATCACGGCGTCGGCGATGGTCTCACCCAGGTACGCCTCGGCGTCCCTCTTCAGCTTCTGCAGGATGAAGGCGCTGATCTGCTGCGCCGTAAACTTCTTGCCGTCGATGGAGACGTTCCAGTCGGTGCCCATCTGGCGCTTGACCGACCGGATCGTCCGGTCCACGTTGGTCACGGCCTGCCGCTTGGCGACCTCGCCGACGAGCACTTCGCCGTTCTTCGCGAAGGCGACGACGGACGGGGTGGTCCGCGAGCCCTCCGCGTTCGCTATGACCGTGGGCTCCCCGCCCTCGAGAACTGCGACGACGGAGTTGGTCGTTCCCAGGTCAATGCCTACCGCTCGTGCCATGAGTTCAGTCCTTGTGTGTTGTGTTGCTAAGTTGAGTCTTGTCGGCGCAAGTTTGCCACGTTGCGGTTTGCCTGGCAAATGACTTGAGCCTACTGTGCTCAACTTTACAGAGTCCTCCAGCATTCCCCGGCCGGGAGAATGTTTTCCGCGAGGCGCCTGGCGGGCTTCTGGCGGCGGCGTTCACGGATGAGCGCGGGAGCGCCAGAACGGTAAGCGGTGGGGTCCGGCGAAGCATTCCCGGCGCTGGCCGACCCAGTCCGGGCGCCTGCGTCACCGTGAGGTTCACGCCGGAACTCGGTTCCGCGTACTCGCCGTAACCCGCGTACTCGGGCCGACAGCTGGTCGGTTTGCGGGCTTTCAGGGGTGTGCGAGCAGGTCGCCACGGCCGCTGAGTCGGCACGTGCGCCGGCCGGAGTGAACTCGGCCTCAGCGGCTGCGTCGGCCACTGGCTCCGTGCCGTGGCGGGCGCAAGCGGCCAGCCGCCGACGCTGCTGGCGCAGGTGGTCTCGCAGCAGGTTGCGTGTGATCCCGTACAGCCAGGGGCGCTTCGGTGCGGTACAGCCCGCCGTGGTGGCGGTCGAAGATATCGGCGAACATCGCCGGGTTCGCCATGGAGCCGGCGATTAACTCCCCGTCGGGGAAGCCGGTTGTCAAGGCCACCTCCTCGACACGTGGTACCTAGCCTGTCATTGTCCGAAGCCTGCATCCGAGTTCACGGCGGTTCGTGGCGAGCGGACCCGGCGGTACAACGGCGTGCGCACCGGGGTTCACCGGCTGGCTTGCCTTGGGGTATCTGGCCAGATTCTGCCTACCATGTAGGGGCCTGCTGCCGCCCATGTCGGGCATGCTGCCGCGCGCGGCTGGACGCCGATCCGGGTACGGTCGCGCTACACCAGAAACTGCGCGAAGGGATCCCGAGGAGCCGTGTCCGTGCCCCGAGACGAGCAGCTGCTTGGCGCTGGCGCGGAGCCGGCTGTCACGGCGGCGGCCCCTTCGGATGCGGAGGATTCTTCGCGTGCCGAGGCTCCGCCCCGGGCGGACCGGGTGCCGTGGCTGATTGCCCTGGCGGTGTTCGCGGCGTACCTCCCGATCTCCCTGTTCCGGTACCTGCGGCTCGACCCCACGTCCTGGGATCTCGGCATCTTCACCGAGTACGTCAAGCAGTACGCCCATCTGCAGGCGCCGATCGTCGACATCAGGGGCGCGGGCTTCAACCTGCTCGGAGATCACTTCCACCCGATCGTCGCGCTGGTTGCCCCGTTCTTCCGGGTCTTCCCCACCCCGGTCACCCTGCTGGTGGTGCAGGCGCTGCTCGCCGCGGTGTCCGTGGTGCCGGTCAGCCGCGCGGCGGCGGACCTGCTCGGGACCGGAGCGGGGCGCGCCATCGGCGCCGCTTACGGCTTCTCCTGGGGCCTGCAGCAGATGGTCAACTACGACTTCCACGAGATCGCCTTCGCGGTGCCGCTGCTGGCCTGCTCGCTGTCAGCGCTGGTCCGGGGGCGGATGCGGGCCGCGGTGTGGTGGGCGCTGCCGCTCGTCTTCGTCAAGGAAGACCAGGGGTTCACCCTCGCCGCCATCGGGCTGCTCATGGTCATCGTCTACAAACGCCCGCGGGCCGGGATGTTCCTCGCAATCTGGGGACTGGCCTGGTCGTTCCTGGCCATCATCGTGATCATCCCGCACTTCAGCCCGACGCATCACTATCTGTACTGGGCCGACGGCGGCACGGTCAGCCCGGTCGGCGGGCACTTCTCGGTGGCCGGGGTGATCACCCAGCTCGCCTCCGGGTGGGCGACCAAAGTGCCGACCTTCGCGCTTATCCTGCTGCCCACGGCCTTCCTTGCGCTCCGGTCCCCGCTGGTTCTCGCCGCCGCGCCGAGCCTGGCGTTGCGTTTCGTGGGGACAAACAGCGCCTACTGGGGCACGGCCTGGCACTACAACGCGACGGTGATGCCAATCGTCTTCATCGCCGCGGTTGACGGCATGGCCCGCATTCGGGCTGCGAACGCCAACCGGGCCGCCGGTGCCGGCCAGGACGCCGACGGTGCCGCCGGTGCCGGCCAGGACGCCGACGGTGCCGCCGGTGCCGGCCAGGACGCCGACGGTGGCCGGAACCGGGCAGCGGCCCTGCTGGCCCGGAACGGCGCGGCACTGATGCTGGGTATCGCCGCGGCGCTGGCGTTCCAGTTTCCACTCAGCCAGCTGTGGACCCCGCAGACCTACAGCATCGGCCCGCACGTGGCCGCCGCCAGGGCGGCCATGGCGCGGGTGCCGGACGGCGCGACGGTCGCCACCGACCTGGACCTGCTGGCGCCGCTGGCGGCGAGGACCGACACGTACTGGCTGGGAAACTTCGCCACCAACCCGCCCACCAAGTACATCGTTTTTGACACGGCAAGCACAGACTGGCAGCCGCCGCCGAGGAACGTGCTTAGCTTCGTCGAGAGCCTGAATCACGGCGTGCGCTACCGCCAGATCTACGTCAGCGACGGCGTCTACGTCTTCGTCAGGTCCGGGGCGCCCGGCTAGCGAGCGCACGCGCCGGTCAGGCTAGAGGGCTGGGTGGGCAGAAAGGAGTCCCGTTGGCGCGAACCCTGCCCACGACCGCGTCGCCCCCGGCGGCCGCGGGCAGCGGGCGGCTGCGCGGGAACAGCCTGGCAATCGCCGTGATCCTGGTCTGCTATCTGCTGGCCGCCGTGGCTGTGACCTGGCGGCTGTGGGCCGACCCCGCCTCGCACACGGTGGCGGGGAACCCGAACGACGCGGACTTCTTCGCGTGGTTCATGCGCTACGACGCCACGGCGCTGACGCATGGCAGGCTGCCCGCGCTGGTCACGGCAGGGATGAACGCGCCGCAGGGCATCAACGTGATGTGGAACACCTCGATGCTGCTGCCGGGCGTGCTGCTCGCGCCGGTGACGCTGCTGGCGGGCCCGCAGACCTCGCTCACCGTGCTCACCACCGTCGGGTTCGCCGGCTCGGCGGCGAGCCTGTTCCTCGTCCTGCGGCGCTGGGATGTGAGCATCGGCTCCGCGGCGCTGGCCGGTGCCGTCTACGGGTTCTCCCCGGCGCTGCTGCAGGCCGCGATTGGCCACTACAACCTCCAGTTCGCCGTGCTTCCGCCGCTGATCGTCGACCTGGCCGTGCGCCTGTGCGTGCGCTCGCGGTCTCCGGTGCGTGACGGTGTCCTGCTCGGCCTGCTCGCCACCGCGCAGCTGTTCACCGGGGAAGAACTGCTGCTGCTCACTGGGATCGCCGCGGTGCTCCTGATCGCGGTGCTCGCGCTGGGCCAGCCGCGCAGGGTGCCAGCCCGGTGCTGGCCGGCTGCGGCGGGACTCGGCGTCGCGGCCGCGGTCATGCTGCTGCTGGCCGGCTACGGGCTGTGGGTGCAGTTCTTCGGCCCGCTCACCCAGCACGGCAGCTCCTTCACCCCCGACTTCTTCAAGAACGACGTCACCGGGTTCGTCACCCCTTCCAAGTACCTGCTGTTCCACACCGCTGCGAGCGCCGCGGCGGCGGCGAGTTACCAGGGCGGGGCCCCGGAGTACCTGGCCTACCTCGGCTGGCCGCTGATAGCGATGCTCGCCGTGGCCACCGTGGTCTGCTGGCGCCATCCGGCCGTCCGTGCCACCGCGGTGACCCTGGCCGTCCTGGCCCTGCTGTCGCTCGGGGCCCATCCCCTCGTCGGCGGCGCCACCCAGGCCGGCACCACGCTGCCCTGGCACTGGCTGGAGGCGCTGCCCGTGATCGGCACCGCGCTACCCAACAGGCTGTCGATCGTCGCGGACGGTGTCGCCGCAGCCCTGCTGGCGTTCTCGCTCGACCGGGCGAGGGCGTGGTCGGCGCGCGCGCGCAGGGCCCCGGCCCGGTGGGCAGCGCCGACTGCGGCCACCGTGGTGATCGCGGCCTGCCTTCCGCTGGTGCCGCTGCCGCTCCCCGCAGCCACCCCCATGGCGGTCCCGGCCGGCTGGTCGGCGACCTTCGCGGCGCTGCGCCTGCCCCCCAGCGCCAGGGTCCTCGTCGTGCCGGTCCCCACGGCGACCATCACCGCCCCGCTGCGCTGGCAGGCCGACACCGGTGAACCGGGCTCGATCATCGGCGGCTACTTCATCGGTCCCGCGTGGAACGGCCAGGCTTACGTGGAAGGCAACGGCGTCGCGGCCACCGCGCAGTACCTGGACTGGCTCTGGGGCGGGCCGCCCGCGTCCGTTCCCTCGGCGTCACAGGTCCGGGGCGACCTGGACGACTGGCGGCCGGCGGCGGTGGTCGCCGTCGCCCCGCTCGGCTCGGCGCTCGGCCGCTACCTTGAGCGGCTGTTCGGCCGCCCGTCGTTCGAGTTCGGCAGCGTGCTCTCCTGGCGCAGGTGACCGATCATATTACCGGCCGGTAGGATCGCGGCCGTTGCCTGCTTTACCGCAGGCGTACGCTGGCACCCAGCCTGTTGCAGGAGGTCACCTTGGTGCTGCGCATCATCATCGGGCTCGCGGCGACCGCGGTCGCGGCCGTGCTGGCCGGCCGCCGGCTGTGGTGGCTATACCGCCTCGGCCGGACCGGCCAGCCCGCGCCCGAGCGCGTCGCGGCCGTCCGGGCTCACCCGGGAACAGACGCAGAAACGCAGGTCACCGAAGTGTTCGGGCAGCGCAAGCTGCTGAAGTGGTCGGTCCCCGGGGTGGCCCACTTCCTGACGTTCTGGGGATTCATCATCCTGATCCTGACGATCATCGAGGCGTACGGCGACCTGTTCAGCAAGACGTTCGCCATCCCCGGGATCGGGCACTGGGCCTGGATCGGTTTCCTCGAGGACCTGTTCGCCGTCGGGGTGCTGGTCGGCATCGGCACGTTCGCGATCATCCGGCTGCGCAACGAGCCCAAGCGCGAAGGCAGGGCGTCACGGTTCTCTGGTTCGCACACCGGCGCGGCGTGGCTCGTTCTGGCCCTGATCTTCCTGGTGATCGCGACGCTGCTGATCTACCGGGGCGCGCAGATCAACACCGGCGACTTCCCGTACGCCCACGGCGCGTTCGCGTCGCAGATCGTCGGGCACTGGCTGCACCCGCTCGGCGTGGGCGCGAACAAGGCGCTGGAGACCACGTTCATCCTGCTGCAGCTCGCGGTGATCCTCGGCTTCGGCGTGTTCGTCACGTACTCCAAGCACCTGCACATCGCGATCGCCCCGCTGAACGTGCTGTTCTCCCGGCGCCCCAACGGGCTCGGTGCGCTGCAGCCGATGCGTTCCGGCGGCAAGGTGCTCGACTTCGAGGAAGCCGATCCCGACACCGACATCTTCGGCCGCGGCAAGATCGAGGACTTCACCTGGAAGGGCATGCTGGACATGGCCACCTGCACCGAGTGCGGGCGCTGTCAGTCCCAGTGCCCGGCCTGGGCGACCGGCAAGCCGCTGTCCCCGAAGATGCTGATCCTGGACCTGCGTGATCATGCGTTCGCCAAGGCCCCGTACCTGCTGGCCACCTCCGACGAGGCGAGGGAGAAGCTGCCGGACGCGGTCAGGGCCGAGGCGGAGCGCCCGCTCGTCGGCGACGAGGCCGCGAACGGCGTGATCGATCCCGACGTGCTGTGGTCATGCACGAACTGTGGCGCGTGCGTCGAGGAGTGCCCGGTCGACATCGAGCACATCGACCACATCTCCGACATGCGCCGTCACCAGGTGCTGATCGAGTCCGCGTTCCCCACAGAGGCGTCCTCGATGCTGAAGAACCTGGAGAACAAGGGCGATCCGTGGGGCATGGGGGAGGCCCGGCGGATGGAATGGGCCGAAGGTCTCGACTTCGAGGTGCCGGTCGTTGACGCCGTGATCGGCGACGACGTCGAGTACCTGTTCTGGGTGGGCTGCGCCGGGGCGCTCGAGGACCGGGCCCGCAAGACCACGCGGGCGATCGCTGAGCTGCTGCACACCGCCGGGGTCTCGTTCGCGGTGCTCGGCCCGGCCGAGACGTGCACCGGGGATCCGGCGCGGCGGATCGGCAACGAGTTCGTGTACTCCATGCTGGCCGAGCAGAACATCGCCACGCTGAACGAGGCGGGCGCCCGCAAGATCGTTGCCAGCTGCCCGCACTGCTTCAACACGCTCGCTAAGGAGTACCCGCAGCTCGGCGGCAACTATGAGGTCATCCATCACACCCAGCTGCTCGCGCGGCTGGTGGAAGAGGGCAAGCTCACCCCGGTGACCCCGGTCGAGGAGAAGATCACTTATCACGACCCGTGTTTCCTCGGCCGGCACAACCGGATCTTCACAGCGCCACGGGAGATCATGGAGCGGGTTCCCGGCGTCCAGGCACAGGAGATGCACCGCTGCAAGGAACGCGGGTTCTGCTGCGGCGCCGGCGGGGCGCGGATGTGGATGGAGGAGCGGATCGGCAAGCGGATCAACACCGAGCGGATCGATGAGGCACTCGGCACCAACCCGGACACGATCTCGACCGGGTGCCCGTATTGCCTGGTCATGCTCGGTGACGCGGTGAGCGCCAAGAAGAGCTCCGGTGAGGCCGCGGAGTCGCTCGAAGTCGTCGATGTGGCCCAGATCCTGGCACGCTCCGTCCGGCCGACGGCCGCCGCCGCAGCGGCTGATCCGGTGTCGTCGGATGCCGAGCCGCCTGGTCCTGGCGAATCCGGCTGACCGCCGCGCCTCCTGGGCATGGATTCCCGGCGGGTGGAGTCGTTCAGCGACGGCGTGTTCGCCGTGGCGATCACGCTGCTGATCTTCAGCCTGCTCCCGATCGGTCGGGGGGCGCTCAGCTACGGGTCGCTGGCCCACGCATGGCCGCAGTACGCCGCCTACGTGGTCAGCTTCCTGACCATCGGGATCATGTGGATGAACCATCACGTCCTGTTCGGGCATGTCCGGCTCGTCGACCGGCCGCTGATGGTGCTGAACCTGCTGCTGCTCATGGGTGTGGTCGCGATCCCGTTTCCCACCGCGCTCGTGGCCGAGCACCTCACCGGCCCGAATGCCTCGGGCGGGCGCCCTGCGGCCGTCGTCTACGGGCTCGTCATGGTCGTGATCTCGCTGTTCTACAACGCGATCTGGGTGCACTTGATCGGCCACGCCAGCGCGCTGGGGGCCCGGTTCACCAAGCAGCAGCTGATGGCGTCGATGCCGCGAGTCGGTGTGTCCCGGCTGAGGATCCCGCGCTGGAGCATCGGCCTGATCGGATACCTGGCCGGCGTGGTTGTGGCCCTGGCCGGGTCGGCGGCGGGAGCGCTGGCGATCTATGGCCTGCTCGCGATCTTCTACATGTTCAATCAGCTGCCCGCCCCTCTCAGTTACGAATCTCAGCCGGAACAGGCCTCGCCAGCTCCCTAACGGGTGGGCAGCCAGATACGGACCCTGGTCCCGTGATCCGGCCACGATTCAAGCGTGGCCTGCCCGCCGTGCGCCCTCGCGATCGCCTGGACGATCGAAAGGCCCAGACCGCTGCCGCCCCCGCCGCCGTTGCCCGCCGCGCGGTCCTCGGCAGCGCCGTTCGGCGGCTCAGCGGAACGGTGAAACCGGTCGAACGCCTTGGCGGCATCCTCGGCGGACATCCCGGGACCTGCGTCGGCCACCTCCAGCAGCACCCCTCCGGCCAGCGCGCCGAGCCGGACCGCCACCGGCGTCGTCACCGGCGTGTGCGCGCGGACGTTGCCGAGCAGGTTCGCGAGCACCTGACGGATCCTCGCCTCGTCCACCGTGGCCACGAGCCGCGGCGGCGCCTCGGCCTGGACCGGGCGCTCCGGCTCGACCGCGGCCGCGTCGGCGACCGCGTCCCGCACCACGCCCGCGAGGTCGGTCTCGGCCAGGTCGAGCGAGGATGTCCGGTCCAGCCTGGCCAGCTCGAGCAGCTCGGCCACGAGCGTGCTCATCCGCTGTGCCTCCTGCTCGATCCGGCGCATGGCGCTGGGCAGCTGGTCGGGGCCGAGCGCGCCCTGCCGGTACAGCTCGGCGTAGCCGCGGATCGTGGTCAGCGGCGTGCGCAGCTCGTGCGAGGCGTCGGCGGCGAACTCACGCACCTTCTGTTCGGAGCGCAGGCGCGCCCCGAACGCCTGCTGGATCCGGTCGAGCATGGTGTTGATGGCCGACCCGAGCCTGCCGACCTCGGTCCGCTCGTCCGCATCGGTCACCCGAGCGGTGAGGTCCCCCCGTGACGTGATCTCCTTGGCGGTACTGGCCATCTCGTCCAGGGGCTCAAGCCCGCGGCCGATCAGCCACCAGCCGCCGATGACGAGCAGCGTGAGCAGCCCTCCGCCCGTGATCAGCTCGGCGACGACTACGGCGCCGACCTGATTGTCGACGGTGCTCCCGGTGTGCGCCACCACGAGGACGTAGCGGCCCAGCTGCGCGCTGAAGCCGGCGTTGGCCAGCTCGGTGGCGGTGATCACCCGCGCCACCGCGCGGACCTTCTCGCCGCCCGTCGTCGTGATCGTGGTCGGCCCGCTGCCGAATTGTGCCCGATACTGGGCCAGGCTCAGCTCGCTCAGGGCGGCCCCGAGCTGGCTCGTCTCCTGCCCGGGCGTGATCTGCACAATCTGGCCGGTGCGCACCGAAACCGCCACGGCGAGATAGCCGTCCGTGTTGTCAGCCAGTTTCGCCGGGCTGCGCGTGGCCTCGGCGATCAGGTCGGCGGTGAACACGTTGCTCACCCGCCGGCTCAGCACAGCGGTGGTGACGGCTCCCATGATCAGCAGGAAGATCGCGGTCACCGCGATGAGCAGGATGAGCATGCGCGCGCGCAGCGACAGCCTGCGGGAGCTGTTCATTAGCCCACCCACCCGACCCTAACCCCACCCACCCGACCCTAGCCCCGCCCTCCCGGCCCTAACCGGGCCCTGCCTGCCCCCGCTCCGGTGGCCGGAGGCTGTAACCCACCCCTCGCTGGGTGTGGATCATCGGCGGCCCGAGCGGGTCCAGCTTGCGCCGCAGGTAGCTGACATAGGTCTCCACGATCTGGGACTCGCCGGCGTAGTCCCATCCCCAGACGCTCTCGAGCAGCTGCGCCCGGGTGAGCACCCGTCCCTGGTGCCGCATCAAATACGCGAGCAGGCGGAACTCGGTCGGGGACAGCTCGACCGGGACGCCCGCGCGGTGCACGGTCCAGCGTCCCTCGTCGAGTTCCACGTCCCCGGCGCGCAGGATATCGCTGTCGCCGTCGCCCTGACCGCCCCGGGCGTTCCTGGAAGCGCGGCGCAGCACGGCGCGAACCCGGGCCACCAGAGCCTCGACCGAGAACGGCTTCGTGACGTAGTCATCGCCGCCGAGCGCCAGTCCGGTCACGGTGTCCGAGGACGTGTCCCGGGCCGTCAGGAAGATCACCGGGACTTCGTTTCCCGCCGCCCGCAGCCTGCGGCACACCTCGAAACCGTCCATGTCGGGCAGCATCACGTCGAGCACGATCAGGTCGGGCCGGTCGGTATCGGCCTGCCGCAGCGCGGCCTTCCCGGTTCCCGCCGTCGTCACCGAGCACCCGTGAAACTTGAGGGCGACCTGTACCAGCTCGCGGATGTTCGGCTCGTCGTCTACGACGAGCACCTGGGGAATCTGGTCATTGGCTGTCATCGGGTATCGGGCTCATTCTCGCGCGCTGGAAGCCTGCCGCGGACACCGGCCGTGAATTCGGCAAGGCAGCATCCGGGGCGGGTGCGCCCCGGATGCTGCCAGGCGGAGCGGCCGGCTAAGAGCCGGTCGCCGGGCTGGGCGTGGGGGATGGCGACGAACCGCCGCTCGGCTTGACCACGATCAGCCTGGCGTCGTACCCGCCGCTGATCACGGGTCCGCCAGCGAAGACCTGCTCGCCGTCGGACAGCGTGCTGGCGGTGGCCTGCTGGCCGCCCTGGCGGATCACCGTGTTGCTCTCCAGGACCCACGTCCAGGTGGTCCCGTCCTTAGCCTGCACGACAATGTCGCTGCCATTGACGGACTCGATCACGCCCCGCTCGAACGCGATGGTGCGTGGCCCGGTCTTGGTCTCGAACGTGAACTCGCCGTGCATCCCGCCGAGCAGCCGCAGCCGCAGCAGCCGGTGGCCACAGAGCCGCAATGCGGCCCTTGCCGCGAATGGATGCCCGTTTGCCCTGAGCTTCTTCGCCCGGTTCAGGCATGGGGTGGCGGCCGCGGAGTTCGAAGCGGAGCTGCTGAGAGTGGCGCCCGAGTTCAGCGAGGAACTCGAGTTGAGCAGAGTGTTCAGCTGGGCGGCCTGCCCGGTAAGCGCGGTCGGTGCCGCAGAGGAACTGCCGGTGAGCTCCGCCGCAGCCGCCCCGCCACCGGCGAGCAGCAGGACCAGGGCAAGCCCGGCTCCCCACCAGACTGCCGCGCCGTGCCGCCGCGGGCTGCCCGGCCGGTGCGGCGGGGCGCTAGGCGCGCCGGGGCCAGCCGGACCCCCGGGCCCGGCCGCGCCGCCTGGCCAGCTCGGTACGCCCCGTGTGCCCGGCCCGGCCGCGCCGCCTGGCCAGCTCGGTACGCCCCGTGCGCCCGGCCCGGCAGCGCCGACCGGCCAGCTCGGTCCGCCCGGCTGCGATGGCAGACTCCGGCCCTGCTCGGGCCCGACCAGCCGCGGTCCCCCGTCCCAGCCCTGTGCGGGTTCCTGGCCCGGCCCGTGCTCCGGCTGAGCGGATGGCTGGCCCCAGCCTTCCGATCCCGGCTGCCCAGCCGACGGGCCGATCTCCTGGGTCGGCCAGTTTTCCTGCGGACTGCCACTTGGGGGTTCATGCATGTTGTCCATGACAGCGAGGCTGCCGCAGAGGTCTGGGACGCCGGCCAGCAGATCCTGGGAGCTGGCTGTGAACGCCCCCAGGATCTGCCCCAGACGGGCCACTATGTGCGCCCCGGCAGCGGCTACGTGCGCCGATTCAGGGATGCGGCTACATGCGCTCTGGCACGGGGATGCCGAGGAGATCCAGTCCAGTCAGCAGGACCCGCAGCGTCAGCGCGGACAGGGCAAGCCTGCTGCTGCGGACGGATTCCTCTGGCGCCTGCAGAACCGGGCACTTCTCATAGAACGCGGTGAACGCGCTCGCGGTCTCGAACAGGAAGGCTGCGAGCTTGTGTGGCTCGGCTGCCTCGGACACCTGCCAGACCGCCACGCCGAACCCGAGCAGCTGCAGCGCGAGCTGCCGCTCCGCCTCCTCGGTGATGACGATCGGGCCCGTGGCCTGATCCGGATCGATTCCCGCTCTGCGGAAGATCGAGCGGATGCGCGCGGTCGCGTACTGCAGGTACGGGCCGGTGTTCCCGGTCAGCGCGAGCATCCGGTCGAAGTCGAGCACATAGCCGGACTCGCGGTCCACGGACAGGTCCGCGTACTTCAGCGCGCCGATGCCGACGGCCAGCGCGATATGGCCGCGCAGCGCGGGGTCGTCGTACCGGTCTTCGATGACCTTCTCAGCCCGCTCGACCGCCTCGTCGATCAGGTCGATCAGCTTGACGGAACCTCCGGCCCGAGTACGGAACCGCTTGTGGTCGGCCCCGGTCACCATGCCGATCGCCGCGTGCTGTGCGGTGACCGCGTCGGTCAGCCAGCCGGCCTCCCGGGCCACAGCGAACACCATCGCGAAGTGCTGGGCTTGCTCGGACCCGACCACGTAGATAATGCGGTCCGCGTGCAGGTCACGAATCCGGTACCGGATCGCGGCCATGTCCGTGCTCGCGTACCCGTAGCCGCCGTCGCTCTTGCGCAGGATGAGCGGCAGCGGCGTCCCGTCCCGGCCGGTGAACCCCGCGGGGAAGGCGCACAGCGCGCCGTCGCTGATCACCGCGATACCGTCCGCCTCGAGCTCGTCGCAGACGCTGGCCAGCATCGAGTTGTAGAAGCTCTCCGGGGCCAGGTCAGCGTCGGTGAGCGCTACTTCGAGCCGGGCGTACACGGTGTTGTAGTACTGCTTAGTGTCGCTGACCAGCTTGGTCCACAGCCGCAGGGTCTCGTCGTCCCCGGCCTGCAGTGCTACCACCCGGCGCCGCGACCGCTCCGCGAACGATGGGTCGGCGTCGAACTTCGCCTTGGCCGCCTGGTAGAAGGCGTTGATGTCGCCGGCGGCGAGCTGGGCGTTCGCCGATTCCTCGCCCACGTCCAGCAGATGCTCGAGCAGCATCCCGAACTGGGTCCCCCAGTCGCCGATGTGATTGGCCTTGATCACCTTGTCGCCGAGGTACTCCAGGACCCGCACCACCGAGTCGCCCACCACCGTGGTGCGCAAGTGGCCGACGTGCATTTCCTTGGCCACGTTCGGTGCAGAGTAGTCGACCACGACGGTCTGCGGCGGGTCGGCCGGGAGCACGTCGAGGCGCGGATCGGCGAGCTGGCCGACCGCCTGGGCGGCGATCCAGTCATCGCGCAGCGTGAGGTTGATGAAGCCGGGCCCGCTCACTTCGGCCGTCTCGATCACGTCGGTGCCGCTGAGGTGGCCGGCCAGCTCGGCCGCGATGTCGCGGGGAGGCCGGCCGAGCCGCTTGGCCAGCGAAAGCGCCACGTTCGACTGGTAATCCGCGAACTGCGACGGCCGGATCAGCGGGTCAGCATCCGCGTACTCGGGTCCGAATGCCGCAGCGAGCGCGGTGGTCATCAGCCCGGCCAGGGCCTGCTGCGGATCGGTCATGTCTCTAGGCTATCGGCTCGCCGCCACCGCTTTACGGGCTCACGGGCGTCGCAGGAAGTGGCCGCCGCGCTGCGGGCCGAGCCTTTCGGTGATCTTCTGGGTTATCTGGCCGCGTGCCAGGTTCGCGGCCAGATCGCAGGCCGCAGCGACACCGCGGGCCCGCGCCGCGCCGTGCGCGATCACCACAGTCCCTTCCAGCCCGAGCAGCGCGGCCCCGCCGTAGGTCTCCGTGTCCATGCGCCCGGCGAGCTCCCGCAGGCCACGCCGCTGCAGCAGCGCCCCGGCCCGGGCGGTTCGCGATCCGGTCAGCGTCTGCAGGAACTGATGCGTGGCGAAGCTGACCGCGCCCTCGAGCGTCTTCAACGCCACATTTCCGGTGAAACCGTCGGTGACGATCACGTCGACCTTGCCCGCGAGCAGGTCGCCGCCCTCGACGTTCCCGACGAAACTGATCGGCAGCCCGCCGTGCGGCGCCTCGCCGTCCAGCAGTTCGTGGGCGCGCCGGGCGAGCTTGTTGCCCTTTCCTGGCTCGGCGCCGATCGTGAGCAGACCGACCCGGGGTTCCTCGATACCGTAGGCCACCTGTGCGTAGGCCACGCCCAGCTGGGCGAACTGAACCAGCATCTCGGGCTTGGGGTCCGAGATCGCACCGGCGTCCAGCAGCAGCGTGGGCGTGGGCCGGGTCGGCAGCACGACCGCCAGCGCGGGCCTGAGCATCCCGGCCAGCGGCCGCAGCCGGAGCCTGGCGGTGGACACCACGCCGCCGGTCGAGCCCGCTGAGACCACGGCGTCGGCCTGACCGCGCCTGACCAGCTGGCACGCCACCGCGATGCTCGACCGCGGGCGGCGCCAGCTCGCCAGTGCCCCCTCGTGCATGGCGATCGAGTCCTCCGCCGGCACGATCTGGATATCAGCCCGGGCCCCGTGCCTGGCGAGCAGCGGACGCAGCACCCCAGGCCGGCCGGTCAGCAGCACCGAGATGCCATCCCGGGCAGCCAGCACCGCGCCGGCGACGATCTCGTCCGGGGCGTGGTCGCCGCCCATGGCGTCCACGGCTATCGGGACCCGTCGCGGACCGTCGCCCAGCGGCTGCATGGCGGGATCCCGCATGCCGCAAGCTTCTCACCGCCGGAAATACCATCTATCGTCGGCACTCTGCTATGCGGTTCAGCCCGGCCTGGATGGCGGGAAGTGCGGACAAAACTCGTGGTCTCCCCGGCGCATGACCGGGAACCATCAGGGAAACCAGAACGTATCCAGAGTGGGGGCCGAAGCTAACCGGAGGAGCCAACACCGGCCGTGGGGACGGCCAGGCCGCGGGGAAGACTCCGCAGTTGCTAGCTGATTTGGAATTGTGACCTAGATTTTCGGCCCACAGACCGGCACAAAGACCCGCGTTCTACGTCTCAAGGGTTAGCCAGTTCAGGAGCGGCGATCTCGCCGCCAGACTATGGGACCCGCTCAGGCGGCTCGCGCCGGAGCGGCGAACTGCCGAAGGGAGATGCGTGACTGGACTACCTCTGCTGGTGCCCGGCCCGTCGTCGACGGGCCGCCGGTTCCGCGCCTACACGGTCAAGCACCTGGACAAGCTGACCGCCCGGGCAGGGCTGGACGCCGATGAGCGGCTCGCGGTGCGGGCCGTGGCTACAGTGCTGCCCTTCCGGACCAACGAGTACGTCGTCGAGAGCCTCATCGACTGGGACGCGGCACCGGACGACCCTATCTACCGGCTGGTGTTCCCGCAATCGGACATGCTGCCCGAAGCGGACATCCGCCAGATCAGCGGACTGCTGGCCGGAGGTGCCCCGGATACGGAGGTCCGTGCGGCCGCGCACGCGGTGCGCGAGCGGCTGAACCCGCATCCCGCGGGCCAGCTGGCCTTCAACATCCCCGAATTCGCCGACGAGCCGCTGCCCGGGGTCCAGCACAAGTACCCGGAGACCGTGCTGATCTTTCCCAAGCAAGGCCAGACGTGCCATGCGTACTGCACGTACTGCTTCCGGTGGGCCCAGTTCGTCGATGAGCCAGACCTGAAGATGGCGACCGACGACACCGCCAGGATCACCGACTACCTCCGGCAGCATCCCGAGGTCACAAGCGTCCTGATCACCGGCGGCGATCCGATGATCATGAGCGAGGCGGTGCTGCGGCGGTACGTCGAGCCGCTGCTTGCCCCGGACCTCGAGCACATCGAGTCGATCCGGATCGGGACCAAATCGCTGGGCTACTGGCCGCAGCGGTTCGTCACCGACCCGGACGCCGATGAGACGCTGCGGCTGTTCGAGGAGGTCACCGAGGCGGGCAAGAGCCTGGCGCTCATGGCGCACTTCTCCCATCCCAGGGAGCTCGAGTCGTCCCTGGTCGCTGACGCTGTCCGCCGGATCAGGTCGGCCGGCGGGGTGATCCGCACCCAGGCACCACTCATCCGGTCCATCAACGATGACGCCGCGACGTGGGCCGGGATGTGGCGCACCCAGATGCGGATGGGCATGGTGCCGTACTACATGTTCGTGGAGCGCGATACCGGCCCGCAGGGGTACTTCGCGGTGCCGCTCGCCAGGGCGCATGAGATCTTCCGGGACGCGTACGCCAGTGTGTCCGGGCTGTGCCGGACCGTCCGCGGTCCGTCCATGTCCGCGACGCCGGGCAAGGTGTGCGTCGATGGCGTCGTGGAGGTGGCGGGCGAGAAGGTGTTCGCCCTGCACATGATCCAGGCGCGCGACCCGGCGATCGTCGGCAGGCCGTTCTTCGCGCGCTACGACCCGAACGCGATCTGGCTGTCCGACCTGGAGCCCGCGTTCGCTTCCCGGTTCCCGTTCGACACCAGCCCAGAGGAGCTTCCTGGCCTGTGGGCGCCGGAGGTGCTCGCGTCCCTGAGCTGACCTCCGGCTGCACTTCTCCCGCTACGGGTACGGCCCGCCAGGTTTCCCTGGCGGGCCGTACCCGTTCTGCGCGGATGCTCTCAGGCCACCTGGTCTGCTTCGTCCGGGGTGCGCGCCGGGGCTGCGGTCCCGGCAGTAGGCGAGCCGTGCCCGGCGTCCTGCTTCGCCGAGCGCTGCTTGAGCGCCAGGCAGCTGACCGCGCCGACGCCGAGCAGGACCACCGGCAGCAGCATGGTCGTGCGCATGGCCTCGACATAGCCGAAGGTGAACACGTCGTGGCCGATCCTCGCGACCTCGGCGGCCAGCTGGGCCGGCAGGCCCGCCTGCCTGGAGATCCCGCCGTTCTGGCCGGCCCCGACCTGGATGCCGTTGTTCGCTGCCTTCTGGATCTCGGTGATGAACTGACCGCGCACCCGTGCTGGCAGCACCGCGCCGCGGGTCTTGGCCTCGCTGGTCATCGCGGACACCAGACGGTTCTGCAGCAAGGCGCCGACCGTCGCCGTGCCGATCACGAGGCCAACTTGCCTGACGGTATTCAGCACCCCCGACGCGGCGCCGGCCATCTGCGGCTGGATGTTCCGCATGGCGGTCGTGACCAGCGGGGCGAATACGCAGCCCATCCCGAATCCGGCCACGATCAGCGGCGCCAGGAAGCTCTGCCAGGAAGACGTCGGCGTCGCGATCAGCGCCAGCCAGCCCATGCCCGCGCCGAACAAGATCAGCCCGGTCATCAGGATGTACTTGCCGCCGATCTTGTCCGTCAGCCGCCCAGCCACCGGGGCGACGAACACGGAGATCAGTGACGCGGGCGCCAGGGCCAGCCCTGCCTTCAGCGCGGAGAAGCCGATGACGGACTGCAGGTAGATCGTGAACGGGAGGAAGATCCCCATCATGCCGACCGCGAGAACCCCAGACACCCAGTTCATCACCGAGAAGTTCCGGTCGCGGAACACCGCGAACGGAACCAGCGGTTCGGACTTCTGGGTCAGCTTCTGGTACAGCAGGAACACGGCGAGCAGCACGACGCCGACGCCGAGGATGAGCGGGATGCTGATGAACGACGTGATCGTCCCCCAGTTGTACTTCTGCCCCTCGACCAGGCCGTAGCAGATCGCGAGCAGCGCTGCCGTGGCTAGCAGCACGCCGACGACGTCGATCCGGTGCCTGCGGCCGAGCCGCAGGTCAGGGATGATGACGAACGTCAGCGCGAGCACGATCAGGCCGATCGGCAGGTTCACGAAGAAGATGTAGCGCCAGTCGAACGCGGTCACGAGCAGGCCGCCCAGCGTGGGCCCGGCGATGGTCGCCACGCCGGCCACCGCTCCCCAGACGCCAAACGCGGCGCCCCGCCGCTCCGGCGGGAAGGTATTCGTGATGATCGTCAGGGTCTGCGGCATCAGCAGCGCCGCACCCAAGCCCTGAACGGCGCGGAACCCGATCAGCCAGCCGGGGCTCAGGGACAGGCCGCACGCGACCGACGCCAGCGTGAACACGGCCACCCCCAC
>Ga0335073_10005752_pt1 | contig 17420 bp, 13 predicted proteins | sample Lox_Sample_22_FD_207093 | JGI IMG/M metagenome (GOLD analysis project Ga0335073, IMG submission 207093) | Soil microbial communities from Loxahatchee National Wildlife Refuge, Florida, United States - Lox_Sample_2.2 | ecosystem: Environmental > Terrestrial > Soil > Wetlands | place: USA...
GCCACCTAAAATCAGAGCGGGATCAAGTCCAGGCCAGGTGACCGAAGGCCAAGTGGCGGAATGTCCAATCTGCGAGATTGGCGCGATGCGTTCAAGGCAAGGTTCTGACCGCTTGTAACCGGTCTGAATTAGCCGCTTCTCCAGTACAATCAGAGCAATCTTCACTCACAACACACGTTTTCGGGGGAGCATTATTGATGGCTCGCAACACTGGTGTATTCGCAATCGTGCTGTGGCTGGCGGCCAGTACATTTGCGCAGGAAAAAAACCAGAAAGTCCATGATGGTTCGTACCTGCCCGGCCCGGCCATCGTCGCCATGCAGGGCATTCGCAAGGAAAATATCGAGGCCCATGTTCGTTTCCTTTCTCACGATCTGCTCGAGGGCCGGGGAACGGGCGCGCGCGGTGGCGACATCGCTGCGCAATATATCGCCACGCAGTTTGCGCTTTATGGATTGAAACCGGCTGGCGATAACGGGAGTTATATGCAGAAGGTCCCCTTGGTTGGGGTTACGCCCGGGGGCGATACGCGCTTCAGTTTTGTGCCTTCCGGGGGTTCAGCGTGGGATCTAAAGGTGCTCGACGATTACGTCGTTTACGACCAGACGCAACAATCGGTCTCCGACATCGACGCGCCGATCGTTTTCGTTGGCTATGGCATCGAGGCTCCGGAATACAACTGGAACGACTACAAAGACGTGGACGTAAAGGGCAAAGTGCTGCTGATGCTGGTGAATCAGCCGAGCGATGATCCCAACCTGTTTCACGGAAAAGCGCTGACCTACTACGGCCGCTGGATGTACAAGTATGAAGAGGCAGCGCGCAAGGGCGCAGTTGGAGCCATTCTGATCCATACGACCGAGATGGCGAGCTACCCGTGGGACGTGGTGCGCAACTCCAATTCCGGCGAAAAGGCTTATCTCGAACTCGACGGCACTCCGAAGCTGAAAGCGTCCGCATGGATCCAGCTGGATGTCGCGCGCAAGCTGGCCGCGATGAGCGGGCTCGATCTCGACAAGCTGATGATGGATGCGAAGTCGCGCGACTTCAAGCCGGTACGGTTATCGGTGCGTCTGTCGGCGCATGTAACGAGCAAGGTTCGTCCGTTTGAATCGAACAATGTGATAGCTGTGCTGCCGGGAACGGCGTTGAAAGATGAAGGAATCATTTACACCGCGCATTACGATCATCTTGGCATACGTCCCGACATGCCCGGCGACAACATCTACAACGGCGCCTTCGACAACGCCAGCGGCTGCGGCATCCTGATGGAAATCGCTCGCGCTTATGCGCAGGCGGCCGAAAGACCCCGGCGATCGATCTACTTCGCCTCGGTCACCGCTGAAGAGCAAGGATTGCTCGGGTCAGAGTATCTCGGGAAGCATCTTCCGATTCCGGCCGCGAAAATGTCGCTCGATCTGAACTACGACGATGTGCGACCGCAGGGCTCTCCTGAAGAAGTGGAAGTTTCAGGCGCGGAGCGCACCACGTTTTATCCGTTTGTGGTGGAGGCGGCGCAGGACTTTCGCTTTAAGATTCGCGCCGACGCGCATCCTGAAGCCGGCCACTATTATCGCTCCGATCATTTCAGCCTGGCGCGCGTAGGCGTCCCGGCGTTTTCCATCAACCAGGGCATTAAGTTCAAGGGGCATGATGAGGCGTGGGGGTTGGCACAGGATGAAGACTACACGCAGCATCACTATCATCAGCCGAGCGATGAATATCACCCCGGGCTCGACTGGACGTCGGATGCGGCGATGGCGCGTTTCGGATTCGCCATCGGCTGGCAGGCGGCCAGCCAGCCACATTTGATTGGCTGGAAAAAGGGCGATGAGTTCGAGCGCGCACGCCAGCAGTCCGAAGCAGAAGCCGGTGCGGCGACCTCGGACACGAAGGTCAAGGGTCATTGAGCCGAAGTCAGAAGTTAGAAAGAATTGCAGGGGAAGAGCTGGCGCGGAATTCCTTTTGCGCTGGCGAGTCGGCTGCCCATCTTACAAACCCAGAAACCACGGTAACTTTTGTCCTCGCAAGCCGCATGCTAGTCTGCTGATTACCGGTGCATTTTCAGTAAGTTGCGAACCTGAGCGGCCTCTTGCCCGCGGTGCCGACTTGCTGAAGCTCTGCCGGAACTACTGCCCATGCCCAAGCTCCCGATTTTTCGTTTGCGTGGTTCGGAGCCCCCGCCCAGCCTTCCCGATTTGCGCTATTACGCGCCCGTTCTAGCCTTCAGCGATCTGCAGCTAGGCGTGGATAATCTGCGGTATGACGTCCTCCTCAGCCCGCGTTTTACTGGCGATTTGAGCTATCACCTCGCGCGGTATCTATGCCGCTTCGGCGAGGTGGAATCGCTGCTCGAAATGGATGTGCCGAGCGCGACGCAGGCGAAGACGAATTTCGTTCGCGCTGCCGAAGGCGCAATCAACTTGCGGAAATCGGAACCTGCAGATTTGAGGCCACTGCTGGTCGCGATCCATCAGGCCATCCTCACACGCGCCAAGCGAGAGGGGAATCCTTCGATTGACGTGCTGGGCCGGCTGGCTGTCCTGAAGTTTATTCGGACGGAATTGCACGCTCAGTACTCGCGAATTCTGGAACGCTGCCGGATGAAATCGAAGGCGCTCGAGGGTGTGCGGCAAACGACGATGGTCCAGACCCAGGAACGGGTCTCGTCGTTCCAGGTGCGCAAGAAGATCATCATTCGCCGCGCGGGACAAGAAGTCTTTTATCTTCTGCGGGAGATCGAACGAGAAACGCTTGCCCGCACGCGCCGCTCGCTGCTCGGGGAATTGCCGCCGGATATTTACCGACTTTTTCTGAATCCTCTGATCTTCACTGAAGACGGGCGCGACGATTATCTATGCGCCGAACACTATTACATGTTCGGCAACTTCGACAAAGACCCGGACCGCTTTCCTATGCTGCGCGACATTGCTCTGGGCTTCTTGCGCGAACTGGGTTACGGAGAGGGAGTCGACGATGCCCATCTGGAGCAGGCTCTAAACGTTCCTGAAAATGCAAACGCGCTGGTCGGAACGGGCAATGGCGAGGACGCTACGCCAGAAGATCGCCAGCGCAAAGATCGTCTTGAGGTGTGGACCCGCAAACTGCAGCGCGAAGGCATGCTGCATCATGTGGTGGCATCGTATGAAGCCGTTCCACTCCTCGCCGATTACGCGCCGCGAGTGAATCCGCAACAAATAAAAAATGCGCTCATCTTCCGGGAGGAGGCGGAGCGGGTCGAAAAGATCGTCAACGAAGGCCGGCTGCATACCGAGCGGCTGTTTGCCGCCATCGGTCGCGTTGGCTCCTGCCGCGGCGCCGAACGCGAGCGGTTCGCTGCCCGCCTGTTGCATGACCTGTGCTGCTATCACCGCGATATGCGTGGCCTGGAGGCACTCAACGCCGGCTTCGACAGCATCAACCTGATCACTGACGACAAAGTCCGGGAACTTTCCACGCTCAATGGCATGCTTTACGAGTTCCTTCCACCCGAAGACCAGAAGCCGGCCGAGGATCGGGTGGTGAATCACGTGATTCTTAAAGCCGATGTGCGAGACTCTTCACGCCTGACGCGCTCGCTCATGGAAAAAGGCATGAACGCAGCATCGTATTTCAGTCTCAATTTCTATGAGCCGGTGAACAAGCTGCTGGCGAAGTACGGGGCCACCAAGGTGTTCCTCGAAGGCGATGCGATCATACTGGCGCTGTTGCAGCACGAAGGGGAGGCGCAGCTAGGGGTGGCCCGTGCCTGCGTTCTAGCCTGGGAGATGGTCAGCCTGCAACAAGATTACAACCAGCTGCTGAAACGTTCGGGGTTGCCGCCGATGGAGGTTGGGCTGGGCATTTCCTATCAGGATTCTCCTCCGCTTTACCTGATGGATGGCGAGCATCGGATCATGATCTCGGATGCCATTAATGAGAGCGATCGGCTTTCGTCGTGCACGAAACGAGTTCGCAAAAAGCTGGCGGCCGAGGCGGGAGTCTTTCAGGTCTTCAGGCTGGAACATGCCGGCAGCGAGGATGGCGCGCCAGAGGCGACAGGGGAAGACCTTCGGCTTAGCTATAACGTCGGCGGAATCTGCCTGAGCGAAGCGGCTTTCAACAAACTGCGCGAGGAGATCTCACTGACTCCGTGGGCCGCGAATTTGAGCCTGCCCGGGTTCAAAGTTCCGTGGGTCGACAAACAGAGCCAGTTTTTCCTGGGCACCGTGCCCGTCGCGAACGGGGTGTTTCGAAAGATCGTCATTCGCAAAACCCGGGTGGCCCAGGTCGATGTCCGCGATCTCTCGATTCTGGAATGGACCGATCGCTTCTACTATGAAGTCTGCGCCAACCCCGCCGTCTATGCCGCCTTGCCGGGAGAAAAGTCGTCGGCGGCAAAGAATTCGTAGACCTGGCTTCCCGAACATCCCCCTAAAGTCCCGGTTAAACACGGATTAACCCCAAGGTTTAATCCAGGTGGGTAGTTGCTTTTGGGGAATGAGGGGTTAGAGTGTCGAAGAGGCTCTATCAGCTGTATCCCCCCAGCCTCAGGCATATTTCCAGGAGAACATATGAAACGGCTCGGAGTGTTGTCGCTTGCCGTGTTGGCGATTGTTCTGATCTCAGGAAGCGCTCTGGCCCAGATCCAGAGCACGGGCGGTGACAACACCGTCTACTTCGTAACCTACTATTCGAACAACGTAGCGGGCGCACCGGATGGAACGTTGCGCTTTATCAACGATGGGAGCGGTTCAGAACCCGTTCAGCCGGAGACGGCGGGCTCGTCCAGCAGTTTGATAAGCCTGGCAGCCAACATCTACGTGTTCGATGACAGCCAGGAGTTGATTGCCTGCGGGGCTTGCTGGGTCAGTGCGGACGGCATTCTCTCCGAGGATGTGAAGACCGAACTCACCAACAACCCGCTGACGGGCAGAGTACCGGCTCGTGGTGTCATCAAGGTTATTTCCGGTAACACGGGCGATCCCACTGCTCCGGGATTTGTGGCTGGGCTGCGCGGATGGGCAACCCACATTCAACGGGCTACGGCTACCTCCGGAGCATACGTGACGACTGAAGCGCCCGTCTCGGACGCGAACATCAACGATGGGGAAGCGTACCAGCTGACCCATCTCTGCTACTACGCGGGCCTGCTGGGCTCGGGCCAGGGCACGATTACCTGCACGCCGGAAGATCACGACTTCTAAGGACCAGCGAGATACAGGACTCAGGCGGCTCAACAACGGGGGTTTTTAACACCCCAGGGTTGAGCCGCTTTTGTTGGTATGGCGGATTCCTTCTCAATGAAGGGGCCACTGACTCAATGAGGATCGACGCTGAGCGTGGAAGGATCGGGCAGGGTTGGATTCTTCTCGGCAGCGTTGGCGGCGGCGCCCTGGCCGCTGCCGACGATCTGATAGTCGGAATAACTGATATTGAGCACCGCTTTGCCGCCGAATCGCACATCGGTTGCGGAGTAGTTGTGCGCGGGCAGCCAAAACCCATCGATACGCTGCCATTGATACTGAATCTCGATGTGCTTCACCCACATGGAGGGATTCGTTGCGGGCGAGCCATCCATGCGAGCGACGGCGAAGTCGCGGGCGTCGACCCAGATCTTCCCGTTGTAAACATATTTGCTCTTGCTGCGAGGTTTCACCGAGAGCACATAGAAGTCGCCGGTCGGAGTGCGCTCGACGTTTTCAAGGCTGAAATAGTAGTTTGCCGGAGTAATCTCAAGCGCTTTGCGCATCTTCTCCTGTTGCGCCTCACGCTCGGTATCGAGCAGCCTGGCCAGCACCTGGCGCAGCAGGACCCTTGATCCGCTCTCGGAGACGATCTTGAAGTCCTTCTCGTTGGGTGCGCGATAGGTGGCCTCGACGACCATCTCGGCGTGACCGCCGAACCAGCCGTGATAGTCGAGTTTGTAGATGCGCTTGCCCTGGTAGCTGCGCAAGCGCTCGGCGCGACGTTCGTTGGCGGCCATCAGCTTCTGCACGATGACATCGGTGGAAAGCGCAGGCATGGTTGCCTGCGGCTGCGCAGGCTCAGAGTCGGCGAATGCAGCGGGAACCAGACAGACTACGAGAAGCTGGAAAAAGAGGAAGGCGCGCCCGAAAGCAGCCCATCGTTCGCCGTAATTCCGTTTTTCGCCTCTGACCATTCCGGTTAACGCCTGAGCCATTCTTTCGACACGAGCCGCGGTCTGCTCTTTGATGCGAGTCAGCTCCCCACAAAACTATTGTGACAGCAGAAGTCTGTTGCTATTGGAAATATCAGATGAGAGCGATTAAGAACTGACACTAAATAAACGACGAGGGTTGGCGTTTAGCAAGACTTGGGGAAATCGGAAGGACCCCTCTGGGTCCGGTCTTCTGCAGTCAAAGCCAGCAGGGGCCGGCGCCAGGTCTTTGAGAAATAAGGAGTTACAGGTAAAGTATTTATAAATCAGAGAGTTGCGAGGTATGAAAGGAGCTTTTTCCCCGGGACCGTCCACGCGAGTGCGCCTGAAGCGCCTTGCCTCCTCGGGCCGGAGTCGTAGGCTCGATGTCATCTATCTATCGTTGGACCGTTCGCCGGCCGGCAAAGAGCCCTGTCAACAACTCTCGAGGAGTTCGGTGCAGTGCGTCCTGGCTAGATCGAGTCTGGATTGGACCCCGGGTGAGGAAAGTATGTACGAAGGAGGGTTGGTGCGGCCTCAACCCAATCGGGCATGGGCGGATGGAAGGATGGGCCGATCGGACATCAGCCATGATGGGAGAAGATGAAGGGTCAGGAGTTCTCGCCGATTTCGCGTTCATTGACTTGCCTCAACACTGGCCCTAACATTTCAACCCAATGATTGAGCAGACGATTTCTCACTATCGCATCGTGGAAAAATTGGGTGGGGGCGGAATGGGTGTCGTCTATAAGGCCGAGGATACTGATCTCGGCCGCTTCGTCGCGCTGAAATTTCTCCCAGACGATGTCGCCAAAGACCCGCAGGCCCTGGAACGTTTTCGTCGCGAGGCACGCGCTGCTTCCGCGCTGAACCATCCCAATATCTGCACTATTTATGAGATTGGAAAAGCGGGCGAGCAGTCCTTCATCGCCATGGAATTTCTGGATGGAGTGACGCTGAAGCATCGGATCGGCAATCGTCCGATGGAGACGGAGGCGTTTCTGTCGCTGGCGATCGAGATCGCGGACGCGCTGGACGCGGCCCATTCCGAAGGCATTATTCATCGCGACATCAAGCCGGCCAATATTTTCGTGACCAAACGCGGACACGCCAAGATTCTCGACTTCGGATTGGCGAAGGTCACCGTTTCGGGGAGTTCTTCGGGGCAGGTCACGCAGACCGGAACCGCGGATGAACAACACTTGACCAGTCCGGGCGCGGCGATGGGGACGGTAGCATATATGTCGCCGGAACAGGTGCGGGCCAAGGAACTCGACACTCGTACCGACCTGTTTTCCTTTGGGGCTGTGCTGTACGAGATGGCGACTGGCGCGTTGCCATTTCACGGAGAAACCTCGGCGCTCATTTCGAAAGCAATTCTCGACTCGGAGCCTCCTCCGGCGATCCGTTTCAATCGCAACATTCCGCCCAAGCTCGAAGACATCATCAACAAGTGTCTCGAGAAGGATCGGAACCTGCGCTACCAACATGCCTCAGATATTCGCACCGATCTTCAACGATTAAAGAGGGACACCGAAACCTCGCGAGTGCCGACAGCCAGTTCGGGAACGATGCCGGCCGCTGCAAGCGGGAGCATAGCGGCGGAGCACGAGAGCGGATCTGCACCACCGGCCAGCCAGGTCACGCCGGGGCCGGGTCCGACGCTGAGCGTTGCCGGACCGCCATCGTCGGGAGCGGCGGAATCGTTCGAATCGGGTGAGGTGAAGAAGATCAATCTTCGGAAGATCGCGGTTGCTGCGGTTGTGGTGATTGCGATATTGGTTGCCGGCGGTCTTTATCTCCGCAGGCGTCCGGCGGCCAGTTTGGGAGCAAAAGCCGCACCGCTCACGGAGAAAGACACCATCGTTCTGACCGATTTCGAGAACAAGACCGGCGACGAGGTTTTCGATGATGCCTTGAAGCAGGCGCTTGGAGTGTCGCTGCAGCAGTCACCTTACCTCAACGTACTTTCCGACGACAAGGTCGCAGCTACGTTGCAGTTGATGACCCGTCCCACCAACACGCGGCTCACCCCTGATGTTGTTCGCGAGCTATGCCAGCGCGCCAACAGCAAAGCGTACATCGCGGGATCGATTGCCAAAATTGGCACCGAATATCTGGTCGGTCTTAAAGCTGTGAACTGCACCAGCGGAGATGTTCTGGCTCAGGAGCAGGCAACCGCAGCCAGCAAAGAGAAGGTGTTGGACGCTTTAGGAACGGCTGCCAGCAAAATCCGAGAACGGCTGGGAGAATCTCTGGCATCGGTGCAGAAGTTTGACGTGTCGCTCGAACAAGAGACCACGCCTTCGCTTGAGGCTTTGAAGGCCTTCGGTCTTGCGAGAAAAGCAGAAAGGGAAAAGGGCATTGATGCGGCGCTGCCCTTTTTCAAGCGGGCCATTGAACTCGATCCCAAGTTTGCCAGCGCCATTGAAGGCGTTGGCATCATGTACAACAACCTCGGCGACCAGGAGCGCGGCCGAGAGTATTTTGCCCGGGCTTTCGAGCTGAGCGACCGCGCGAGCGAGCGTGAGAAGCTGCATATCTCCACCTCTTATTACGAATTTGTAACCGGTGAACTCGACAAGGCGATCGAAACCCTCCGCGAATGGGAAGAGAACTACCCTCGCGACGATGTCGCCTTGACCAACTTCGGAAATCTTTATGCTCAGGAAGGGCAATACGCACAGGGGGCGGAAGTAACGGAGAGATCGTTACAACTCAACCCCGACAATGTCGTCTCCTATGACAATATGGGATTGTTCGATCTTCAGTTAGGGCGCCTGCAGGATGTTCGCAAATTGTATAACCAGGCCATGGCGCGGAAGCTCGACGATGACGCCCTGCATCTGGACTGCTATTGGCTTGCTTTCCTGGAATCCGATCCCAAGGAGATGTCTGCGCAAGCCGCCTGGTTCCCGGTTCATCCCGAGGTCGAAAACGAGATTCTTGCCGCCGAAGCTGAGACCGCGGCATACGCAGGCCATCTCAGCCAGGCGCGTGAACTCACGCGCCGGGCGGTGGACTCGGCCCTTCGCGCCGACAACAAGCCCGCAGCCGCTATATGGGCTCTTTATGGGGCGTATGACGAAACTCTGTTCGGCGAACCCGGTGTTCACGAAAAAGCCGCCAGCATTCTCGCCACCGCCCCCAAGACGGCCGATGTTCAAGCTCTCACTGCTTTGGTTCTGGCGATGAGCGGAGATACCGCTCGGAGCGCCGCCATGGCCGACGATTTGGCGAAACGCTTGCCACTTCATACCATCGTGCAATCGTACTGGTTGCCCACAATAAGAGCGCAGATCGCGATCGATGAGAAACACCCGCAAGATGCGATTGACACGTTGCAGCCGACCCATTCGTTGGAACTGGGAGACATACTTCCAACCCAAAGTGCGATTTGTATCTATCCGATTTTTGCACGCGGTGAGGCTTATCTAGCGGCGGGAAACGGAGCGGAGGCGGTGAGCGAATTCCAAAAATTCATCGATCAGCGCGGACTCAGTTTGAACTGCGCCAATGGTGCCCTCGCTCATCTGGAGCTTGGCCGAGCGTATGTGAAGAGTGGTGATCCCGCCAAAGGCAAAGCCGCATATCAGGAGTTTCTCACGCTCTGGAAAGATGCCGATGCGGACATTCCTATCCTGAAACAAGCCAAAGCAGAATACGGGAAGCTGCAATAGCGGATCTCGCCGCTGAAGTATGGTCCGCGTCGAGCTGGAGACCAGGCCTTAGCTGCCTCGGTCAGCCGAGGTCGCAGTCCTTAACTAAAAGGCTTTTCTTGCGCGGAAGGGGATCATCACGACGGCCTCGATCGGGATTGGCTTGCCGGACTTGAGGGCGGGGAGGAATTTCCAGCGGGCAAGGGCGCTGGCCGCGTAGGAGTCGAGCCGCTCATCGGCGCTGGAGAGCACGCGAATCTCGCCGACTCGTCCGTCGGAGTGGATGACAGCGTAGAGCGTGACCGTGCCGTGCACATTGGCGCGGATGAGTTCAAGCGGATACCCCGGATCGGAGGTGAGCGTGGGAAGCGGCTGCAGCAACTCGCCTTTCTTCTGGTCTTCTTCCTGCATTTCGGCGAAATGCATCACCCAGCTTCCGGTTGAGGAATTCAGGTTCGGCATGTTGAGCATGGTGCCGTAAGGACGGCGGCCGCCGAAGACCTGGCGGTCGGCCTCGGTGATTTTGTCGTCGGAGATGTTCGATGCGGCGTGCCGGCCCGCGGGAGAGACGGGCGTGTGGGGCGAAGTCAGGCTGGCCATTTCTTGCGCGGTTCCGTCACCCGTGCCATTTCCTCCCGCGGCACCATTGCGCTCGATCGCAGCGGTTGGACCTGAAGCGGAGCCAACGTGAAGTCCAGTGGGAAGAGATCCATTGCGGCCTCTGGCGCCGGTTCCGCTGGCGCCAGAGCCAGTTGATTCGGGTGTTCCGCTGGCGCTTTGCTTGCCGTTGGGGTTGGCCGAGAATGCCCCGCGCCGATTTCCTTGCGGTACAGCGACCGGCCCGGTCGGCGCGGCCGGATGTAGATTAAGCGCGATCAATCGCCCTTGCGGGCCACCCGCTCCGCCGGCAGCCACACTGGGTGCGGGCGCAACCGGAGCTGCGCCTCCGGCCACCGCGTTACTGCCTCCGCCTTTGCCGCGGCCATAGAGCGTGTGTTGTTCGGAGAGCGTCAATTCAGGAGCAGGGGCGACAACCTGGCTGGGAGCGACATTGATCGGGCCAGCGCGTCCCTTTGCCGGCAGCGCAAGGTCGGGAGGAGGCTCGACGACAGCGGCTTCCGGTCCGTTCATGCCGGGAGTTCGATCGCGACGCACGTCGGGAGCTGGGGGGACGACATCCGAGCGAAGGGCTGCCTGCGTGATGCGGTTTCGATCGAGAGCGACGTCAGGCGTAGGAGCGACTACCTGCTGATCGAGCGAGGGAGTGCGATTGGAAAGAGTAGCGGCGGCATTCAGTGGGACGATGGGAGCAACGGCTCCGGTGGCGACGATGTTGGGCAGAGGGATGTCATGATCGAGCTTGAGATCGGGCGGCGCGACGATGGTCTGCGAGCGATTGTCGGCCTCGCGCGGCACGGAAAGAATGGGCTGCTTGGCAAAGGCAGGATCTCCGGTTTGTGGTTGGGGTGTCTCCACGCTGCCAGTATCGAGCGGAGGCAGATACTCCTCGGGCGAATAGGTGAGGATGGACGATTTGTCGAATGGAGTCACAAGAATCTTCTGCTGGCGAAGCCAGGCCAGCGAAAGCGCCCAGATCAGAGCAAATGCGCAGCCATGCAGAAGCACGGATTGGGCGAAGCGTCCCCAGGGAAGAGGCCGTTCGACGAAGACGTCGCTCCAGAGGTTGAGTTCAAGGCCGCTGGGTTGCACAGGCGCGTGGGGATGCAGCGTTTCGCGAACACGTTCACGGAATTCTGGGGTCGCCGGATCGTGCTCGACCAACAGCTGCAGGAGCTTTCTACCTGGGGCTTCCATCCTCGATGTAAATACCTTCCAGCCAGATTCCGCGGCGTTGCCGATAGGCAGGGGCGCAGCGGCGGGGCGATCGCCTGGGAGCAACTTTAGGAGGATTATACGGGAAAGAGCCGAGTAATTCCCGGCCTATATGGGGAAGGCGGCGAACGTCTCTACCATTGTGATGATCAATTAAGATGATGGTGCGCGCGTGCAGGCGTTCCTTCGAGGTCTTTGTGTTGATCCATAAACTTGGCATACCTGGGCTTCTGGCACTGATGATTTGTGCGGGTTCGGTGCTGGCCGAATCACAGGGGCCGAAGCCGGCTCCGACGGCAAGCCCCGGTGCTGATTATTCGGGGATGTACAGCTTTTTGCAGGACGGCGAATTCGTGCAGCTCAGCATCGAGGATGCGGGCAAAGTGAGCGGCTTTGTCTCTCGCTATGGCGATACCGAGAATGATCGCGGAGTTTTTCTCGATCATTTCTTCAAACAGGGCAAGCTCGACGGGAACCAGCTGACTTTTACGACCGAGACGGTGCATGGTGTGTCGTATGAGTTTCGCGGTTCGATCGAGCGAGGTGAAGGGAAGACGCCGGGCGATGAAGCGTATTACGTGTTAAAGGGGACGCTGGTGGAGAACAGCATGGATAGCGGGAAGAAGACGTCATCGCGAACCCGGGAAGTGGCGTTGAAGATGTTTCCGCAGGATTTGGGCGGGAAGGAAGGGAAGAAGTAAGGCGGGCCGTCCATGCGTGACTCCTGCTCACTGAGAATCATGATCCGCTGCGCTCAGAATGACATCCGCGAAGCTCCAGAGGAGTGATGTCGGCTTGATCGTTGTTTCATCCGGCGAGAGAGGCGGTCTCGGTTTCAATGGGAACTGTCTTGATGTGCCCGTCTTCGACGACAACTTTGAGTGACCGGCTACAGGTGCCACAAAGCCAATACTGTTCATTGATTGCGCCAGGCTGGCGATGCTGGCCACCGGTGAGAGATGGATCGACGGTGAAAACACGGCCGTCCCCAGTATGACTGAATGGGGTTTTGCAGGCGGGATTCAAACAGTAGGAGACCATCGATTCCTCCGGAATATGTGGCCGCTGAGGGGAATCTATTGCAGCGACGATTGGCAGCCGCCGATACGGGCCGCGTTAGTCGCCGGTGGCGGCGGATTTTCTCTCGAGCCGCTCGAGATACTCGATCTCTCCCTCAAGCCAGCTTTTCAGAGCAGCCTCGACCTCGCCGGGCGTGTATTGGCGGCTCATACTGTGAATCGTTTCGCCGTCAGTGTTCAACGGTATGAAGTGGCAGGCTTCCATTTCGTCACGGTATTTTTCGGGGACGAACTGAAAGAGCCAGCACTGCGAGCAGGGTGTGCTGCGGTCGGCGTCGAGGCGGTTAGGGCAAGAGGGCGAATCGAGGAACATCCTCACCGGCCTCCAGGGCAGGGCGCCGCCATAGCCACCGCGATCGAGGAAGTCCAACTCGTTTCGTAGCAGCCTTATGATTTCGATCCTGGATTTCACAACTATCTCCGGCGAGAGACACGAATCCACTTTCAGCTTTCGAAAGCAGTGTGAGCTTTTTGGGAACGTCTTTCGGTGACTCGCAATACTTGCGCTGGTGACAAACCTCACAGGGAAGGGTAGTTGGAGGAAAAGAGCTGACCTCAGCGGCCCAAGCCGCCTCTAGAAATGCCACACTACCCCAGCGCTAAAGCGCTCCAGCCTAGCCGGTGTTCATCAGCTAGAAAGCGCTGCCGCCACCACCGCCGAAGCCGCCGCCGCTGAAGCCACCTCCTCCGCCGAACCCACCGCCCCCGCCGAACCCTGAGCCAGACGAACTGGAACGCGGCGCGGAGGTGAAGACCTGATGCATGTCGCTGGCCATGCTGTGCATGGAACTGGAGAAGTAGAGCGGGGTGAATCCAGAGTAGCCATTGGGTGAGACGTACCAGCTTGGTGCATCCTTGACGATTCCGGCGAAGGCTTGCGCCCAATGCTGTTCGACGCCGAAGGCCATGGCGTAGGGCAGGAATTTTTCGAAAGTGTCAGGCGGGAGAGTTTTGATGCGGTCGGCGTCGACGCGATTGAGGAATTCCTGAAATCCGAGGACAGCGACCAGAGTACGCGCACCGGCCATTGTTTTGGCGGTCATCTGGCGCGCAAAGAGCCACCAGACAAGCGCGGAGACGGCGACGCTGATGAGCAGAAGCGGAATGGAGTAGAAGAGATTCATCCAGCCGAGCACCTGAATACCCGCGACGATGATGCCGATAGCGATGGCGGCGACGATGCTGTATCCGTTGGCGGATTCGGGATCGACCGAGTAGATGCCCTTCCGCTTGAGGGCGGACATGATGTCTTCGCGGATGGCGGGGATAGCGATGTAGAAGCGATTTTTCAGGCTGGAGAGGCGCGTCTCGCTTCCGCCACCCATAAAGATGTTGTTGAGCATGATGCGCTCGTGCGGCGCGAGATCGCCCCAGGCATCCTGCGGTTTCAAAAGATGGATCAGGTAATCCTTGTGGTGAAAGACGAGGAAGGTGTCGACTTTTTCTTCGATCTTGATATAGCCACGGACGGCAAGATCGATGATGGTCGATGTGATGTCGCGGGGATGGATGGTGTCGGTGAGCAAGGTGCCGGCTTCGGCGGGGGTCAGCCCTTTTGGCGGCTCATATTGCGGGGCGACGGAGATACCGGGATCGGGGTCGCGTCCGACTGTGTACCAGAGCGCGCCCATGACAGCCAAGGTGAAGAGCGGCAGGAAGACGATGGGATTGCTGCCGATGAACCAGAAGAACTTTGTGAGAGCGCCGGGCGGCTTGAGGATTCCGGGAGGGACGTAGATGTCAACGGTGAGGCCGCCGCGCATGGGCAGCGGGCGCGTGGTTTCGACGGAGACATCGGCCCCATTGACCCGGGTCTCGGCCTCGGAGGCTTTCGATCCGTAGATTCCGGTGAAGGCCTGCGCGCGAAGGCCGCCAGCAGCATTCTCGGGAAGCGTGATAAAGGCTGACGCGTGCTCGATGGGAACGGGCCAGTCGTTGCCGGTGATGTTCCAGTAGAACTCGCTGTAATCGTCGAAAGTGCGGATGCCGTTGCGGACGTAGTAGTCGATGTTGACGGTGCGGGTGGAATCGACCGCGTCCGGGATGTAGATCTTGAGGTCGTCGTAGGCGCCGGATTTTTTCGATTCGTGTTTCAGTTTGTGGCCGTTTTCGTCGGTGACGCTCTGTACCTTGAGAAACAGCGTGTAATTCGTGCCGGCGGGCCCGGGATACTCGACGGGAATGGTGCGATGAATGCCGTGCCACTGGCCGCGGAATACGAGAGTGATCTGCTCGCTGACCAAAGCCGAGCCATCGGGCGAGATGGCGATGGTGTCTTTGAAGTCGGAGATGTGCCAGGAGTGGCCTTGGGCGGCGGCTTGAGGTGGAATGAGCGAGAGCGCGAGGAGGAGGGTCGCGAAAAAACCTTTTACCACGGAGGTCACGGAGAACATGGAGCGGCGCGGGATTCTCAGAGCGAGTTTGGCGCGATGACCGAGTAGCGGCAGTGACATTTCTAGAATTTCGAAATCACGATTTCTAAAATTTCACGGCGACGGGCTCGCGATCGCCCGCGTCGGCTTCGAAGAATTGCTTTTGCTGGAAGCCAAACATTCCGGCCAGGATGTTGGTCGGGAACGACTGAATCTTGGTGTTCAGATCGCGCACGACCGCGTTGTAATAACGGCGCGCGTTCTGAATAGCGTCTTCGATCTGATTGAGTGAACCCTGCAGTTGGGTGAACTCCTGCGAGGCCTGCAGCTGCGGGTAATTTTCGGCGACGGCAAACAAGCTCTTGAGGGCGCCAGTGAGCTGATTTTCGGCGGCGGCTTTATCGGCAGGCCCCGTCGCCTGCATCGCCATAGAGCGGAATTTGGCGATGTTCTCGAACGTTCCTTTTTCGTGGGCGGCATATCCCTTGACGGTCTCGACGAGGTTGGGGATGAGATCGTGGCGGCGTTTGAGTTGAACGTCAATATCGGACCAGGCGGAATCGGCGCGAACGCGCAGTTGCACCAGGCTGTTGTACATCGCGATGAGAAAGATTCCGAGCAGAACGACGACGGCAAGAAGAGCCAGCAACATGAGTCGCACCTCGACGCGGATTCAAGGCGACGGTAGCACACGAGGATTGGTAGCCGCAATGATGCGCCGGATGCGCCAACCGTAATAGAGGCGCAGCAGCAATCGAATGCGGCCGGTTTCGACTGGCTACCAGGTGCCGGCAACTGAGTATCGGCAATTGGCTACTGAATCAACTTCAGATCGCTTCAGATCAATTCACTTCGAATCCATGGACGTCTCTGCCGAGGTGTTGCAATATCACGCTGTCAACACGGAAATGACAAACGTGAAATCAATAAAGGAAATCGAAATGGAGGTAACTAAAATGAAAAAATCCAAGAGTTCTAGTCGCAGCGTCGTAATCATGATGGCATTGTTCGGCGTAATGGTAGTGATGTCGCCCCGGCGGGCTGATGGGCAGCAGGATGTAGATCCGACCTGGTACGATCCCTGGACGCCGGCGACGCCAGTGGTGGCGCATGTAGTGAGCCATGCGAATGCCACTCAGACGACGGCGAAGGCCAATGAAGGCCAGAAGGCGCTGCCAGCGGCGACAAGGCAGAGCGCGAAAGCGAAGCTGACGTCTGGCTCAACGCAGAAGACGGCGAAGCTGCACAAGATCGCGCAAAGCAAGCAGTCGTAATACTCCCGGTTCGGAGCAATAGGGGGAGCGACGTGAACGTCGCTCCCCTTCGGTGTTTCAGGACTCTACTGTTCCAGGCTTCGGGTTTCTTCCGCCTGCAATTGCGTGCCGCTAATTTTCGCAGTCATCATGGTCGCTGCCAAATGGATGATGCGGTCGGCTGCGTCGGATGGGCTGACTCCGCGAGCGTGGATGTTGGAGATGAGATTGCGGTCGGCGTCGGTGTGAGTGAGTTGCGGGCGATAGGCCATGTAGGCAGAGAGGCTTTCCGCCGTGGCAAGGCCCGGGCGCTCTCCGATCAGGAGCACGGCGACCGATGGCTGGAGCAATTCTCCGATCTGATTCAGGATGCCGACGCGGCAGTGCCGGACGACGAAGATCTGGCCGAGCTTCCAGCCGCACGAATTTGCTCGCTCATAGAGGCGGGGCAACATTTGCGGCACTTGTAAAAACACAGCGGTGACTGAGAGGCCATCGCCGATCACGATTTGAAGGTTACTCTGCGGGGTGACACGCCGAAGAATTTCGGCGCGAGATGTCTCGGGGAAGAATCGGCCCAGGTCTGGCCGAAGAAGATACTCATCTTTCGAGCGCGCGGAGGTCGAGACCTCGAACAATCCCCAGCGATTTAAGAACTCGGCGCCGAATTGTTTTTCGAGATCGAGTTCGGCTCGGACTGCGTCACGGGCGGCGGCATGGGCCTGGCGAAGATCGAGTTGCGCCGCGGTGGGATAGCCGGCTCCAGCGCGGCCGAGCAGCAGGCGCGCGGGGGTGCGGGCGCGGACTTTTTCCAGAAACTCAGTCTCGACCAGCTCAGACTGAAGCAGATTGGGCGAGGTGGCGGGCGCGAGGGAGTCTTTAGTATCGCACCGCTTTTCATGTGGCTTCATCTCGCGCGGCATCGCTTGGCGACCATTACTTGGCAATCTGAAGTGACGCTTCCAATCCCTGCAGCAATCGCTGCCGTGCTGGCCGGTCAAGTTGGGCAGGCTCGGCGTCGCGATAGATGCCCATTTTCTGCAGCCAGCTCAGAAATTCCGGCGCGGGCCGCAGATTGAAAATTC
>Ga0335073_10005753_pt1 | contig 17417 bp, 14 predicted proteins | sample Lox_Sample_22_FD_207093 | JGI IMG/M metagenome (GOLD analysis project Ga0335073, IMG submission 207093) | Soil microbial communities from Loxahatchee National Wildlife Refuge, Florida, United States - Lox_Sample_2.2 | ecosystem: Environmental > Terrestrial > Soil > Wetlands | place: USA...
TGGGCGGCTCTTCCGGCTTCGATGCAACCCGGGGGCGATGCGGGCCCGGTGGCCGACCGGTGGTGACGGCGTGGAGACGGCGGCCGCGGCGGCCGGGCAAATGGCCGCGAACCCGGTGGACAACGCGCCGGCGAGACGCGGGGAAAAGGCGCCCGCGCCCGGCTGGATCGGCGGCCGGCCCAAGCTGGACCGGGTTCCGGCCCCCGGCCGGATCGGCGGCCGGCCCGGGCGGATCGGCGGCCCTCTCGCCCCGATCGGCCGCGGCGGATCTTCCCGACAAGGGCTCGTTCGCGGCGTGCCGGGATCAGGTTTTACGGACGGCATCGGCGGGAACGAGAGCGATTGTTCTGCCGGCCCGATGTGGCCGGCGTCGGGGGATTTTCGCGTTAGCTAACGCGACGAACGGATGCCGTTCGACGGGGGCGCACATCACGCGCAGGCCGATCACTCTCGCGCGCCCGCGACCGGTCGTCCGCGGCAGGTCCCATGCCAACAGAGAGGGTTGGACCTTGACCACAGATGTGCGCGCGGTCGGCGACGAACTGCCCGAACTCGACGACTTCACCTCGACCGAGGTCGTCAGCGCCGTCCGGCAGATGTACGCGCGGCACCCGTTCCCGCCGCCCCAGCGGAAGAACAGCTACCGCCGCCACGCCGCCTACGTGCGCCAGTTCCTCCGGGATCAGGGGGTCGTCCCGGCCGGCGCGACCTTCGGTGACATCGCCTGCGGCACCGGCCTGATGATGCTGGATTACGCCAAGGAATTCCCCGAGGCCAAATTCGTCGGCTACGACCTTTCCGCGACGTCCGTCGGCCTGGTGAACAAGACCCTGGACGCCGAGGGCGTCACCAACGCCCGCGCCCACGAGCAGAACATCATGACCCTGGAGCAGGCCAGCGAATTCGACTACATCGTGTCCTGGGGGACCGTCCACCACCTTCCCGACCCGAAGCAGGGGGTCGCGATCCTGAGCCGCGCCCTCAAGCCCGGGGGCATCCTGCGGATCGGCGTCTACGGCTACTACGGCAACTGGGAGCGCCGGATCCAGCAGGAGATGATGCGGAAGGTCGCCGACCCGGCCGTCACCGACGATGACGCCCGGATCGAGATGGTGCGGACGTGGGCTCAGGGCGACCGCAACTTCAAGAACTACTACACCGCGCCTCCGGTCGACCTGTCCGACGACAACTGGGTCGTCGACGAGTTCCTGCACGTCTGGGAGAAGCACCTGCGGCTGAGCGACGTGGTGTCGTGGCTGGGCGAGCAGCACATGGAGGTGCTGCGCATGACCGACTACTACGACCAGGAGATACCGCTGGACGTGACCCATCACACCAGCAGCCCGGAGTTCGCCGGCCACGTGTCCAAGCTGCCGTTCGAGACCCAGTGTGACGTCATCGAGATGATCGCGCGGCCGTACTGGATATCGCTGTTCGCGCAAAAGAGCCAGTGAACGGGACCGGCGCGGCGGGCGGGGCCCGGCCGGCCCGGGCCGGCCAGGTCACGCGGCTGCAGGGGGTGCCCGCCCGGGCGGCGGCGGCAGGAGCGGGCAAGACGCTCCGCTTCATGTCGCGCGCCCTCGGGCGGGGCGGCGGGACCACGCTGCCCGGCCATGTCGCCGGGCGGATCGACCCGGGCCTGGTGGCCAGCCTGGCGGCGAGCCTGCCCAACGGCTGCGTGCTCGTGACCGGAACCAACGGGAAGACGACCACGACCCGGATCCTGGCCGGCGCCGCGCGCGCCGCGGGGCTGGAGGTGATCACGAACCCCGAGGGTTCCAACATGCTGTCGGGAGTCGCCACGTCCCTGCTGGTGCGCACGAACGGCCTCGGTTTCCTGGACGTGCCGGCCTCGACCATCGGGATCTTTGAGGTGGACGAGGGAGCCCTCCCGTCCGCGATCGAGGCGCTCAGCCCGCGGCTGGTCGTGATCACGAACCTGTTCCGCGACCAACTGGACAGGTACTTCGAGGTGGACTTCGTCGCCAAGCTGTGGGAGAAGGCGATGTCGGGGCTGCCGCCGACCACCACGGTGGTGCTGAACGCCGACGACCCGCAGGTCGCCCACCTGGGCGACGACATCGACGCCAAGGTCATCCACTTCGGCCTGGAGGACCGGCAGTGGGCCCGGCCGGCGCTGGAGCACGCGGCCGACTCCCGGCGCTGCCCCAAGTGCAACCACGACCTGCTCTACGACCTGAGCTTCTACGCTCACCTCGGTCACTACGCCTGCAAGGAATGCGGCTGGCGCCGCCCGGACCCGCGGTTCGCGGCGTGGAAGGTGAAGCTGAACGGGGTCGACGGCAGCCTGACCCAGGCGACCACGCCGTCCGGCGAACGCACGATCCGGCTGCCGCTGCCCGGGCTGTACAACGCCTGCAACGCGCTGGCGGCCGCGGCGGCGGCGTCCTGCCTGGGCGTGGACCCGGACCTGGTCCAGGTGGCGGCCGAGGGGACCGTCTGCGCGTTCGGGCGCTTCGAGCGGGTCAGCGTCGGCGGCAAGAATGCTGTCTTGCTGCTGGTGAAGAACCCGACCGGCTTCAACGAGAGTCTGCGCCTTGTGCTGTCCGCCGAGGGACCGCGGTACCTGCTGTTCGGGCTCAACGACAACGGCCCCGACGGACGCGACGTCTCGTGGATCTGGGACGTCGAGTTCGAGGCGTGCCGGGGTCGGCTCGCGTACCTGGCGATCTCCGGCCAGCGGGCGAAGGACCTGGCGCTCCGGCTCAAGTACGCCGGCGTCTGCGCCGACTACCGGAGCAGGCCCGCCGAGGGACCGGCGGTCGTCCCGATGCTGGCGGAGGACATGGTGCGGGCCTTTTTCCGGGCCATCGAGCAGACGCCCGAGGGGGAGACCTTGTACGTGCTGGCCTCGTATACCGCCCTGTGGACCCTGCGCCGGGAACTGGTCCAGCGGGGCCACCTGGCCCCGTTCTGGCGCCAGGTCCAGGCGACCCGGAGCGTGACCAGATGAAGCTTGTGCTCGGCTACCTGTACCCGAGCGTCATGAGCCAGTACGGCGACCGCGGGAACGTGCTGACGATCCAGAACCGCTGTGAGTGGCGCGGCATCGACCTCGAGGTCGACGCGCTCGAGGTCGGCGACCGCGTGGACCCCGACCGGGTTGACCTGCTGCTCACCGGCGGTGGCGCGGACACGCACCAGCGCCTGGTGTTCGAGGACCTGCTGCACGTGAAGGGCGACGGCATCCGGCAAGCGGTGGAGGACGGTGCCGCCGCGTTCGCCGTCTGCGCCGGGTACCAGCTGTGGGGCCACTACTACCGGACGGCCGGCGGGGAGGACCTGCCAGGGCTCGGCGTCTTCCCCGCGCACACGATTCACCGGGCCAACCAGACCGGGACGCTGCTGGACACGATCACCAAGGCCGGCAGCACCCGGGCGGTCGGCAACCTGGTCGTCCAGTGGGGCTCGCGGGTCCTGGTCGGCTTCGAGAATCACGGTGGCCGCACGTACCTGGACGGGGGAGCGCAGCCCTTCGGCCGGGTGCTGGCCGGCGCCGGGAACAACTCCGAGGATGGCTGGGAGGGCTGCGTCTACAAGAACGCGATCGGCACGTACATGCACGGGCCGGCCTTCCCGAAGAACCCGGCCCTGGCCGATCACCTCATCAAGGCCGCGCTGAGCAGGCGCTACGGCTCGGTGACCCTGGACCGGCTGGACGACGGCCAGGAGAACTCGGCCCGGCAGCGGGCACTGGAGCAGGTGAGCAGGCCCGGCCGGTGGCGGCGCCTGTGGAGCGACGGCGTCGGCTGACCGCCGCGCGCAAAAGATCGGTCACCTGACCGATGTCTCCGCCATGCAACTTGCAGCACCATTTTTCAGGCAACTGACAGTGCGATCGAGCACGCACGATCACATTCGCATCGAGGTTTCCGGCTGGAGCGAGCCTTGACAACAGCATGGTTCGACGAGCAGAAGAGGCTGACTCCCGACGAGCTGCAGAGCGTGACGTTTCCCACCACGCGGCTGGGCCGGCGCGGATACGAGGAGGCGCCCGTCAACCGGTTCCTGCGCCAGGTGCACGCCGAGTTCGTGCGCCTGGTGAACGAGCGGGCGTCGCTGTGGCAGGACGTGCAGCAGCTACGCCGGCGGATGCTGGCTCGCGAGGCGGTTGGCGGCGGGCAGGACGGGGTGCTGTTCGGCGAGGACGACGCCTATGTCCCCGCGCTGCAGATATCGCCCACCGGGCGGATCACGCACGACGGTGGCCTGGGCGACGACCAGGCGTACGGCAGCATCGTCAGCGAGGAGGCCAGGCGGCACCGTCCCGAGATCCTGCGCGAGGCTCGCGAGCGCTCCGACGTGATCCTGCGGGACGCGCACGCCAAGGCCCGCGAGGCCGCGGTTTCCGCGCTGAACGGCGCGGCGCTGCCGCAGACCGACCGGGAGAGGCGGGCCGCGCAGGCTGAGCTGGCGTACCTGCGCGCTTACAGCGCGGTCTACCGCGAGCATCTGAGGACCTACACCGAGGGCGTGCTGCGCGTCATCGAAGAGTGGGAGCGGAAGGAAACCACTTCGCGCCGGGAGGCCGCCTCACTCGAGGAACCGGCACTTGGGTACATCGAGCGACGGGGCATCGGCCAGTGACAGCGGAACCGGCCGGCCCGCACGGACCCGGCGCGGCGTCGGGCCGGCCGCCGGCCCGGCCACCTCGTTCCCGTGAGATAACGCGCTGACCGGGGCGGATGCGGAATGGCGGCAGGAATCCGGCGACTGGTCGCAGTCCTCGTGACGGCCCTCAAGGGCCGGGCCCGGCGACTGGTCCGGCATCGTCACTGCGGCGGCGGTGAACCGATCCGCGCCTGCCATCAGGTCGTCCGGGGCGGGCATATCATCGCCGTGCCCCGGACGGCTCGGGCTCTGCCTCGCGACCACGCCGACCTCCCCGGGTGCGTCACCACCGCAGTTCCCGATTCCCCGGCGGGCACTGCGGCACCAGCGTGCGCGGCGGACCTTGATGCCCGGATTGCAGTCGCCTTGACGCCCGGCTTGCGGCACCGGGCGGCCGGCCCCGCGCCCGGGTCCCCGGACGGCGAATGCCCGGCCCTAACCCGGTTACGAGGTGCGGCGGACGACGGCCGGGTCCGTGGTCTCTATGCGAATCCGCGCCGACTCGGCTTCGGCCACGCCGAGCCGTTCGAAGATCTCCAGCGCCTGGCGGAACACGATCCGGGCCGCGTAAGGCCCCTGCGTGCTGAGGGTGGCCTCGGCGATCCCTTCGAGAACCTTGGCTTCCTCGTACTGGTCACCGACTTCCCGGGCGAACCGCAGCGCGGTCCGGTAGTGGTCGAGCGCCTCGCCGTACCGTGCGGATCCGCGCTGCACGTCGGCTATCCCGCGAAGCGCGGTCACCTGCACCGGCAGGTTTGCGGTCTCCTCGGCGATCAGCCTTGCCTGCTCGTAATGATCCACCGCCTCGTCGTAACGCCCGGTGCTCTGGTAAAGGGCGCCCATGTCACTGAGCACGTCCGCCTCGTCGGGCCGGTCCCCGATGGCGTGGTAGATGCCCAGCGCCTGCCGGTACGCGGACAGCCCTTCCGCGTAGCTGCCCTTGTACCGGTGGACGCTTCCGATGTTGTGGCAGACGATGGCCTGGCTCTGCGCCGCGCCCAGCTCGGTAAAGATGCGCAGCGACGTGCGGAAGTTTTCGAGCGCGTCCCGGTGCAGGCCGCAGTACAGCTGAATCTTTCCCAGGTTGTTGAGCGTCTTCGCCTCACCGCGCCGGTCCCCGGCGGCGCGGTAGAGCGAAAGCGCGTCGCGCAGGTACTCCGTGGCGTCCGAATGGTGGCCCAGATGCCAGCAGGCGATGGCCGAATGGCACAGCGTGTCGGCCTCGCCGTGCCGGTCATCGGCGCTGCCATACAGCGTTTGCGCCTCGCGGAAATAGGCGAGGGCCTCGCGGGAACGTGCCGCGCGGTAGTTGGCCTGGCCGATCTGGTCAAGGGCCGCGGCCTGGCCGCGCCGGTCGTCCAGCGACCGGTAGATCGCGTCGGCCTCCTCGGCCAGGGCCAGCGCGGCCTCATGCCGGCCGGTCTGCTGGCTCACGACGCTGAGTTCCAGCGCGGCCTGCGCGATCCGCGGCGGATCGTCAAGCTCACGGCAGGCTTGCAGGGCCAGCACGTGGGCCTCGATGGCCGTATCCCAGTACGCCCGGATCTCGACGAAGCCGGCCAGCGCATGTACGAGGTCGGCGCACTGCCGTTGCCATTCATGCCGGCCGGCATGCCACGCGGCCAGCAGGATGTTGCGCCACTCCGCCTCCAGCCACGCCGCCGCCTCCTGCTGCGTGCCGAGCCCGGGGCCGTCCGGCGGGCGGGTGACCGTCACCGGCCGTCGCTGCCGGAACGGGTGCAGCGCCCGGTCGGCCTGGTCGGCAGTGTGCAGGTAGTAGTCGAAGAGCCTGCCGGCCGCCTTCCGCCGCTCAGCCGCGGGGTCATCCTGCGCGGCGCGCGCGGCCGCGTACCCGCGGATAAGGTCGTGGAACCGGAACCGCCCGGTCGTGTCCCGGCGCAGCAGGTTGTGATCGACCAGGACGGCAAGCGCCTGCTCGGCCTCGGCAGGGGTGCACCCGCCCACGGCGGCGGCGGCCTGCAGCCCGGCGTCGGGGCAGGGGTTCACGGCCAGCCGCCGGAAGAATCGCTGGTGACCGGGCTCAAGCGTGCGGTAGCACAAGTCGACGGCGGAGATCATCTCCGCGTCGGCGGCGCCGCCGCCCAGGTCGGGGGACAGGGATGTCTCGTCGTCCACCCCGCCCAGCCCGGGGTTGAGGTAGGCCGCGCCGCCCGGGAACGGCCTGGCGACGCCGTGGGCCGCGCGCACCGCGAGCGCGGTCTCTTCCGCGTCGTGCGTGCCGGCGGTGACGCTGACCTGCGCGCGTTCGCCGAAGCCAGTGGCCTCCCCGACCAGTGCCCGCGGCTCCCGGTTGCGGCCGGCGACGTTCGTCGCCTCGGGCACGCGGGTGTCCGGCGGCGACCCCCGCGCGGCCGGGCGGCCGGGCGACGGCGGGGCCAGCCGGGGGTCGTTTCGCAGGATGCGCTGGTGGAGATCGGCGAGCGCAGGCCCCGGCTCCGTGCCCTGCTCGTCGGCGAGGCGGCCGCGGGTCTCCCGGTACAGGCTGAGCGCGTCGGCCGGCCGGCCGCTCCGGTACAGGGCTGTCATCTGGTGCGCGACGAACGTCTCGTCCAGCGGAAATTGCGCCAGCAGGCCCTGCAGTTCGCCGACGAGGTCGGCGTGCCGGCCGAGTTGCAGCTCCGCCGCGACGCGCTGCGTGATGGCGGCGCGTCGTTCCTCCTCGAGGCTGTCCCGCATCCGCGCCACCCAGTCGCCCCGGATTCCGGCGAGCGCCTGGCCGTGCCAGAGCCCGTCCGCTTCGCGTAGCAGTTTGACCGCCTGTTCCCAGTCGCCGTTCGCGCTCAGCGCGTCGGCCTGCCGGCGCAGTCGGCGGAAGCGATGCAGGTCGACCGTCTCGGGATCGACGTCGAGCACGTAGCCGCTGGCCCGCCCGGCCAGCCGGATGCCGTCCCCGACGGCCAGCCGCAGCGACGCCCGGAGCCGGGCTATGTAGACCGAGAGGCTCTCGCGCGCCTTCGGCGGAGGGCGGGTGTCCCACAACCTGTCGATGAGGGTGCCGGCGGGAACGATCGTGCGCGGCGTCAGCAGGAGGATGGCCAGCGCGCTGCGCTCCCTGGCTGGCCCGAGGTCACATTGACGCCCAGCCGACCGCAGCTCAGTTGGCCCCAGGACCCGGAATTCCATGACCGCCCTGCACCGTCCACCGCCTGTGCTCACAAGTTCACAACTTGTGCACGAAAGGCACTCCAGAAACATTGTATGCACGCAATACCCTTGTAAAGATAGCCTGGCAAGCCAATTCGGTGATGATTAGCTGGGGGGCGAATAATGACCATCCAGTGTCGGTAAATCCTTGCGTGAAAGTTGCAGTGCATGGATCGCGCCGGTCCGCCTGACCTGCGGTAATGCGGCAATGTGCCCCGCGCGAAGCCCGGCTGGTGAGCCAACGCCATTTCCGGCTTCATTGGCATGGGGAGGGGGCGCCTTGGCCGAAGTCGAGGCTAAGGCGGGATCCGGGGCCGCCGCGTGAATACCCGCCGCTGACCGCTGTGCAGACGGCGGCCGGCCATAATCCCGGACAGGCCGCGGCTTCGGGCACCCGCGGCGCGTGCGCGGTCGTCCGCCGCCGGCGCTAGCCGGTCTCGGGCGCAGCCGCGCGGGCAGGTATCTGCCGGGGCGCCTGGTTTCGGACACGCAACCAATGACGTGGTTGTCCCAGCGCGGTCACTGTCTTCTGGGCAATGGTCCGTTCAGGTCATTGGCCCAGCCGCGCCGGAGGCGCGGGCCGGTGAATTATGTCTTATATGCCCGAATCTAACGAGGAGACGCCGGAGCGTGCAACACGGTCTTGCCGCATGCGCAGATTTCGGGCACGTGGGCGAGGCCCCGGCTCATGTCCGATTCTCTTGCGCCGTCCGTAATGGCCGGCCGACGCGGCCCGGCTTGCCGGCCGCCGCGTGGGCGCGCCCTCATGCCCGGTTGGAGGCGGCTTCGATGCCCGTCGCGGGTCTGGCAGCGGGCGGCTTCCGATATTCCTCGCGAAGCCTGAACGCCTTCACCGGAAGGTCATCACTCTCGGTATATATCCGCGTACCAGGCCACGTCGTCCCGTTTCCCAGCAGTCCCACGTATCACTTCTGCTTGGCATTTCTGTTCGGCCTTATGGCCGTCATTACTCTGCGTAAATAATAGCTCTTCGAGAACGTTCGAGCAGGCAGATCCTGATCGGCAAAAAAGTCGCCCGATCGATCCAAATCACCTACAACGAGATGGATAGTGGTGTAGTTTCTCGTTCTGAGAGGACACGACGTACAGAAACGGATGAGGAGCCTTCTCGATGAAAACTCACAGATCATTACAGTACATGATCCTGTGGACCGGCCGATCGCCCGGAAGGCATCGCCGCGAACCCCCGCGAGTAACGGCTCGGACACAGGCCGCGCGCGGAATTGTCGTGCCCGCCCTCGTGCTCGCCAGCCTCGGTGCGGCGGCCGGTGTAACCGCTGTTCAGGCCGTTGGTGGCCACGTTCAGTCGAGCACGCATCCGTCCGCGGAAAGAGCGCTACCGCAGACGCCCTGGATCTGGTAATCCTCGAACCCCGCCGCATGGCCGTACGGCATGTTGCGCGCTTGCTCGTTGCCATTCTGACCGGACGAGCTCTCGCGTAGCCGGACGTCGGAAACGCCGCAGCGCGATCGCCGTCTCCCGCGCTGCTAAAGCGATTCCTGACGCTGTGTAGCGAATCGACGGAGGTGGTGCGCCAATACAATATTGCCCTGTTGTTTATCTCTGGATCATGCCCGGGTCCAGAGATAAGCAATGTATTTGCCGCGCCCGGCACGGGGCGGGCCAAAGCACCGGTCGCGTCCCCGTTTGGTGCTCAGCCCCGCGCCGGGCGGCGGCTACTGCCAGTGGGTCATCGGCGCGGAGAACTCGCGCCCGCGCCGGCTCGGGCGCGCCGCTGCGGGGCTTGCATATCGCTTCCTCCCGGCGCGGCAACATCGCCCGTATGGCGCTGCGGAACCGCTGGCCAGAGGTCTTGGTGGCGAGGTCCGGGCAGCGGCCAGACTGTGGCTGCCCGGGGAGGGTCTGGGGTAATTGCCGGATCATGGCGGCTCGGGGAGAGCTGGATATCGGCCAGGTCGTGGCGGCCCGGCGAGATCTGCAGGCTGACCAGAACCAGGCGGTCTGGCTGGACGGTCTTCATTTACTTGAACGCGCCTTCACTGAGTTCTAGCCTGACCTGAGCAGATCCAGCAACGAGCGGCCAGCAGGCGCAGCGGCGGCCCGGGGCCTGAACCCGGGATTACGCCCTGCCGGCTGCGAGCCGCCTGGCCGACGGGCGGTACGGGTCCTGATGATGAACGTAACGGAGAACGCATCCTCGCTCGGCGGCGACTTGGCCGAGCTGCGGCACGCGCTGCACCGCGAGCCCGAGGTCGGACTACAGCTGCCCGGCACACAGGCGCGGGTGCTCGACGCGCTGAAGGGCCTGCCGCTGGAGATCACCACTGGCGAGTCGCTCACGTCGGTGATCGGAGTCCTGCGCGGCGGCCGGCCCGGTCCGGCCGTCCTGCTGCGCGCCGACATGGATGCCCTGCAGATCGAGGAGAAGACCGGTGTGCCGTACCGGTCGCGGACCAGCGACGCCATGCACGCGTGCGGTCATGACCTGCACACCGCGATGCTCGTCGGCGCCGCTCAGATGCTGGCGCAGGCCCGCGACGAGCTGCCCGGAAGCGTGGTGTTCATGTTCCAGCCGGGCGAGGAGGCCTGCGACGGCGCCGGGTACATGATCGCCGAGGGCGTGCTGGACGCGGCCGGTCACCGCCCGGTCGCCGCCTACGCGCTGCACGTCATGTCGGCCGGATGGTCGCACGGCACGTTCACCACCCGGCCGGGCCCGATGCTGGCCGCGTCCGACTCCCTTACCGTCCGGGTGCGCGGTGCCGGCGGCCACGGGTCCGCGCCGCACCTGGCCCGCGACCCCGTGCTGGCCGCCTGCGAGATGGCGCTGGCGCTGCAGACCTACCTCAGCCGCAGCGTCGACCCTCTCGAGCCCGCCGTCCTGACCGTGGGATCCTTCCACGCGGGCGTCCGGCGAAATGTCATCCCCGAGTCGGCCAGCTTCGACGCGACGGTCCGCACGTTCTCCCAGGAACTCCGGGACAAGGTCGCCAGCGGCACCGTCCGGGTCTGCGAGGGCATCGCGGCCGCGCACGGCCTCGACGTGGACGCGGTGTACAGCCAGGAGTACCCGGTCACGGTCAACGACGCGACGGAGGCCGCCTTCGCGGGCCAGACCGTTGCCGAGTTGTTCGGCGAGGGCGCCTTTGAGCCGATGGCCAGGCCGGTCACCGGCGCGGAGGACTTCTCCCGGGTCATCGCCGAGGTGCCGGGCGCGATGGTGTTCCTCGGCGCCGCGCCACCCGGCGAGGACTACACGGCGACCCCCAACAACCACTCCCAGTACGCCACGTTCGACGACGGCGTGCTCAGCGCGGGCGCCGCGCTCTACGCCGGGCTGGCCATGCGCAGGCTCGCCGCGGAACAGAAGGCCACGACGATGCCGGGAGGAGCTGAATGAGCCAGGTCGCGGACCCGGCAGCGGTGATGACCCCGGCCGACATCGCGCGCCTGCGCCAGGTGGGCGATCCGCGGGTATCGCCGGACGGCACCATGGTGGCGTTCACGGTGGCCGACCCCGATCTGGCGGAGAACCGGTACGCCCGCCGGATCTGGCTGACGCCCGCCGGGGAGGCCGCGCCCCGGCCGTTCACCGGCCCCGGCTCGGAGCTGCTGCCGCGGTGGTCGCCCGACGGCCGCCGGCTGGCCTTCGTCGCGACCGGCGAGGACGGCCGGTCGCAGGTCGCCGTCCTGCCCGTCGAGGGCGGCGGCGAGCGCCTGGTGGTGTGCTCGGTCGGCGGGCCGGTCACCGAGCTTGCCTGGGCCCCGGACGGGCAGTCGCTGGCGTTCGCCGCCCGTGATCCCGACCCCGCGCAGTACGGCGCCGGCGAGGAACGCCGCGACAAGGACATGCCGCCCCGGCGCATCACCCGGCTGCTCTACCGCTACAACGCGGTCGGCTGGACGGCGGACCGTCCCGCGCGGGTCTTCGTCGTGCCCGCGGACGGGTCGGCTCCGCCCCGCGCGGTCACGCCGGGGCCGTTCGAGGCGACGGGCCTGGCATGGTCACCCGACTCCCGCTCCCTGGCATTGGCGTCCGGACGGCACGAGAACTGGGACCTCGACCTGGCCGTCGACCTCTGGGTGGTCCCTGCCGACGGCGGCAGCACCCCGGAGCGCATCACCGGCTGCGGCCCGTCCTACTCGCTGCCGTCGTGGTCGCCGGACGGGGACCGGCTGGCCTGCTACGTGAACCCCACCCCGCTGGAGAGCCCGCGGCACCGCCAGGTCGCGGTCGTCGACGTCGCCTCGGGCAAGGAGCAGGTGCTCACGGCCGGCCTGGACCGCAACTGCGCGCCGTTCGGCATCGGGCTGGCGCCGGCCTGGGTCGGTGACTCGCTGCTGTTCGGTGTCGACGACCACGGCAACGTGCACCTGTACACGGTGCCCGCCGACGGCGCGGGCGCCCCCGTGCTGATCGCCGGCGGGGAACGGTGGATCAGCGAGTGGGACTGGGCGGGCGGGACGCTCGCGTTCGTGGCCGGCTCGGCGGTCTCCACCGGCGAGCTGGCCGTCATGGACCTGCCCGTCGGCCGGGCAACAGCGCACGGAGACCACCCGGCGGAGCGACAGCTGACCCGGCTGACCCGGCCGTTCGCCGACGGGCTCGGCCTGGCCTCGCCGCAGCGGTTCACGGCCCGGTCGCCGGACGGCGCCGAGGTCGAGTGCTGGGCGATGGCGCCCGCGGGCGCGCGGGACGGGACACGGTACCCGACGCTGCTCAACGTCCACGGCGGCCCGTTCACCCAGTACGGCAACCGGTTCGTGGATGACTTCCAGCTTCAGGCGGCGGCCGGGTTCGGGGTCATCTACTGCAACCCCCGGGGCAGTGCGGGCTACGGCGAGCGGTGGGGACGGGCGATCCGAGGGCCCGAGTGCGCGCATGACCCCGGCACCGGCTGGGGCGGCGTCGACTACGAGGACGTGATGGCGTGCGTCGACGCCGCGTGCCAGCGCTTCGGCTGGATCGACCCGGACCGCCTCGGCATCCTCGGCGGCTCCTACGGCGGCTTCATGACCTCCTGGGCCATCGGGCACACCGACCGCTTCCGGGCGGCGTGTTCCGAGCGCGCCTGCAACAACCTGCTCACGATGGAGCACAGCGCGGACATCGCCGGGTTCATCCGCAGCTACGTGGGCCCGGATCACCTCACCGATCCGGGCGCCTACCTGCGCCACTCGCCGGTCAGCTACGTCCGCGACATGACCACGCCGCTGCTCATCGTGCACTCAGAGGAGGACCTGCGCTGCCCGATCAGCCAGGCCGAGGAGCTGTTCGTGGCGCTGCGGCTGCTGGGCCGCGACCCGGTCATGTACCGCTTCCCGGGCGAGAACCACGAGCTGACCAGGTCGGGCGCGCCGCGGCACAGGATCACCCGCGCCGAGGTGATCCTTGACTGGTTCCGGCGCCACCTGGGTGACGGCCGCGATGAAGGCGGGCCCGGCTAGGCCGGGCCGGCGCGGGCCGGCCGGTCAGAACGACGGGGGGGTTATCGCGCTGAAGATGATGCCGGGGCGCGGGAACGGGTTGCGATACCAGTGCGGCACGGTCGGGTCGTAGGTGATCGAGTCGCCCTCCTCGAGGTGATACTCGTCCCCGCCGATGTAGATCAGCAGCTCGCCCTCCAGCATGTGCACGCACTCCTCGCCCTCGTGCACGAACGGGCGCTCGCTGTTGTCGAAGTCGCGCGCGATCTGCACTCGCAGCACCTCGAGGCGGCGCTTGAGGTCGGGCGTGAGCAGCTCGTAGATGAGGCCCTCGCTCGGCACGAGCCGCTTGCGGTTCTCCTTTCGCACCACCAGGCCAGGCGGTTCCTGATCGGTCTGCATGAAGCTGCCCACCGGGACCTGCATGCCGTAGGCGATCTTCACCAGCGTGGTGAAGGCGGGATTGCCGACGCCCCGCTCGATCTGGCTGATGCCGCCCGCGCTGACGCCGGCCGCCTTGGCCAGGCCCTCGATCGACATGCCCCGGCTCAGCCGGATCGAGCGGACCAGCTGGCCCAGCGACCGGGCGTCGGCGCGGGCCTTGTCCTCGGCGCTCGGCGACGTCCCGGCCGGTCCGGATCCGCTTGCTGCCCGCCGGTCCGCGGCAGCCGGGCCATGACCGGGCCCGGACGCCCGGGCGCCGGCCGGGAGATGGCCGCGCGCGATGGCGGACGCCCGTGGCCCCTGGTCGGTTAGAGCTTTGTGGCGGTTCATTCTATTGAAGGACCCTTCATGTTACGCTGGGTAACTAATCTACCCGGAGGAGCCCTGACCGATGTGCCGCAGCGGAATGTCGGTCACGACCGTCATCCCGAGCGCCGTCGGCGCCGCCGTGACGAAGGGCAGGACGGGGCCGGTTCGGTGACGACGCGGGTGGCGGGCACGTGACCGGCACGGCGGATCCGGCCGGTGCCGGGTCGCTGACGCTCGCGCCCGACACCGGCAGGCTGCCGGACTATGACGGGGTGCCGGCTTCCGGGCTGGCCCGCGCGGACGAGTTTCTCGCCCGGCACCCGGCCGTCTCCCTGCACGACCACCCGGTCCGGCTGCCTGACCCGCTCACCCCGCAGACCTGGCGGGCCTGGCGCGCCGATGGCCGGGAGCGCCTGGGGTACGCCGGGCTGGCCGGGTCGGGCTGGGCCGCGGTCGTGGCCAGCGCCCTGTCGACCGGCGACCTCGGCCTGCTGCTGCGCTGGGCCCGGTTCCTGCGCGAGGACATCGAGCGCCATCCCCGCGAGACCGTCTTCGCCGCGGGCCCCGGCGACGTCCCGGCGGCCGCCGGCGGGCCGGTGGGGATCCTCCTCGGCCTGGAGGACCTGAACGCGATCGGCGCCGATCTCGGCGTCCTGCCGCGGCTGTTCGAGGCGGGAATCCGGTGCGCCGGGCTCACCTACAACGACGGCAACCCACTCGGCGGCGGCCTGGCCAGCGACCCGGATGACGGCCTGACCCGGCTGGGCCGGCAGGCGATCGTGGTCATGAACGAGCTTGGCATCACCGTCGACGTCGCCCACGTCGGCGACCGGACCGCGCTGGACGCCTGCCGGGTGAGCCGCGCGCCGGTCGTGGTCAGCCACGCCGGGGCGCGCGCGGTCTGGCCCACGCCGCGGATGAAGCCGGACGCGGTGCTGGACGCGGTGGCCGACACCGGCGGCGTCGTCGCCGTGTCCGCGGCGCCCAACACGACCCTGTCCGCCGCGCATCCCCGGCACAGCCTGGTCTCGGCCATGGACCACCTGACCTACCTGGCCGAGCGGCTCGGCGCCGACCATGTCGCGCTCGGGCCCGACGCGTTCTTCGGCGATCACGTCGGGCTCTACGACGCGACCGGCCACCGGACCAACTGGGCGACCCCGCCGCACGAGGAGGTCCGCTACGTGGCCGGGCTGGAAAACCCGGGAGAGGCCGCGAGGAACGTGACGGCATGGCTGCTCGGCCGCGGCTGGTCCGAAGCGGAAATCGCCCGGGTCGTCGGCGGGAACGTGCTGGAGGTCCTGCACGCCTCCGACGTCGCGGCCCGGCCGGATGCCTAGCCCCGCGCGACCGCGGGCCGCGCGAGAATCATGACGGAAAGGACGGAAAGCTGGTGCCCGAATCCGCACCCGGGTCCCGGACGGGGGACCTGGACGCCGTTCGTAACGCGATCGACGAGGCCATTGCCGGGCTCGATGACCGGCTCCGCGAGCTCAGCCTCGAGGTGCACGCCCACCCCGAGCCGGCCCTCGCCGAGCATCACTGCGCGGCGCTGCTGGGCGAATGGCTCACCGGCGCGGGCTTCGAGGTCCGGGCCCCGGTGGCCGGCCTGGACACGGCGTTCGTCGCGGAATACGGGCAGGGCTCGCCGGTGATCGCCTACCTGGTCGAGTACGACGCCCTTCCGGGGGTTGGCCATGGTTGCGGGCACAACCTGATCGCGGCCGGCGGGGCCGGCGCGGCGACCGCCCTGATCAGGGCGCTGCCCGAGCCGCCCGGCACGCTGCGGGTCATCGGCACCCCCGGCGAGGAGGGCGCGGGCGGCAAGGTCATCGAACTGGAGGCCGGCGTCTTCGACGACGTCGACGCCGCGCTGATGTTCCATCCCGGCGACCGGACCATCCCGATCCGGCACGCCCTGGCCTCGATGCCGCTGACCTTCGAGTTCCATGGCGTCGCCGCGCACGCGGCGGGGAGCCCCGCCGACGGCCGCAGCGCCCTGGCCGCCGTGATCCAGCTGTTCGTGTCCGTCGACGCGCTGCGCCTGTTCCTCCCCGAGACCTCCCGGGTCCACGGCGTGATCCTGGACGGCGGCCGGGCGTCCAACGTCATCCCCGACTACACCCGCGCCTCCTTCCAGGTCCGCGCGGTCACCAGCGACCTGCTGGCCGAGCACGTCGAGCGCGTCGTGGCCTGCGCGCAGGCCGCCGCCCAGGCGACCGGCACCACGGTGGACGTCACCCGCGGCCACGTCTACGCCGAGCGCAAGAACAACCACGCGATCGCGTACCGGGTCGCCGAGTACCTCAGCGAGCTTGGCGAGGAGGTCGAGGTGCCGGTGCTGCGCGGCGGAACCGGGTCATCCGACATCGGGAACGTGAGCCTGCGCCTGCCGGCCATCCACCCCTACGTCAAGGTGATGCCGCGCGGCACGCCCGGTCATTCCCACGCCATGACCGAGGCGGTCGCCGGCGCCGACGCGCACCGGGCCATGCTCCGGATGGCGTCCGCGCTGGCCAAGACCGGCGCGGACCTGTTCTGCGACGGTGCCCTGCTGGAGGAGGCCAGGAAGGAGTTCGCCGTGTCGGGCCCGGACCTGCCCGGCTAGACACCGCCGCGGGCTACGCCGGCGCGCCGGCGAGGTCAGGGGGCGGCCCCGGAGCCTCGCCGCGCAGGTACGTCGCGTCCGCGGCATGCGCGAGGACCCGGGCGTCGCTCAGGGCGGCGATGTCGGCCGCGGCGCCGGCGTGGTCGGCGTGGAAGTGGGTCAGGACCAGGTAACGGAGGTCCTCGGGGCGGGATCCCGTCTCCCGGATGGCGGCCGCGATCAGCGGCGCGGAGCCCGGCCCGCTGGTGTCGATGAGGGCCAGGCCGCCCGGGTCGCGCCACAGGTAGGCGTGCCCGACCGGGAAACGCAGGAAATGCAGGCCCGGGACCAGTTCGATGACGTCCACTCCAGTGACGGTAGCCCGATCCGCGCGCCTGCGCGGCCGGCCGCCGGACAGGCCCGGGCGCCGTACCGGTACGTGACGCCGGCGCCGGGCAGAAGCGGCTGACCGGTGTAAACTTGGATGGTTCGTTTTCTTGTACCGTTAGCGTTAATGGGGATAGGTTGGCTTTCATGACCGCATCCCAGACCCCGGCCGCCGCCGATGAGTTGCGCGGTGCGGGCCTGCGGGTGACGGCGGCCCGCGTGGCGTTGCTCGAGACCGTCCGGACCGGTGACCACCTCGGCGTCGAGGCGATCGCCTCCGGGGTGCGCGACCGCGTGGGCCATGTCTCCCTCCAGGCCGTGTATGACGCCCTCCACGCGCTCACCGCGGCGGAACTCATCCGCCGCATTGAGCCGGCCGGCGGCCCGCCCCGGTTCGAGGGCCGCGTCAACGACAACCACCACCACGTCGTGTGCCGGTCATGCGGCGCCGTCGCGGACGTCGACTGCGCGACCGGTGAGGCC
>Ga0335073_10005754_pt1 | contig 17416 bp, 15 predicted proteins | sample Lox_Sample_22_FD_207093 | JGI IMG/M metagenome (GOLD analysis project Ga0335073, IMG submission 207093) | Soil microbial communities from Loxahatchee National Wildlife Refuge, Florida, United States - Lox_Sample_2.2 | ecosystem: Environmental > Terrestrial > Soil > Wetlands | place: USA...
GAGTTCGCCGTACTCACCACCAGGCACCCCTGGTCAATCTCCGTGGCATCCACCCCCTGGCCAACATCCACCCAGTACATCAGGTGGACAGCATACCAGTTCCCGGTATTCGCGTCCGGCCAGAAGTTGGCGACTTCATGTGAAGAGAAGCATGCCCCGTGCTGGATGGAGCACTGGTAGGTGCATGGCTGGGTCTGGCCGTTCGCCAGGGTCAACGGGTCGATGCAGAACGGCTCGGTCGGCCATATCGGCGTTGCGCCCGTACACGTCGGGCAACTGTAAGCATTCCAATTGGTGCCGCCCGGCAGAATGTTGGAGCCCGACGTCACGCTTTCCGCAAGATGGATTTCCACCACGCCGGTGTAGTTGACGGGATTCGGGTCGCCGGGAGGCTTGCATCCCTGCTGGGCCTGCACCGCCCAGTACTCGGGATACGAGTAGAGCATCCAGAGGTTGGTGGCGTACGGGTTGGACGAGCTGACGATGGGGTCGCGGCGCATGCTAGGATCCGCATAGCCGGAAAACGCCAACTGGTCGCCGGCGCAGGAGAGGTATTCTGGCTGCGCGTTCACGCTCTGCGGGTCACCGGGGATATCCTCGTTATCCACTATGCCATCGGCCAGGGTCGTGCACTGCACGGGGTTCAGCAGCCGGCCGGTGCTGGTGCCCGAGGCATAACAGTCCACCTCCTGCTGCTCGTTATTGTTCGGCGAGAAGAGGCTGAGGATGGGAGTTGTGCCGGTGTAGCCTTGCGGCAGGGGGTTCGTAAAGACGTTCCCAGCCTGGTCCGTCGCGGAGACCTGCACATAGCTGTAAGCGGGCGGCGAGGCCGAGCTTGGCCACTCCCACATGGACGTGGAACCACCGAGCGGACCGGCCAGGAGGTTGGAGGAACACGACGGGCAACCGAAGATGTTGAAGGTGACGGTCTCGGTGGGATCCGCGTTGCTCCAGCCGGAGTAAGTGATCCACTGGGGGACGTCCGAGTTAATGTATTGTGACTGGAGGGCGAACTGCTGGTTCAAGGGGTTCAGTATGCCCGCCGGCGAATTCATGTAAGCCACTGGCGCGCTCGAGTTCAGGTTGATGGTGGCCGAGGCAAAGTCACTTACGGTCGTTCCCCCCCCGGAAACGACCGTGGCGTATGCCGCCCAGACTTTGTTTTCCATGTTCCCCCACGTGAGCATAAAAGTCGTCTCGGGCCCCTGATGGCTCCACTCGTTCTGGCAGCTGGGCTGTTCACCGTACGGCGGCTGCGTGAGGCAGTACTCGAAGTGGCAGCCGCTTTGGCACCCATCCTGGATAATTTGCGGTATAGCCCAGGTCACGCTGACGGTGGCGTTACATGTGTAGCCCGGCTGGGAGTCCGGGCACGTCAGGGGCGCGGCAGACAGGGTGATCTCAGGGGCGGGCAGGTTTTGCGCCACCGCAAGCGGCGCTAGTACGAGCGCGAGGAGCATCGGGAACGTGAGGCGCGGCAAGTTCATTTCAGGACTATACAGGTGTTCCCTGATGCGGGTCAAGTGAATTTTTGATGAACCGCTTGCTGAGCGCCGCGATTGCGGTTCTAGTATCTAGACTAGTACCACTTATCCTGGCGCAACGACCAAGGCGGCGTGCGGAAGAGCGCCTGCGGATCGCCGAGGAGTTCGAACGGAGCGGTCTGAGCCGCCGGCAATTTTGCGAGCGCGACAAACTCTCGCTCGCTGTTATAAGGAGCTGGCCGCGCAATTCAACCTGATCGAGACCGGCGGCACCGACTATCACGGCGATAACAAGCCGGCCATTCACTTAGGCACCGGCAAAGGGAATAACGTCAACACGCCGTACGCGCTGCTGGAAGGCATGCGCCGCGGCGTGGCGGTGGGGGCCGCGCCGTAGAAGAATCTCAAACATCCTGAGCCCCGGCTCATTACGCGGCGCACCGGGGAACCCTTGTGCTGTGTTCCACAAAGGGTAAGGTTTTGACACGAACCGGAATTGCCTAGCGGCGGCAATCTGTACGCGTGGCCATGGTGCGCCATTTTTGTGGTGCGGGCCACCCGTGCAGCAAAGCCGCACGGATGCCAGCAAGGAAACCCGACTGGCACCCACAAAAGAAAGCAACAATCTTGCTAACATTATTTCTTGACCTGCGTTACGTAACGGGTTACGGTATCCGATGATACGAACGATACGCCATAAGGGGCTGAAACGGCTTCACGAAGACGACGACCCGCGGTGTCATCGCCGAACACGCCGACAAGCTCCGCGATATTCTCGCGAGGCTCGATGCCGTTCTAACCGTGGCCGATATGGACGTACCGGGTTTAAGGCTGCACCCGCTCAAAGGTCGAGAGAAAGGTTTTTGGGCGGTAACGGTTCGTGCAAACTGGCGGGTGATTTTCCGCTTTGCCGACCATGATGCCTTCGACGTTGATTACGTGGACTACCACTGAAAAAGGAGATTGAACCATGCCGATGAAGAACCCACCGCACCCCGGAGGCTTTGTACTCCGTCAGTGCATTGAACCTTTGGGCTTGAGCATCACGGACGCCGCCGCCGCTCTTGGCGTCACGCGCACCACGCTATCCGAACTGGTGAATGAAAAGCGCGGCATATCCCCGGAAATGGCCGTGCGACTGTCCAAGGTTTTCGGCGGCAGCGCCGAAAGCTGGCTTATTCAGCAAGCGCAGTACGACCTTGCGCACGTTCACGGCGACCGGATGAAGCTGAAACGGCTGGAACTGGTCTAGGCTTGGTCTAGGCTTATGGATACGCCGCTAAGCGTTGCAATCATTTCCGCCGCTGTGGCCATCGTCGTTCCAGCAATCAGTTTTTATCTGACCAAGAGCAAGGAACGGCAAGCCGACTGGCAGCGTTACAAATTCGACCTCTACAGGGAATTGGTACAGTCGTTGAGCGGGATTGTGGGAACGACTCAAGCCCGGAGGGAAACAGACGTTTCGCCTCCGCCTGCAACACGCTCCACCTGATTGGCTCAAAAGGTGTTCTTGAAGCCTTGCATCATTTTCAGGATGAAATCAGGGTATCGAATTCCAACCGCGACGACGACAGACACGACGAATTGCTATCGCGTTTGGAGTGGGAAATAAGGGAAGACTTGCGTATTCCGAACAATCCACCGCTCGACCAATTCAAGGCCCGTCTTTGGTGTTCCGGGAGCGCCACCGCAAGCAAACCGTATGTTCCTCAAAGGGTAAGTTTTGCAACGAGGCCTTAAGCGGTTCCTGCGATCGCCGAAAGAACCATTTCAAATAGTTCGTCAGGCCTATTGGTGCAACCGTAAGCTCCGTGCCTGCGCGATTCCACAACATGTTCCGGTGCGCGTGATCCAGCATAGATAATAAACGGCGTTTGATTTCCTTCCGACCTTATCTTGTCGAGAAGCGTGTACCCCGCTCGCGGGTCTGGAGGACGGCCCATATCCGAGATGATGACATTGAACGAACGGCGACTGAGTTCTTTTAGCGCTTCCTCCGTTGAGGTCGCTAAGACAAATGTGATGCCCAGCGCTTCTAAAGCTTGGCGCTCGTAACTGTTATTGCGGGGCCGGTCGTCCACCCAGAGGACAGTTGCTTTTTCCGCCCGATGAATCATCTGTGGCGTGGCAATCCGTACAACGGCCCGCGCGTCTGATGCCGTAGCGTCGGATGGATTTCTTGCGATTGCCTCCTGGAGAGCCGCAGTAGCCTCAACTTGCTTCCGTTTTGCTGACACATCCAAGCCAGCTGCCTTTAACGAAAACTCCCCCATGCTGGCAATAAATTCACGAATGACTGAACCGAAACGGACTAACGCAAAAACCAGAACAGCTGGCCATACGAGCACGCCTAACAATTTAGTCGCTGCATCGAGAAGCTTGAGCACATTGTCAATACTCATGAGGCACCCCCGTGCCGGGACCAGCGTTTGCAGACCACTCTTTCTTCAAAGGGGTTATTGTAGTTCAATTCCCAATGCCACTGGCGTTCTGCCTCAGTTTTGGAAGTTCCCACGCCCTACAACGTTTCGGCACGGGTCCTTTGTGCAATTAATGTCATTTCTGCGCCCGGTAGTACGATGGATCGATGCAGACGAAAGTAATTCCGCGTGTTTTCGCAGTCCTCATCGCTTTTGCCGTCTCTGCTCCTGCCCAGTTTGACGCTGGGAAATTTGCAACCGATCTACGCGCCAAGTACGGTCCTCCGGTCGCGAGAGCAGTGTTTACAATCCCAGCCGGCGAGATGGTGGTTGATTACGCCACGAGCGGTCATGTATGCAGAATCCAACTTCCCGGTATCGGACCGGAAGAAGCGGGTTCGCGTGTGAGGAGTCCCAAGGGCATGAATGATTTTCTTCTCAGGTTATTGCCGTTGAGCATGCGCGGTAAGCACTTGGGGAAAATGTTTACGGCCCTGGGTGCGCCTTCTGCTTTAACGACGCAGTACGAGAACGTCACAGTATCCGAAATGTTTCAGGACAAGAGGCGAATCGGGTTAACCGTGACATTCACGAACGAAAAATGTGGAGACTGACGGTGACGGTTCCCAAAGCTTTTTCCCACTCACCCTGGCCTAATTATCCGGAGCGGGAAATTGCTGGGCTTGCCGCCGCTGTAAGGGAACGGCTGCGGGGCCACCTCAGATCAGCTAGCCACCCACCCGCCTGCCGCGAAGCCATTCGCGCTCTTTGCGGCCGCGCCGGGCCCTTCGATCGCACAGGGCAAGCAGTTCGTCCAGCGTATAGCGGCGCTGCCGGCCCTTCACGGCGACTGCCCACTTGGCTCGCAACGGACGCATGTGCCTACACGCTCGCCCCGCGATAGCCCGCGCGATTCTGGAAGATCACCCTTGCTGCCGTCCGGGTCGAGCGGTCGCACATCTCTTCAATCTCCGGGCTGCCGATTCCCCGCCAACTGCCGCTTGAGCTGTCGTCGTTCAGCTCACTCTCTCTCCAACACACTCGGCTCTCGGAAAAGCCTTTGCAGGCGCGGCTTCGACTGAATGGGCCGGTCTAGCGCTGCCACGAAGGCGTCCCACTGCTCAGCGTTGAGCACAAAGCGGCGCTGATCCGCAAGTGCCTGCTCAGCCTCCGCACACGCGCTCTTGATGACGAAGTCGGTTAGGCTCTCACCTCTTTCCAGAGCGCCTCGCCGCATCAGATTTTCCTGTTGTTCGGAGGCCCGAAGGTTTAGCCGTCTTGACCTAGGGGATTGCAACGTCTGCAACTGTATTGTCCTCTGTACATACAGTGTACGCTCATCTCGGCCACTTTTCGACCTCAGCCAAGAACCGTGCTTGGATCATATCATCCTGAAATACATCTATGGAATTGCTGAAATCATCCTAAGAAGTTTTGTATGTCATTGATTAAGAGTAACTTGCATATTAAGCTCCTGACTGTATTACTAGTATTAACTGATTGACGGTATTAAATGGTATGTAACGGTATTGTTACCGCACGCTTCAAACCTCGAGGCTGTTTGGCGCTCAATCGAATGAAAAAAAAAAGGCTATGCCCGGACACCCGCCACCGCACCGGTGCCGGCACATCCTGGTTCCAGGAACCATACTCCATATTTTCGGTGCTATAATCAAGGTCGGCGTACGAAAATAAACTGAGCAGGCTGGGTCTATGCCACGTGTAAGTGTAATCGCAAACCCGAAGGTACCCAGGGACCTGCGGTACCGCAGGCAGTTCTTTCCCAACGCGGATGAGTCGGTGTTCGACGTAGCCGAGAAAGGCTTCATTCCGCTCCCGATCATCCTCCGCAAGCTGATACGACACGTCTCGGCTCCGGAGCTCCGTGTGCTCATATACCTGCACCTGCGTGCCAGCCGTTACAGCATCTGCTACCCCACCTACGATGAGATCGTCCACGAGCTTGGGCTGATGGGTCGCAAGAACCTCTTGCCTCACCTGAGGAGCCTCGAGGAGAAGCGCTTTATCGCGACCCACACAGCCGTTGGCAAGACATTTTTTCTCATCTACGACCCTCGCGTAGCCATCGCGCATCTTCTTGCAACAGGGCGTCTCTCTGGCCAAGAACTGTTCGAGATAAATGAGCTGTACGCGGATCTCGGCCAGCGGCCTCTGAGCGGAGAACCAACACCGCAGACCACCCCGGAACCGGAGCCGCAGCATGCTTGAGAGAGTCGATACGGGTACGACAGCGGGTAGCTTATCCCACATTGAGAAGCTGAACAGCGATCACCAACTGAAGGGCTTCAAGTCCGGGCAGCATTCGCTAGATGTGTTTCTCACACGGCATGCTCTTAGGAACCAAGAAGCGGATTCATCCCAGACGTATGTTGTCCACCGAAATGGTCACGTAATCGGATATTATTCTTTGACCGTTGGTTCAGTCGAGAGAACCGATTGCGCACCGTCTATCTCCGAGGACATGCCCCCTAATTATCCTATTCCTGTAGTCCTGCTCGCTCGCCTGGCGGTCGACCGGAAGGAACAGGGGAAGGGGCTAGGCAGCGCTCTTCTGAAGGACGCGTTTCTCCGAATCGCCGCCGCTGCTGACATTGTTGGCGCTCGCGCCGTATTGGTCCATGCCATCGATTCCGCGGCCAAGGCCTTCTATGAGCGCTTCGATTTTGAAGAGTTCCCTGCTGGAACATTGCACCTCATGTTGCCCCTCAAACAGGTCAGGGCGGCCATTGCGGGGAAGGCTTAGATGCTCAAACGCTCGCCATGCGATAGCCCGCGCGATTCTGGAAGAGCACTTTGCTGCCGTCCGGGTCGAGCGCGATGGGCAGCTCGCGGTAAGCCTCCATCGCCTTGCGCACCGCCTTGTGATGCGCCGGGTCGCAGTACAGCAGCAGGAACCCGCCGCCGCCCGCGCCGCAGATCTTGCCGCCCGTGGCGCCCGCGCTCAGCGCCGTGTCGTACATCTCCTCGATCTCCGGGCTGCTGATGCCCTCCGCCAATTGCCGCTTGAGCTGCCAGCCGTCGTTCAGCACCCGGCCCACTTCCCACAGCCGCAGCTTGTCGAGCGCCTCGGAGGTGCGCATGGCCAGCGCCTTCAGGCAGTGCAACTGCTCCAGGTTCACATCCGTGCGCTGATCCTGCACCGCCAGAATATTGCCCGCTTTGCGCGTGCGTCCCGTGTAGAACAGCATGATATTGCGCGACAGGCCCTGGAACAGCTCGGCCGACCGGCGGAACTGCTTCACATCCACCGTATCGTCCTTGCGGAAGGTGAACCGGCAAACGCCGCCATACGCCGCGATGTATTGGTCCTGCTTGCCGATGGGCTTGCCGCAAATATCGATCTCGATCTCGCAGGCCTCGCGCGCCAGTTGCTCGGCCGTCACCAGCCGGCCTTTATAGGCGTACAACGCATGCAGCAGCCCCACCGTCACGGTGCTTGAAGAACCCAGGCCGGAGCCTTCCGAAGGCACATCGGCCAGCGTGGTGATCTCCACGCCGTTTTCCACGCCCGTGCGCAGCAACGCCTCGCGCACCAACTCGTGCTTCAGGTCGCTGACGCTCTCCACCGTCTCTTTTTTCGTGTAGTTGACGATGATCAGGTCGTCGAACCGCGGCACGACCACCACGTACACATATTTATCGATGGCCGAACTGACTACGGCGCCTTCATGCTCGCGGTAATAGCGGCTGAAATCCGTTCCGCCGCCGGCAAAACTGACACGCAATGGCGTTTGTGAAATGATCATAATTCCTCGCGGGCGCCGCAAGCGGCGGCATAGTCCGCCTGGGCGCTGTAGTAATTCTCCAGAGTTCCTATATCTATGAAGTATCCGTCGATTGGCAGACCCTTGGCGTGCCCCACCAGCGCCGGCATCAGCGCGCGCCCCACATCGGCCGGCGCCTCGGCGGGCAGAAACGCGCGCACCCCGCGGCGAAAGACGTAGAGGCCCGCGTTCGCCAGGTTGCCGCGCGGACTCGCGGGCTTCTCTTCAAATCCGGTGACCAGTCCGGAGGCGTCCATTTCCACGATCCCGCAGGCCGACGGATTGGGCGAGCGGAACAGCGCCATCGATGCCAGCCGGTCGTGCGTGGCGTGGAACGCCGTCAGCTTCGAAACCGGGAACGTCGTCAGGTTATCGGCATAGATCACCAGGAACGACTCGTCCGCTTCCACGAAGCTCCAGTTCGCGGCCAGCGTTCCGGCGCTGCCCAGCAGCTCCGGCTCATAGGCCAGCGTGACGGGCAAGCCGCGCCGCGCCGCCACGAATTCCTCGACGCGCTCGGCCAGGTGATGCGTATTCACCAGCACGGCATCCACGCCCGCGCGTTCGCACTGGCGCAGCCACAGCTCGAGCAGCGGCACACCGTTGACCGGTACCAGGCACTTGGGAGTGGTTAATGTGATCGGCCGTAAGCGGGTCCCCAGTCCCGCCGCCAGGATGATCGCCTTCATGAGGCCATCATCAATCTTAGCCGATCCATTCCGCGAGGCGCACGCCAAGCGGCGCCTAGTACCCGGCATACGCCCCGCGCGCGCGAAGCTCGCCCGTCCGTGGTATCGTATCAAGATCGGTCTAAGTGTAACTATGCAGCAAGAACCCCAGAAAAAAGCCCCGGCGGATGCCGCTGTCCCCGAACCGGCCCAGCCGGCCGCACCAGGCGATGCCGCCAGTGAACCCGAACAGGTCATCCGGCCGGAAGACGAAGCCGTAGTCGTCGAACGGCTCCGGGAGCTAGGCTATATCGAGTAACGGCGCCGGGTGGTAGGGTTCCGGCGAAATCTTAGGATTCATGCAGGCAAAACCGAACATCATTCTAATCAGCGCCGATTCCCTGCGCGCCAACCATTTGGGGTGCTATGGCTACCAGCTCCCCACCAGTCCGAATATCGATAAACTCGCCTGCCAGGGTACGCTGTTCGAGCATACCTTCGCGCCGGCCATCCCCACGCAGCCCTCGCACACCACCATCTTCACCGGGCTGCACCCCATCACGCACGGCGTGGTGGCGCATGGCGGCAAGGCCAAGCTCGGCCGCGGGACGCCGTTCCTGCCGGAAATTCTGCTGGGCGAAGGCTACACCACCTGCGCCGTCGACACGCTGTTTCGCGAGCGCATCTGGTTCGGCCGCGGCTGGGAGTACATCATCGATCCCAGCCTGCATCATACGTTTTACGCTTCTGTAACGCAGGAAGAGCTGAACGATCGCGCCATCCACTGGATGCAAACGGTTCCCAAAGGGCCGTTCTTCATGTTCATCCATTACTGGGATGTGCACTACCCGTACACCCCGCCCGATCGCATGCGCGGCCTGTTCTACAAAGGCGGCAACCCCACCGACCGCGACAATCACGCGCTCGACGAATGGTGGGACCACCCGGTCGGCGCCATGGCTCGCGACACCTGGCTGCGCACCGCCAACGGCCTGATCACCGATCCGAACTACGTAACCGCGCTCTACGACCGCGAGATCAAGTATCTGGACGAGGGCATTGCCGCGCTGAGCGACGCGCTCGAAAAGCAGGGCCTGGCCGAAAACACGCTGGTGATGCTGGTGGCCGATCACGGCGAGAGCATGACGGATCACCGCATTTTCTACGATCACTACGGCCTGCACGATTGCTGCACGCACGTGCCCATGATCGTGCGCTGGCCCGCGGGCAATCTGCGCACCGGCAGCCGCTTCGCGCCCTTCCGCCAGTTGTCCGACGTCTCGCCGACGTTGCTCGAAGCGGCCGGCAGCGAGCTGCCCGACGAGCTCGACGGCAAAAGCTTTCTGCCGCAATTGACCGGCAAGGAAGAGCCCTCCGGATACGACAGCATCTTAGGTCTCGAATCCACCTGGCAGTCGAAATACTATCTGCGGACGGACCGCTACAAATTCATCCTGGCGCGCTATCCCGACCTGCTCGGCAATCCGGACCGCGAGCTATTCGACTTGCAGGCCGATCCGGGCGAGGACCGCAACATCGCCGCCGAGGAGCCCCAGATCGCGGCTGAAATGGAAAAAGAACTGGAAGCCCGGGTCGCGGAGAAGATGGAAGCCGCCGGCCGCAGCGAAGATCCGGTCCGCAAGGAAGGGCCGGTCGCCGTAGAGATCTGGGAACAACATCGAGGATGAACCATATGGAAAATCAAGTCGCACCCCAAACCGATCTGAAAGTGCTGGCGCAAGCCTACCTGGACGCCTTCCACGCGCGCGACATGGACAAGTGCCTGGAGTTTTTCACCGACGACGCCACGGTGGACTTCAACAAGACCATGTACAGCGGCAAGCAGGGCGTGGCCGACTGGCACAAGGACCGCTTCGAGGCGGACCTGAAGATGATCAAGATGAACTCCATCACCGTGGATGGCGACACCGTGGTGGTGGATGGCGCGGTGTCCTCCAAGCGCCTGGCCGCCTGGCGGCTGAAGGCCTTGAGCGGCCGCGTGACCATGAAGTTCGAAAACGGCAAGATCAAGTACGGCAAACTGGCCCCGCGCATGACGAATCCGTTCAACATGATGCGCGAGGACATGGGCGCCTGAGGGCTCTCCGCAAAAAAACATACGGGCCAAAGGCCCGGACTTCCTCACACCGGCTCGCCCCGTCTTGGGAGCAATGAGTCCGGCTTCTTCGCGATACGGGAACGGGCGCCAAGACATAGCGCGTCGCGTTATTATCAAGTGACAAAACCAAATGCATTTGCCTGCCGACTCGAGGAAACTGGAGGGCTCGTATAAACTCCCCCATCGAAAGGTCCCATTTTGAGCCGCAGCGTGACGGGCTCAAACTCGGGCGAAAACCTGATTTTCGTGATTTCCCAGCCTCGGGCAGGTTCCACAATGCTCCAGAAAATGCTGGGCGCGCATCCCGATATCCACACCCTGTCCGAGCCCTGGATCGCGTTGCACCCTCTTTTTGCGCTACGCCGTGAGGATTTCGCCGCCAGCTTCGATCTCCTGGTCGGCAAGACTGCCGTCGTTGAATTCCTGCGCCAATTGCCGGAGAAGGACGAAGCGTACTGCGAAGGATTGCGCCGCATGCTCGGTCACCTATACGACCAGGCGCTTGTGGGTTCCGGAAAGCCGATCTTTCTGGATAAAACGCCCCGATACTACTTCATTATTCCCGAGCTTCGCCGCGTGTTTCCACGCGCCCGGATTGTGTTTCTGCTGCGCAATCCGCTGGCGGTCCTCGCTTCGATCCTCAAGACTTGGTGCCAGAGCGACCCAACCATCGAGTTGAGCTACTCCCGGTATGACCTGATGGATGCTCCGCGGATGATTTTGGACGGGATCAGGCAGGCCGGGCCCGAAGCCATTGTGACCCGTTACGATGACCTCGTGACCAATCCCGAACACGCCATCCGGCGATTGTGCGATTGCCTCGAAATCGCGTTTCACCCCGGGATGATCGAGTACGGCGCGGAACAGAACGCTCGGTGGCGGTACGGCGACCAAGGCACGGTTTACGCCGAGAGACGCCCCGTAACCGGACCTCTGGACCAGTGGCGCGATACTCTGCGGGAACAACCCGTCTGGGCGAATTGGGCGCGAGGCTATCTTGCGGCTCTGGGACCCGAGGTTGTGAACGGACTCGGTTACGACTACGGACAGTTGCACGCTGCATTTCCCGCGGGCGGCGATCCCGGCGAGTGGCTGTCCGTAATGCAGCCTCCCGAGGAGGTGCTGCTAGACCGGGCACGCCAGGATCTTCTGGCACGCACGACGGAACTGGAAAAGACCGCAGGGCTGCTTGCAGCACGTACCGCCGAGATGGAACTCAACGCCGGGCGGCTCCAGTCCCGCACCGCCGACTTGGTTGACACCCGCACTTTGCTCATTGAGCGCACCGCCGCGTTGGATCGCAACGCCCGCGAACTCCAGTCGCGCACTACCGAGTTAGTCGAGACCCGCGCCCTGCTCATTGAGCGCACTGCCGCGTTGGATCGCAACGCCCGCGAACTCCAGTCGCGCACTACCGAGTTGGTCGAGACCCGCGCCCTGCTCATTGAGCGCACCGCCGAGCTGGAACGCATTGCCCTCGAGCTCCGGTCCCGCACCGCCGAACTGGTCGAGGCCCGCGCCCTGCTCATTGAGCGCACTGCCGAGCTGGAACGTACTGCCCTTGAGCTCAAATCCCGCACCGCCGACTTGGTCGACACCAGCGGCCTGACGTTCGGCGCTGCCGACCGGAATCCTGGTAAGCCCTACGGAGCTGAGTGACAGAATGATCCAGTGCAGCACGTCTCTCGAACCCGCAATTTCCTCTGACGGCTGGCGGTTTCTCTTTCATATGATATGGTGTTACTAAGCTGTTTGAGCCGGCTCCGGGTGCGGGTTCAACGCCAATGGATTTCAATTTGCCGATCAGAAGTATGCCGGTGAGAAGAGGCATTTCTACTCTCATTGCCGGTAGCACCACTTACCATGAAAGACGACCTTCATTCCTCCGCTGCCGCAAACACATCTGCATATTCGACCACGGCCGGCTGTGAGCCTACTGCGAGAATATGGCAGGCGCCCTTGCGCAGGTTTGCCCCATTTCTGATTGCCGCTTTAGCGACACTCGTGTTTCACTTGCCTGCGCTGACCAACGCTTCCAGAAACGCTGGCTACATGTTCTCCGGAGACGTTCTTGGCTTCTACTGGCCATCCTTGTTGAAGATACGCTGGCTTATCGCCCACCACGACTTTACAGCTATCGACTACTCGCTTTTCAACGGAAGCGCGGGGTTCTTCCTGACGCCCAATCTTTTCTCTGTGTACCCGGTCTTCGTCCTCGGCTCGCTCTGCTCGGCATTTTTTAAAGTCACCGCGGCGGATCTGGAGCGGCTTTTGACTTGGACAATCGCCATGAACGGTTTTGCCGCATGTTACTTCACCATCAAACTGACGGTCAGGTATTTGCGATGGGATTTATGGCGCGGGGCGCTGGCCGGGTGCTTCTTCGGATTCAGCACCTACGTCGTCAGCACCGCAGGGGAGCCCCAGTATCAAATGTGCGCGTGCATGGTTCCCTGCATCGCGTATGCGTCGTTGCGATTCATGGAAACGCCCGGTAAATCAACGTTCGTATTGGCGACCCTACCCGTTGTCTTTGCGCTGCTCGGAGGGTATTTGCCGATGGGACTGGCCGCAACGGGGTTTGGCCTGGCGACAGCTTTATTCGCCCTCTGGTACGCATCCGCACATTTGAGTTCGATCCGCTGGTCATCGTTGTTTCGACTGGCATTACCCACTCTTGCGAGCATCCTCATAACCAGCCCGCTTATGCTCGACATCCACCGGTTCCTTATGGATTCCCCAAGTGCCACGGCGCCGGGCCTGTTCTTTAGCGCACACCAATTTGCTGATCCGCCACAGGCGATTCTACGAGCTATTTCCTTCCGTCTAGTCGTGCCCGGGCCTTTTCACGAATCGTCGGCGACCGTTGGTATGATCGGCCTCGTAATTCTGGCGATGTTTTTCTTTCGCAAGGATATCAGCGACGGATTTGAGAAAAAGGATGTTCAGTCAATTCTGATCTGCATTGGGCTCTATAGCTTCTTTGTCTTGATAACCTATGGCACATTCTCGGCGCTGAGCGATGCGTTTTTCTATTTTGCGCCGCAATTAGGTAAGATGCATGTCTATCAGCGGTTTTTGATGATGGCCCACTTATTCCTCGCGGTTGCCATTACTATGACCCTCCACGGATTGCTGCGTGCTAGTAACAGTAGCGGGCGAACAGCAATGGTGCTGGCCGTGATTCTTCTGTTTACGACAGCGTCGCTCGTGGGCTGGTATCCAGACACGGCACAAAAAGTAGGCCTCAACAACTTTGTTGTATTCGAGGTTCTTTGCCTGTTTCTGTTTCTTGCATTTTACCGGACAGGTATTAGATCGGCTGTGTTTTTGGCGGCTCTCGTTCTCATGAACGTACCTGCGATGCGCCTAATGTATAACTGGTCTCTTGAAGCCTTTAATTGGAGCAGTGAAAGTGTGACAAATCCGGTATGCCTGGACGAGAGTGTGCAAAACGCGATCGTACAGTTCATGCGGAGCCATTCCAAAAAGACTGCGGTGAAATATGTCGATCTTTCGCCCCTGTGGAAGGATGATAAATGGGAGGAAGTATTTCCAAAATCATTTCCTTACTGGGTGGAAGATAAGATTGCTCTCTCTTCGTACCATGGATTCAATTATTATCTTTCGAGCCGGCAGGATTACATGTCGTTCATGCGGGTTGGAGTCAGCCATCCACTACCCACGCCTGACTCACCTCCGCCAATGGCGCTCCAGCCGAGTTGGGATTGGATTGAGAAAACTGGAGGGGACTATGCCGTGATCGAGGCGGCGGCGCTTGAAAAGGGCGAGGTTCCTGAATATCTTCTCGATCCGGATTCCGGGAAGTTGTCCCTACCCAATCATCTGGTGCTCGTTCCGCTGAGGCAGGGTTACATAGCTCCGCATGACCTGTACTTCGACGACGGCATTGTCCGGGTCCACCGGACGGGTGCGAAGGAGGGTCCGGTTGGGAACGCCATCGACTTGGCGCTAAACAGGCCTACCAGCCAGAGCAGCATATGGGGAAACTACTCGGGCGCTCTCGCGGTGGACGGCAATACGAACGGTGATCTGTCGCGCGGATCTGTGTTTCATACGCTGCCTGAGAAGAGCCCGTGGTTCGAAGTGGATCTGGGTTCGCCGCAGAGCTTGGCCCTTGTGCGCGTCTGGAATCGCACGGATTGCTGCCAGGAACGGCTGAATGACTTTTGGATATTCGTTTCTGATACCCCGCTTGGCCGTGGCGGGACGGCGGATTCTCTAGCGCGCAATCCCAAGACATGGAGCAAGCATGTCATTTCGGGTGATGGCCGTTCGGTGTTGATTCAAACCAACGGGGCCAAGGGTCGTTATTTGCGGCTGCAAGCCGATGCACCCGGCGGTGGGACGCGGATGCTGCATTTTGCTGAATTGGAAGCATATGGCGAACCGGCAAATCCGAAAACCGACGAGGCCGGTGGCGCGCGCGCGCAGAACATTACCAGCAGCGGGAACTTTGCAAACCACCACACGGTCCGCCTGGAAACAGATCGGCCGGTTACGGCAGAGTATCTGATGTCGTATAACCCCGGGCTGCATTTTTATTTGAACGGACACGAAGCTGCGCCAAGTTGGGGGCCAGGAAAACTGGCAAAGTTTGACCTCGCGCCGGGCAAGAACGTGCTGGAAGTACGATTTCGCGATGTCTTACTTTCCTTGTTTTGGGTGTTCTACGGCGCTTACGGGGTGGCGGTTGCGATAACTCTGGGACGAATGGGGCTGCTGGCGGTGCGCGCCTTCCGGGACGCGCTGAAAGTCAGCCGCGCGGCTTGACCTATCATTAGGCACGGCCAATCGAGGGTTCTGTCCCAGAATGTACATGTCGAAATCGAATGGTTCGCACCTCGGCTCGTGACGAGGTCATAAGCTGGCTGCTAGAATTCCTCTGACGAGGATGTCGCTGAAGAATATGTCCGCTTTCGAGAGAGACATAACTTATTTGACACCGCCGCGGCAAGTGGCGATGCACGATGAATATTTTACTAACGCGAGTCTCGATCACTTCTGGATACAGCGGCGCTTCAGGGTGGCGCAGCTTCTGGCCGGCCACGTTATGCGGAACGCCTCCAGGGTTGCGGAATTCGGGTGCGGCAACGGCGTCGTCCAGCGCCAGTTTGAGCTCGCCTACAGTCGCCCTGTCGATGGGTTCGACCTGAACGAGGCCGCTTTACGGCACAACATCTCACCCTCGGGCGGCGTATACTGCTATGACGTTCACGACCGAAGGCCCGACCTGCAACTTCGGTATGATCTCGGACTGCTATTCGACGTTCTGGAGCATATTGAGGATGAGGATAGTTTCCTTGCATCTTTGCTGTTCCATCTTGCCCCGGGCGCGCGCCTGATCATCAACGTCCCAGCGGGCCAGTATCTTTTCTCCGACTATGACCGGGCGCAAGGACATTACAGAAGGTATTCGGTGGGGCGCCTCATCGAGGTGGTCGAACGAAACCACCTGCGGGTCGAAGCTGTATCCTACTGGGGCCTTACCATGGTTCCTGTCCTTCTCCTCAGACGATTGTTGACCAAAGGCCAGACGCAGGAGGACGCCATGAACACAGGCTTCCGCCCGCCGCACCCAGCCGTCAATAGCCTTCTAGGGTTCGTGTCGGGCTGGGAAAGCGTGCCGCACCGGATCGCCGGTACTTCGGTGATGTTGGTGGCCTCACTTAGCCCCGGCGCGGTGCTCGAACCATGACTCCTCGGCAGCCTGGGCACACGACAACTCCGCTTCCGGAAAGTTGATTCGCGCCTTAATCAACCACGCCGGCCGTTGCTTGACTTCCTCAAAAAGCCGCCCGATGTATTCGCCAAGCACGCCCATACAAAGCAGCTGAACGGCCGAGGTGATCAGCAAAACAAAGGCCAGTGAGGTCCACCCACGTGCTTGCCGGGGATTGAACCCTAAGATGGTCCAGTTGGAGAGATACTGCACCACCACAAAAATGCCAAACAGTAGAGCGGCGAATCCAACGGCGGTGCCGATAAGCATGATGAATTGCAGGGGACGATAACTGAAGTTGAAAATGCCGTCCGTTGCCAGTTTCAAGAGTTTACGGAACGTGTACTTCGGCTCTCCGGCGAACCTCGCCTGTCGTTCGTAGGCCAGCCCCACCTGCCGAAATCCCACCCAACTCCGAAGACCTCGCACGAACCTGCCTCTTTCGGGGAGTCGATTGATCGCGTCCACAACTTCGCCGCGCATCACACAGAAATCGCCCGCGTCAAGCGGAATATCTAATACCGCGAGCCGCTTCAAAATACGATAGTAAGCATGATAACAAATGCGCTTTACCAGATTCTCCTTGCGCTTCGTACGGATCGCATAGACTACATCCCACCCGTTCTGTACTTTTTCGATAAACGGGAGTAACTCCTCCGGCGGGTCCTGCAAATCCGCGTCCATAACCGCTACAATGTCGCCTCGTGCGTACATGAGTCCGGCTGACAAGGCCGCTTGGTGGCCGAAGTTGCGCGATAGGCTGAGAACTCTGAACCGAGGGTCGGCGGCAGCGATTCTTTTGCATACTTCAAAGGTTCGATCGCGGCTTCCGTCGTCAACAATAATGATTTCGAAGTCGTCCGGCCATGACCGCCCCGCAGCCGTAATTCGCCGATACAATTCGTCTAAGCCGGTTTCTTCGTTATAGGCGGGAATGACGATAGAAATCATATAGGCCCGTCGCTGTATTATAGCAATTTACCCGGTGCGCTTTTATCATGCACTGCGTTCGCTTGCCGTCGTTTCTGGCACTGGAATAAACAGTCGCCGGCGCCTCAGGCGCTCGCAATATGCCGCACGGGAAGCGCCGGTTCCGATGATACAGTAGTCCTGTGCGCCCGCGAGCTGAAATTCACGTTGCGATCAGTCCCACGAAGTCGTTTTTCGCCCAGGTACATTATCTTGCGGCTTCCATCC
>Ga0335073_10005755_pt1 | contig 17416 bp, 15 predicted proteins | sample Lox_Sample_22_FD_207093 | JGI IMG/M metagenome (GOLD analysis project Ga0335073, IMG submission 207093) | Soil microbial communities from Loxahatchee National Wildlife Refuge, Florida, United States - Lox_Sample_2.2 | ecosystem: Environmental > Terrestrial > Soil > Wetlands | place: USA...
TCGCCGCCGGGGTGGACGGCTTCCGGGAAGGCAGGGACGCTGCAACGCTCGCGTCGATGATCGCCCGCGCGGCCGGCGCGGACCTGATGCTCGTCGCGGTGCATCCCGACCCGATGGTCGTCCTGCCCGCGGAGATAGGCTGGACCGGAATGCGCAAGGAAGCCGAGCGCCATCTCCGGGAAACCCGCGACGCTGTGGCGCCCGGCGCTCAGATCGCGGTCGAGACCGACTGGTCTATCCCGCGCGCGCTCGAGCGCGTGGTCCAGCGCGAGCACCGCGATCTGCTCGTGCTCGGGTCGAGCCGCCAAGGGGCCGAGGGTCACCTGCGCATCGGCGACCGCACCCGCCAACTCCTCAGCCACAGCCGGTGTGCGCTGGCCGTGGCGCCCCGGGGGCTGAGCGAGCAGCCCGCCCGGCGCCTGGAGCGAATCGGCGTGGGATATGACGGCGCTCCCGAGTCCGAGGCCGCACTCAGCCTCGCCGGAGCGCTCGCGGTCAGCGCCGGCGCAACCTTGTCGGTCCGGGCCGTCGTCGATGACCGCGTCCCGATGGTCGGCTGGCACTCCGCGGTGGAGGAGCAAGTGCTCGAGATGTGGGACGAGGTTCTCGCGCCACACATCGCCGCCCTGCTCGAACGGGCCCAGAGCGCGTCCGAGGCGACCGGCGCCGCGCTCGCCCGGGTGGATGTACGGCGTGGCCGCCCTGCCGATCCGCTGTTGGAGCTTTGCGAGCACGTTGATCTGCTCGTGATCGGGTCCCGGCGTTGGGGGGGAGCCGCACGGGTGCTCCTAGGGCGCACCGGGGAGGCGCTCATGCACGACGCGAGCGCTCCCATATTGGTTGTCCCGCGACCCGAGGCCTGATGGCCGGGTTCTCAACGCCCCCGACGGACGAGCTTTCTGGCCCCGACGGCGGAGCTAACAACTATGTGAGGATCGGGGCCCCGCCGGTCATCTGGATTCCAGCCGCAATGTAGGCCTCGTCCTGCTCGAGCGTCTCGTGCTCCAGCAGCGCGTTGACGAGCGAGTCGAGTCGCTCGCGGTTGGCGCTCATCAACTGGGTGACCTGTTCGTGCGCGTCGTCGATCAGGCGCCGGACCTCGTCGTCGACGAGCTGCTGGGTCTGGGGCGAGACCTCGCTCGCGCCCGGGAACGGCAGCTGGCCCTCCTCGGAGATCACCGTAACCGGACCGATCACGTGGCTCATGCCCCACAGCCCGACCATGTTGCGCGCGAGGTCGGTGGCCTGCTTGATGTCGTTCTGCGCTCCGGTGGTGACCTCGTCGTAGACGAGCTCCTCGGCCACGCGCCCGCCGAGGGCCACCTTGATCTTGCCGAGCAGATACGGTCGGTCGTAGCTGAAACGGTCGGCGTCGGGCGCCGAGAACGTGATACCCAGCGCGATACCGCGCGGGATGATCGACACCTTGCGGACGGGGTCGGCGCCGGGCGTGAGCATCCCGACAAGTGCGTGCCCCGCCTCGTGATAAGCGGTCCGCCGTCGCTCCTCGTCGGACATCAGGATGCGTCGCTCGCTGCCGAGCACGAGCTTCTCGAGCGAGTCGTGCAGATCTCCCATCGTGACCACGTCGTGTCCCCGGCGCGCCGCAGTCAGCGCTGCCTCGTTGACGATGTTGGCCAGATCGGCGCCGACCATGCCCGGGGTGGTCGCGGCCAGACGGTCGAGGTCGACGTCGACGGCGAGCGGCACCGAGCGGGTATGCACGTCGAGGATCTTCCGCCTCCCCGCCGTGTCCGGCGGTTGGACCGCCACGCGTCGGTCGAACCGGCCCGGCCGGAGCAACGCGGGATCGAGCACCTCTGGCCGGTTGGTCGCGGCGATCACGATCACGCCGACCGACGGGTCGAACCCGTCCATCTCGGTCAAGATCTGGTTGAGCGTCTGCTCGCGCTCGTCGTGGCCGCCCCCGAACCCACCGATCGCGCCCGCGCGCGAGCGGCCGATCGCGTCGAGTTCGTCGACGAAGACGATCGCCGGCGCCGCCGCCTTCGCCTGCTTGAACAGGTCCCGCACGCGCGATGCACCCACGCCGACGAACATCTCCACGAACTCCGAGGCCGAGATCGAGAAGAACGGGACCCGGGCCTCGCCCGCCAGCGCGCGGGCGAGCAGCGTCTTGCCCGTCCCGGGCGGGCCGGTCAGGAGCACGCCTCGGGGGATCCGGCCCCCTAAGCGGCGGTACTTGTCAGCGTCCTTAAGGAAGTCGACGAGCTCGGTCAGCTCCGCCTTGGCCTCGTCGATCCCTGCGACGTCGTCGAAGTCGACTGTGTGATCGGACGGCTCGACCCGCTGGGCTCGCGAGCGGCCGAAGGCCGCGACGCCGCCGGCGCCCGCCCGCCGCATCCACACGAGCGCCAGCACGATCAACAGCACGGGACCGAGGAACAGGAGCAGCGTGAGGAGCGGCGACATGCCGGTCGAGGGGGCGGTGGCGCTGATCTCGACTCCCTTTGACTGGAGCAGAGCCATCAGGGTGTTGCTGTTGGCGAACTCGGGGATCTCGGTCACGAACGCCGTCGCCGGCATCGTCGCGTCGCTCGGGTAGCGCACCGGGGTGCGGAAGGTGCCGTGGACGGTCGCGCTGTTCGACGAGATTGCGGTCACGTTGCCGGCGCGCACCTGCTCGAGAAACGTCGGGCTGTACGGGATCCGGGCCGTCGCCGGCTCGAACCCCGTCGGATTCAGCGCGATAAGCAACGCCAGGCCCACTACCGTGATCGCGACGAGAACGCCGACACCTAAGTTCTGGCTCCTCGATGGAGGACGGTTAGTGTTATCGGGTCCGGATCCGGGCATGCGACCTTGTCCAATCGATGCTCAGGCTAGGCGCGAGCAGGGGCGCCGACGACCGGCCAACACCGCCATGTGATGCGGAAAAACCCTGACTGCGGTCAGGTGGAGAGTGCGAGCCGATCACCGCCCGCGGCCGGCGAGAGGCTTGCCCGCCACTCGGCGATCTCGCGCAGCGCGTTGGTGGGCATCGCACCTCGATTGGTTCGGACGGCAGGCAGATGCCTCCCGATCGTCGCCGCTCGTCGCGCGCCCCGCATCCGGGGAAGACCCCGGGGTGGATCAGGAACGCCCCGCCCCGCCTTCGTTACCGCCGGACGCGCAACCGCGGCAGGCCACGCCGGCGGGCCTTGCGCGCCCGCAGCCGGCGCGGTTCGACCTTGCCCACCAGTCCGGGCTGCCGTCTCGGTCCGAGACGGCGTTTGGCGAGCAACCCACCGCCGACACCGGCCACGGTGAGCGCTGCGAGGATCAGCCCCGGCTTGGCCGACAAGCGGCCGTACTCGTCCTGTACCGCAGGCCACACGCGCTCGTCGATCAACTCCGACGCGGCGTCATGACCGGGAACTGGTTGCGGTGGTTCGACCGGCGGCAGGAATGCGATCTTCACGCTCCTGAGCTTCGGGAGCGCTCCGCGCCATAGGTGCGACGTGCCCGTGATCACCGTCGGGACGACTGGAACACCGGTCTGCACGGCCAGCCGGCCAGCGCCATGACGAGGAGCCCCGAGCGCGTCGGGTCGGTCGACACGCGTGCCCTCCGGGAATACGACGACAAGACCACCGGCCCCCAGAACGGCAGCGGCGGTTTCGAGAGCGTCGGTATCGGACTCGCCGCGGCGGATCGGGAACGCCCCCAAGCGCAGGAAGAACCATGCCAGCGGACCCTTGAACAACTCGATCTTTGCCATGAAGCGAACGTGCCGGCGGGTCGCGATACCGATGAAGAACGGGTCGAGGAAGTTCTTGTGGTTGGAGGCGACGATCACGCCGCCGTCGGAGGGGATGTGCTCGACGCCGGAGACCCGCACGCGAAACCACGTTCGCAGCACCGCGCTCGCGAGCGCCCGGATCACCGCGTAGAAGGGCGTCGAGAACCCGCGCGCGCGAGCGTAGGCGTGCGCCCCGCGCTCGGCTTCGATCACTCGGTCGGAGTTGCGGGACACGCGCACAACAATAGGTTCTGTGGCGCGGGCGCCATCCGAGGCCACCCGCAGTTCCTCTCACACGGGTCGCCGTCGTTGCGGTGTTCGGTTCGTGTCTCCGTAGTTAGCCCCGACCCGGCTGTGGTCGGTTCCGGATGGGCCTTGACCGCGCATCGCCCATGATCGGGGCTGAATGGCACACCCCCCAGGAGAGTGGCGTTCCGTGGAACCTCCGCGTTGCCCGGTGTGTGACGACATCATCGGCGTATACGAGCCGCTCGTGCACCTCGCGAGAGACTTCGTGACGCGCTCCTCGCGTGCGGCGGAACCGGAGATCTGTTCCAGCGGCCAGTGCTATCACCTCTCGTGCTACGAGCAGTTCGTCGACGACGCGTAGCACGCCCGCGGCCACATCGCTGTGACAGTCGGTAATTGCCCGCATCGGGTGTGCAGGCACTAGCGGATGGGGCATCGAGTGGGCTCTCGCACCATGTGGGATCCCCGTCTTCAAGGAGAGCCCCATGGCCACGACCGTCCCGAATCCGAATCAGCCTACTGCGAGCGTCGCCGGTTATCACGCAGCCGTCGTCCACGAGTTCGGTGCGCCGCTGACTGTCGAACAAGTGCCGTGGCGCCGCCTCGAATCCGGCCAGATCCTAGTGAGCGTCGAGGCCTCGGGGCTGTGTCACACCGACATCCACGCCGCGCACGGCGACTGGCCGGTTAAGCCCACACCGCCGTTCATTCCCGGTCACGAGGGAGTAGGCATCGCCGTCGAGCTCGGCCCGGGCGTCACCGAGGTCGAGCTCGGAGATCGGGTGGCAATGCCATGGCTTGGTTACGCGTGCGGCACGTGTGATTACTGCGTGTCCGGCTGGGAGACGCTGTGCGAGTCCCAGCAGAACACGGGCTACTCGATCGACGGAGCGTTCGGCGAGTTCGCGGTCGCATATGCCCGCCATGTCGTGAAGGTTCCCGACGGCATCGACCCGTTCGACGCAGCGCCGTTGACGTGCGCCGGTGTGACGACCTACAAGGCGGTCAAGGTCGCCGGTACTCGCTCCTCCGATCTCGTCGCCGTGTTCGGGGTGGGCGGGCTCGGCCATCTGGCAATCCAGTATGCGGCGATCGCGGGAGGGCGCGTGGTCGCAGTCGACCTGCTCGATGAGAAGCTCGAGCTCGCGCGCGAGCTCGGGGCGGAGTTCACGGTGAACGCAACACGGGAGGACCCGGTCGAGGCGATCAAGGCGCTCGGCGGCGCGGACCAGGCGATCGCGCTTGCCGTGTCGCCGCGCGCGTTCGAACAGGCCTACGGGACGTTGCGACGGGGCGGAAAGCTCGTGTTCGTCGCGCTCCCCGCTGACAATCACGTGACGCTACCGATCTTCGAGACGGTGCTGAACGGGATCACGGTCGCCGGCTCGATCGTAGGGACGCGCACTGACCTCCGTGAGGTGTTCGAACTGCACGTCGCCGGCAAGACCAAGGTCATACGCGAGGTCCGCCCGCTCGCGCGCGTCAACGAGTCGATCGCCGACGTCGAGGCCGGCCGGGTCGCAGCGCGGATCGTGTTCGCGCCCTGAGGCGCATTCGCGAGCGCCTGCGCCAGTAGAGTCGGCCACGTGGCCGACCCTGCTGGCGCCCCGGTGGCTTCGGATCGGATCGAGATCGTCCTCGCCGATGATCACGCCTTGATCCGGAGCGGGCTTCGCCGGGTGCTAGAACGAGAGGCCGACCTCACCGTGGTCGCGGAGGCAGGAGACGTCGAGGCAGCCCTGTCGCTCACCGAGCAACACCGGCCTCGCGTCGTGGTGCTCGACCTGAACATGCCGGGCACGCCGACGCTGTCCGCGATTCCTCGCTTTCTCGAAGCGTCGCCGGGAAGCGCGATCGTGGTCCTGACGATGGAGGCGGAGCCGGGCTTCGCACGTACGGCGTTGAGCGCGGGCGCCCGCGGCTATGTCCTCAAGGACGCGGCCGAGGCGGATCTCGTGGAGGCCGTGCGCTCGGTGCTTGCGGGCGGCGTCTATCTCGATCCCAGCCTCGGCGCTCGGATGGCACAGATGGCTCCCGAGGGGAGTGGAACGCATCCCGGGCTGTCGCATGGCGAGCCGAACCTGGCTGTCGGGACGGATTTCGCCGGACACCGAATCGACGCCTTTGTCGGCCAGGGCGGGATGGGCCTCGTGTTCCGCGCGACCCACCTTACCCTCGGACGGACGGTGGCGCTCAAGGTGATCGCACCCGACGCGGCCGGCAACCCGGTGTTCCGCGCTCGCTTCGAGCGGGAGTGCAGGGTCGCTGCCGCGATTGATCACCCCCACGTCGTCGACATTTACCACGCCGGCCAGGACGAGGGGATGCTGTACCTGACGATGCGTTATGTGGATGGCACCGACCTGCGCCGGCTGCTCCGCCGTGAGCAGCGCCTCGACCCAGAGCGCGCGGTGTCGATTCTCGGCCAGATCGCCGGTGCGCTCGACGAGGCGCACTCACTGGGGCTCGTCCACCGCGACGTCAAGCCTGCCAACGTGCTGCTCACGGGGCGATCGGGACACGACCATGCCTACCTCACGGACTTCGGCATCACTAGACGAGCCGAGGACGAGCACCTGACTCGTACCGGCGTGGCGCTCGGATCGGTCGACAACATCGCACCCGAACAGGCACACGGCGGCGATGTCGACGCCCGCGCGGACATCTATTCGCTCGGGTGTGTGCTGTTCCAGATGGTGACTGGACGGGTGGTGTTCGATCGCGAAACAGATCTCGAGAAGCTGTGGGCGCACGTGCACGACCCTCCTCCGAGACTGAACGGGCTGAACCGGGACCTTCCGCCGGGGCTTCAGGATGTACTCGATCGGGCCCTCTCCAAGGACCCTGACGACCGCCACCCGTCGGCGACAGAATTGGCCCGCGACGCCGTCGCAGCGATCGCACTCCGGCAGCCGCCGGCTCGTTCGTAGAAAACCGCAACCCGGCGCGGGCGGCCACCGATGCTTGCCGGGCCCGCCTCTCCTACGGTCTCCTCGACGAGTTATTACCCCTAGGAGCCACGATGTTTCGAAGAGTCCTGGTCGGTGTCGATGGGCGCCCCGGCGGCCGCGACGCGATCGCTTTGGCGGGTTTGCTCGCCGCACCCGACGGCGTGATCACGCTGGCTCACATCTACGGCCAGGACCTGTTGATCGGGCGCGGCGGTTCGCAGACGGTCATCATCGAACGAGCCCAGGCCGAGCTGTTGCTCGAGCGTGAGCTGGATTCTGTGTCGCTCGATGCTCAGCTGGTGGCGTCCTGTGATCATCGCGTCGGCCGCGGGCTTCATCTGCTTGCCGACCGACTGCGCGCTGACCTGCTGGTGATCGGCTCCACACGGCACGGTCTGGTCGGGCGTGTCCTTATGGGCGACGACACCCGCGCAGCGCTGAACGGGGCGCCATGTGCCGTCGCGATCGCTTCGCGTGGGTACCGGCGTCATCCACACGGGCTGGAGACGCTCGGCGTCGGCCATGACGCCTCGGTCGAGAGCGGGCTCGCGCGTGCCGCAGCTCGCGATCTGGCCGCCCAACACGGGTCGACGATCTTGGCGCTTCAGGTCGTGTCGCTCGAGGACATGCACGACGAGGCGCCGATCCCGGCGGACTGGGCCGAGGGCACAAGCCGGCTGATTCATCATTCGAGTGGACAGCTAAGTGAATTGGGCGATGACGTCCTGAGCGATGCCGTCTACGGTGTTCCCCGCGAGGAGCTCGTGCGGTTCGGGGAGAACCTCGACTTGCTCCTTATCGGCTCACGCGGCTACGGACCGCTGGGGCGCCTGTTCCACGGCCACATTTCGGACTACCTCGCCCGCCACGCGCCCTGCCCCCTGCTGATCTTGCCGCGGGGCCTGGCGTCCCCTGGGGCAGATGACCGCGCCAGCCCGACCGAAGTGCCCGTCACCGGCAGCGCACGTTACTAGTTTCGGCAAAGGAGAGATCTCATGTTCAGCACGGTTGTGGTCGGAGTGGACGGGCAGTTCGGAGGGCGTGACGCCATCGCTCTGGCCCGGCAGCTGACGGCGGAGGATGGGCAGCTCGTGCTGGCCCACATCTATCCCCTGCGCGGCGATCCCGTCCATCGCGACTACAACGACTATGAGGCGTCGGAGTATGCAAACGCCCGCAACCTGCTTCTCGACACACGCGACAAGGCCGGAGTGCAGGCCAAGCTCCGATGGAGCGCGTGCACTTCGCCGGGCCGAGGGTTGCACGAGCTGGCCGAGTCCCTCGGCTCCGACCTGCTGGTCGTCGGTTCATCTGTGCGAGGGCTGGTCGGACGAGTGCTCATCGGAGACGACACGAGCGCTGCGCTCGACGGAGCATCATGCGCGGTAGCCGTAGCGCCGGTGGGATACGCCAAGCACCCGAAACCGATCGAGAGAATCGGGGTCGGCTACGACGGTTCCCCCGACTCGGTGCGGGCGCTCGACCTGGCGAGGACGCTCGCGCGTGAGCTCGAAGCCGGTGTGGCGGCGCTCGAGGTCGTGGCCTACCCCGCCTGCGTCTTCCGCGCTCCCGACGCCGGCGACAACGCCTCGGTCCGCGAGCTGATCAGCGGCGCACGCGATCGGGTCGCGTCGATTGGCGATGTCGAACCGCATGGCGCCTACGGTCACCCCGCGGAGGAGCTCGCACGCTGGGGCGACACCGTCGACTTGCTCGTGGTCGGCTCGCGCGGCTATGGCCCGTTGGGGCGGCTCGTGCACGGCAGCACCTCTCGTGCGGTGGTCCAAGCCGCACGCTGTCCCGTGCTCGTGCTCACCCGCTCGGTTCCTGCCACGTGGACCCAGCGGCCCCAGCATGACGAACCTGCCGTCGCGTCGACCTGATCTTCCAAGCGGAGAAGGCGAGGACCAAAAGACACGTTCACCAACGTGATAGTCGGCCGTCGACGGTGGCGAGGGGGCCGCGACGCGATCGCGCTTGCCAAGTTGCTCGCCGCCGACTGCGGCAAACCCACGCTCGCCCAGGTCTACCAGGGCGCCTCCTCAGTATGTCTTGCGACGAGCAGGCCGACCGCGAACGTAGCCGCAGCCGCGTTCGACAGGCCGGCGAGCGTCGGCCCGGCAAAGAAGAACACCACGCCCGCGCCCATGGCGATCGCCGCGATGAGCCATGCAACCTTGTTCGCCTGTCGCTGCAGCGGGCTGACCTCCGGCTTGACTCGTTGCGACAGCGCCGCGGTCCGTCCGACGCAGGCCGACTACCTGGATCAAGTCGGTACTTCACCGGCCGTGAACGGCACGTTTGGGCGGTCATCGGGGCCCGTCGCCGGGCCTACAGTCAGAGCATGCCCCGCCTACGCCCAGTCGAGCATCCAGGCCCCGCCTCGCCCGAGCGGACGACCGTGGTGATCGCCAACGACCATCGCAGTCTGCGCCGGAGGCTGCTGTGGTTGCTAGATCGCGCCGGCGATCTGGACGTCGTGGGCGAGGCAAGCGACTTCGAGAGCGCGCTGCACGAGGTGGCCGCCGAGCACCCCGATGTGCTCGTGCTCGACCTGCGGATGCCCGAAGGGTTCAGCGACGAGCGGATACGGCGATTGCGCACACTGTCACCGGCCACCGAGATCGTGGTCACCACGATGCACGTGAGCGAGGCATTCGCCACGGAGGCCCGCCGAGCCGGAGCAATCGGGTTCGTCGTCGCGGACTCCGCCGATCGCGAGCTTGTCGATGCCGTCCGCAATGCGGCCCGCAGACTCCCCTACACGAGCCCGCGGGTCAGGCGGGCGGCCTGACCGGCTGAGCCGCCGCGCGATCCGCCTCGATCGACCCGCGCCCCGCGCCTCTACGGTAGCCGGCAGGAAACGTGGCCTTGATCATCGTGCCCTGTCCCGGGGAGGAGGTGACCTCGAGCGTTCCGTCTAACAACTCGATTCGTTCCCGCATGCCGAGCAGGCCGAATCCGTCGGTGTGGGCAGCCGGGTCGAACCCGCTTCCGTCATCCCGGACCGTGATGCGCACGTTGTCGTCATCCTCCACGAGCTCGACCTGGGCGCGTCGGGCGCCGCCGTGTTTCGTGGCGTTGTTGAGGGCCTCTTGGATGATGCGGTACATCGTGGTCTCGACCTCGCTCGCGTGTCGGTCCGGCTTGCGGCCCTGCTCATAGGCGAGGTCGATGGTCAGATCGACCTCGAGGCCGCGGTTGCGCGCGCGCTCGGAGAGATCCTCGATTGCCGCCTGCGCGCCCAGGTCATCGAGCGCGGCCGGACGCAGATCCGTGACGAGTGCGCGGAGCGTTCGGATCTCCTGCTCGAGCTGGACGACGGCGTCCCGGACGGTCTCGATCACCGCCTCGGGCTCAGAGTTGTGGAGCTGGGCAGCGAGCCCCAACCGCAGCGCCGCCAGGTTTTGGAGTGTCTCGTCGTGAAGCTCGCGGGCCCAGTGAGCCCGTTCCTGCTCTGCCGCCGCCAGACGCTGCCGGCGCCGTTCGTCCTGGACCGTGACCGCCGTCGCGATCGCAGTCGCCGCGCTGGCCGCGAACGCCTCCAGCAGGCGCTGATCCTCGTTGCTGAACGCCGGCCCCCCCTCGAGCCGGTCGACCGCTATCAGCACCCCGTATCCCCGCCCGCGGAAGACCAGCGGGACGACCAATCCCGCGTCGGCTTGGACACCGAGGCGGCCGAGGCCGTGGCGTTCGAACCGCGCCCGGTTGGCCTGATCCTCCAGTCGAAGCGTCCGCGACACCCGGAGCGCCGCGCTGGCCAGGCTGCCCTCCATGTCGACATGCTCACCAACGAGGCCCACGGGCAGCTCGCCCGCGCCGGCGGCCACGACTATCTCCCCCGCCCGCTCGTACTCGATCACGAGCGCGCGGGCCGCCACCAACGCTCGTCCGCGCTTCGCCACGAGCCCCAAGATGAAATCGAGATCGGTTTCGCCGCCGAGCGCCCGGGCGATCTGCATCGTCGCGTCGAGCGCGTCGACGGTCCGCTTGAGCTCGGCGTGCTGAGCGTCGAGGCGGGAGTAATGGCGCGCGTGGTCGATCGCGACGCCCGCGAACTCGGCCAGCAGCACGATCGTCTGCTCGTCCTGCTCGGTGAACTCCTCGCCGCCGGCCTTCTCGGTCAGGTACAGGTTCCCGAACGGGACGCCGCCGATCAGCAGCGGGACCCCGAGGAATGTCTTCATCGGAGGATGACCCGGCGGAAAGCCGTAGGAGTGCGGGTGGGCGCCCACGTCAGGCAGCCGCAGCGGAACCGGGTGCGCGATCAGCTCGCCTAGGACCCCTCGTCCTTTCGGAAGATCGCCGATCCGCTCCCGCCCGTCCTCGTCAATGCCGACCGTGATGAACCGCTCGAGTTCCGCGCGCGACTCGTTCGTCACTCCGAGCGCCGCGTAGCGCGCTCCCGAAAGCTCGCGTGCGGACTCGAGCACACGTCTGAGCACCGCCTCGAGGTCCAGGTCAGACAGGACGTCACGGGCAAGCCGAACCGCATCGAGCGGATCGGGGGCATTCAGTGTTTCGCGGTCGCCCACGGCCCTCAGGAATCGCGCAATATCTTCACAAGTGACGCTCGCGGCCCCGAGCCACACCGCGCGTGCTGCTCACACTAGCAGCGGTTATCGCCATTGCGGAAAAGCACGTATCCAGGCGCTGGAAACGACCGGATGCCGGGTGGTTCCGCCGTCGTTTAGATGGCGTGAAACACCCGAAGGAGGCTGCGATGACCGTTCACCCCAAGAACCAGAAGGACCTGATGCTGGCGCCGGTCGCGGTCGAGATCGACCGCAACCTCCAGCGCCTACGCGTCGATTCGCCCTACGACGTCCTCGCCGAACTCGAGCTCGAGCTCGATCGCCCGGCTTTGGGTGAGGGGCCCGAGGAGCGTGCCGAGCTTGTTCTCAGGCAGGCGCTGCGCGACGTCGATCTCCATGGCTGGAAAGCAACACTCACCGAGGATGCGTCACGTGTTCATCTCGAGGGCGGCTCGGTGTCGATCGATCTCGGGCTGAGCCCCGCGATCACGAGTTACATCACCGACGGCGCGAGCGTCACGCGGGCGTGAGGTGCGGCCGCTCCTGCGCGGGCTCGAGCAGCGAGCGGCCGGTCATCTCCCTGGGCGGTTCGATCCGGAGGAGCGCCAGTACCGTCGGTGCGACATCGGCCAGCGAGCCCGTGGCTCTGAGTCTCAGCCCGTGTGAGGTGACGATCAACGGGACGGGGTTCAGCGAATGCGCGGTGTTCGGGCGGTCTCCGGGGTCGAGCATGTGCTCTGCGTTCCCGTGGTCGGCGGTGATCACGCACACGCCACCGGCGTCGTGTACCGCTCCAACTACGCGGGGCAGGCACGCGTCGATGGTTTCCACCCCGGTAATCGCAGCGGGGATCACTCCGGTGTGGCCGACCATGTCGGCGTTCGCAAAGTTGATGATCGAGAACCGGGGTTGGTCCTCGGCGAACGCTCGGAGGAACGCGTCGGTGATCCCGCGCGCGCTCATTTGCGGCTTGTGATCATAGGTTGGGATGTCTCGCTGCGACGGCACGAGCTCGCGCCGCTCGCCGTCATACGGTCGCTCGCGGCCACCGTTGAAGAAGTAAGTGACGTGGGCGTACTTCTCGGTCTCGGCGACGTGCAGCTGGCGCTCGCCGGCCGCCTCGATCACCGCGCCCAGCGTAGTCGCGGGGTGCGCGGCCGTGAACGCGACCGGGTAGGGCCAGCCCTTCTGGTACTCCGTCATCGTGGTCAGGCGCCGCACCGGCGCGGCGCCGCCGCGCCCGCGCCATCCGGGGAGCTCCTCGGACCCATCCCCGAACCCGGGCTCGGCGAGTGCGCGGACAATCTCACGCATCCGGTCGGGGCGGAAGTTGAAGCACAGCACGCTGTCCGTCGAGCGGACCCGACCCTCCCCGCCGACGGTGGTCGGTCGGATGAACTCGTCGGTCTCGCCGCGCGCGTAGCCGGCACGCGCGGCCGACGGCGCATCTGGCAAATGGTGGTCGGCGCATCCGTGCACGAGCAGGTCGTACGCATCCTGGGTCCGTTCCCAGCGCCGGTCGCGGTCCATCGCGAGGTAGCGTCCGACGACTGTCGCGACGCGGCCGCCGCCGGCTTCGCGGCACCAGCCCTCCAGCGTGGCCAGATAACCCTCGCCGGACGTCGGTGAGGTGTCGCGGCCGTCCGTGAAGCAGTGCAACACCAGATCTCGCACCCGAAGTTCGGCGGCGAGCTCGATCAGCGCGTGGAGGTGGCCGAATCCGGAGTGGACGCCGCCGTCCGACACCATTCCCATCAGGTGGACGCGGTCGCTCGCGGTCAGCGCGCCGCGCAGGACCTCGTTGCTTGCGAGCGCGCCGGCGGCGACGGCGTTGTCGATCAGCGTCAGCGTCTGCGGCACGACGGCCCCAGCGCCGAGCGTCAGGTGCCCGACCTCGGAGTTTCCCATCTGTCCGTCGGGTAGCCCTACGTTCGGGCCGCTGGCCTCTAGCGCCGCGTGCGGATACTCGGCCCACAGCCGATCGAAGTGCGGCTTGCGGGCCTGGCCGACCGCATTCCCGGCGCTGTCGGGCGCGATGCCCCAGCCGTCGAGCACGATCAGGCACGCGCAGCCGATGTCGGCGAGCGGCGTGTCGGGCGGCACCGTCATCGGGCGCTCACGGCAGTGCTCAGCAGCGCATGCACGCCGGGTAGCTCCCGACCTTCGAGGAACTCGAGCGTCGCCCCGCCGCCGGTCGAGAGGTGGTTCACGCGACCTTCCAACCCGAACGCGCGCACGGCCTCGACCGTCTCCCCACCTCCGACGACGGTGCGGCCGGGCGCGGATGCGACCGCCTCGGCGACAGCCCGGGTTCCGGCCGCGAACGAGTCGAGCTCGAACCGTCCCATCGGGCCGTTCCAGAACACGGTGCCCGCCGCCGCGATCTCCCCGGCGTAGCGGTCACTCGTCCGCGGTCCGATGTCGAGCCCGCTCCAGCCGTCGGGGACGTCGACGCCGTCGAGCGTTTGCGCAGGGCCGTCCAGCTCGGCGGGTGCGAGTACGAGGTCGGTCGGCAGCTCGAGCCGGCAGGACGATCGGGCGGCGGCTGAGAACGCACGCCTCGCCGACTCGACGTCGTCCACGGGGCAAAGCGACGCGCCCACGCTGTGCCCCTGGGCGGCGAGGAACGGGAAGCACATCGCTCCGCCGATGCAGAGGGCGTCGGCCATCTCGAGGAACCGCTCGACCACACCGATCTTGTCGCTTACCTTGGCGCCGCCGAGGACCGCGACAAGCGGCCGCTCGGGACGCTCGACGATCTCCTGGAGCGTGCTCACCTCGCGCTCCATCAGCCGTCCGGCGGCGCTCGGGAGGCGGTGGGCGATGCCCTCGGTACTCGCATGGGCGCGGTGAGCAGTGCCGAACGCGTCGTTCACATAGACGTCGGCAAGTTCGGCGAGCGCCGCGACGAGCTCCGGATCGTTGCGGGTCTCCCCCGGCTCGTAGCGGATGTTCTCGAGCATCAGCATCTCGCCCGGGGCGAGTCGCTCGGTGAGCTCGCGGACCACCGGTCCGGTCACCGCGGGCGCAAGCGTCACCGGCGCACCGGTCAGCTCGGCAAGGCGGTCGGCGACGGGGCGCATCGACAGCGCCGGGTCTGGGCCCTTGGGCCGGCCCAGGTGCGACACGAGCACGAGCCGTGCGCCGCGGCGTCGGAGCTCGGCGATCGTCTCGAGCGCGGCGCGGATGCGTGTGTCGTCCGCCACCTCGATCGGTCCACCTTGGGTCGGCCGGTGCAGCGGTACGTTGAAGTCGGCTCGCAGCAGGACCCGCCTGCCCTCCACGTCGAGCTCGTCGATCGTTCTCAGCGAATCAGCCATTGCCTCGTCTCCTGTTGGTCTGAAGAATTACGGCCGCACCGCATCGACTGGCCCAGGTTCGCGCCCTTGCCGCCGGCGCACGGGACGTCGGCGCCGGAGAGCTCAGAGAACGGCTTGGCGGGGACGACAGCAGGCGGAGCACTGATATCCGCGTGGGCGCGCGTGTCATCGTTCGAACCTACGGTGTCGAGTCACCGACAGGATCCGTGCGCTGCTCGCATCCGACTCCGTAGAAGTTTCGGATGGCGAGTACAGGGCGTGCGGCGCACTACGGAGCAGCCAGGTGGTTTCCTCCGGCCGTCACAGGAAACCGCGCCACGTACCGTCGTATGTGGTAACCGAGATTTTCTCCACGAGGCGATGTGACACGCGGTGACACGCATGGAGCTCAGAACGGCAATGCTGCATGGACGCCCGATGACGTATGCGGCGGCTGGCGCCGGCCCGGTGCTCCTGCTCGTCCACGGCATGGGAGGCGGCTACGAGAATTGGCGCGAGGTCATAGAGCCGCTGGCGCGTCGCCACACGGTGATCGCGCCCGACCTGCCCGGGCACGGCGCGTCGGCACCGGGTAACGGTGACTATTCGGTCGGGGCGCTCGCCGTCGGCCTGCGCGACCTGTTGCTCGCGCTCGGACACGAGCGCGCGACACTGGTGGGGCACTCGCTCGGCGGTGGGATCGCGATGCAGCTGGCGTATCAGTTTCCCGAGTTGGCCGAGCGCCTGGTGCTGGTCTCGAGCGGTGGCCTCGGTCCGGAAGTGAGTCTGGCCCTGCGCGCTGTCGCGCTCCCGGGCTCGGAGCTCTGGATCGCCGTTACGGCGCGGGCGGCGGGCTGGGTGGGACCCGTGGTCGGGCGCGGCCTCGCCGCGGCCCGGTTCAGGCCATCACCCGCAACCGCCGAAGTCGCTCGCGGCTACGCGTCGCTCTCCGATTCGGCTCGGCGTTCGGCGTTCCTCGCCACCTTGCGGTCGGTGATCAACGTCGGCGGGCAGCGCATCGATGCCAGCGATCGTCTGTATCTCACCGCAGGCATACCGGTGCTGATCGTGTGGGGGGCGGGTGATCCGGTCATCCCGGCCAGCCACGGCGAGCGCGCGCATGCATCGATCATCGGCAGCCGTCTCGAGATCTTCGACGGGGTGGGCCACATTCCGCAACTCGAGGCGCCGGACCGATTCGTCGCGGTGCTCAAACGGTTCCTCGAGCAGACCAACCCCGCACGGTTCGACGCTCGCGCGTGGCGCGCCCGGTTCCAGACAACGGCCGGCGAGACCACAAGCGGCACACGTCTCGGCGAACCGCCGGATAACTGAGCGGAGCGTCCTGCGGCCTCCGACCGAGCGGTGTTGGCGATCACCCGAGCGCCGGCGTCGACCGCCTCGTGCGGAAACATGATGTTGCCCATCCGAACCGTGTCGTGACGGCTCGCATGGACAGCCGGATGACCGGGTCGCCGAGCGCGCGCTCAATCGATCGAGCCTGACCGCCGATGAGCGGTCGGTGGAAGCATCGTCATACGCGTTGGTGCACGGAGTGCGGTGCACACGAGCGACGCTGGCCGAGTGGCGCGAGCGCCCGTGGCCGATCCTCCGAAGGTGGCTGATCGGCTCGCTCGGTGCGGCCGGCGTGTTGCTCGTGGCCGTGCTCGCGATCGCCCTGATCACCCCCGCCTCGGGAGCGTCGGCCGGGCTCGGGCAGCCTCCATTTGCCGTCGGGAGTCCCGGCGACGTCATTCAGATCCTTCGGGACAACATGCTCGTGCTGGCGCTGCACGCGATGGCGTGCGTCGCCGGCTTCATGGCCGGCAGCTCGCTGCCGCTACAGGCCGAGCACCACACCGGCTTCGTCCGCCTCATCCACGAGCGCGGTCAGCCGGTGGCGATGGCGTTCGTGGTCTGCGCCACCGGCTTCTCGCTGAGCCTTCAGGCGTACACGATCGGGACGGCCGCCGCGCGGGACGCGGCCGCGCTCCACGCCTCCCCCGCGCTGTTGCTCCTCGGCCTGCTCCCCCATGCCCTGCCGGAGCTGGTCGCGCTGTTCCTTCCGCTGGCGGCGTGGATCGCGGCCAGCCGGCGCGACGAGTGGGAGCGGCTGCTGGCCGCGACGATCGTCACCGTCTCGCTCGCCGTCCCGACGCTCGTCCTCGCCGCCGCGTGGGAGGTCTACGCGGCGCCGCACGTCCTCGCCGCGATCGTCGGATAATCGCCCTGCCGCTCACGTGGCCGCCGTGACGGCTTTCAACTCGGCGAACGATTCCTGGATGAGCTCCGCAAAGTCACGGCCGTTGCCCTCGTCGGTCCACCGCTCCCACGCGATCCTGAACACGGCGATGCCGGTCTCGGCCGCCAGCGCGGCGGCGGGATCCGGGACGCCGCGCCGGCGCAGCACCTCGGCGAGCGCCACCGCCCAGTTCGCGAGCTTGATCAGCTCGCGTTCTTGAAGCTCGGGATTCGCGGCGATGATCGCCCGACGCTGACGTGAGAAGTCGCGTCGCTCCTGGAACATCTCGGCGATCGCATCGAGGCCGGCGGCGATCGCATCGAGCGGTCCCGCCGGGTCCGGGGCGTCGGCAACCGTGGTCACGAGGAGCTCCTCGAGCGCGCCCGCGCCCTCGAACA
>Ga0335073_10005757_pt1 | contig 17410 bp, 12 predicted proteins | sample Lox_Sample_22_FD_207093 | JGI IMG/M metagenome (GOLD analysis project Ga0335073, IMG submission 207093) | Soil microbial communities from Loxahatchee National Wildlife Refuge, Florida, United States - Lox_Sample_2.2 | ecosystem: Environmental > Terrestrial > Soil > Wetlands | place: USA...
CTGCCAAGGGCAATGCGCGCCGGCGATTAAATCTCTTTCACGCGGCGCGTGCTTACGTCCCGTTGAGCAGTTCGCCGAAGCGGACCCAATGCTGGCCGTCCCAGCGCATGAGCTGCATCTGCTTCACTGGGTAATAGTCGGTCGGGCTGGTGTCGACGGTGATGCCCGGCAGCAGCATCGGCAAGGCGAGGTGATGCAGGTTCGTCGCCTGGCGCAGGATGTTCGCGCGCGAGAGATCGGCGCCGCATTGCTTCAGCACCTGCACGATCACCATGCCGGAATTGAAGGAGTTGACGTAGTTCTGATCGCTGGCATCGGCGTTGGGCATGTATTTCTTCATGAAGGCGCGGAATTGCTGCATGCCGGGATCATTGTCCCAGGCGGAATCCGTGGGGTCCTTGACATAGGCCGAGGAGATGATGCCGACGCCCTTCTCGGGCCCGGCCGGCTTCATCACCGAATTCACCCAGATCGCGACGTTGGAGAGGAAGAACATCGGCTTCCAGCCGATGTCGTAGACCTTGCGGATGGCCTGCGCGGCGAATTTCGGCGTCGCGCCGACGATGATGGCGTCGACGCCGGCAGCCTGCAGGCTCACGATCTGCGAGTCGATGGTGGGATCGGTGAATTCATAGCTTTCCGCCACTACGGTCTTGTCGAACTTGTCACCGAGCACATCCCTGAGGCCGAGGAAATAATCCTTGCCGTAATCGTCGTTCTGATAGAGGACGCCGATGCGGGCGTCGGGCTTGTGCGCGAGGATGTAGCGCGCATAGATGCGGCCCTCGGCGCGGAAGGTCGCCTGCACGCCGCCGATGGTCCAGGGAAACTGGGCATAGTTGCCCCATTTGCTGGCGCCCGAGCCGATGAAGAGCTGCGGGATCTTGCGGTCGTTGAGATATTTCTGGACCGCCGAGTTGGTGGCGGTGCCGATCGAGCTGAAGAGGAAGGCGACGCCCTCCTGCTCGACGAGCTTGCGCGTCTGCTCCACCGTCTTGGGCGGCGCATAGCCGTCATCGAGGCTGATCAGCTTGATCTTGCGGCCGTTGACGCCGCCTTCGTCGTTGATCATCTGGAAGAAGGCGAGCTCGCCCTTGCCGAGCGTGCCGAAGGCGGTGACCGGACCGCTATAGGGCATGGTCTGACCGATCTCGATCGCGGTCGCCGAAACGCCCGGCGCGTTCGCGGCGAGGGCCGGCGACAAGGCAGCAGCGACGAGCGCCGCCGCGGCGAGCGCCGGCAGCCTCAGTCGCCTGCCCATCGCCGCCTTCCCTAGCGCCGCTCGCGCAGGAATTTCGCGCGCTGGGTCGCGCCCGCCATCATCATGCCGAGGTCGTTGCCGGAGAGAATCATGCGCATGCCCATGGCGATGTATTTCGCCATCAGGTCCTCGGCATAGACGCCGCCCATGCCCGGCCATTTGCCGTGGTTGCGGCAAGCGGCGATCACCTGCTCATAGGCGCGCGCCACCTCGGCATGGCCGACCTGACCGGGAATGCCCATCTCCATGGCGAGATCATTGGTGCCGATGAGCAGCACATCGACGCCCTTCACCGCGGCGATGGCGTCGGCATTGGCGATCGCCTGCGGCGTCTCCAGCATGACGGTGACCAAGGTCTCGCGGTTCATCGTCTCCGTCGCCTCGGCCATGGGCACAGCGCGAAAGCCGAACCAGGCCTGGCCGCCCGCCACCGAGCGATGGCCCACCGGCGGGTATTTCAGATGGTCGACCACCGCCCGCGCCTCGTCGGCGGTGTCGACATGCGGCATGACGATGCCGAGCGCGCCGCCATCGAGCGCGCGCGTCGCCAGCGCATATTGCCGCGACGGCACGCGCACCAGCGGCGAGATGCCGGCCCCAAGCGCCGCCACCGAGATCTGCACCGCGGTGTCGAGCGGCATGGTGCCGTGCTCGAGATCGATGAAGAGCCAGTCATAGCCGCAGGTCGCCAGCGCGGCGGCGACATCGACGGTGCGCGCCTGGCGCAATCCCATGCCGAGCGACAGTTCTCCCTTGGCCAAGCGCTCGCGCGCCGGATTGCGCCCCGTCATACCGCTCCTCCCCTCGCTTGTTCCTCGACCGGCACAGGCTCGACCAATTCCGCCGCCGAGGCAAGGGGCTCCTCGGGCTGCTTGCGGCATCGGGATGGCCGCGCGGCGACGCCATCTCTCGAGATTCGCCTCGCCCCGCCCAGGAGCTCCAGCCCGTTGAGCCGAGCGCATGGCTCTGGGTCCCCGCTTTCGCGGGGACGGCGGGAAAGATGCTGGAATCGCAATACATACCATAGCGCTCGGCCGCGCCCGCTCTTTGCGAGCCGATGCCCACCTCCGCTACCGATAGGGGAATTTAGGTATTAGCCCCTCCTTTACCGTTGAAGACTACTAAAGAGGGAACCCCGCCCGGAACGCAGCTTCAGCGCCCGGCAGCGCACTCCAGGGGAAAACGGATCATGCGAGCAATCCTCTACAGCATCAATGGACGCCTCCTCGTCATTCCCCTCATCGCGCTCGTCGCGTTGAGCCTCGCCGGCATCGCAGCGGTCCGCATCATTGCCGATGTCACCCTGGTCGAGCACGAGGCGCGCGCCCGCGCCGTGACCGAATCGGTGGCCAAGATCGTCGAGGCCTTCGAGCAGAAGGCGGCGAGCGGCGCGATGACCGACGCCGCCGCGGAAGAAGCGGCCAAAGAGGTGCTGCGCGCCATCCGCTATGACGGCGGCGAATATATCAGCGCGCGCACGGTGGACGGCGTGATCACCGTGAACGGCATGTTCCCGAAACGCGAAGGCGTGCAGTCCTGGGACAGCAAAGATGCCAACGGCACTTATTTTGGCCGCGACATGATCAAGCAAGCCGAGGCGGGCGGCGGCTACGACTATTACCTGTTTCCGAAGGCGCCGAACCTGCCGCCGCAGCGCAAGGCGACCTACTCGTTGATCACCGGCCGCTGGAAGTGGGTTGTCAGCTCCGGCGTCTACCTCGACGACGTCGATGCCGCGATTTGGCGCTACGGGCTGCGCATCACGGCCGTCGTCGCGGCGGTGGCGCTGCTCAGCTTCGGCGTTGCCTTCTGGTTCGGCCGCCGCATCACGCGCCCGATCCTGAGCATCACCGAGGCGGCGCGCCGGCTTTCCGATGGCGATCTCTCGGTCGAGATTTCGGGGCTGGACCGGCGCGACGAGATCGGCACCTTGGCGCAAGCCATTGCCGTGCTGAAGGAGCGGTCGGCCGAGGCGACGCGACTCACCGCCGAGCAGGACCGCGTCAAGGCGGCCGCCGCGCAAGAACGGCAAGCGGCGATGGCGAAGCTGGCGAGCGGCTTCGAGGCCTCGGTCAAAGCCGTGGCCGACGGCATGGCATCTTCCGCCAATGAGATGAAAGCCTCGGCCAATGCCGTGACCGCCGCCGCGTCCACCGCCAACCACGAGACGACGGCCGCCGCCGCCGCCGCGGAGCAGACCAGCGCCAATGTCGGCACCGTGGCTTCCGCCACCGAGGAGCTCTCCTCCTCGATCCGCGAGATTTCCGGCCAGGTGACGCGCTCCTCGGAGGTCGCCGCCAACGCCGTGGAAGAGGCGGAGCGCGCCAACTCGGTGATGAGCGGGCTCGCCGATTCGGCCAAGCGCGTCGGCGACATCGTCGCGCTGATCAGCGGCATTGCCGGGCAGACCAACCTGCTGGCGCTCAACGCCACGATCGAGGCGGCCCGCGCCGGCGAAGCGGGCAAGGGGTTCGCCGTCGTCGCCTCCGAGGTGAAGCAGCTCGCCACCCAGACCGCGAAAGCGACGGAAGAGATCCAGACCACGGTCGCCGAAATCCAGTCGATGACCGGCACCGCGGTCACCGCCATCCAAGGCATCGGCGGCATCGTCGCGCGCATGAACGAGATCACCGCCGCGGTCGCGGCTTCGGTCGAGGAGCAAGGCGCCGCCACGCGCGAGATCGCCGGCAATGTGCAGCAGGCCGCCGAGGGCGCGCGGCAGGTGTCGAGCAATGTCAGCGCCGCTCAAGGCGCCGTGGCGCAGACCGATGCGGTTGCCGCCAAGGTGCTGAAGGCGGCGGGCGCGCTGTCGAACGACGCCGAGCGCCTGCAATCCGAAGTCACCCGCTTCCTCTCCGGCGTCCGCGCGGCGTAGCAGCTTGTCGCGACGCGCCCTCCCCGCGAAAGCGGGGACGCAGAGTCCGCGCCGCATTCGTCGCGTCTGAAGCCTGGATGCCCGCTTTCGAGCGTGTGAAGGAATCACGCGGCACAGGTGATTTTCGCCCACATCGTGCGGCTCAGAAATGGACCCCCGCTTTCGCGGGGGCGACGAATTCTAAAGCAAAATCAAATTACTCCGCCATTCCCGCGAAAGCGGGAATCCATGCGATCGCCGAGAGCCGCCCGTCGGTTCAGCCGAGCATCCCGTTCACGCCCGCGGCATCGGCGAGCGCCTTGCGATCGACGATCATCGAGCGCTTTCGCATCTGGAGATAGCCGTCTTTGCGCAGCTTGCTCAGGGTGACATTGACGAATTGACGGGACAGGCCCGAAATTGCCGCGAGATCCTCATTGGTGAGGCGCAAATCGATCAATGTTCCCTGCTCTTCCGAGCGGCCGAAGCGATCGGCGAGAGCGAGCAGCGCCGCACAAATCCGCTCGACCCCCGACTGGGTTTCGAGCATGACCGCAAGCTGGGAAACCCATCGAAGTCGCAAGGAGAGCGCGCGAATCAGGGTGTCGGCGAGCTCGGGGAACCGACGCAGAAGATGCTGAAATCGAGCGTAGCTGAGCGTGTAGATCACGCAGGTATCGAGGCAGCGAACCGTCATCAGCCGCGTCGTCCGCAAGCCGATATCCCCGGCGCCAAGAATGTCCCCCGCACACCAGAAACCGGTCGTGCCGATCCTGCCGTTTGGCGCCTGGTAAAGCGACATGGCCGCGCCGCTGACGATGAAGGCCACGTACTCGGCGTTCTCACCCTGCGTCCACACGGTCTGTCGCTTGCGCAGGACGCGGCGGATACACTGCTCGAGCACTGCCGCGCGATACTCCGGAGGGATTGCCCGAAACACGTCGAGATGCCCGTCCGCACGCGGATTTTCCCTTTCGGCAGCGCTGTCGAGGTCCAACGGCATGCTATGAGCTATGTTTGCAGCTTCGTCAGACCCCGTCCAGAGTTGTCGCTCCGTGTGCCTCCGGTTCAGAGAGCTTACGCCTGCAGCTGCAATGCGTCGATCGCAGCGCGGGAGAAAAAGTTGACCCGCGTTTGCTCGTCCAGGTCCGGGTAGTTCTTGAGATAGCGCACGACCCCGGATACCCCGCTCGAATCCCAATGCGGATAATCGCTGGTGCAGCCGAGATTGCGGCCCTCGAGCCAATGCATGGTCTCGGTCAGCAAGGCCTCTTCCGGCTCGAACGAACAGATGACGCATTGGCGCTTGAAGTATTTTGAGGGCTCCATTGTGAGCTCGTCCATCTCCTTGCGCCGCGCCCCGAAATGATTGTCCAAGCGAAACAGCATATACGGCACCCACGTCGCGCCGGCCTCGCAGAACAAGACTTGCAGCTTGGGGTGGCGCTCCAGCACCCCGTAGCCGATGAGACCGCACATCGCGCTCGCCATTTCGAGCGGGTGTGACACCACATGCGCCAGCCAATACTTGTCATATTTGTAGTCGGTACTGTAGGTCGCATTGTACGTGCCGGTGGCCTCGTGAAAGACCAGGGCCATGCCGAGCTCCGTCATCGTCTGCCATACGGGATCCCAGTCGCGGCCCCACCAACGCACCTCCTGCATCACGTTCGGCCGCATCCACACTGCCGTCGCCCCAAGCTTTCGGCAGCGCTTGATTTCGTCGACGGCCCATTCGGGCTTGATCGGAATCGTGACGCACCAGAGATGACGACGCCCGGTCGCCCAGACTTTGGCTGTCCAGTCGTTCAGCGCCCGGGCCACGGCGTATTGCAGTTCCCAGTTCAGAATATCGGGAATGAAAAGCCCGAGCGTCGGAATCCAGAGTGCGGCGTCAATGCCGCTCAGGTCCATGTCGATGTCCCGGTTTGCGAACGCATGCTGGTAGGCGCGTTCATAGGGAAGCCCTTCGCCGCGCGGCCGTTGGTCGCCGCAGCCTTCCGTACGCCCTGGACCCCAGCCGGATGGTTTCTGGTATAAGCGCCCCTCGATCATCAGCCGTGGGGCACCCGTGTTGTCGGTGGCCGGCTTTGGCGCCTGACGCGCCCATTCCTTGTCGAGGAACATGGTGAACGCCTCGGGGGGCTCAATGATGTGGCGGTCACAGTCGATCACGAAATATTCGCGGCCGAGCTTCTTCGTCGGTGAACGATACGCGCGCTCGACCGCCGCATAACCGTCAACCGCCGCTGCCTTTTCCAATGCCTCTGCCATGAGCCTCTCCTCAGGTTACGCCGCACGACTGGGCCGTCGCGCAAGTCATCCGTGCTCTACAGCCCGCGCGTCACTCGCTCTTTTCGCTGGTCCGGATGTCTCCATCAGCAGGTCGGTCACGATACCGCCGTCGATGATGTGAGAGTCCACAATTCTTTTGGCGTCGTCGACCGTCGGCACTCGGTACCATACACCTTCGGGGTAGATGACGACCGACGGCCCGTATGCGCAAGGGTCGAGACAACCAGCACGGCTGATCCGCACGTCTTTGAGCTTCGCCTTTGCGGCGCCGACCCGAAGCGCGCTGTAAATCGCCTCGGAGCCCCGATGCGCGCAGCATCCTCTAGGATCTTTAGTGTCGCGCGCGTTCAGACAAACAAATACGTGCCGCCTAAAGCCCGTCATCGAATGCCCCCGGCCACCCGATCCGAGAACGCAAAGATATCGCAGATAAGCTCGATGAGACTGTCCAATAACAGACAATTCGAGCGAAGAGCTGATCGGCCTGGAGCATCGGAACTCAGCAGAGCGCTGCGAGCCCAAACTCCTTCAGGCTGTCCGGCGGCACATCGTTCCTCTTGCAAATCAGTAGTCGTGTCATGTCGTGAGAACTTCTCAGAGCGGATGTCGGCGGCAGCAAAACCGGCCTTGCCAATCAGATCGCGCGGCGCCGCATCGACGCGCCACCCCCGTCATCATGCGCAAGCGGACGGGTTCAGTCTGCCGCGAAAGCGTCACTACCGATTTATCAGATAGGCGTCCGGGCCGAAGCTTTATAGGATGAGTGAAGCGGAATAATGAAGACCCCGAAAAAGGGTTGAGCTATCCTACCAGCCGCAGGTGGCGCGAGAGGGGGACCCCGATGCCAGACAGGAGCCCACTGGCTCGATTGTCAGTGATCGTGTTTGTTCCCGTCATCGTCACCGTCATCCTCATCGGAACTGCGGCCGCGGCAAGCCTTTATCCGTCGCGGCCCATCGACTTCATCGTCCCCTGGGGGACCGGCGGCGGTGCCGACCTGGTCGGCCGCGCGCTGGCGAAGGAAATGGAGCCGATTTTGGAGGTGTCGCTGCCGGTCGTGAACGTGCCCGGCGGTACCGGACAAACCGGCCTCGCCAAGCTGGGCGAAGGGCCAGCCGATGGCTACATGATTGAAGAGGCGACCTCGGAGACCCTCTTGCTGCCGGTCACGGGTCACCCGCTGCTCGAATTGGCTCGCTTCGTGCCCCTCGGCATTATCGATCAGCAGAATCCTGGGCTGCTCGTCGGCGCGGCGAGTCCGTTCAAGGATTGGAACGATCTTCTCAATACGGCGCGAAAACAGAGTGTCAGCGTGGCATTCGACGGCTTCGGCAGCACCGGCGACCTGCTCCTCAGCTACCTCAATCGCCACGCCAGCACGCATTTCAATCTGGTTCCTTATGCGCAGCCGGCCGAACGGATTGCATCGGTGCTGGGGGGAGAGAACGCGGTGCTCTTCACCCAGCCCGGAGACGTGCATGCCTATATTGCGGGTGGACAGCTCCGACCCGTGCTGCTGTTTGCGGACCGGCCGGACCCGCAGTTCCCCGCCACCCCGATCTCGAAGACATTCGGATATCCGTCCCTGATTCATTTTCGCGCGATGTATGTGAAAGCGGGGACGGCGCCGGAAATCATGCGCGTTCTCGGGACCGCGCTCGACAAGGCCGAACACAGCTCGACCTACAAATCGACGCTCGACGACGAGGGCGCGTTGCCGGCGTCGCTCATCGATGCGACTCAGGTCGGCGATTTCATCACGACATGGCAAAAACAGGCAGCGGATATCAGGGACGCGCGCTGACCATCGACCAGCGATGCCATCGATCGTCGGTTTTCAGCCGCGCGGGGGAAGGGAAACATGAAGGGCTTGGGACCGGCAGCCAGAGACGTCGTCCCGTACGCCGCGCTGCTGGTTGCCGCGAGCTATCTTTTTCATCGCGCACGCCTCATCGAATTCGATGCAGGGGGTCATCCGGGCCCTGCGTTTTGGCCAAAGATGGCGCTTGGTCTGCTCATCGCCGGTTGCGTTGCCGGCATCGTGAGGTCGATCAGTCAGTCCTGGCGGGAGCGACGTCGGTCCTGGACCGGGCCGACGCTATTTTTCTCCGACCACGATCACCCCGACCCGACGGAGACGTCCCCGCCCAGTAAATTCTATCCGTGGCTCGCCATCGCGCTGACGACGGCTTACGTGGCTCTCCTGCCGCAGGCTGGTTTCTTCGTCGCTACCGCATTCTACGTCGCCGCCTTTATCTACCTTGGAAATTACCGGCGGGCCTGGATCGCCGCGCTTGTCGGGCTGAGTGCGAGCGTCGCCTTCGTGATCGTGTTCATGAAAATCGTCTACGTTTCTCTCCCGCTCGGAGAGGGCGCATTCGAGCATGTGTCCACACTCGTCATGGCCGCATTGGGAATTCGTTGAGGGAAACGCCATGGATGGCTTGCTCCACAATCTTGCGATCGGGTTCGTCCATGTGTTCGCACCGGTCAATATGTTTGCCCTCATCACCGGGCTCCTGGTCGGCATGGCCGTTTCAGTCATGCCCGGTCTCGGTTTGGTGCTGGGCGTCGCCCTGGCGCTGCCGTTTACCTACAAGATGGGGATCGAGCCGGCGATCATATTGCTCACGGCCATCTATGTCGCCGGCACCTACGCCGGATGCTTCACCGCGATTTTGTACAAGATACCGGGCGAGCCGTCGGACGTGCCGCTGTTATGGGATGGATATGGCATGGCGCGCAAAGGCCAAGCCGCCAAGGCGCTCGGCTGGGCGCTGGTCGCGGCGCTCATCGGCGGACTGGTGTCGTCCGCCGTGATGGTATCGCTCGCCGAACCCTTCGCCAGGTTTGCATTGACTTTCAATTCTCTCGATCTTTTCGCCTTCATCGTCGTCGGTTTGACGAGTGTCGTGTGCCTGGCGACCAGCTCGCTCACCAACGCGTTCATCAGCCTGTTTATCGGTCTGATCATCGGCACCGTCGGGATCGACAGCACATACGGCGTGCAACGCTTCACGTTCGGTCAGCCGCTCCTCACAGGCGGCATCAGTTATGTCACGGTGCTGGTCGGTGCGTACGGTCTGGGCGAAGTCTTTACGCGCTTCGGGCAGAAGCTCCGCGTTGCGGCGCAGCCGGAAGAGAAGGCCAAGATCGAGACGCATTTCCCCAGGTGGCGAGAACTTTGGGAGCTGCGATCCACCATTTTTCGAAGCTCGGTGCTCGGCACGATCCTGGGCGTCGTTCCCGGCGCAGGCGCCGTCATCACCTCGTTCGTGGCCTACGGGGTCGAACAGCAATATTGCCGCCGCAAGCTCGGCAGCGGCATACCCGAGGGCATCGTCGCGCCCCAAATCGCGTCCACGGCCTCGGTCGCCGGACACATGGTGCCGCTGCTCGCGCTCGGCATACCAGGGAGCGGAGCCACGGCCGTCATACTTGGCGCCTTTCTGCTGCATGGCGTACAGCCCGGTCCGCAAATCTTCGTGGCGCACCCTGAAGTCGCCTACTCGATCCTGAGTTCGCTGTTTGTGAGCGTGATCGGCATGTGCCTGATCGGCTATCTCTGGATACGCGTTGTCGTCAAGGTGCTGACCATACCGCAACCCATCATCTTCTCGATCGTCGCCTTGTTTTGCATTGTCGGGACTTACGCCCAGCGCAACGACCTTCTCGATGTTGCGATGGTGCTGGTCTTCGGCGTGGTCGGGTACCTCTTCGAAATCTTTCGTTTCCCGCTCGCGCCAATGATTCTCGGGGCGATCCTCGGTCCGATCGCCGAATCATCCTTCTTGCGCAGCATGATTCGCTACAACAACGATGTGACCGCATTCCTCCGCGATCCCGTAAGCTGTATCCTTCTCATCGTCGCCGCGGTCGCCTTTGCCTTACCCTTGTATGGCCGCTTCAGAAAGTTGCGGGCCAGTTCACCACCGCAAACTGCGCGGCGGCCCACTTCGGTGCGCGCAACCTAGACCCCGTGTGACGTCCTGGCCGTCCAACCACGTCGTTCCACCCCCTGTGGCCGGACCGGGATGGCCGGGACTCTCGGCCATGACGGCAAAAGCAAACGAAACGCTAGAATGAGTACTGCTGAATCTAGCTTCTACTACCCACAGGAGAATCAGGGTGTTAGCCGGTCCTTTACCCTTGGCGGCTACTAACTAAAAGGGCACCCCGCCCGGGGCGCGGTATCAGCGCCGGGCAGCGCCCTCCCAGGGGAAAACGGACCATGCGAGCAGCCCTTTACAGCATCAATGGACGCCTTCTCGTCATTCCCCTCATCGCGCTCATCGCGCTGAGCCTCGCCGGCATCGCAGCGGTCCGCATCATTGCCGATGTCACCCTGGTCGAGCACGAGGCGCGCGCCCGCGCCGTGACCGAATCAGTGGCCAAGATCGTTGAGGCCTTCGAGCAGAAGGCGGCGAGCGGCCAGATGACCGACGCCGCCGCGCAAGAGGCGGCAAAAGAGGTGCTGCGCTCCATCCGCTATGACGGCGAGGAATATGTCATCGCGCGCACGGTCGACGGGGTCATCACGGTCAACGGGCTGTTCCCGAAACGCGAAGGCGTGCAATCCTGGGACAACAAAGACGCCAACGGCACTTATTTCGGCCGCGACATGGTCAAGCAAGCCGAGGCCGGGGGTGGGTATAACTACTACCTCTGGCCGAAGGCGCCGAACACGCCGCCGGCGCGCAAGGCGACCTACTCGCTGCTCACCGGCCGCTGGAAGTGGGTCGTCGGCTCCGGCGTCTATCTCGACGACGTCGACGCCGCGATTTGGCGCTACGGGCTGCGCATCACGGCCGTCGTCGCGGCGGTGGCGCTGCTCAGCTTCGGCGTCGCCTTCTGGCTCGGCCGCCGCATCACGCGCCCGATCCTGAGCATCACCGAGGCGGCGCGCCGGCTTTCCGATGGCGATCTCTCGGTCGAGATTTCGGGGCTGGACCGGCGCGACGAGATCGGCACCTTGGCGCAAGCCATTGCCGTGCTGAAGGAGCGGTCGGCCGAGGCGACGCGACTCACCGCCGAGCAGGACCGCGTCAAGGCGGCCGCCGCGCAAGAACGGCAAGCGGCGATGGCGAAGCTGGCGAGCGGCTTCGAGGCCTCGGTCAAAGCCGTGGCCGACGGCATGGCATCTTCCGCCAATGAGATGAAAGCCTCGGCCAATGCCGTGACCGCCGCCGCGTCCACCGCCAACCACGAGACGACGGCCGCCGCCGCCGCCGCGGAGCAGACCAGCGCCAATGTCGGCACCGTGGCTTCCGCCACCGAGGAGCTCTCCTCCTCGATCCGCGAGATTTCCGGCCAGGTGACGCGCTCCTCGGAGGTCGCCGCCAACGCCGTGGAAGAGGCGGAGCGCGCCAACTCGGTGATGAGCGGGCTCGCCGATTCGGCCAAGCGCGTCGGCGACATCGTCGCGCTGATCAGCGGCATTGCCGGGCAGACCAACCTGCTGGCGCTCAACGCCACGATCGAGGCGGCCCGCGCCGGCGAAGCGGGCAAGGGGTTCGCCGTCGTCGCCTCCGAGGTGAAGCAGCTCGCCACCCAGACCGCGAAAGCGACGGAAGAGATCCAGACCACGGTCGCCGAAATCCAGTCGATGACCGGCACCGCGGTCACCGCCATCCAAGGCATCGGCGGCATCGTCGCGCGCATGAACGAGATCACCGCCGCGGTCGCGGCTTCGGTCGAGGAGCAAGGCGCCGCCACGCGCGAGATCGCCGGCAATGTGCAGCAGGCCGCCGAGGGCGCGCGGCAGGTGTCGAGCAATGTCAGCGCCGCTCAAGGCGCCGTGGCGCAGACCGATGCGGTTGCCGCCAAGGTGCTGAAGGCGGCGGGCACGCTGTCGACGGACGCCCAGCGCCTGCAATCCGAAGTCACCCGCTTCCTCTCCGGCGTCCGCGCGGCTTAGGAGTAAAAGACGGACCACAGAGACAATGAGGCGGTGAAAAGACCGAAGGCGCTCCTTTTCTCACTGCCTCACCGTCTCTGTGGTGGACCGTCTCTGGTGAACTTGCACGGCCAGCGCGAAAATTGAACACGCGACACGAGAAATTGTTATAGTTGTGGCGTGATTTCGCCCTGACGCGGGCGCTGTGCAATGGCGATGGAGTCGCATCCTTCGCGAGGAGAGCCTTCCCTCGGGCAGCCCCGAGCGGCGGTGGGAGGGATGCGGTGTGGCGCTGGCGCTGATCCTCTCGAGCGGCTCGATCTCTGCGACTGGTCCGGCGCCGGTTCGCCCCAGGACCGAGAGCGCGCGCTGGCGGCGCTCGAACGCGGCAAGATTGTCTTCCTGCCGCATCTCCTCTTCGAGCTGACGGCGGCGGAGCGGCGCTTCCTCGATCCCCGCGTCTCGGACGGCAAGGCCAAGAACATAAGCTTCGACCCGCGCAGCGGCGCCATTGGCGGCGCGAGCCTCGCCGGCGGCGAGCGCGAAGCGCTCGCGGCACTGCTGCGCCGCTTCGGCGGAGAAGCCGAGGCGCTGCTGTGCGGGCTCTTTCCGGACTATGCCGCACAGCTCCAAACGGGGCGGGCGAGCCTCCGCCCGGTGAGCATCGATCGCCGGCACATGTCCTACCGCAAGGACGACACGCGCCTGCATGTCGATGCCTTCCCGTCGAAGCCGGTGCAAGGCCGGCGCATCCTGCGGGTCTTTGCAAACGTCAACACCGCCGGCGCGGCGCGCGTCTGGCGCGTCGGCGGGCCTTTCGCCGATTACGCCGGCCGGCTCCTGCCGCGGCAGCGGCTCTACCCCATGCCCGGCGCTGCCGTCGCGCTTGCCCGTCTCGGGGTCACGAAAGGCCGCAGGACCGCCTATGACTGGCTGATGCTGTCGCTCCACGACCGCGCCAAGGGCGATGCGGCGTACCAGCAGGAGGGAGCCATCGCCGAGCTTCGCTTTCCGCCCGGCTCGAGCTGGATCGTCTACACCGATCTCGTGCCCCATGCGGCGATCGCGGGACAGCACGCGCTGGAGCAGACCTTCTACCTTCCGGTCGCCGCCATGCGCGATCCGGAATTGTCGCCGCTCCGCATCCTCGAAGGCCTCACGCGACGGCGGCTCGCGGGGTAGGTGCCGTTGGTTCGCGTCGTTCCCGCGAAACGCACGTGAAGGACCCGCATGCGAGGCTGGCATCGTGCAAGGTGGAGATGGCCCCTCGATTTCGGGGCAGGGCTATTGCGTGTGTCACCGCGCCGGCTCTGGAAAAGATTCACCACGGAGACACAGAGATCACGGAGAAGGGACGAATGGCGCGCGCGGCGCGCCAAAACAAACAATCTCCGTGTCCTCCGTGCCTCCGTAGTGAATCCCGATGCGCCTCCCCTGGTGACGGATTCCAAAGCTAAATCCAGATACTCCGTCATTCCCGCGAAAGCGGGAATCCATGCCGCCGTCGCGAGCCTCGCGTTTGCAGCGGCGCTATACCTGACCTCCGCTGCCGCCGCCGAGCTGCCGGCGCGGCCGTCGCAGATCATCGTCTTCGGCGACAGCCTCTCCGATACCGGCAATGCCTATATCGCGACGCTGCACGGCAAGGCCCCCTCGCCGCCCTATTACGACGGACGGTTTTCCAACGGTCCGCTCTGGGTCGAGGATTTTGCCGCGACGTTCGGGCTGGCGACGCCGCCGGCGCTGAGCGGCGGCACCGATTTCGCGGTGGGCGGCGCCAAGGCCGGCAGCAGCGCCGACCGCCTGCCTTACCAAGCCGACCTCTATCTCCTGCTGTCGATCTTCTCCCGTTCCGATCCGCGCGCGCTATTCGTCGTGTTCGGCGGCGGCAACGACGTCCGAAGCGCGCTCAACAAGCCTGATCCGGCACGGCGGCTCGCCCATGCCGCGCTCAGCATCCGGCAGATGATCGAGCACCTCGCCGCGCATGGCGCCGTCAACTTCCTCGTGCCCAACCTGCCCGATCGCGGCCTGACGCCGGCGGCGCGGACGCGCGGCACGGCGGAATCGGAAACGACGCTGACGCTTGCCTATAATGCCGGCCTCGAAGCCGCGCTGCGCGATCTGCCGGACCGGCTGCACATCAATCTGGTCCGGGTCGATTTCTGGACCGCGGTAGCGCGCGCCTTTGCCGAGCCGCAACGCCTCGGCTTCACTGACATCACCGAGCCTTGCCTCGTGCACGACACCGCCGGTTACCGGCAATGCGCCGAGCCCGGGCACTACGTGTTCTGGGACGACATCCATCCGACGGAGAGAGGACACCGCTTCCTCGCGGCGGCGGCGCTGGCGGCGTACACCGCCGCCACCCGATCACCGCGCCCTGCGCCGCAAGCGGCGCAACCGGCGGAAGCGCGCAGCGGCGCCGTCGAGCAGGAGGTGCTGGCGACCGTGCGGGCGCATCTCGACCCGACGCCTGCGGTGGAAGGCCGATAGTCCCGCGGCCGCGCGACGCGGCCTTGTCGTTCCGGCGCAAAGGCAGCATAACGCTCCGAACATCGAACGGAGCCCCCCATGAAGCTTGGCGTCGCGCTGCCGGTGATCGATCGGGACGTAGGCGGCGATCCAGCCGCGATCCGTGCGTTCGCGCAGGCCGCCGAGGCGATCGGCTATCAGGATCTGGCAACGCCCGATCATGTGCTCGGCGTCAATGCCGCGAGCCGGCCCGATTGGGGCGATCGCAATACCTCCGCCGATCTCTTTCAAGACCCGTTCGTGCTGTTCGGCTTCCTCGCCGCCTGCACGGAGAAGATCGAGTTCTCGACCCAGCTGCTGATCCTGGCGCAACGCCAGACCGTGCTCGTCGCCAAGCAGGCCGCTTGTCTTGACGTCATGTGCGGCGGCCGCTTCCGGCTCGGCATCGGCGTTGGCTGGAACCCGGTCGAGTTCACCGGCCTCAACGAGAACTTCCACAACCGTGGCCGCCGCTCGGAGGAACAGGTCGAGGTGATGAAGGCGCTCTGGGCCGAGCCGCATATCACCTTCGCCGGCCGGTATCACAAGATCGAGGATGCCGGGATCAACCCGCTGCCGCCGCGCCGGACGATCCCGCTGTGGTATGGCGGGCACGCCGACGTCACGCTGGAGCGCGTGGTGAAATGGGGCGATGGCTGGCTGCCGCTGGCTTACGGTCCCGGCGACGAGGCCAAGGCCGCCTTCGACAAATTGCGGCGGCTGGCCGACGCGGCCGGCCGCGATCCCGACAGCATCGGCATCGACACGCGGGTTGCCGCCGGCGTCGGCGACGAGCGGGAATGGCGCGACGTCGTGCAGTTCTGGAAATCCTGCGGCGTCACCCGCTTGACCTTGACGACCTATTCGGGGCGCGGCCATCTGCGCCGCATCGCGGGACGGACGCTCGCCGACCATCTCGCGGCGATGAAACGCTACTGGAATGCGGTCGCCGATCTGCTGTGAGCGCGACGCACACTAGCCGTTGCCCGGGTGAGCCGGGGCGGGAGGAACGGCGTACGGCTCCACATCCGGCATGACGCGCACGCCGCTGGTGACTTTGAGCGGCAGGCCGCTTGGCATCGGATAGGTCGCTTCGACGAAATAGGCGACATAGCCCGCGCCGGGTGGCGGCACCTTGCCGATATAGACGCCGCCGCCCTGATCGCTGAGCACCGCAGCGGTATAAGCGGGCCCGATGGTCTCCAGGCGGAAGTCGCGCGCCTTCGGATTATGCGCCTGCCACAGGGTCACGGCGCTGGGCTTGGTGCGGGTCTCGAAGCGGATCGATCCGTCTGGCTCGAAGCGCCAGGCATAGTCCGGCATCGGCGCGTGGCTCAGAAAGGCCTCGTAAAATGCCGCCCCGCTCGCGGTCGCATCGGAGTCCCGGAGGGAATGATTGGTGTTCGCGACATCGCGGAGATAGGTCGGTCCGCGCAGCCCGGCGAGATAAAAGCGCGATGAATCCGGCAGGAAGAACTGATCGCCGGCGGAATTCAGGATGAATTTCGGCAGGGTGAGCCGGTCGCGATAGGCATAGGGATCGACGATGCGCGCCAACGCATCCATCTGCGGCGTCCCGATCCAGCGCATGATGCCCATGCTTTCGTAGTCATGGAGCGCCGGCGGCCAAAATCCATAGACGGCGTGCTGATGCGCGAAGGCGGGCTCGAGATTGAGCAGGTCGGCGACGACCGGGATGATCGCGACGACACGCTTGTCGACGGCGGCGGTGAGCCAGGCGGTCCAGCCGCGCTTCGAGGCGCCTTCGACGACGAACCGGTCGATCGCGACACCGCCGCCCGCCGCGCTGCCGCAGAAGCCGCCGATCGTGTCCATGGCGCGGACGGCGCTCTTCGTCATCGGCAGCTGCGCCGGCCAGGAAGCATCGCCGGTGCGGAGATAGCGGTCCCAGCTATAGGCGATGATGCCGTCCTCGCTGCGCGGCGTCGTCTCGCCGGCGAAGGTCAGCGGCTCGTTCGGCAGGTTGCGGAGCTCGCTCACCACCGAGCCGGTTCTGACCGCGAGCGCGGCGAGGAAGGGATTGGCCGCGGTAGGCGGCGCTTTGCCGCTGGCGCCGCCGCTCAGCACCAGCAGGCTCGTGCGGTGCCTCACCTGAAGCGGGCGGATGATGGTGAGGAAGTGCGTCCAGATTGGCCTGTCCACCTCGGCAGGCGAGCGCCATTGCTCAGCGGTCATGCGCAGCACCGCGGCGGTATAACCGTCGCCCTTGATCGTATTCAGCAGCTCGTAGCGATAGCTCGGATCGGGCGCCGCGATGTAATGCTCGAGGACGGTGTCTTCGGCCGCGAACGCCGGCAGCGCGCGCAGGGCAAGCAGAGCCGCCGCGAGGCAGCGGGCGAGCCTGTCACTCGCTCGGCGCGGCAAAGTGCCAAACCCGGTCCTGCGATGCCGGCCCGCATGCGCAGCAACCGTCGAGACCCGCAGATTGCCATGGCATCGCGAACCCTCCGCGCCCGTGCGGGGAACGCCGCGCCTTGCCATAGGTTCACCAAGGCTCCGGCCAGCATGGTGCGGCGGCGGCCCCCCTCCCTACCCTCCCCCTCGAGGGGGGAGGGGCCACTTGTGCTTG
>Ga0335073_10005761_pt1 | contig 17402 bp, 11 predicted proteins | sample Lox_Sample_22_FD_207093 | JGI IMG/M metagenome (GOLD analysis project Ga0335073, IMG submission 207093) | Soil microbial communities from Loxahatchee National Wildlife Refuge, Florida, United States - Lox_Sample_2.2 | ecosystem: Environmental > Terrestrial > Soil > Wetlands | place: USA...
CCCACAACGCGCCGAAGTTCAGTCGGATTAGCGATGTTCCTGCGCCTTCTGTCGCACTGCCGCGCCAGCTGACGCAGCGTTCGGCTGCGCTCGCATCGCAGGACGGCGGTCAGATTCAGCCGCAGGGCGTTGCAGGCGCAATGGCTGCCGCGCAATCCCAGGGAGCGGCGCCGAGCGGCGTTCCGGAAGGGAATCCGGCGGTTGTGCCGGCCTCATCCGCAGCACCGGCGGGTGATTCGGGCATGAGCTTCGCCGGGGGCCAGAGCGCTCCTCCGACCTCTGCGCGATACACCGGCGAGCCGATTTCCGTGAACTTGAAAGACGTTGACCTGGCCGATTTCTTCCGCCTGATCCATGAAATCAGCGGACTGAACGTAGTGGTCGATCCTTCCGTCAAGGGCACGCTCACCATCGTTCTCGACAATGTGCCGTGGGATCAGGCTCTCGACATCGTCCTGAAGAACAATGATCTCGATAAGCAGCTTGATGGCAACGTCCTTCGTATCGCCACGCGCGCGACCCTGAAGGCCGAGGCACAGGAAGAGGCCGATCTTGCCAAGGCGCAGGCGGAGGCCACCGACGTGGTTACCACCACCCGCGTGCTCAGCTATGCCAAGGCCACCACGGTTGCCGCTACTCTGAAAAAATTCCTTTCCTCGCGAGGAGACATGCTCGCGGATGACCGTACCAATACGCTGATCATTCGCGACATTCCCAGCACGTTCCCCGTGATCGACAATCTTCTGCGGCAGCTCGATCGCAAATCGCAGCAGGTCGAAATCGAAGCGCGCGTCGTTGCCGCCAACCGCTCTTTCGCGCGTGAGATTGGCTCCATCCTTGGAGCTTCAGCCGGCGCCTACAGCGGCGGTAGCTCGAATCTGATTTCTGGTGATGGGAATGTCGGTGCGAGCCCTGGCTACTTCGGCCCTTGCCCGCCAGTATTCATTGGAACGAGCTGCACCGTGCCGACTCCTGGTTCGACCCCGAATCTCGTGCAGATTCCGCTCTTAACGAACTTGGGTTCGACTGCGCCGACCAGCGGCATCTCTTACATGTTCCAGTCAGCGAATTTCGCTCTCGACGCTGTGATCAACGCGGCCGAGAGCAAGGGCGTCGGCAAGTTGCTCTCACAGCCCAAGATCATCACCCAGAACAACGAAAAGGGCACGGCCAAGCAGGGAACCAAAATTCCTGTGCAGACCGTGGTCAACAACACCGTTTCCGTGCAGTTCGTGGACGCCGTGCTCGAGCTGGACGTGACTCCGCAAATCACAGCCGATGGCACGGTCTATATGGACGTGACCGTCGAAAACGATCAAATCGACAACGGTATCCCCCGCGTTCAGGGAATTCCGGCCATTGACACGCAATCGGTCGAGACCAAGGTCACCGTCAATGACGGTGCCACCGTGGTCCTCGGCGGCATGTACATCACCAACCAACAGACCCAGATCAACGATGTGCCGGTCGTGGGCTCGCTGCCGATTATCGGCAATCTCTTCAAGCACACGCAGGTCAGCACCACTTCACAGGAGCTCTTCTTCTTCCTTACTCCTCGAATTCTTCCGAGTTAATATCGGAGGATGGCGGAGAGGGTTTCGACCAGCAACGCGGCACGCAAACGGACTTCGATGAAAGAGGGAGACGCCGAGTCTCCCTCTTTTGATTTTGGCGAGCGGTTGGCGCGGCTGCGAAAGGGACTTCGGGCTGACGCGCTACTGGTCACTCTGCCTGCGAACATTCTCTACCTCTGCGGGTTTTCCGGCAGCGCCGGGATTTTGCTTGTAGAGCCTGCGCGTTCCACTTTATTCACGGACAGCCGCTATACCTTTCAGTCGCGGCAGGAAGTTAAGAATGCTCGGATCGTCATTGCGAAAGCCGGCTTGCTGAAGGCCGCCGGAGACTTGCTCGCCGGGCGTAAAGGACGCATCACGCTCGCGGCGTCGCTAAAGCACCTTACCGTCGCGCAGCAACAGGCCCTCGGCGGTCGCTTCGCCAAACGCTTGCGCTGGAAAGACGACGGGGGCGCGATCGAGCAGTTGCGGGCCGTGAAGTCAGATGCAGAATTGAAAATCATGAGGGACGCGGCGATTCTGATCAGCCGTGTTTTTGAAAAGTTAGTGCCTCGCATCCGTCCGGGCGTCGCCGAACTCGAGCTGGCCGCGCGGATCGATTATGAAATCAAGCTCATGGGAGGCTCGGGGCCGTCGTTTGAGACCATTGTTGCAGCAGGCCCCCGATCGAGTTGGGCGCATGCGCGGCCTTCCACTAAACCTTTGGCTAAAAACGAGTTGGTCGTGATCGACCACGGTGCTATACTCCGCGCTTATTGCAGTGACCTGACGCGGACCGTGTATGTAGGCCGCGCGTCGACGAAGGTTCGACAATTATATGCCGCCGTGCTGGAAGCGCAGCAGGCGGCCAAGGCAGCCATACGACCCGGGGTGACAGCAGGCGCAGTGGATGCGGCAGCACGCAGCACTCTTAAACGCAGGCGGCTAGCGCAGTACTTCACGCACAGCACCGGCCATGGATTGGGACTCGAGATTCATGAAATGCCCAGAATCGGCCGGGGTGAAGAAACTCTTCTTCAGGAAGGCATGGTCGTAACAGTGGAACCGGGCGTCTACCTCGATGGGGTGGGGGGCATCCGTATCGAGGACGACGTGGTGGTGACGAAAACCGGAGCAGTGGATATCACAACCGCCCCGCGGGATTTTCTCGAACTCTAAATGGCAAAAAAAACGAAGCAGCAGGCGGGCCGGGATTTCGTCGGCAGCATAAGTCTAAGCGAAATCGAGCGTCTTCTGGCCTTCATGCAGAAGCACGGCCTCGAAGAATTTGAGTATCAGCAGGGCGATGTCCACATACGTCTGAAGAAGGCCGCGGGCGGTACCGCTGTCACGCCTGCGGCCGCGTCCGCGCCAGCGGTTTTCCCACCGCCGGCTTCCGCTGAGGATCAGCCTGTCGCGGCTGTTGCCCCCTCTCATACCGTCCCGGTGCCGGTTGCCGAGGATCTCCACATTGTGAAGTCTCCTATCGTGGGCACTTTCTACGCGGCGGCCAGCCCGGACGCCGACCCTTTCGTCACCGTGGGCTCGCGCGTTCAGTCAGGCCAGGTCCTCTGCATTATCGAAGCAATGAAGTTGATGAACGAGATCGAGGCCGATGCCTCCGGCGAAATAGCCCGCATCTTCGTCGAAAACGGCCATCCTGTAGAATACGGTGAGCCGCTTTTCGGCATTCGCACCGGCAGCAAGAGGTGATCGCAACAGTTGTCCGTTGACGCTGATCCGAGTCTCTAGGCCATGTTCAAGAAAATCCTGATCGCCAATCGCGGTGAAATTGCCCTCCGCATCCTGGCTGCCTGCAAGGAACTGGGCATCCAGACCGTTGCCGTCTACTCCGAGGCTGACCGCCATTCCCTCCACGTCCGCTTCGCCGACGAAGCCGTCTGCATCGGCCCCGCCCGTAGTTCCGAGAGCTACCTGAACATTCCGCAGGTAATCAGCGCCGCGGAAATCGCCAACGTGGACGCCATTCATCCCGGCTACGGCTTTCTTTCCGAAAACGCCAATTTTGCCGAAGTCTGCCAGGCCTCTCACATTGCCTTCATTGGTCCAACGCCCGAAGTGATCCGCATGATGGGCGAAAAGGACCGTGCCCGCGCGGAGGTCGCAAAGGCTGGCCTTCCGATCATCCCCGGCAGCGACGGCGTCGTGCCGGACGAAGATGCCGCCGAGAAAACGGCCCAGGAAATCGGCTATCCCGTCATGATCAAGGCCGCCGAGGGTGGGGGCGGCAGGGGAATGCGCATCGTCCGCAGCAAGCGCGAACTCCTCCCCGCGTTTCGCACGGCGCGCGCCGAGGCGGAAGCAGCCTTCGGCAGTCCCAATGTTTATATGGAAAAGCTGATCGAGCGCCCGCGCCACATCGAGTTCCAGGTCCTCGGCGATCAGCACGGCCGCGTGATTCACCTTGGTGAACGCGAATGCTCGCTCCAGCGCCGCCACCAGAAAGTGCTGGAAGAGTCGCCCTCGGTCGTAATCGATCAATCTACGCGCGAGCGTATCGGCGGCCTTGTTACCAAGGCGCTGGAACGTATCGGCTACACGGGCGCTGGCACTGTCGAATTCTTGCGCGAAGAGTCCGGCGATCTCTACTTCATCGAGATGAACGCACGCATTCAGGTCGAGCATCCCGTCACCGAGATGGTCACCGGCGTCGATCTGGTGAAATCGCAGATTCGAATCGCCGCCGGCGAAAAGATTTGCGACGTGGTCGGCAAATTTGATTTCCGCGGCCACGCGATCGAGTGCCGCATCAACGCCGAAGACCCGGACACATTTGTCCCCTCGCCCGGCCGTATCACCACTTTCCGCGTACCCGGAGGGCCCGGCATCCGCGTCGACACCGCCGCCTATGCCGACGCCGTTATCCCGCCCTATTACGATTCCTTAATCGCGAAATTGATCGCCTATGGCCGCGACCGTGCCGAAGCCATCATCCGCATGCAGGTCGCCCTCGACGGTTTTGTCGTGGAAGGTGTGAAGACTACGATTCCCCTTCATAAGCGCATCCTTGCGCACCCCGATTTCGTTGCGGGCAAGCTGGACACGCATTTCCTTGAGCGCGTCGGCCTGGCCGAAGCAAAGCACGCCTGAAGCCTGTTCAGTTTACACTACGTAAATAGTAGCAGCCAGACCGTCACTCGATGTCAGACTGAATTTTCTGTATCTTATTGAAAACAAAAGATCGGCGTTGCTTCAGCCCGTCACACAAGTGGCACCCGCCAACGCTCCTTATTGGCCTTCGGGCAGCAATATTCTGGACAGGGTGCCGAGCTTGCTTTCCTTATCTGACCGATCGCCCGGCAGATTGGGTGTGAACTTGCGCGCCACAAACTCTTCGATGATATTTCCCGCTGCGGTCGCCCCGATGCCGATCAGCGCGCTTTCAAACGTCACCGCCGCGTCGTTGCGGTTTTGCTCCGGGTAATAAAGGTTTGAGATGCCTCCGGCGGCGATATTTCCCAGAATGTTCGAATAGTTCGGCTGCCACCGCTTGTTGTCGCCTTTGCAGATAAAGGCGTTTGCGACGGCGTAAAGCAGCCGCGACCGCACCGTGCCCGTTCCCTTGTAAAAATAGCGCGGATCCTGCCTCAGGAGCGCCGGGAACACCGCGCTTCCCATAAATGTGCCTACCGCCCCATCTGCGTACGAAGCGCCGTAACGCTTCGCATAGCCTCCGAACCCCGGCCCATAGCCGCTCAGATAATTCGCTCCCTGCTCGATGCCCGCAATTCCCGCCGTGATCGCAAAATTAAAGGGATCGATGGTTGACTTCCACGCCAGTTGGAATTTCTGCCTCGCGTTCAGCGGAGCAGCGTCCGGCACATAGCTCACGTAAAAGTTAGGCACCACCCCGAGCACGCGCTGCTTTTCCTGCTGTTCAATCTGGTGTTGCGCCACCTCTTCTTGCGGCTCCACTTCCACCTGCGTCACAACCGCCGCCAGCGGCATGGTAATCGGCGGCACTATAAACGTGTGTCCCGGTGCAAGAGTGCCCGAAGCCGTCTGTGTTTCAAACCCAGGCAGCGTGGCCGTCAGTTGAAACGTTCCCGCTGGCACATTCGAGAAAGAAAACTGGCCGTTATTGTCCGTCATCGTCTGGCGCGCCAAGGATTGCCCAACCGGTGCCAACTTCACGCGTGCCCCGGAGACAACCGCACCCGTCGCATCAAGCACCGTGCCGGTGATGGTTCCCGCGGTAAGTTGATCTGCGCCCTCACTCGTGCTGGCCACAGCGTTCGACGTGGGATCGACTGCGCCGGGATCGGGCTGCTGGGCGCTTTGAGGTTTTACCTGGGTTGAGGCGTCAGCCGGAGAACTTGGCGATTGACCAGCGGTCGCAACCCCGCAGGAAAAGAGAAGGAAGCCGCAGATCGCGGCAAGCGCCGCGCCGCTTTGCGACCTGAACCGGCAAATCATCGCTAGGTGCTCCTCGGTTAGGCGTCGGCGCGCAGCTGGTGCGCAGACCTATTTTAGACCAATAGCAGGGCTGCCGGGTTGTATTCCCCCGGCCGGAGTGTCGAGTTCCACAAAGGGTCCGGATGTTCCCGCTGCGCCCCGTCCGCAAACAGGGTGGTTACCCCCTTGCGACGGTTTCGCCTGCGGCCTCAAGGGCGGCCGGATAGCTGGGAAGGGGCTTATCTGTATGGAAGTATCGTTTGTAGGCTTCGATCCAATTCGTTGCGATTGCATGCTGCGCGGTGGCGAGATCGATCTGGCCGCTGCACACCATCTGGTGCAGGTAATCTTCCAGTTGGTCCTTCACGTGGGCGTTCCACTCCGTCGAATCGTAAGGTTCAGGCCAGAGGTTTCGGATGTCATCGGTGCCGCCCAACGCGGGCGTGATCAGGTGGTCCAGTTCGTAATACTTGGCTTGGCGGTAGTCCACGCCGTATTCGCGAAACACCCTTTCGCGCTCGGAGATGGGAATCCTCGAGGGATCTTCTCTGGGCGCGGCGAAGCAAATGTCGTTCGGAAAGGTAAGCGCGTCCCCCGGCGTCAGGCTCGCGCGCGGCAGAGGCGCGGCTTGGACCTGCGCGATTGTGGCCCCGCTGTTTGAGAGCCAGGTATTTCGCAGCAGAAACGTAAATCCCACCGCGGCGAACAGCCCTACGGCTAGAGCATATCGCCATCCGCCTCCCATCTGCCTCACGAACGAAGGTTGGTACCGGGATCGGAATCTGCTTGGAACGCGCACGCCGGAAGACGATCTGTCTTGCCGCATGCTGCGAAGCAAGTCCGCGCGTGCGCGCGTGGAATCCGGTATTTCCACTTCGCTCCGACAGGCGACCACCAAATCAGCGGAAGTTCGTTCAAGCTGACGCATTCGCTCGCGGCAGTCTCCACAGGCGGCCAAATGGGCGCCAGCTTCCGCTTCCTGCTCCGCCGGCAATTCAGCGTCTACTGCAAGAAGCAGATCATGATCGGAAAGGTGGGTTTTGCCCCGATGCATCCTCACCCCCCGCCCGCGCGATTGAGCCGTTCAAAGGAACGGGCTAAGGAATTCGATACCGCGCCCAGAGACATGCCCAGCACTTCCGCAATCTCGCGGTAGCGCAGACCTTCGGCACGCAGCCGCAAGCAATTCTGGTCCTGCTCAGGCAGCGCTCGCATCACCGTGAGTAAAATCTCCTGCCGCTGCTCCTCCGCAAAACGCTCCTCTGGATCGGTATCCGGCGCCACCTGAGCCAGCTCCATCCCGGATGCCGAAATTTCCGCTCGCTTCTGCCGGGACTGCCTCTGCTTCAAAGCAAGATTGTGGGCCACGCGGAACGCCCATCCGCGGAGGTTTGAGCGCGGCCTTCCGTGTTGAAGATGGCGAAAGAGGGAAAGAAATACTTCTTGGATCAGGTCTTCGCCGTCGTGCCGATGAACGCCCAAAGAGAAGGTATAACGCAACAGCGGGGCGCGAAGCTGATTGAAAAGAGAAATGACTTCGTCCTCGGGAGAGGTGAGAAACTCGGCCAAGGTATTTTCCCTTGCACCGAGGATCGGTAGATTGAGAGCGCTATCGTGAGCCGAGGACGACATAGTTCGTACCGTGCGATATTACATCGCGCGAAATGTTTTTTCCTCCCGGATTTTCGCCCCCGCCCGATATTCTCCCCGGCAAAAAATACAGTGAACGGATCGGCCACCTGCGGAATGTTCCTTTGTAAGGCGCCATCATAACTTCTAACTAGGGGGCAGAATGGGGAACTGGATAGGCCGCGCAGCGGACGGGAAAAACAGTCGAAGCCGCCTTCTTGCTTTGGCCGCGCGCGGCGTGGTGTTTTTGATCATTGTCTTCGCGTTGCAGGCGATTTCGCTCCCGGCGCAGACCAACACCGGCGAACTGCGTCTCAAAGTCACCGACCCTTCTGGCCTGGCAGTCGCAAAGGCCCCTGTCACGTTGCGAAGCGAGGGCAATCAATATAGCAACAGCCTTGTCACGAACGAGAGCGGCCAGTTGGACGTCACGAGATTGCCTTTCGGAGAATATCAGGTCGAGGTCAGTCAACCGGGATTCGCTCCGTTTTCGCAGACGGTTGAGATCCGCTCGGAGTTACCCACTGACGTGAACGCAACCCTCCAGGTCGCCCCGGTGAGCGAGCAAGTGACCGTCACCTCAAACCACACCCTTATCAATCCCGATCAGGCCGGTTCCGTGAACGTGATCGGTCAATCCGCTATCGAGAACCGGCTTTCTTCGCTGCCGGGTCGTTCGATTCAAGACCTTGTAAACTCCCAGCCGGGCTGGCTCTATGAGGGCAACGCCGTTCTCCATCCGCGCGGCTCCGAATACCAGACCCAGTTTGTCGTCGACGGAATTCCGTTGACCGACAATCGCTCGCCCAGTTTTGGCCCGGAGCTGGAGGCGGACGATGTCGACTCTATCAGCATTTACACAGCAGGGTTCCCCGCCGAATACGGCCGCAAGATGGGAGGCGTAGTCGTAATTAACACCATGCAGGACACGACTCCCGGCTTTCACGGCGAAGCGGTGCTATCTGGCGGCAGCTACGATACGTCCGGCGCTTTTTTCAAAGGGCAGGAGGTCTGGGGAAAAAATACTTTTGGGTTCAGTGCGAGCGGCGACGGCACGGCGCACTACCTCAATCCTGTGGTGACGCAGAATTACACCAATCGCGGAACCATCGGCGATTTCTCGACCGACTATGAGCGTAACTTAACGCCCAACGACCGCCTCACCATGAGCGTTCGCCATGAACTTTCGCGCTACGAGCTCCCTAACGAAAATGTGCAGGGGCAAGCCGGACAGCTTCAGACCGCCGACAATTTTGAGACCATGGGCATTATCTCCTATCAGCACATTTTCTCGGCACATGCCGTGGGCGATATTCACGCCATGGTTCGCGATAATGCAAACGACTTCTACTCGAATGGGAATTCCACACCCGTCCTGCTCACCCAGCACGACTGGTTCCGGGAAGCTTACGTCCGCGGTACCTTTACCCTCGACCAAGGCCATAGCGAGTGGAAGGTGGGATTTGAGTCAGACAACAAGTTCTTGAACGAAAACACCAAATACGTCGTCACCGACGCTTCGCAGTTTGACGACAGCACCCCCTGCCAAAGCGGCAGCATTGACGATCCTGCGGACGACGGCAACTGCACGTTCCAGTTCGTCGGGGCTCGCCCGGACCTGGAGCAGGCCGTCTTTATTCAGGATCTCTATCACGCCGGCAACTGGACATTCAACGCCGGCCTGCGTTGGGATCACTATCAATTGCTGCTGAATCGTCACGCCTTTGAGCCTCGATTTGCCATATCGAGATATTTCCCCACTTCCGGCATCGTTCTGCACTTCTCTTACGACCGGATCTTCCAAACTCCGTCGTTCGAGAACATTCTGTATTCAAGCTCGCCCGAAGTGACCGCGCTTTCCGACGACTTCTTGCGTCTGCCGGTTCAGCCTTCGGTGGGAAACTACTATGAAGTGGGAGTGACCAAAGCCTTCGCGGGCAAATTGCGCCTCGATGCCAATTATTTCCGCCGCTTGGTGAACAATTACGCCGATGACGATCAGATCGACAACACCACTATTAGCTTTCCAATCGCCTTTCGAAAGGCGATTCTGTACGGGGCAGAGGGCAAGCTGGAGCTAACCCCTTGGCGCCGGTTTTCCGGGTATGTCAGCTATTCTTATATCGTCGGTAACGTGTGGAATCCAGTCACCGGTGGCCTGTTCCTCGGAGATGACGCGGACGCGGCTGAATCCGCCACCAGCGGCCATTTCCCGGACTCGCAGGACCAGCGCAACACCCTTCGTGCCCGGCTCCGCTTTCAGGTTGCGTCCAGGTTGTGGGTCGCGGGTGGTGTTCAGTTTGACAGCGGCCTGCCGTTTGACTTTGAGTGCGACCCTAGCCTGACGCTTCAACAGTGCATCCAGAGCGAAGCTGACACCTACGGCCAGGATGTGGTGAATCGCATCAACTTCAATCGCGGGCGTATCCTGCCTTCGCTTCAGGCCAATGCCTCGATAGGCCTTGACGTTTACAAGTCAGATCGTTACAACGTTCATTTTGAAGCCGACGGCGAGAATCTTACCAACGTCATTGACGTGATCGATTTCGGCGGACTTTTTTCAGGGAACGCGATCGGGCCGGCGCGCAGCTTTGCCTTGCGCCTCGAAACCGATTTTTAATCTCTCGGCGATTCTGCCGCGGTCGCGTCTAACTGTGCCGGGCAGCGTGGGATCGCAGGTGCTTATTTGCAGGTGCTGGGTCGGAAAGGAACGTAACGCGAATGAGCAATAAAATAATTCTGTCCGCGGTTGTGGTCGTGATAGTCGCGGCCGGCGTAGCAGGCGCGGTGGTGTGGAATGAGTATTACCGCGTTCCAACCAACGTCGCCTATGTAACGGAAGAAAACGGCAAGATCGACATGATCGACCTTTCCACGATGAAGGTGATTCGTTCGGTGCAGCCGCTGAACGTCGCTCCTCGCGGGGAAGGCGTCACCTACGACGGCAAATATCTCATCACCGCGGACAAGGACAGCTCCGACATCGCTGTCTTCAGCACGCCGCGCCTCGAGCTGGTGACGAAAGAGCACGTCGGCGACAATCCCGAATTCATCAAGCTCAATCCCTCCGGCACCCGCGTTTTTGCGACCTTCGAGCCGGGCTCGTCCGGCGGCCCTCCGCCGGCGAACGGCGCCGCCGCGGACGACGATGACGACGCCAACGAGCCGCCCGCGCAGATTGCGTCGTTCGATATAGGCTCGTGGACGGCCGGGCCGGTTTCGACCGCGGGGCAGGAAACCGAAGGAATGGAGTTTTCGCCCGACGGCAAATATCTCATCGTCTGCAACGAGGCCCAAAACAATCTCGGCATCTTTGATGCCAAGACCGGCGCGCACATCCGGGACGTTGACCTCAAAGCGTACGGCATGCGTCCTCGCGACATTAAAGTTTCTCCGCAACACACGTTTTACGCCGTCACCATGGAGGCTTCGGGCACGCTCGCGAAACTCGACCTGAATTTCAACGTGCTCAAAACCGTGCCGACCGCCGCGAAGCCTTACGGCGAATCGTTCGATCCCGCCGGCAAGAGAATCTTTGTCGCGGCGGCCACGGCGCAGAAGCTCCAGGTCTTCGACGCTGATTCGCTGAACCTGATCGCCGAAGTTCCCATCGGCAAGCGCTGCTGGCACTTCACATTCACGCCGGACGCTTCGAAGATCCTGCTGGCTTGCGGCAGGTCCAACGACATCGAGATCGTCGACCCCAATAGCTACAAGGAAGTCGGAGCCATCGAAGGTTTCAATCTGCCATGGGGAATCGTCACATATCCGAGAGCCTACGGCAGCCTCGGCCTTCCTTAGGCCAGATCGTCGAAAGCCGAAAGTTCCGTAGCACGCTTGCTCGCGGCGACGGTCAATTTTTGTCATTTTATGCATTTCTAATCGCGGCGCTCGTTTACCCCCCTTGCTGACCGCGATTAGAAATTCTTTTGATCTTTATTTTCAGCCACTTAGGTGGATTTTTAATTTTATTCATTTGCGATTAGAAATTTCGATTTTTTATGCATTTTTCGGCCTTCGCCAGAAACCGGCTACGGCGCGACAGGCCCGCCTCCGCGAGAGCCTCGCTATGGCGTGGCGTGACGTTTCGCGTTTTGTGCGCTTTTGCTCCTTTCAGAGGGGCTGTTTTTCTATCGATTAGAAATTTTCAAGTTGCTCGAAATACGGGAGTTGCGGCGATTTCTAATCGTAATTACTATCGATTAGAAATTAGCCGCCCGCAGCGTCGTTGCCTCCCATGAGATGCCTCCGAACAGCCATGCAAGACAGCTCGTTCATTGTGAAATCCTCGGAGAGAAGTTTATCACAGCGTGTACTCATTTGTCAACCACTATCTCGGTACTAGAACCGCTTTTCCCGATTTGGGAATGGTCTCACGCGTGGTGCGGGGGACGGCGCTGCGGAGTGGCGCGAAATTGCGAGCTTAAAGTGGCCGCGCGTCTGTGCCAATCGCGTGGGTGCGGTCCGCAAACGGCCGGATTCGTACTTTTGGAGCCATTTCCATGTTGCCGAAGTACCATGACCCGGGCATCCTCGGGATAGCGTCACTGCTTGTTTTGTCGGCGCACTTGTCATCTGGCTCGACCTGGCGTTTATCACTAGAACTGTGGGTGGCTCCAGCGGGCGAAGAAAGCCCGCACCCATTGCGACCCTTCGCGACCTTACTCGGGGCAAGCAGGCGCGCAATGGGCGCGGCACCCGACGTTTGTTGATTTGTGTCGTTGGGTCGATCCGGTGCTTTTGTGCGAGCATTCTTTTCGTCCATCAACTCCGAGAAGAGATCGTCTACATCGTGAGGATTCTGCAGGGCGCGCAGAACTGGCGACCGTAAAGCGTCCTTGAGGCGATGCAACCAATTTGCCGCCGGGCGCGTTGTAGTAAAGGACAGCATTCTGCTAGTCTCAGAGCACGAAGGGGCGACCATGCAGCTCCTGAAGCGTCTATCCATCGCGATCCTTGCAGCGATCGTCGTGTGCGCCGTGTTTGCAATTCAAGCGCGCGGCTTCCAGTACTTCGGCGGAGACGGCCCTCGAGATCCCTATCTTGATGAATGCAATTCCACCGATAAGGCTGAATTCTACTGGTCTCGCCTGAAGTACGACTCCTCCTACGGTGGCGGCTCCGGGGGCTTCGGCCGACGTTTCGGCGGCGGAGGATTTGGGTTTGGAGGTCGCGGCTGTGGGGAGGGATTCGGGCCGTGGCAGCGCGATTATCCGAAGGCGGATATCCAGTTCCTGATGGCGATGAGGCGGCTCACGAACGTGAATACTCGCTCGACGTCGCAGGTCGTGGACATCGATACTCCCGAAAGCGACCCGCACAGCCTGGACAATTATCCGTGGGTATACGCGGTGCAGGCGGAAACCTGGACGTTCAATGCCGACGAAGCCAAGCGCATGCACGATTACCTGATGAAGGGCGGCTTCCTGATGGTGGACGATTTCCACGGCGCCGAGGATTGGGATCTTTTCATGCAGGGCTTGCATCAGTTTTTGCCCAACGCGCAAGTGGAAGACCTGAAGGATAGCGACGAAATCTTCCACGTGCTTTTCGATCTGAGCCAGCGCTTCCAGATACCGGGCGAGCAGTATGTCTGGTCGGGCCGCACGTATGAGGCAGGCGCGGGCGGAGACATAGGGTATGTCCCAGGGTGGCGCGCCGTGCGTGACGATAAAGGACGAATCATCGTCGCCATCTGTTTCAACATGCATCTTGGCGACGCATGGGAATGGGCCGATGATCCAAGATATCCGGAGAAATTCGCGTCGCTGGCATTCCGCGTCGGGCTGAACTACATCGTTTACGGAATGACGCATTAACAATTGAATAGGCGCCGCGATCGGGGCTCGCGGGTGTGAGGATAATGTTTGAATTTTTTTTCAAGTATCCGACCGCGATCTTCTCGAAAGGGCAGTTTGTCCTGCTGAGCGGCTGGCCGCACTGGCTTTTGTATGTGCTGATGGCGGCGGCTGCGGCGGCTTTGGCGTGGCTGATTCACCGGCGGATGGCGCAGGCCGCGGCCGGAATGAAGGGTTGGCATGCGGCGGCGATCTGGGCGCTCGAGTCGCTGCTTGCCGTGTTGCTGTTGCTTGTCGTATGGCAACCGGCGATTGTAATAGCAGAGCTCAAGCCGCAGCAGAACATCATCGCCGTGCTGGTGGACGATTCGCGCAGCATGTCTCTGGCGGACAACGGGACGACGCGCGAACAGCAAGCCGTGAAGGCTCTGAACTCCGGAGTGCTGGACCAGCTGCAGAAGAAATTTCAGACCCGAATCTACCGCGTCGATAATCAACTCACCCGTGTTTCGAGCCTGGATAGCCTGCAGAATGCGACCGCTCCCGCCACGAGACTCGGCGCCACGCTGAAAGATTTTGCGGACGAAACCTCCGGGCTGCCCATCGGCGCCGTGGTGCTGATGAGCGACGGCGCGGACAATACCGGCGGCATCGACGCTTCCACGATTGCGGCCCTGCGCAGCCGCGAAATTCCCGTTGATACCGTGGGATTCGGGCCGGAACAGGTCCCGAACGATGTGGAGATCAATGATGTGACGGTGGCGCCGCGAATCATGCAGAATTCGCGGCTCTCGGCGGCCGTGACATTTCACCAAAACGGATTTTCGGGCCGCAAGGCGACATTGGCCGTTCATGACGGAGACAAGCTGCTCGCTTCGCGCGAGATTACGCTCGCCTCGGATGGAACGGTGCAGACCGAAGCGCTGCCGTTCAACGCGGGCGCGGCGGGTGTGAAGTCATTGCGGTTTTCGATCGATCCGCTGCCGGGCGAAACGAATACGGAAAACAACGCAGTGACGCGCGAGCTCGATGTGACGCAAGGCAAGCGGAAAATACTGTACGTAGAGGGCGAGCCGCGGTGGGAATACAAGTTCATCCGGCGCGCCGAGGACGACGACCCGAACGTGCAGCTCGTTTCGATGCTGCGCACTACGGAAAACAAAATCTACCGGCAGGGGATTACGAGTCCAGACGAGCTGGCGGACGGGTTTCCTTCCACGGCGGACGTTCTCTTTCAATATCAGGCCATCATTATCGGGTCGATCGAGGCGGGATATTTCACGCCGGCGCAGCAGGAATTGATGCGCGAGTTTGTGGACCGGCGCGGCGGCGGGATGCTGTTTTTGGGCGGGCGTTCGTCGCTCGCGGCCGGCATTTGGCAAGGTTCTGCGGTGGCGGACTTGTTGCCAGTCGTGTTGCCCACGAGCAAGGACACATTTCGCCGCGATCCGGCGATTCCCATCCTGACGCAGGCCGGCGCGGACAGCATGGTCACGCGGCTCGACGATGATCCGCAGAAAAACGCCGAGCGCTGGAAGAAGCTGCCTTACATGATGGATTACCAGGACGCGGGAACCACCAAGCCGGGCGCGGCGGTGCTGCTGCAAATGCGCGCGGACGGGCGCACGCTCCCCTTGCTAATCACGGAGAATTACGGACGTGGGCGAACGGCGGTGATGGCGACGGGCGGTTCATGGCGCTGGCAAATGCTGATGCCGCTGGGCGATACGTCGTACTTTACATTCTGGCAGCAATTGCTGCGATGGCTGATTCAGGATACGCCGGGACAGGTGGTGGCGAGCGTGCCGAATCCGATGCTTTATGACGACGGGCACATCCAGATCTCAGCCGATGTGCGCGACAAAACGTACACGCCGGCTACCGATGCTCAGGTGCAGGCGCAAATCATGGGACCGAATGGTTTCACCGCGACGGTGGATATGCAGCCCGCGCCTAACTCGCCCGGAATATTTCAGGCCGATTTCACGGCGGACCAGCCGGGATCATATATCGCGAATGTGACGGCGCAGCGTGCGGGGCAGGAGTTGGGCAGCGACAGCGTGCCGTTTGAGCGGCTCGACGGAGTGGCTGAAAATTTTCACACAGGGCAGAATCGCGCGCTGCTCGAGGAACTCGCGTCGCAGACCGGCGGGAAATACTGGACGCCGTCCGATCTTGCGAAGCTGCCGGCTGAAATTCCGTATTCCGCGGCGGGAATCACGATGCGCGATACGAAAGAGCTCTGGGATATGCCGATCATTTTCTTCCTGGTGATTCTGTTGCGCTTCTCGGAATGGTTCCTGCGGCGCAAGTGGGGGATCGTATGAGGGCCGCGCGCGGGATTGCGTTTGCGTGCTTGTTGCTTTTTGCGCTGCCGACTTGGGCGGCGACCTATGTGGTAACCGTTGCGGGGTTGGGCGGTGAGCCCGATTACGAGCAGCGGTTTGAAGGAAACGCGAAGGATCTGGACCGCATTTTCAAATCCGAAGGCGATCAGTTTCACGCGATCACGCTTTATGGCCCTGATGGAACGCGGGCAAAGATGACCGCGGCGCTCGAGCAGGTGGCGGCCGAAGCAAAGCCGGATGACGATTTCGTGCTGATCATGATTGGCCACGGATCGTTCGATGGCTTTGAATACAAATTCAATCTCGTTGGCCCCGATATTTCGGCGGACGACATCGCCGAGCTGTGCGACAAGATCCCATCCAAGCGGCAGCTGATCGTGAACACGACCAGCGCCAGCGGCGGCTCGATCATTCCGCTGCAACGGCCAGGGCGCGCGATCATCACAGCGACAAAATCCGGCACGGAAAAGAACGCGACGGTCTTCGCGCGCTATTTTGTGGAGGCGCTGCAGGGCCCTGACGCCGATACGAACAAGGACGATGCGATCAGTGCGCTCGAGGCATACGTTTACGCGAGCAAAAAGACGGCGGATTTCTATTCGACCGAGCAGCAGCTGGCCACCGAGCATGCCGTCTTCGAAGATACGGGTAAATCGGACGCGGTGCGCGAGGCCTCGCCGCAGACCGGCGAAGGATTGCTGCTTTCGAGCTTCACTCTCGTCCGCCTGGGCAACGATCAAGCCGCGGCAAACGATCCCGCAAAGCGTGCGCTGCTGGCGCAAAAGGAAGATCTCGAGCAGAAGATCGACGAGCTGAAATACAAGAAAGCGGCGATGGACGAGAACGATTACAAGCAGCAACTCACGGACTTGCTGCTGCAACTGGCGAAAGTGCAGGCGCAACTCGATCAATGAAGATTCGGCGCATGGCGGTCTTGCTGGCGGCGATTGCCACTTCAGCCGTGGTTTGCCTGGGCGCGACGCCGGATGAATGCCATGAGATGACGCATCGCGGGCGCACGGCGGAGGCGCGGACGTGCTATGAGTCGCTGGCGCAATCCAATGAAGCCTATTTGCGCGCGGAAGGAGATTGGGGCCTGAAGATGTATGAGCAGGCCAACAATGAGTTCCGCACAGCCGTGGCGCAAAACGACGCCAACGCGATGTATCGCGTGCGCTGGGGAATGCTGCTGCACGAACGGTTTAACAATACCGATGCAGCAGGGCTCTTCAACGAGGCGTTGCAGCGCGACCCCCAAAACGCGCCGGCCTATTACGGGCTTGCGTTGCTTAGCGCGGATGGTTACGACGACGGGGCGCTCGAATACGTCGACAAGGCGATCGAGCTCGATCCGAAGTACGTGGAGGCTCACGAACTGCTCGCCAGCCTGGACCTGGAGGATTCGGACACGAAGGATGCGCTTTCCGAATCGGACGCGGCGCTGAAGATTTCTCCCGAGGCGATGGATGCGATGGCGATTCACGCGGCCGTCGAGCTGCTGGCTGACCGTTCGCCGGACGAGTGGATCAGCAAGATGCTCGCGGTGAATCCCTCCTATGGCGAGGGATACGCGCTGATCGCGCATCATTTGATACTCAACCGGCGATATGAGGATGGCGTGGCGTATTACCGCAAGGCGATTGCGATCGAGCCGGATT
>Ga0335073_10005763_pt1 | contig 17400 bp, 16 predicted proteins | sample Lox_Sample_22_FD_207093 | JGI IMG/M metagenome (GOLD analysis project Ga0335073, IMG submission 207093) | Soil microbial communities from Loxahatchee National Wildlife Refuge, Florida, United States - Lox_Sample_2.2 | ecosystem: Environmental > Terrestrial > Soil > Wetlands | place: USA...
AGGTCGACGCCCACAGCGGACGCTGCACGTGGGCGCCCTTGGCCGCGAGCGCCTCCCAGCGCGGACCGCTGAAGATCCGCTGGAACGACTCGTACGCGATCTTGGCGTTGGCGACCGCCGCCTTGCCGCGCAGGTCCTCGCGACCGGTGCCCTCGAGCGCGGCGTCGACCTTGGTGTCGACGCGGGAGACGAAGAAGCTCGCGACGGACGCCGCCGACTCGAGCGATTCGCCCGACTCGGCCCGCCGCTCGAGCCCGCGGAGGTAGGCCTCGGCGATGGCCTCATACCGCGAGACCGCGAACAGGAGCGTGACGTTGACGTTCAGGCCGATGGCGGTCAGCTCCTCGAAGGCGCGGACGCCCTCGTCGGTGCCCGGCACCTTGATCAGCACGTTGGGGCGATCGATTGCCGCCCGATGATGCTTGGCCGCCGCGATCGTCCCGTCGACGTCAAACGCGAGCGACGCCGCGACCTCGAACGACACGTGGCCGTCGGCGCCGTTCGTGCGCTCCCAGGTGGGCCTCAGCAGATCGGCCGCATCACGGATGTCGCGGTAGGCCAGCTGGTTGAAGATCTCCTCGACGTCGCTGGTCTCGCTGAGCAGCTCGCGGAACGCGTCGTCGTAGCGGTCCGAGTGGCCCATGGCCTTCTCGAAGATCGTCGGATTCGACGTCACCCCGCTGATCCCGTCCTCCTCGATCAGGCTCCGCAAGGTCCCCTCGTCGAGAAGCTGGCGGCTGATGTTGTCCTGCCAGATGGACTGGCCGAGTGCCTCGATCTCACGCAGGTGGTTGCTCATTTCTTCGCTCCGTTCGTCGTGTGCACTAATCGTAGTTACCCGACGCGCCACGCCATGATCAATGTGCTGCGAAGCCGGCCGTCTTGCCGGCGGTAGTGGTCGCGCCGGAGACCCTCCACCTCGAATCCGGCGGCGGCATACAGCGCGATCGCCCGGGCGTTGTCGACCCAGACCTCGAGCGAGATCTTGTGGGCGCCGCTGGCTCTGGCGTGATCCTGGACCGCCGCGAGCAACGCCCGTCCGCCACCCCGTCCGCGGAAGTCGGAGAGGATCGCGATCCCGATCGTCAGCACCCCCGGGGTGGCCTCCTCCACCGCCGCATGGCCGACCTGGCGGCCCTCGTCGTCCTCCAGAACCCACAGCCCCGCCGGGTGTCCCCGCTCGACGACCCCGCGCAGGCGCTCGGCCCGTTGTTCGATGTCGACCGGCGGCTGGGCCCCCAGGAAACCCTCGGGGGCGATGGCGGCCACGGTGCGGGCCGCGTCGGTCACATCGGCGACTCCGGCCCGGCGGACGATCATGCCTGCGTAGTTTCCCCGTAACGTTGGGCCGGTGTCGGTGAACGTCGTCGAGCAGGCCTTCCGCGAGTACCGCGCTCGCGTGCTGGCGTCCCTCGTCGGCGGGCTGCGCGACTTTGAGCTGGCCGAGGACGCGTTGCAGGAGGCGTTCGCGCTGGCGCTCGAGCGCTGGCCGCGCGACGGCATCCCCCGGACGCCGGCGGCGTGGCTGTACACGGTGGCGCGCAACCGGGCGATCGACAGGCTGCGCCACCTGCGCACGGCCCAGGCGAAGCTCGAGGAGTTGGGGGTGGGAGACGAGGCCGGCGAGTCCGAGGCTTTCGACCCGATACCCGACACGCTGACCGAGCTCGGCGATGAGCGCCTCGCGCTGCTGTTCACCTGCTGCCACCCCGCCCTCGCGTCCGAAGCGCGGGTTGCGCTGACGCTGCAGGCGGTCGGCGGCCTGACCGGCGCCGAGATCGCACGCGCGTTCCTCGTCCCCGACGCGACGATGTCGCAGCGCCTGGTGCGCGCCAAGCGCAAGATCCGGGATGCCCGGATCTCGTTCGACCTGCCCGGCGACGCCGCGCTTGCCGATCGTCTCGAGGGGGTGCTGGCGGTCATCTACCTGATCTTCAACGAGGGCTATGCCGCCACCGCCGGTGCTGACCTGGTTCGGACCGAGCTGTGCGCAGAGGCGCTCCGGCTGGGCAAGCTGCTCGCGACGCTGATGCCCAACGAGCCCGAGGTTCTCGGGCTCATCGCGTTGATGCTGTTCCACGACTCGCGCCGCGGGACGCGCACGGGGCCCGAAGGCGAGCTGATCCTGCTCGCCGATCAGGATCGTTCTCGCTGGGACCGGGCCGAGATCGAAGAAGGGGTGCGCGTCCTCAACGGCGCGCTCCGCCTCGGGCGACCCGGCCGCTACCAGCTCGAGGCGGCGATCGCCGCGCTGCACGCCTCCGCCCCGTCGGTCGACGAGCTCGACTGGTCGCAGATCGCGGCCCTGTACGAGCAGCTGCTGGTGTTCGTGCCGTCGCCGGTCGTCGCCCTCAACCGAGCGGTGGCAGTGGCCGAGGCGGGGCGTCCCGAGGATGGCCTCGTGCTCGTCGACGGGATCGAGGGACTCGAGCGCTACCACCTGATGCACGCCGTCCGCGCCGATTTCCTGCGCCGCCTCGGTCGTCCCGAGGAGGCGGGCGACGCCTACCGCCGCGCGCTCGAGCTGACCCGCAACCCGGCCGAGCAGGAGTTCCTGAGGCGACGGCTCGGCGAGCTGCAAAGCAGTCTCTAGGGGCGCGTTCGCCGGACCGCGCCGGCGCGCGATCCGGGGCGCAAATCGAGGCGAGGCCGTCGCGTTACTCGGGTTGGAACTAGCGAAAGCGAACCACGCCGCGTGCTCGCGGCACGGAGGTCAACAGTGTCGGTCAGCTCCGTCATTCCGCAAGGACGGCGATTCCAGCCGCTCTATCGCAAGCTGCACACCCTGTCGCTACTCGGGATGAACTACGGCGGCGCCGCCCGCAAGGACTCGGAACGGCTCGTGCTCGACCGCCTCAACGCCACACCCGTTGTTTTTGACGGCGGCGCGAACATCGGCGACTACGTCGACAAGGTGCTCAAAACGCGACCGCGAGCCCAGATCTATGCGTTCGAGCCGGCCGCCGACAGCTTCAAGGCTCTCGCCGCTCGGTTCCCCTCCGGCGTCCATCTCCATGAGGCCGCTCTGTCCGACAACGACGGAGAAGCGACCCTGTATTCGGACGAGCCGATGTCAGAGTCCGCCAGCATCTTCCCGCAGCAACGATGGCACTGGACCGTACCCGCTGAGTTTGAGCCGCAGGGGAGCGTTCGCACGCTCACCGTCGACCGCGTATGCGCCGAGAACGCGATCGAGCGGATCGACCTCCTCAAATTGGACGTGGAGGGAGCGGAGATCGCAGCGCTCCGCGGGGCGCCTCAGATGCTGGCCGAGCACCGGATCGGCCTCATCCAGTTCGAATACGGTCTCCCCGCCCTGTCCGCTCGCGTCTGCCTACGCGACTTCTTCGAGCTGCTCGAGGGCTGGACGATCCACCGGCTCGTCCGCGACGGCCTCGTTCCGATCGCCTACGACGGCCGCTGGGAGATCGCCTGCGCAACGAACTACGTTGCGATTCCGGGCTAGCGCCGTCGGAGCTGAAGAGCACTCTCACCCAATCGCGAAAGTGACGGACCGGAAAAGCGTCGACCGTCATCCGTTTATTTGACGATGCCAAAACCGATTGTCGTCGCCGCTAGCGATCGGGACTCCTTTACGGCGCGTCGACCATGGTGAACACCTCCCGGCAGATCGGCCGCGGGCTCGCGCTCGCGGTCCTGATCACACTTGCCACCGCGGTGACGAGCCACCTGATGGGCCGTGGCCGGGACGTGTCTCATGCACTGACCGACGGGTTCCAGCTGAGCTACTACGTCGCCGTAGCCCTTGCCGCGGCGGTCGCCCTCGCGACCTTCGTTCGGCGGTCGGACGGAGCCGGCGGAGGGGAACGCGTTGCTCGGCGTGTCCGGATCGTCCGAATTACGTTCGCTGTTGCGGCGGTCGTGGTGTGCTTCGTAGCAACCGATTTCGCGGTGGGGCTGCCGACCAGTTCCCCAATCGGGGCATACACGACCCGTGGCGCCTATACGTTTGTCTCCGCGCCGACGCTTCATCCGCCGATCGTGCGAGCCGACGCGAGCAAGCCGGGGTGGTTGCAGCACGGCTACGTCTTCACGGCCGACTTCTACAACCCGAGCATTCCCGGTTCGATGGTCGGGCAGAGCGGGCCGTTGATCCTCGACCAGGGCCTATCGCCGGTGTGGTTCCAGCCGGCGCCGGAGAACGTCCTCGCCGCCAACCTCAGCTTGCAGACGTACGAAGGGCGCCCGGTGCTCGCGTGGTGGCAAGGCGTGATCAATAGCGTCGGGTTCACCACGAGCGGCGAGTATGTGGTCGTCGATCAGCACTACACACCCGTGGCACGGTTGCGTGGCGTCAATGGCTGGGTTCTCGCGCTCCATGATTTCGTCATCCGCGGTGACGACGGCTGGGTGACGGCTAACAAGAACGTCCGCGTCAACCTCTCGCGCGACGGCGGGGCGAAGCACCAAATGGTGCTCGACTCCGCCGTCCAGGAGTACAACCTCAAGACCGGAAAGCTCGTTCGCAGCTGGGACGCACTCGATCACGTCCCCTTGAGCGAGTCGTGGGTTCCCGCGCCGAGTGACGGCTCCCTCTGGGACCCCTACCACCTGAACTCGATCGATCTGCCGGGCGATGGGACGTTTGTCATCTCGATGCGGAACACCTGGGCGGCGTACAAGGTTGACATTGCCACGGGCAAGATTGAGTGGACCCTCGGCGGCAAGCACTCGAGCTTCAAGCTCGGATCCGGAGCCGCCTTCCAGTGGCAGCACGACGTGACCGTGTATCCGGGAACACCGCTCGTGACCGTGTTCGACGATCACTGCTGCCAGGCCACCGCGTCGGGCAACACAGTGCCGGCGACGGGTCCGTCGCGCGGACTTGTGCTCAAGCTCGACGCGACGACACACGGCGCGAGCCTCGTCGACCAGTACCGCCGGAGCGCACCCCTCGACTCCGAGTTCATGGGCAACATCGAGCCGCTGCCCGGCGGCAACGAATTCCTGGGCTGGGGCTCGCTGGGACGTTTCTCCGAGTACACGGCGGCCGGCCGGACGCTTCTCGACGCAGTCCTGCCAGGCAGTGACGTCACATACCGGGCCAACGTCGAGCCGTGGGTCGGACTACCGCTGTATCCGCCCAGCGGCGCCGCCCGTCGGCAGGGAGGGGGGACGACCGTATACGCAAGCTGGAACGGTGCCACGGAGGTTGCCTCGTGGAGAGTTCTGGCCGGTTGGAGCAGCAAGGCCCTCGTCCCCGTCGCCACGGCACCGAAGCGCAGCTTCGAGACCGCGATCGCCGTTTCACCGAGGTACCACATGTTCCGGGTCCAGGCGCTCAACCGGAGTGGCAGCGTGATCGGCACCTCCGAGTCGTTCACAGTCGTCCCCGACCTTCCCACGGGTACACTGCTGCGCCGATGAACACGGGAGGCGGTTACGTCGACCCGGGCGCACACGTCGCCGCCGACGTCGCGGTCGCTCCCGGCGCGGTGATCCACGAGGGGGCCCGGATCGGGGCTGGCTCGAGTATCGGCTCGGGCGCCGTGGTGCACGCGGGCACCGAGGTCGGTGAGCGCTGCGTGATCGAGGACGGCGCGGTGCTCGGGAAGCGACCGCGGCTGCGAGCGGGCTCGAGCGCGGCCGGAGGCGAACTCGCGGGGCTTGTGCTCGAGGCGGACGTGACCGTATGCGCCGGCGCCGTGGTGTACGCCGGAGCGCACGTGGCCGAGCGAGCGATCATCGGCGATCAGGCGCAGGTGCGCGAGCGGTCGAGCATCGGGCCCGGTTCGGTTGTCGGTCGCGGCTCCTCGGTGGACTTCGGGGCAAAGGTCGGCGCCCGCGTCCTGATCCAGACCGGCGTGTACGTCACCGGGGGCTCAGTGGTCGAGGACGACGTGTTCCTCGGACCCGGCGTCTATACGACCAACGACAACGCCATGGGCCGCCACGCCGCTGGCGAGCCGCTCCAGGGTCCGACCTTCCGCCGCGCCTGCCGGATCGGTGGCGGCGCACTGCTGGTCCCGGGGGTGGAGATCGGCGAGGAGGCGTTCGTCGCCGCGGGCGCACTCGTCACGAGCGACGTGGGTCCGCGGGAGGTCGTGATGGGGGTGCCGGCGCGGGTCGTCCGCCACGTCCCCGACGAGGACCTCATCGAGCGCTGGCGCTGAGCCGCGCTTCAGTCGCCGAGCACGGCGGCGAGCGCAGCCACGACCTCGCCGGCGCGGCCGGCGTCGAGCGCGGCGCTCATCGGCAGCGCGAGGTTGGTCCGGGCCAGTTCGTCGGTCGCGGGCAGCGACCCTGGCGTCGGCGCATACGGCGCCATCGCGGGCTGCTGATGCAGCGGTCGGCGGTAGTACGCCCGGGCCTGAACCCCGTGATCGGCGAGGCCGGCGATCAGCGCGTCGGCGCGGGGATGGGTGACCACGTACAGGTGCCATGCCGGCTCCGCTCGGTCAGGAACGGTCGGCGCGTTCACATACTGCGCGATGCCCGCTTCCGCGTACGCCTCGGCCGCCGCGCGCCGCCGCTCGGACCAGGTGTCGAGTTCGGGCAGCAGCACCCGTAGCAGCGCCGCCTGGAGCTCGTCAAGCCGCGAGTTGTAGCCCACGTACTCGAACGTCTGCTTGTCGCGTGAGCCGTGGAAGCGGAGCGCGCGCGCCAGTTCGGCGACATCGTCGTCATCGGTCGTGATCGCGCCGCCGTCGCCGAAGGCCCCCAGGTTCTTGGAGGGGTAGAACGAGAAGGTGGCAACGTCGCCGAGCGCGCCGGCGCGACGGCCGTCGAAGCTCGCCCCGGCGGCCTGGGCTGCATCCTCCAGCACGGGCACCCCGAGGTCGCGAATCTCGTCGAGCGGAGCCGGGCAGCCGAACAGGTCGACGGCCACGATCGCTTTGGTGCGCGGCGTGAGCGCGACGCGAACGGTGTCAGCGGTCACGTTGCGTGTGGCCGGGTCGACGTCGCAGAACACCGGCCGGGCCCTCGCGTTGACGATCGCCTCGGCCGAGGCGTAGAACGTGAACGACGGGACGACGACCTCGTCGTCCCGGCCGACGCCGAGCGCCCGCAGGCCGATCGTGATCGCATCGGTGCCGTTGCCCACGCCGATCGCGTGCTTGACCCCGAGGTAGTCCGCGAACTCCCGCTCGAACGCCTTGACCTCGGGACCGAGGATGTAGATGCCGCGTTCGACCACCTCCGCGAGGCGGTCGAGGATCTGCTCGCGGAGCGCTATCAGCGGGGTCTCGGTGTCGAATAGTCCGATCGGCATCGCCGACCAGAAGTTACCCGGGTGCCCCGCTGTGTGCGGTCTGGAGGCAGAGCGGCGTATCGCTGCCGCGCTACGCGGCCTTCGCCACCGGCGCGCAGTCCAGCTCGGCGAGCTCGCGCCGGAGGGTGAGACGGCCGCGGTGGTGCAGCCCGTGAATCGAGGACTCGGTGCGGCCCATGCGGGCGGCGATCTCGCCAGGGCTGAGGCCGACGAGGTGCCTCAGCATCACGACATCGCGCTGCTCCTCCGGAAGCGCCTCGAGGGCGACCTCGAGCCCCCAGCGGCACTCGCGGCTGGACTCGTCGGTCTGGTGTGTCGCCTCGAATACCTCTTCACACGGCAGCGCGCGCCGCTGACGCAGGTGATCGATCGCGATGTTCCGCGCCACCCGCAGGATCCACGCCGTAAACGGCACGCTGCGCGGCTCGTACTTGTGGATCGCCGACATCAGCTTCATGAATACCTGCTGGGTGCAATCCTCGGCCTCGTGCTGCTCGCGAACGATGCTGAGCACGTAGCCATACACGTTGTCCTTGTAGCGCATGTACAGGAAGCGGATGGCCTCCATGTCGCCGGCCTTTGCGGCCACGACCGCGCGGTTGATCGACTCGTCCCGGTTGTTGTGTTCGAGCGCCGTGCTGACGCGGAAAGTTGAGTTCATCGTAAGTAACAGCCGGTCGGGTGCAATTGCTTGCGCCCCATGACCCGACCGGCTGGCCCCCTTCTTATCTAGAAGTCCGTTCTGCTGAATTTGCTGCTCCGCATCAACATCTGTCCAGTTGTGCGGTGCTAGCTAAAGCTACTATTTTCCGCCCGCTTCACACCAGGGATGGCCCCTAGTCTTTAGTGCGGTTTGGCTGCGAAATTGGGCTAGGTGCCGCGCAAGATTGCCCGGCGGATTCGTCGTTATTGCCGAGCACGCGCACGCTCGGCGACCGACGAATCGGCCGCCGGCGCGAATCTTGCGGTCAAACCGCCGCGAGCTCTCGGCGTGCAGCCAGCTGGGCCCCGATGTCACCGGGATCGAGGGACACTTCGTGCCCGCCCCGGCGGAGCGACTCGTCCGCGGCCTCGACGATCCGTACCACGCTGCGAGCGATCGCCGTGTGAAACTCCATCTGGTCGTCCGTCTGAATCGCGTTGACGAAATCGGCCAGCTCGAGGCTGAGCGGCTCGTGGGATTCGATCCGCGGTGAGATGACATCGCCACTGCGATAGGAGAGGTGGTACTCGCCGAACGTCTCCGGGTCTTTGTAGACGACGCCGCGGTCGAACAGCCGTACCGGCTCCGGCGCGCCGTCGTCGTAAATCACCATGCGCTCGCTGCCGACCAGCACGGTTCGCCGAAGCTTGCTCGGCGCGAGCCAGCTGAGCTCGACGTTGACCACGATCCCCGACGCAAACGTCATCGTGACGAACGCCACGTCGGCGATGCCCTTGACGATCGAATCGCGACCCACGGCGCGCACGCTCGTGGGAAGCTCACTCAGCCAGTACAGCAGGATCGAGAAGTCATGCGGACCGAGATCCCAGATCACGCTGACGTCACGCTGATGGAGACCCAGGTTCACCCGGCTCGAGGAAATGAAGAAGATGTCCCCGAGGGTCCCGGCCTCGATCATCCGCTTGACCGCCCGTACCGGCGGGCTGTAGAGGAACGTGTGACCGCACATCAGGATCCGGCCACGGTCGCGCGCGATTTCGGCGAGCTCATCGGCCAACTCGGTCGACGGCGCGAGCGGCTTCTCGACGAACACGTGCTTCCCGGCCGCGAGCGCCTGTGCCGCGAGCGTGTAGTGCGTATGCACCGGCGTGGCGATGATCACCGCGTCGACTGACGGGTCAGACAGCACGCGCTCTATCCGAGTGGTGACCCGGGCGGCCGGATGCCGGCGCCGGTATTTGGCCAGCCGGTCCGTATCGAGGTCGCAGATCCAGCGGACCTCAGCGTCGAGGTTGTCGCCCAGGACGCGCAGGAGGTTCGGGCCCCAGTAGCCGAGACCGACGACCGCAATGCCCACCGGCTGCGTCTCGTGGGCCTGCCTCCCGTTGCTGATGGCGAGGGTCGGGTTCAGCATCGACTTTCTCCTGATCTTGCGTTCGGAAGACAAACGGCCTCGTAGACCGCGGCGGCCACGCGCTCGACCTGGTCGGGCGTGAGATCCGGATGCATCGGAAGCGACAGCTCCTCAGCCGCCCACGCCTCCGCGTTCTCCACCGTGCCGTTGCACAGCGCCGAGTCGCGCCATGCCGGATGCTGATGGACCGCCGGGCTGTAATGGATCCCGGTCTCGATCCCGTACGCGCCCAGCGTCTTGGCCACCGCATCGCGATCGGCGAACCGCGCTGGGAACAAGTGATGCACCGAGCGGCACTCGGGCCGCTCCTCGACAAGCGTCACCTCCGGCTCGAGCAGCTCCCGGTAGTGGGCGGCGTGCGCGCGACGCGCCTCGTTCCAGGCGTCGAGATGCGCGAGCTTGACGCGCAGCAGGGCGGCCTGGAGGCCATCCAGACGCTCGTTGTAGCCGAGCTCGACGTGCTCGCCCTTCGCGCGCTGGCCCAGGTTGCGCAGCCGCCGAATCCGGGCGGCTAGCACATCGTCGTCGGTGCACACCGCGCCGCCGTCGCCCAGCGCACCCAAGTTCTTGCTCGGATAGAACGAGAACGCCGCGGCGTCGCCGAGCGAACCTGCACGACGGCCGTGGTAGGTCGCGCCGTGCGCCTGGGCTGCGTCTTCGAGCACAAGCAAGCTGCGTGGGCCCGCGAACGCGTGGATCGCGTCCATATCGCATGTCTGTCCGTACAGGTGTACCGCCAGGACCGCGACGGTCCGCGGCCCCACGGCCGCCCGCGCGGCAGCAGGATCGATCAGGCCCGTTCCGTCGAGCACGTCGCACAAGACGGGCGTCGCACCGACATGGCTGACCGCCAGCGCCGACGCGATGAACGTGTGTGCGGGCACGATCACTTCGTCGCCCGGGCCGACGCCGTATGCCTCGAGCATCAGCGAGAGCGCGGCGGTGCCGGACGCGACGCCGACGCAATGCCGTGCCTGCGAGTACGCGGCGAATTCAGACTCGAAGCCGTCTACCTCGGCACCGAGCGTGAACGCGCTCGAGCCGAGCAGCCGAGCGAACGCCGCTTTTAGCTCACCCTCAATGGGTGCGTGTTGCAAATCGAGAGCGACGAAGCGCACGTTGCCCCCGCGCTGCGTCGCGACTGCTGCCGCCATAATCCGTCCTTGCCGGTTTCCTTGCCAAAGGAGTTATGGCAGCCGGGCGGCGACTAAGGAATAGGTCGCCGCGCCCATGCATCGTTCAACGAACTGAACATGATGCGAGGGGTATACTTCGGGGAGGGAGTTTGGGCGCGCTGCAGTGTGATCTCGACGCTGTCGAGCGCGATACAAACGGGGCAACCAACTTGATGAGACGATGATTAACGAGGGCGCGTTGAACGGCGGACCGATTCGCGTGCTCGTGGTCGATGACCACGACCTGTTCCGGGCCGGGTTGGCGTCCTTGCTGGCCGAACAGCCGGACATCGAGGTAGTGGCGCAGGCCTCCGGCGGCCGCGTCGGTGTTCGCCTCGCCGAGGAGCTGCGCCCCGATGTCGTTCTGATGGATGTCCGGATGCCGGACCTCGAGGGGACTGACGCGACTCGCGAGATCCTCGAGCGCGATCCGTCGATCCGCGTGCTCGCGCTCACGGTCGTTTCCGACGATGCGGACGTGGCCGCCGTGGTCGAGGCCGGCGCGTGCGGTTTCCTCGCCAAGGACACCCCGATCGAGGGCGTCGTGGTGGCGGTGCGCGCCGCAGCACAGGGCGTCGCGTGGCTGTCGCCGCGCGCGGCCGAGGTCGTGCTTGGACGCGTGCGCCGGAACGGCGCCGAGGCCGAACCCGAGCCTGGTCCGATCGATCAGCTGTCGGCGCGCGAGCTCGAGGTGCTGCGCCTGATTGCGTCCGGCATGGAGAATGCCGAGATCGCCGCGACTCTGGGCATCAGCCCACGGACGGCCAAGAATCACGTCTCGAACATCCTCTCCAAGCTCGGCTTGCCGAGCCGCATCCAAGCCGCGATCTACGCAGTCCGCCGGGGACTGAGCTGATCCCCGGCGGTCTCGTTCCGCTGCCATCCGGGCGAGGCGGCGAGGACGAAGCCGAACGCAAGCAGGCTGGTCTTGGTGTCGTGCACCGCGCGCAGCTCTGCGATCGCCGCGCGGAGTGACTCGACTCCGCGCGTGATCTGCGCGTGCACGGGGCGCGCGTCCAGTGCCTCGTCTCGGATCGACTCGAGGGCGATCAGGCCCGCGCAGCTTGCTTCGAGTGCCGCCTCGAGGTGGACGAGAGCAGGCTGAATATCCCTGGTGTGCGTGATCATGTGGCCAGCCTGAATCGAGACATGGTCTCGAAGGCGTGCCACGCCGACAATGAGCCACTCGGCCCCGAAGCCGTTCAGGTCTTCTGCACGCGCCCGTTGTCGCGGCGACCGCGCCCCGGCGTGGCCACCGCGGTCAGGCCGGCACGGTCCTCAACGCCCAGCTTCCGCACGAGCTCGGAGATGTGCCGGCGTACCGTCACCGGCGCGATCGACAGCCGGTCGGCGATCTCGGAGGTCTTGTGTCCGCGACGCAACATGCCGAGCACCTGCGACTCGCGCGCGGTCAGCGCATCGGCCCCGTTGCCGCCGCCGCGCAGCTCCAAGAGGAGCTCGAGGACCATGGTCCGCGGAACGACAGCCTCGTTGTTGGCGGCGGCCCTGACCACCCGCAGCAGCCGATCCGCGTCGAGCGCCCCCGGCACATAGCCCACCGCGCCGGCGCGAACACATTCGAGCAGGTAGTCGACGTCGTGAGCCTGGGCGAGCACGACCACGGCGGCCTCCGGCGCGGCGCGGCAGATGCCGCGGATCGCGGCCAGGCCGTCGCCAGAGATGTGGTCTCCGACCAGGGCCAGGTCCGGCTGCTCGCGCATGGCGGCGCGGATCGCCTGCTCGCTGTCGTCGACCTCGGCGACAATGTCGACCTCGTCGGCAAGCGCCATCCGGATCCCTACCCTCGTTGGCGCCCGATCTGCGATCAGGAGCCTGAGCCGGTCGCTCAAGGGAGGATGACCTCGAGTTCCGTCCCGCCTCGCTGCGGTTTACGGACGCTCATCTGCCCACCGAGGGCCGCTGCGCGCTCTCGCATGCTGCGCAGCCCGAAGCCCTCGGGCACGGCGCCCGAGTTGCCACCGCTGATTCCACAGCCATCGTCGAGTACGCGAAGCACCACTCCGTCTTGGGTTTGCCTGAGCGACACGATCACACATCTTGCCTTGCCATGCCGCGCCGCGTTGGCGATTGCCTCGCGCGCGATCCGGCTCACGTGCTCGCGCGTGCCGGCCTCGAGGTCTCTGTCGAGCTCGGTGTCGACCGCGATCGCGACGTCGAACCGGTGGCGAAGCTCCTCCGCGACCGCCTCAAGAGATTCGTGAGCACTCAACCCCGCGGGGTCTGACAGGTCCGAGATCGTCGAGCGTGACACCGCGAGCGCGCGCTTGGCCGCGATCACGACCGGATGGTCGTCGCCGAGCTCCTCGGCGAAGCGAGGTCCGTGGGCCGCGATGAACGCGAGATCCTGGGCGATGCCGTCGTGGAGGTCGCGAGCGACACGCCTGCGTTCCGCGAGCGCGCTGGCCTTTGCCAGCCGGGCGTGAACCTGACGCTCCCGGATGACCGCGGCAACGAGGATCAGGCCGAACGCGATCGCGCCGACTCCCTCACTCGCGTTGACCCGAGTCAGGACCAGAGACCCGCGCACGACGTGCGCGAAGCTCGCCCCGGCGAGCAGCACCATCGCGAACGCGAGGAGACCCGCGACGCCATCGGACTCGACGCGCTGACGATGGGCGAATCCGGCCGCGGCATAGACGAACAGCCCGGTCGCGCCGATCACGAGTGCGAGCGCGAGCGGGTGGCCGGCGTCTCCCGCAAACATCGCGACTGACGCGTGGCTCCGGATCAGCAATCCGCCAAGACTCGCGGTGGCGACCCCGGCAACGCTCACTCCCGCCGTGATCGCGAGCGGGTACCGACGGTGCGTGACGAGCCACTGGGATGGAGCGAACGCCGCGGCCACGAATATCGCGCTCACGAACAGGCTGCCCCAGAGCTCGGCGCCGGCAACGTAGATCTCGGCATGTAGGTTCGCGACCGAAGGCAGCGCACCAGCGGCGAAGTTCAATAGCCCCAGGACCAGGGTCGCGGCCACGAGCAGGAGGTCGCGGCCACGGCGAGAGGAGACAAACTGAGCGCGAAACAGCCATGCCGCGGCGAACGCGAACAACGTGATCGTCATCTCGAGCGCGGCATGGAGCGTCGGCGCATTCGGTGCCGCCGCGTCGAACGCGATCGGCAAGACGAGCGCGCCGAAGCCGACCGCGGCGAGGGGCAGCGACCGACGCGCCCGCGACCACATCTCGTCTGTGAGGCGGACCGCGGCCTGTCCGGCCTCCGGGCCACCGCCCGTCATCGCGCTACCGGCATCGGCGACGAGAACGCCGCCGCTCAGGTTGCGCCGAGTTTTCAGCTGCCAGTTGTCGGCCGAGGCGCCTTGCCGCGCCCCGGATTCCACGTCATCACGCCCCATCTTGCCCCCAAGGCGGTCGCGAATCCCTCGCTGAAGTTGATCATAGCCGATTAACGGGGCGCGCTCCATACTCTTTCAACGGAGATCTCGGCCGATTTGGCGAGCGACTTTAGGCTTTGGGAGCAATTAGTAGGTTCAGAGTCGTTCAGCCGCTTGAACGGGGGAATGGGTCGGGGCGTTCATTGACCGCCGGCTCCCGCCGGGGGAGACTTGGCCGGCAAGTGATCTGAGGGCGGGGAGCGCTCTCAGAGGGGCAACAGAAGCAAGGGAACGGGGGCAGGCGGCAGCGGCGAGTCCGTTGAGGACTCGCGCCCACGCATGCCCGCGTTCCCAACAGAGAACGCACCACCTTAGGGGACAGAGAGTTGATCAAGGAAGCATTGGCTGGGGCACAGGGGACTGTCGGGTTCAGGACGCGCTCGGCGCTTGACGACGCGCCGGAGCTGCGCGAGAAGACGACGCTGGCGGTCGCCCGCGCGAAGGAGGGCGACGTCGAGGCGCTGCGATTCCTGTACGTCACGTATTCGCACAACATCTACGGCTACGTCCGCTCGATCGTCCGCGACGATCACGAGGCCGAGGACGTGACCCAGCACGTGTTTGCGAAGCTGATGACCGCGTTGGTCAAGTACGACGACCGGGGCGTTCCGTTCTTCGCATGGCTGATTCGCATGGCCCGCAACGTGGCGATCGATCACCTGCGGGCAAACCGGCTCACCCCCACGGAGGCGGTGCTCGATCCCGCGTCCGCTTCGGAGGTCGACATCGACCACGGAGAGACGGTGCGTGCTGCGCTGGCGGCGCTGCCGGATGAGCAGCGCGAGGTCGTCGTGCTCCGCCACATCGTCGGGTTGTCGCCGGCGGAGATCGCCGATCGTATGGGCCGCACCGAGAGCTCCATTCACGGTCTTCACCACCGTGGCCGGCGGGCTCTCCAGCGCGAGCTGATGCTGCTCGACTCGACGCCGTCGACTCGGGCACCCGCTCCGCGCGAGCTCATCGCGGCGTAGCGCGGCCGACGACGCGCCCGGGTACGCGCCCCGACCGGAGCTCATTCCTCCGCGCCAGCGCCGCCAACGCGCACAGCACGATCAGCAAGCCGGCCAGCTCGGTTCCTTCCTTCAGGCCTACGCCGAGCTGATACGGCACGCTCATGTACCCGATCGGCCTGAGAACGGTCAGACCGACAACGTGCATACCAAAGCAGATCAACAGGGTGGCCAGCCCGAGGAGTGCTACCGGCCGCTGCGCTGTCCTGTCCGCGAGCAGCCACACGCACGCCGCCAAGCCAACGAGTATCGGCGCGTAGAGCAGCTTGCTCACGTGGCCGATCTCGGCGTGAAGGGGGGATACCTCGTCGAGGAGGAACAAGGCCAGGATTACGGCCGACGCCGACCAGAGCGCCCTGTGTCGGGGGTGTCGTCGCGCCCCAACGGCGGTGACTACCACCCCGATCGCCAACGCCAGGGTGTCGAGATCGTGTGACCAGCTGAACTGCCAGTTGGCGTCGAGGACACGGACTCTGAACTGGTAGATCTTGAGGTCAAGCAGGTTGGTCGCGACAACGACGGCGAGGGCGACCGCGGCGAGGCCCCACAGACGGCCGCTTACCCCGAAGTACCGCGTCCCGACGCCGGGGGGAGCGAGGTGCGTGGTGCGAACCGATTTCAGAGCGAAGCCGGTCCTGGCCAAGCGGGCGCCGCGGCTCCGATTGGCTTTCTGATCAGGCCGAACATTCCCCGGCCATCGTCTGACGCGCAGACGATCGACGGTGGATGGCCAAGCGCAGTAACCGCGTCTCGGAAGCCTGAGTTTCCGTGGATGTCATCCGCGAGCAGGAACCCTCCCGGCCGCAGGGCAGCCCACGCCTCTCGCAGCTCGAACAGGATGTTCCGCCGGGTATGCCGACTGTCATGACTGAACATGTCGATCGTCCCCAGCTCCCGCAACAGGGCGGGCAAACGGCGGCGACTCGACCCCTCGATGAGGGTCCATCGCCCCTTCAAGTCGTCTGTCACGGCCGCCCCGGTTTCGACCGTGAGTCGGCTCTCGTCCAACGGCGGCGGGAGGTCGATGCTATGCAGGTGGCCGGCGTCGTTGCCTTCGAGCGCCTCGAGCAGAACCCGAGTGGTGAGACCGCGCGCTACGCCCGTCTCGACGACCGTGACCGGCTTGAGATGACACGCGAGGCACCACGCGGCGCGCGCGAGCGCCGGGTCGGCATCGTCCCACCCGGAGAAGGTCCCGCGTCCGACGGCCAGGCCCCGGACCTCCATCGAGGACACGATCTCCGACCACAGACTCGGGAACTTCTCCACCGCTTCGCACGGCCACTCAATCTCCAACTGTGCATGCAGCGAGGCCTCCCACTCCGGGTCACAGGACAGCCGAGCGTTCTTCTTCCAGCGCTGGAGCTCGTTGGCGATCTTTTCGCGAACGCGCTCGACTCCCTCGACCGGATCCCGCAGCACTACCGCGCCGGCGCGTGCGATGCGGTCGACTCGATGAGCTCTCATGCCGGGGATCGTCGGCTGCTTTCCACGCGGAGCCGAGCGCCCGGATCAGTTGCGGCAGTCCGCGACGGCCCGCGCCAGGCGTGACCCGCCGTACCAACTCCCCGACACAAAGCGCATGATCGGCCCGAAGCTCCGCGCAGCGGGCGCACCAACCACGTGCAACCGCGGAACCGAGGTCTCAAACCCATCTCGCAGAACCGGGTAGCCGTTCACGACCTTGAGATCGCGGATGACACTGTCGCTCAGGAACGGGTACCGCGTGACATCGACCTTATAGCCGGTGCCGAACATCAGGTGATCGACGTCGCGAGTGGTCCCATCGGAGAGCGTCAGCCGCACGCCATCGCCGTTCGGCTCCGCGCTCGTGACCTCGGTCGACGTCGTCATCTTGATCCCGTCGACCCGCACCTTGACGAAGTACGAGCACGCGGGACGAATCGACCGGTGGGCGATCCTGTCCTGGGTCTCGCGCGGTAGGCGAGTGAACACCGCTGGGGTTGCGACGAGCCGGCTGAACCAGAGCGGACCGACGTCGGTGGGCGCATAGACGACCTTGCCAAGCCGACCCATGAAGTGGATCGGAGACCAGCTGCGCAGCCACACGATGTCCGGGCGGCGAATGATCATCTCGACGCTTTCCGCTCCTCGCTCGTGCATCAGCACGGCGGACTCGAATGCGCTCTGTCCTGACCCGACCACGGCCACGCGCTTGCCGGCGAAGGTCGCCAGATCATCGTGATTCGCGGTATGGGAGACGAGCTCCCGCGGGAGGTGACCCATCCCGGCGGGCCGGTTCTCGAACGGGGCGATGCCGCAGGCAACGACCACGCGTCCAGCCTTGATGCGCTCGCCGTCGCTCATCGTGAGCGCGAACCCACCGTTGCTGCGCGCGACCTCCGTGACTCGCCGCGAGTCGAGGTCCGGGACCCCGTTGCGCTGGACCCACGACCCGTAGTCGACGAACCGCTGCAGGGAAACCGGATGGCCGAATGGCTCACCGGTCTCGTCCATGTAGCTCGCG
>Ga0335073_10005765_pt1 | contig 17398 bp, 16 predicted proteins | sample Lox_Sample_22_FD_207093 | JGI IMG/M metagenome (GOLD analysis project Ga0335073, IMG submission 207093) | Soil microbial communities from Loxahatchee National Wildlife Refuge, Florida, United States - Lox_Sample_2.2 | ecosystem: Environmental > Terrestrial > Soil > Wetlands | place: USA...
GGTATCGCTGATCGGCGATCATCCAGCACGGGATGTGCGGGTTCGCCTCGGTGTGCTTGTCGTACATGACGTGCACCGCATCCACGTACGGTGCGGCCTCGTTGACAAACCGCTCGCCGTTGCCGTTGACGAAGATGCAGCCCGGCAGGCTGCGCTCAGCCAGGCAGAACACCGGCCCACTCGGCAACGGGATCGACGGGCCCCACCAGGCGTCGTCCATCAGTTCCAGCTCGCCGCCAGCCGCCTGGCCTGCGACGATGCCGTCACCGGTATTGCCGGCCGAGCCGACGGTCCACTCAGTTCCGATCGGAGCGCGCTGGTAGCGCTGACGCATCTCCTCGTTCTTCTCGAAGCCGCCGGTCGCCAGCAGGACGCCGCGGCGGGCGCGAACCACCGCTGGCTGGCCGTCGCGGGTGATCTCGACGCCGGTCACCCGGCCGTCCTCAATCCTCAAGCCGGTCATCGGCGTGTTCAGCCACACCGGCACGTCGGCCCTGGCCAGGCCGGCCCGCAGCCCGGCGGCCAGCGCCTGGCCCATGCTCAGGAGCTGCCGCTTCCTTAGCTTGCTGGCCACCATCCGGCAGGTCACCCTGGCCGTCGTCGAGATCGCGCGCGGGTGGCTAGTGCCGAGGCTCATCCACCGGTAGTTGGCCTGGGTCACGGTGATGCCGGCCGGGGCCGGCAGGTAGGGCGGGCGCAGATTGGCGAGCTCAGCCCCGAGGACGCGGGCATTCAGCAGGGACGGCTCGACCGAACGCCCGCTGGCCTGACCACCAGGCGCCTCGGGGTAGTAGTCGGAATAGTTGGGGACCCAGTCGAAGCCCAGGGGGGTGTTCGCCAGGACCAGGTCAAGCATCTTGGGGCCGTGCTCGAGCAGCGCGGTTTGCAGGCTCTCGGGCGCGTTGTCGCCAGCCACGTAGGCCAGGTACTGGCGTGCCTGAGAAGGCGAGTCCTTGCGGCCGGACTTCCTGAGGACCGAGTTACCGGGCAACCAGACGCCACCGCCGGAGCGGGCCGTTGAGCCGCCGAAGTACTCAGTCTTCTCCAGGACAACCACGCGCAGACCGTTGAGTGCTGCGGTCAGCGCCCCGGTCATGCCAGCCGCGCCGCTGCCCACGACGACGAGGTCAAACTCCGGCTCCTCAGTCACCTGGCCTCCGTCCCCGACCGCTCCGTACTAGAACACGTTACAGTTTTGGCCCGGCGCTGACGATAGCGTGGCGAAAGACGGCGCCCGAACGGCTCTGGCCGGCCGGCGCGGAAGGCTTTTCATGCAACCGGCGACCACAAAACGTCACAAGGCGGACGCCAGAGCGACACGGTTGCATGAATTGTCGGTGCGGGTCGCGAACGTGGACGCTATGACAGCACGGAACTCACTGACGGACCGGCGGCTGGCAGGGATCCGGAGCGCGGCTGAGCTCAAAGCGGATGGCAATAGCCCTGCGCAGATCAGCAGGCTCGTCCGCCAGGGGAAGCTGGTCCGACTCCGATATGGCGTCTACGCACAGGGCCACATGGTCGCGGAGGTGCGGGGCCAGCCGGGCGGCAACCAGCTTCTCGAAGTGGCTGCCTCGCTAATATCCGCCGAACCGGGTGCTGTCGCCAGCCATGCGAGTGCCGCCGTTATTCACGAGATCGACCTCCTATCCGCCACCGCCCGATCCGCTAGCGCGGCGGCCCGGGTGGCCGATGCCGGTACCGGCGCGACACAAGGAGCGCACGTCTGGCTAACGGTGCCGCCCGGACGTAACAGGACCGGGCGCGGCGGCGTCCATGTCTACTCGGCCGAGCTGCCCGCGGACCATGTGACGGTGGCTTACGGCATGCCGGTGACCACGCCCGCGCGGACAGTCTTAGACCTGGCGCGCAGCCTGGAATTCCGAGCGGGCGTAGTCGCAGCCGACTCAGCCCTGCACCGCAGGCTCGTCACCAAGGCTGACCTGGAGTCAGTACGCACTTACTGTTGGCGCTGGCCCGGAGCCATCCAGGCCGCCGAAGTGGTCGCATTCGCGGACGCGCTGTCGGAGTCAGTGCTGGAGTCGCTTGCGCGCGTGGTCTTCCGGGACTGCGGCCTTCCGCCGCCGGAGTTGCAGATCTGGGCAGGCGGGGCCGAGGTTGTCGGCCGCGTCGACTTCCTGTGGCGGCGGTACCGGACCGTCGCCGAAGTTGACGGCCGGATGAAGTACGCGAACAGCGTGCGCGCTGTCCGGCAGCTAGAGCGAGACCGCCAGTTGCGCGACGCCGGGTATGAGGTCGTGCACTTCACCTGGAAGGACATCACCGAGAACCCGGGCTACGTCAATGCCACGATCAGGAAGGCCTTTCGCTGCGGCGCACAGCCCAGGTTGCCCGCCGTCGGCTAATAGCTGACGCTCACCTCTGGGCTCAGGGCAACGGACTGACAGGCCAGGATGTATCCATCGGCCAGGTCAGCCTCATCGAGGACCTCGTTGTTCGCCATCTCTACCTTGCCGCTCATGAGCTGACAGGCACAGGCGCCGCAGATGCCTTCGCGGCAGGAGAAGGGCGGGTCCAGTTCAGCGCCGATCATGACGTCCAGCATCCTGGTGCCGGCCGGCCAGTCCAGCGATCGCCTTGTGCCATCGAGGGTCACCTCGAGGGTGGCCGCGACTCCGGCCGCCACCGGCGCGGGCGCGTCGAACGGATTGTGCTGCAGCGACAGGAACCGCTCGACCCGAACGCCGCGCGGCGGAACGCCGACGGCGCCGGCCGCCTCGCGGACCGCCGACAGGAACGCGTCCGGCCCGCTGGCATAGATCTGGCACGCACGGAAGGGCCGGATCAGCGGAACCAGCCCGCTCGGAGTCGGCAGGCCCTGGAGCACATCGAGCCAGTGCACCACCAGCAGCCGCGAGCCGACCTCAGCGGCCAGTTCCCGCAGGGCCGACCCGAAGATGACCGACCGCTCATCCCGGTTGGCGTACACCAGCACTACCCGGCCGGTCCCGGCCGCGAGAACGGACTTGAGAATCGACATAACCGGCGTGATCCCGCTGCCTGCTGCCAGCAGCAGGAAGTCGTCGTCGAGCGACGACGGCACGAACATTCCGGCAGGCGGCAGCACATCGAGCGTCGTGCCGGGCCGGACATTGTCGGCGACCCAGTGCGAGGCGTAGCCGCCAGCGGTCTGCTTGACCGTGACGGTGAGCGGATCGCCGGTCAGCGGTGAACTGCAGAGCGAGTAGCACCGCGCAACAGATCCGTCCCGGTCGCTAGGGATCCGCAGCGTCAGGAACTGGCCCGGCAGGTAGGCGAAGACGGCCGAGAGCTCGGGCGGTACCTCGAACACCAGCGAGCACGCTTCGTCCGTCTCAGGCCTGACAGCCTGGACGCGAAGCTGATAGAAGGCCCGGTCCGTCACTCTGTCAGCCCAGCCACTCTGCTAGCCCAGCCACGGCGGCGCCACCGGCAGCCGGCCGTCCAGGGCAGCGGCATCGATGCTCGCCCGCATCGCACCGCAGCGCTCGATGAGCGGCGTCTGCTCGCCGACCGCAGTTCGCCGCGCGAACTCGGCGCACTGCCGCACGGCCGTGGCATCCCACTGGACGCTGGTGTGCTGCACGCTGAACTTGGCCGCCAGCACCACCGCCCCGCACTCAGCGCACGTTACCTCGCAATACCGGGACTGGCGCTCATCTGGCCGCGCCAGCCTGACGCCGTCAGTCATGCCCAGCCGACCATGCCTAGCCGACCCCGGATTCACTGGGCACCGGCTGGGATGCGCCCTGACGGGCCGCCAGGTTGGCCGCGACCTCGGCCTCCCACGCCTCGACCGCCCGTGAGGTATCGATCTCGAACTCGTGCCGGGCGACCATGTCGGCTGGAATGTCCTCCACGTCGAGGTAGAACTGCTCGTACCAGCGGCGCAGCTGATACACCGGGCCGTCCTCGGCGCACAGCAGCGGGTTGTCGATCCGGCTCTTGTGCGTCCAGATGTCGACGTCCTGCTGGAAGCCAAGGCCGACGAACTTGGCGAACTTGGCCGCCACCTTGTCCGCCTGCTCCGGCGAGAGGCCTGGCAGCTTCTTCACGATCACGCCCCACTGCAAGACGAACCGCTCGGGCGTGACCGGGTAATGGCAGTTGATCAGCACCGCGTCCATCGGCACGCCGTGGTAGTCGTAGTTGAGGTAATCGATCATGTAAGACGGCCCGTAGTAGGCAGCCTCGGACACCAGCCCGATCTGGGTGGAGGCGCCCGACTGCCCGCCGCCGGACTGGCCGCTGCCGGACTGGCCGCGGCCGGACTGGCCGCCGCCCGACCGGCCGGGGTCGGGCTCGTAATCCGGGCGGGACCTGGTCTTCTGGTACTGGGCAGCGATATGGCCCTCGAGCACGTTCCGGAAGTAGGTCGGGAACGCGAAGTGGATGTAGAAGAAGTGCGCCATGTCGACGACGTTGTCGACGACCTCGCGGCAGTTAGCGTCGACAGTCAGGGTGTCCCAGGTCCAGTTAGACCAGTCATCCGAGTAGGCGCCCTCGATCCGAGGGATGGTCACGTTGGCTGGTGGCATGTTGCCCTGCGGGTCGCTCCACACGAACAGCTGCTGGTTCTGCTCGAGAGTCAGCCAGGACCTGGTTCGCGCCGTCGGCGGCACCCGGCGCGCGTACGGAATCTTCGTGCACTTGCCGTCGCCACCCCAGTGCCAGTCATGGAACGGGCAGGCGATCGAGCTGCCCTTGATCGTGCCGCGGGTCAGGTCCCCGCCCATGTGCCGGCAGTACGCGTCCAGGACATGCAGCTCGCCTGACGCGTCGGCGAACACCACGAGCTTGGTGCCGAACGCCTCCACCGCGTGCGGGCCAGAGTCCCGAAACGGGGCGGCGAGCCCAAGGCAATGCCAGCCGCGGGCGAACCTGGTCGGCGGGGCACCCACATCGATGCTCCGCACTCCATTCCGGTCGCTCATCAGTCCTCCAGCACAGCAAGCGCGCGCCTCACCATCGGCTCGGCTAAGGCCGCTGTCCCTAGACTAGAACATGTTCTAGTCTAGGGGTATTGTTCGGCGCGGCAGGGTGGCTTGCGATCGGAGGGCGCCGGAGTGACGCAGAACGTTGGCCAGGAGGTCATCGAATCCGTTCGCGAGCTACTCCCAGTGTTCCGCGACCGGGCGCAGGAGGCAGAGGACGGCCGGGCAGTGCCCGAGGACTCGATCAAGGCTCTGGAGGGAACGGGCTTCTTTCGGCTACTCCAGCCGGCCAGCTTCGGAGGCTTGCAGGCCGACCCCCTGACGTTCTATACCGCCGTCAGGCTCATCGCTAGTGCCTGCGGATCCACCGGCTGGGTAGCGTCTGTGCTCGGAGTCCACCCGTGGCACGTCGGCCTGTTCTCGCCGCAGGCGCAGCAAGAAGTGTGGGGCACTGACCCGGCGACCAGGATCTCCTCGTCGTACGCCCCGACCGGCAAAGCGGTCGCGGTTGATGGCGGGCACCGGGTTAGCGGTCGCTGGAGCTTCTCGTCGGGATGCGATCACGCCAGCTGGGTCCTGCTCGGCCAGATTGTGATCGACGCGGACAACCGGCCGACGGACTTCCGCACGTTCCTGCTCCCTATCTCGGATTACACGATCGACGACGTGTGGGACACGGTCGGGCTCCGCGGCACCGGCAGCAACGACATCGTCGTCAGCGACGTGTTCGTGCCGGCGCACCGCTCGCTCAGCTTCATCGATGTGTCCAAGCTGGTCGTGCCGGGCCAGGAACTGAACCCGGCGCCGCTCTACAAGCTGCCGTACGGCTCGGTGTTCCCGTACTCGATCACGACACCGATCATCGGCATGGCGACCGGCGCCTACCAGGCACACGTCGACTACACCAGGGAACGGGTCCGAGCGGCGTATATCGGCCAGAAGGCCGCACAGGATCCGTTCGCCCAGGTCCGGGTCGCCGAGGCCGCGGCTGAGATCGATGACGCGTGGGGCGCGCTGGAGCGGAACATGATCCAGCTGATGGAATGCGCCCGAGCGGGCCGCCCGATCCCGATCGACCTGCGGCTGCGGGTGCGGCGTGACCAGGTGCGCGGAACCGGCTTGTCGATCAAAGCCGTGGACCAGTTGTTCGAGAACTCGGGCGGCCGGGCGCTGAAGACCGGCACGCCGATCCAGCGGTTCTGGCGGGACGCGCACGCCGGCCGGGTGCACGCGATCAACGATCCGGAGCGAGCGCTGTCGATGTTCGGCGGCGCGGAGTTCGGCCTGCCGGTTCCGGCCGACGCCATGCTGTGAGCGACATTTTCATGCGACGCTGTGAGCGGCCTTTCGTGCGACGCTGTGAGCGGCCTTTCGTGCGACGCTGTGAGCGGCCTTTCATGCAACCGTCGACCGCAAATCATCGCAAAGCAACCACGATATGCGTCCCCTTGCATGAAAAGCGTTTCCAGTTGCATGAAAGGTCGTGCCCGGAGGCCGGAGGAACCCGATGAGCGACCTTGATGGCGAGTCACTGAGCCACGTCGCCGAGATCGGCGGGCTGCCGGTCCGGTATTACGACTCGGGGCCGGCCTCGGCTGACGGTGTCTTGCCAGCTGGGGGTGCGAGCGGCGGAACTGGCCGCGGCGAGGCCGATACCGTCGTGCTCTTGCACGGCGGCGGCCCGGGCGCATCCTCGTGGAGCAACTTCGGGCGCAACATGCCGGTGATCGCCAAGCGGTTCCGCGCGGTGATGATGGACCTGCCCGGCTACGGCCAGTCGGCAGCGCGCCCCGTTACCGGGCACTTCTTCACGGTCGCCGCGGATGCGCTGGCCGGCCTCTTGGACGAACTCGGGATTGCCAAGGCCCACATCATTGGCAACTCCCTCGGCGGCGGGAGCGCGCTGCGGTTCGCGCTGCGCTACCCGGACCGGGCATCTCGGCTGGTGCTCATGGGCCCAGGCGGGCTGACCCTGAACGTGCTCACGCCCGATCCGACCGAAGGCGTGCGGCGGCTGATGGAGTTCGGCGCGCCGCCTGGACCGAGCCGGGACAAGATGGCGGCCTTCCTCCGGACCATGGTCTATGACCAGCGGCTGGTGACCGACGAGCTGATCGACGAGCGCTTCGCCGTTGCCAGCCGGCCAGAAGCGCTTGCCGCGATGGTCGCGATGGGAGGCTCGTTCTTCGGCGAGTACGCCGAGGACGGCATGCTCTGGCGAGAGGCACACCGGCTCAAGCACGAGGTGCTGCTGATCTGGGGCCGCGAAGACCGGGTCAATCCGCTGGATGGCGCGCTCATCGCAGTCAAGCAGCTCCGGCGCGCGCAGCTGCACGTCTTCGGCGGCTGCGGCCACTGGGCTCAGCTGGAGAAGTTCGATGAGTTCAACGAGCTCACCCTCAGGTTCCTGACGGGAGGCGCGGCATGACCGGACCGATCAGCTCCCTTGGTTACCTGCGGATCTCCTCGGCTGATCCCGCTGCCTGGCGCGAATTCGGCACCAAGGTGCTCGGTATGGTCGAGGGCCGCGGCCCTGATCCGGACGCGGTCTACCTGCGGATGGACGACTTCCCGGCCCGGCTGGTCATCGTGCCTGGCGAGCACGAGCGGCTGCTGGCCTCGGGCTGGGAGGTAGCCGACGAGCGCGCGCTGGCTGAGGTGGCAGACGTCCTGGCCTCAGCCGGGATACCGGTCAAGACCGGCGACGCCGCAGAGCTCGCCGACCGGCGAGTCGGCCAGCTGCTACACGCCGACGACCCGTCCGGCAACTCGCTGGAGATCTTCTGTGGCGCGGCACTGGACAACCGGCCGGCCGTCAGCCCCTACGGCAACGTATTCGTCACCGGTGATCAGGGGCTCGGTCACGTCGTGCTGCCAGCCGCAAGCGACGGGGAGACACTCGCCTTCTACACCGACCTGCTTGGCTTCCGGCTCAGGGACTCGATGCGAATGCCGGGCGAGTTCTTCGGCAAGCCGGGCGAGCAGGTCTGGATGCGATTCCTCGGCTGCTGCCCGCGGCATCATTCGCTCGCGCTCGCCCCGATGAACCCCACAGCCGGGATCGTCCACCTGATGATCGAGGTCGCGACGCTGGATGACGTCGGCCGGGCACTGGATCGCTGCGTTCGCCGCAAGGCGACGATCAGCTCGACGCTCGGTCGCCACGCAAACGACCTGATGGTCTCGTTCTACGTGCATACCCCTGGCGGCTTCGATATCGAGTACGGCACCGCCGGACGCGTCGTCGATGACTCCACCTGGGTCAGCCGCGAGAGCACGGCCGTCAGCCTGTGGGGACATGTGTTCGGCTCCGGCGCCGTTCACTGAACCTGTACAGCACTGAACCGGCCCACGCACTGAACCTACACAGCGCGCTGAACCGCCGCTGGCGCCTCTGCTCGCGATGGTCTCGGCGTGGCGCGGGAGACTAGAGGCATGGACCAGACAGTTGTCGAGCCCAACCCGCAGCGATTCCGCCAGGTACTCGGTCATTTCGCCACCGGGGTGACCGTGATCACGGGCATGCACGAGGGCGAGCCGGCCGGATTCGCGTGCCAGGCCTTCACCGCGTTGTCGCTCGATCCGCCGCTCGTGCTCTTCTGCCCGGCTAAGTCATCCGGTACGTGGCCGAGGATCGCTAGGCTCGGCGATCTTGGCGTGAACATCCTGTCGGCGGGTCAGCGCAGCCTGGCCCGCAAGTTCGGGGTGAGCGCGGCGGATAAGTTCGACGGGGTCAGCTGGTCCCCCGGACCGAACGGCGCACCGATACTCGACGGAGTGCTGACGTGGGCGACATGCACTGTCGAGACCGTGCACGAGGCCGGTGACCACTTCGTAGTCATCGCCAGGGTGACGAGCCTGGGCGATTGCTCAGTCGGTGATCCTGTGCTGTTCTATCGCGGCCGCTTCACGCTTTCTACGAAGAGCGAGGCTGACAGCACGCCCGAGGTCGTCGACACGCTGCTCGCCTGGCCGCGATACGCCGACTGGATATAGGCGAGCCAGGATCGGATCCGGGCGGCTAGCCAGGGCACGACCGGGCCGGCACTATCCAGCCACGCGATGACCCGTCGGCCGAGCCGCTGCATGGGCGCTTCCACCAGGTGGTAGGTCATCGCCGCGCTGGCCAGCAGCACCGCGAGAAACGCCGCTGAGGCTCCCGCCTGCAGCCAGGCTAGGTCGTGGTAGCCGGGCGGGAACGGAATGTCGTCGTAGAGGTCGATCAGCAGCGGGAACACCAGGTACACCGAGTAGCTGACTAGGCCGAGCCAGGCCAGCGGCCTCGGCACGCGCCGCTCCTGCATGGCCAGGCCAGCGGCGAAGGTCAGGCCGGCCAGCGCGACCGACATGACCCACTCCCGCTGCTGAAGCGCTGGCTGGCTCGCTGTGCTCAGGGAGGGGATGTGCCAGGCGCCCGCGACCATGACCGCGGCGAAAACAGCCGCCGCGATGGCCGCCGCCCTGGTGCGACCGATCTGCCCCTGCCGCGCGCGGTACAGCATTGTGCCAGTAAAGGTGAGGGCCAGGATCGTCAGCCCTTCGTAGGCATTCCTGTGCTCGTTGAAGGCGACCAGAGCTAGCCCGGCCGCCGCGGCCAGCCACGCGCCGAGCGCCCGCGGCAGCCCGCGGGCGAGCACTGCGAGAGCCAGGCCGCCCATGGTCAGGACATCGGCGGTCAGCGCGACGCCGGTGCGGCCGATCCAGTGGTCCGAGAGCCAGATGGTAGGCAGGAGGCCGCCGAGTAGCAGTGCTCCGGCAGCGAATGCAAGTGCGAAAGTGCCGCTTCGCCGATGCATGCCGGCCGTGAATAGCGCCGTGAGGAGCAGGTAGAACACCATCTCGTAGCACAGCGTCCAGATGACCACGATGATGTTCGTGCCGCCGAGCAGGTCGCTGAGCATGAACAGGTTCGACAGCACCGAAGCTGCGATGTTCTGGTTCGCCCCGTGCACGCTCGCCAGGCCGAACTCATGCAGGAGCAGAGTGATCGCGATGACGACTCCGAAAAGCGGGAACAGGCGGAAGAGCCGGCTGATCCAGAACGTGCGCACATTGCCGCGGCGCTCCAGCGATGCTGGCACGATGTAGCCGCTGATCAGGAAGAAGAGCAGGACCCCGTAGAGGCCGGGATCGAAGATGGCGAACACCCGGGCGTGCACGGCGGGCAAGACGCGGGCACCGAAGTGCTCGTACACCACGCAGAGGGCGGCGATCCCCCTCAGCGCGTCGAGCCAGGCGAGTCGATGCGCCTGGGCGCGAGGAGGGCCGGGCACCTGGGAGTGCTGGCCTTCACTCGTCTCCTGACGGGCAACGTGTTCGGTGGGCGCGGAGAGGGTTTCGACTCGCGTCACTGGCGTCGGCTCTGCCGGCGCCGGTCATTGTCGGGGTATTGGCGGAGCATGAGGCAGGAGGCTACCCCCTGCTTCTTGACCAAACCTTGGGGTATTGCTGACCGAAGCCTGACCGTGGGTCAGCAGTGCCTAGCGCCCTCAGGCTCGTCGCAGGTCGGCCTCAGGCCTTCCTGGCGCAACCATCTTCTGCCAGCAAGCCGAGGCCGATCCCGAGCATCCAGACGTCCTTGCTGACCCCGACGCCTGCCTGGGTAGGCCAGACGCTGCCGGGGTTGTGCAGCGACGGCGTCCGCAGGTACATGGCGATAAGTCCGCCGGCGAAGGTCGTCAGCGCGGCGCCGGCGACCTTGTTAGGCACGATCGGCGTCAGCAGCGCGGCGCCGACGGTGATCTCGGCGACCGACAGCGCCTTCAGGAAGGTGACCGGCGGCACCTTGGCCAGGAACGGGAACGCGCCAGCCCCCATCGCATGGACGCCCTTGGCCCGCTCTTCTGTCGCGTTCCATTTCTCTAGCCCCGTGTGCAGGATGTAGCCACCCGTGGCGAGTCGCGGCGGGAGATTACGCAGGTGCAGGAACATGGCGCGCTCCTTGTGTGCTGACGACGGCGAGCCTTCGCGGATAGATATCAGGACTGGGGTCTGCGTGCCGAGCCGGATGGCGATCCTTCCGGAACCGCTGCCATCTGCTCGTAGAACGCCCGCGTCTTGCCGATGCGGGTGTCCAGGTCCGCCAGGAAGCCCTCGATCCCTGCTCGCTTGGCCTCGACGGTCGCACGCAGAGCTTCCTGGAGTTCCAGGCTCTCACGGACGAGCGCGCGCCGCTCCGCCAGGCCGGTTCCCTCGTCGTGATAGGCGAGCCGGATTTCCGCCATCCGGTCTTCCCCGCGAAGCACCAGGGCGATCTCATCGAGGTTCAGCCCAAGCAATTCCTGTAGCTGCCTGATGCGGGCGACCCTGGCCAGGTCAGCCTCGGAATACCGGCGCAGGCCGCCGGGGGTGCAGCCGCACGGCGTGATGAGCCCAAGCTGCTGGTAGTACCGCAGCGCCCGCTGCGATACTCCAGCCCGCTGGGCCGCAGCGCCGATACCCAGCAGCTGTTCCCCGGCCTGTTCGCTCGGGTCGGTCTCTTCCGCCGGGCCGCGCCCCCGCAGCCCGGCGGCCACCTGACCGCTCGCGCCCATGCCTTACCGCGCCTCCCCGAAAGCTTCAGCCTCGCCAGCCAGCTCGGCATCGACCGGATAGGTCACCATCTCACCGGTCAGGGCATCCACCGGCGCTTCCGCGTCCACCGGAGCCGTTTCCCGTGCGTCGGAGTTCGCTGCGGCCGAATGCACGTAGCGCCCGCCGCGCAGGGCGGAGGCGATGATCGCGATCAGGGTGGCGATGGCGGCGAAGGTAAATGCCAGGTGCAGGCCGCCGGCAAACGCGCCCTCGATGAGGTGCGGGAAGAACGAACGTCCGGTGATGTAGGCGGCTTGCTTGGCTGGCAACTGCTTGAGTGCACCGGTAGGCCCGAGCAGTTCCTGGACCGGGTTGTAGCCCAGGAACGCGGAGAACAAGCTGCCGATCGGCGGTTCGCTCGCCACTAGATGCGCTGCGGCGTGATTGACGCCCTGGCCCACCAGGCCCTTGTACAAGGCCGAGGGAAGCCTGGAGGCAAGGCCCAGGGTGACGATGGTGAAGAACAGTCCCATCGACAGCACCGTGGCCGAGTTCTGGAACGTGTTGAGCATGCCTGCGCCGGCGCCGCGCTGCTCTGCCGGCAGGCTGTTCATCACGCTGGCCTGGTTCGGCGAGAAGAACAGGCCCATGCCGACAGCGAACATGAAGATCAGCAGCGCGAACCAGATGTAGCTGAAGTTGATCGGCAGCGTTTCCAGCAGCAGGAAGGCCCCCGCCGAGACGATCAGGCCGGTGGTGGCGAACAGTCTCGCCCCGTGCCGGTCCGACATCCAGCCCGCCAGCGGGCCGACGATCAGGAAGCCAACCGTCAGCGGGACCATCGAGATACCCGCCCACAGCGGCGTCTGGCTGAAGCTAAAGCCGTGCTGCGGTAGCCAGATCCCCTGGAGCCAGATGATCAGCATGAACTGAATGCCGCCGCGGCCGAGCGCGCCGAGCAGGCCGGCGATGTTGCCGAACGTGAACGCGCGGATCTTGAACAGGCTCAGCCTGAACATCGGCGCAGGCACCTTGGTCTCGACCCAGGCGAACAGGACGAGCACCGCGATCCCGCCGAAGATCCCGGCCAGTACCCACGGGTTCGTCCAGCCAGTGGGGTGGCCACCGTACGGCAGCAGCGAGTAGACGATGCCGGTTAGCACCGCAATCAGTCCGACGGCGAACAGCGTGTTGCCCAGCCAGTCGATCTTGGCGGGGATGCGCACTCCGTTGTCCCTGAGCTTCAGGTAGGCCCACACGGTGCCGAACAGGCCGAATGGCACCGAGACCAGGAACACCAGTCGCCACTCGATCGGGGCAAGCACGCCGCCCAGCATCAGGCCGAGGAACGAGCCGCCCACCGCGGCGATGCCGTTGATCCCCATTGCCTTGCCGCGCTCGTCGACCGGGAAGGCGTCGGTCAGGATCGCGGTCGAGTTCGCGAACAGCAGCGCGCCGCCGACGCCCTGAAAGACACGCATGATGATGATCCACAACGCGCCGCCGACGCCGGTGAGGAAGGTCACCGAGAGCAGGATCGAGAACAGCGTGAAGACGGCGAAGCCGAGGTTGTACATCTTGACCCGGCCGTAGATATCGCCTACTCGCCCGAGGCTGACCACCAGCACGGCCGTGACCAGCATGAAGCCCATGAAGACCCAGAGGAAGTACGAGGTGTTCGACGGCACCAGCGGGTTGAGCTTGATGCCGCGGAACAGCGCCGGCAATGAGATCAGCAAGATCGACTGGTTGATCGTCACCATCAGGATGCCGAGCGTGGTGTTCGACAAGGCGATCCACTTGTAGTTCTTGCCCCTGCCATCCTGGACTGGTGGTGCTTCGAGGCTCCGCTCCTCGACCGCCATGCGTGCTCCTCATCCGTGCTGTGCTGAACCGGCTCCTGCACCAACTCTAACCTTGACGTTAGCGTCATATTCCAGCGGAGCCGTTGACTCGGGCTGGCCACCTGTGACGCCGGCACTTGACGGCGCCCGGACCTGCCGCGAAATCATGGACCGTGCCCCGTCATGCGCTCCCCGAGGCGAGAGCCGCGCCAGGCAGCGGGCCCTGCGACGGGCTCGGCGTGGCCGCGGCATCCGGGGCTCGCTGATGGTCGGGCCGCCGATGGTCATTGTCAGCGCGATCCTGGGAAACGGCCGTCAGCAGCACGCAAGCATCAGCTACTACGTGATCGCAATCCCCGTCTGCGCAGGGGTCATCGCCGCCTTCGCGGCCGGAGCTTACGCGGGACGCAGGGTGGCGGCCGGATCGGTGACCCGCCGCCCACGCTGGCTCTGCGGACTGGCAGCCGTCGTGTACGCGGTGCCGGTCGCGATCTTCGTCCGGATCGCCGCGGACCATATCGCCGCGCACGCCGAGAATGACAACAGCTGGGCCGCGATGGCCGGCGGCATCCTGGCGATGCTGTGCACGTCGGGGGTCTTGTTGATGCTCGGCCGGGCCATAGTGCCCGGGCGATGGCGCCGCGCGTTCTGGATCTTCCCGCCGCTGTGGCTGGATCAGGAGCTCGGCTCGGCCAGTTCGGTGGGCGGCCACGCCACCTATCACGGATCTGGTGCGCCTATATCTGGATGAAACGGACGCCAGGATGCACCAAACCCGTGATATGTCGGTCCGGTGACGACCGTCACGTTAGCGCTAGCCTCAAATGTTCCGTTATGTCCGATGGCTGGCAGCGCTGAGGGAGCGGGCGTAGATCTCGCCCTCGGCAGCCATCGCTGGTCACCAGGCCGGTGTCGTCGAGGATGAGGAACTGCGCCGTAGGTCAGCCCGCCGAACGCTGGCGCTCGACGAACGAACATGATAGTTGTGCGAACGCACACCAGCTGTGTACGTTAGCTCTGTGGACGGGAACGCGCGGCTGACCGCGCTCGTGGAGGTCCTGCAGCGGGACGGACGGCTTGACGTCGCGGAAATGGCGGTGCGGTTCGGCGCGGCCGAGATGACCATCCGCCGCGACCTGGACCGGATCGTGACGATGGGCATGGCCAGGCGGGTTCGTGGCGGTGCGATCAGCCTGCTCATGCGCGGCGAGGAACTGCCGTTCGCGCTGCGCGTCCTGGATCGCGCCGACGCCAAGGGCCGGATCGCCGCGGCGGTGGCCGAGGTGCTGCGAGACGGCGAGGCGGTGGCGCTCGACAGCGGAACCACCGCGGTCCTGGTCGGCCGCGAGCTGACCGGCCGCCGCCTGACCGTCATGCCGATGTCACTGCACGCGGCGTCGGTGCTGTCAGGCAGCGATTCGGTCCGACTGCTCATGCCCGGCGGCGCGACTCGCCCCGGTGAGCTCGCCATGGTCGGCCCGCTGGCGCTGGCCAGCATCGGAGCGCTGCGCTTCGACACTGCAGTGCTCACCTGCTGCGGCCTGGCCGACGGCCGGGTGACGACCCATAACCTGGGCGACGCCGAAGTCAAGCAGGCCATGCTGCGGTCGGCCGCACGAGTGATCGTCGCGGCGGACAGCTCGAAGTTCCGGCAGACCGCCATGGCCGTGGTATGCGCGGCTGCCGAGGCCGACGTGATCATCACGGACTCGGACGCGCCAGCCGACGCCGTCGATCCGCTGCGGGCAGCAGGCCTCGAGGTCCGATGTGTCTAGCCGGACGGCAGCCCGGCCGACCAGACGCAGTGGCGACGCGACGACGCACGCGCAGCGCGCCGCGACAGTGGCGGCGTTCGTCGGCCACGGCCTCCTGTTTGCCTCCTGGACCGCACACATCCCGCAGGTTAAGGACCGGCTAGGGCTGACCGACGGCACTCTCGGTCTGGCGCTGCTCGGCGCGCCGATCGGTTCCGTCGTCGCGATGCTGGTCGTGGCCCGGATACTGCCCAGGCTCGGCAGCAAGCGAATGGTGCAGATCAGCCTGCTTGGCTATAGCCTCGCCGGGCCGCTCGTCGGACTTGCCGGGTCGCTCGCAGCCCTGTCCGTTGCGCTGTTCGCCTGGGGCGCCTTCCAGGGCACCCTGGACGTGTCCATGAACACGCAGGCAGTCACGGTGGAACGGACGGCCGCGCGGCCGCTGATGTCTGGCTTCCATGCCTGCTGGAGCATTGGCGCATTCGCGGGAGCCGGCATCGGTGCCCTCGGCGTGGCAGCCGGACTGTCGCTCACGCCGCAACTTCTGTTGCTCGCCGTTCCGGTACTGCTGATCGCCGGCGGCCTGACAACGCGGATGCTGCCCGACCCCGCCAGCATCGAACCCGACCCCGCCAGCAGCAAACTGGCCAGCACGGGCGGATCGGCCGGCCGCCAGGTCCGGGCGCGGCGAACCGCGGCCCGGCTCTCCCGGCCAGTACTTGTGCTGGGCGCGATCGCGTTCGCATCGATGCTGTGCGAAGGAGCCAGCGCCGACTGGGCGTCGGTCTACCTGCGCGGCTCCATTCACGTCAGCGCTGGTGAGGCCGGCCTCGGCTACACCACGTTCGCCCTGATGATGGTCCTGGTCCGGCTCTCCGGTAACTGGCTGCTGACCGCGTTCCCGCGCCGTCGGCTACTTCCGGCGCTGGCGATCATGGCGACCGCCGGGTTCACAGCCGGGCTGCTCGGCGGCAGCCCGGCCAGCGTCCTTGCCGGGTTCGGCTGCCTCGGCATCGGGCTGGCCCTGGTTATCCCGACCGTCAACAGCGCCGCCGGGCGGCTGCCGGGCCTGAGCCCGGGCGCCGCCATCGCCATGGTGTCGGCCTGGGGCTGGGCCGGATTTGTGTTCGGGCCGCCAATCATCGGTGAACTGGCCTCGGCCACGTCGCTGACTGCCGCGCTCTGCATCCTGCCGGTGCTCACCGCGTGCATCGCCTACGGCACCCGGCGCCAGATCCTGACAGACTGACTCCACGCGCACGGTCAGTTGAGCGGATGCGAGCGGAGCACAGACAGCCGAAATGACGACGATTTACCTGCTGCGCCATGGGGAGCCGGATTACGAGCCCGTCCGCGAGCGGCGATGGCCAGGTTCGATGGCCGATCTGGCACCGCTGTCCGCGCGTGGGATTGAGCAGGCCACCGAGGCGGCTCACCAGCTCGCGACAGTCGGCGCGGTCAAGCTGGTCTCGTCACCGTTCACTCGCACCCTGCAGACCGCCGGCATCGTCGCCTGCCGCGTCGGCTTGCTCATCGAGGTCGAGTTTGACCTGCACGAGTGGCTTCCCGATGACACCTTCGGCTGGCAGGACCACGACGAGGTCCGTATCTTCCTGGCCGACTTCGAGTCCTCGGGCGGCGAGTGGCCACCTGATCAGCAACGTCAGTGGGAACCGCTGTCGGCAGTGCGGCAGCGCGCAAGTGCGGCACTCCGCCGCGCTGCCGCGAGCATCAGCGGCGACGGATCGCTGATCGCAGTCACCCACGAGATGGTCATCCGGGCGCTGACCGGTGAGACGGTGACCTGGAAAGGGCGGTTCCGCCAGATCGACTCAAGCCAGCTGCCCTAACACTCGTCAGCGGTGACCGATCAGCGCCTCGAGGGCGGCGATCGAATCCGGCGCGGCGATATGCACGATGCCGTGAATGCCGAGCTGGCAGGCCACGTCGATGTGGCCAGGCACGTCGTCGAGAAAGACCAGTTCCGTAGGCTGGACGCCGAGCGTCCGGCAGAGCAGCCGGAACGCCTCCGGGTCGGGCTTGGCGACGCCGGCCTCGTGCGAGTAGACGATGACGTCCACCAGCTCCGCGAAACCGTACCTGGCCTGTTCCTCACGCCGCGCACCCGCCACGGAGTTGCTGAGGATGCCGGTGCGGAATCTGGGCCGCAGGCTGCCGGCGAAGCTCACCATCTCGGCGTCCAGCTCGCCGCAGTACCAGTCCCACATGTCGGCGGTGAAATCCGCGGTCTGCGAGTCGGACATGCCGAGCGCCGCGGCATACCGCTCCGTGAGCTGCGCTTCGGTCAGGGCGCCGGTCCGGCTCTCGCGCCGCGGGTCGACCGTCGCGATGG
>Ga0335073_10005766_pt1 | contig 17398 bp, 14 predicted proteins | sample Lox_Sample_22_FD_207093 | JGI IMG/M metagenome (GOLD analysis project Ga0335073, IMG submission 207093) | Soil microbial communities from Loxahatchee National Wildlife Refuge, Florida, United States - Lox_Sample_2.2 | ecosystem: Environmental > Terrestrial > Soil > Wetlands | place: USA...
ATTCCTCGGACGCCGCGTTCCAGACCGCCGCGCGCATCGCCATGACGGAGGGCATGCCCAATTGCGCGCCGGTTCTCCTTGAGCCGATCATGCGGGTGCGGATCCATGTCCCCAGCGACGCCACATCCAAGGCCAACCAGGCTGTGAGCGGGCGGCGCGGTCAGCTCATGGGCTTCGACGCGCGCGACGGCTGGAAGGGCTGGGACACGGTCGAGGCGCAGATGCCGTTGTCGGAGCTGCACGACCTGATCATCGACCTGCGCTCGCTCACCCAGGGCGTCGGCACGTTCGAGATGGACTTCGATCATCTCGCGGAATTGAACGGAAAGCTCGCCGACCAGGTGGTCGCCAGTCACAAACAAGCGGCATGATGCCGAACGGGGCCGGGTGATTCCGGCCCCATCCTTCCAAAGGGGGCGGATATGAGCGTTTCAGACACACTTTTCCACACGCGCGTACGGTCGTCTTCGACGCAGCTGTTCTGGGTCGGGCTCGCGCTGGTCGTTTTGGGTATCGCGGCCATCGCCTTTCCCGTGTTGTCCACTTTGGCGGCGGCTTTGTTCGTAGGCTGGACCTTCCTGATCTCCGGCGTGCTGTTCCTGGTCGGCGCGTTCTCGGTGCACGGCACGGGCCCGTTCTTCGCCGCGCTGCTGACGAGCCTGCTGTCCATCGCCGCGGGACTGTTCCTGGTCTTCAATCCTTTCGCCGGCGCTTACGGGCTGACCGTCTTCCTCGCGGTGCTGTTCCTGGTGCAGGGCGTGTTCGAGATCGTGTTCGGCTTCGAGATGCGGCCCCATCCAGGCTGGGTATGGATGCTGCTCTCAGGCGCGGCCAGCGTCGTGCTCGCGCTCGTCATCGCTGCGGGGTTGCCCACGATTTCGCTGATCGCGCTGGGCATCCTGCTCGGGATCAACTTCCTGAGCACGGGCCTCGGCTACATCTTCGTGTCGCGGTCTCTTCGTTAGAGACCGGATGCGTTGAACGTATCGCAGGCGTCCATGTCGCCGCCGTCGAGGCCGCGCTGGAACCAGCGCACGCGCTCGGCGCTGCTGCCATGCGTGAAGCTGTCGGGCACCACGGCGCCGCGCGTCTTCTCCTCGATGGTGTCGTCGCCGACGGCGGCGGCCGCGCGCAGACCATCGCGCACATCGCCGTTCTGCAGGATCTTGAACTGCTTGTTTGCGCGGTTGGCCCAGACGCCGGCATAGCAATCGGCCTGCAGCTCCAGCCGGACGGAGAGGCGGTTGCGCTCGGTTGCGTCGGCGTCCTGCATCTGTCCTTGCACCTTCTCCATCGTGCCCATGAGAGTCTGCACGTGATGGCCGAACTCATGGGCGACGACATAGGCCTGCGCGAATTGGCCCGGTGCGCCGAAGCGATCGGACAATGCGCGGAAGAAGGCGAGGTCGAGATAGATGCGGTTGTCCTGCGGGCAATAGAACGGGCCCATGGCGCTGGCGCCGAAGCCGCACGCCGTCGGTGTCACGCCGTCATAGACGGTCAGCGTCGCGGGTTGGAAGGCGACGCCGCGGTTCTTGAGGATGGGCGTCCACACATCCTCGGTCGAGCCCACGATCTTGCGCGCGAAGAGATAGTTCGGGTCGTTGGCATCGGCCGCCTGCTGCTGGGCCGTCGGCTGGTCCTGCGGCAGCGCGCTCTGGATCTGGTCCAGCACCTGGCGCGGATCGAGACCCGCGAAATAGGCCACGACCACGACGACCAGGATCGCTAGGCCCGACAGCGCGAAGCCGCCCCGCCGGTCCTCGACATTGGAGGTGGGCCGCAAATCGCCGATGCGCATGGAAGTCCCCCGTTTATCGTTAAGGGGACGCGCAAAGCCGCCTTAGGTTCCCGGTCGCGGGTCTGCGCGAGACGCTAGCCAGGGCCGCAAGCAACCGGCCCAAAGAAAAAAGCGCCGGAACGAGGGGGGATCGTTCCGGCGCCGGTGCTTGGGTGCAGCGGCCGATTGGGGGGAAGCCTGCTGCCCGACTGATTTGGGAACCCGGCCCCCGCTTTTCAAGGCCTCAGAAAACCCAGTCTTTGGCGGCTTTCACGATGAAATCGCGGAACGCGGCCACGCGCTTGGATTGGCGCAAAGCGTCGCAGTAGACGAGATGCACGTCGAAAGTGGGGCCTTCGACATCGGGCAGCACGCGCACCAGCCCGCGGCGCTCGGCGGCGAGATAGTCAGGCAGGGCGGCAATGCCCATGCCGGCCTCCGTCGCCATCAGGATGCCGGTGATGTTGTTGATGCGCAGCGCGTTGATGCAGCCGCCCGGCGCCGTTCGGCGCGCCGTATCGGTCAGCCAGTTGACGTCGCGGATCTCCGGCGCGGCGGTTTCGCCGTAAGCGACGAGCGCATGGTGGCCCAGATCGTCGAGGTTCGCGGGCGCGCCCGCACGCTCGAGGTAATCCGGCGCGGCATAGAGATGATAATGCACCGTGAAGAGCTTGCGCTGAATGAGGTCGGCCTGCACCGGGGCGCGCATGCGGATGGCGAGATCGGCTTCGCGCTGGGGGAGATCGAGCTCGCGGTCCTCGAACACCATGTGGACCTGCAACTCGGGGAAGTCGCGCATGAATTCGCGCATCCGCGGCAGCACCCAATAGGCGCCGAGGCCGTGGCTGGTGGTGACCTTGAGGGAGCCGCGCGGGGCGGCCTGCGCGTTCTTGAGCGCTTCTTCCGCCTGGCCCAGCCGCGCCAGCACGTCGGCGACGGCGCCGTAAAGAAGCTCGCCCTCATCGGTGAGGGTGAGGCCGCGCGCATGGCGCTGGAACAGGGGAGTCGTGATCTCTTCTTCCAGCGCGCTGATCTGCCGGCTGACGGCCGACTGGCTCAGCATCAGCATCTGGCCGGCATGGGTGAAGCTGCCGGCGGATGCGACGGCGTGGAAGATGCGAAGCTTGTCCCAATCCATGTTCGCGCCCCTCCAGACGCTTGCCGGTCAATGCGCTCCGGCGAGAAATCTCTCCGCTTCGAGTGCGGCCATGCAGCCCATGCCCGCGGCGGTCACCGCCTGGCGGAAAACCCTGTCCTTCACGTCGCCGGCCGCGAACACGCCGTCGACATTCGTACGCGTCGAGTCCGGCGCGGTCTTGATGTAGCCGTCATTGTCCATCTCGATCTGGCCGCGGAACAGATCCGTGGCTGGCACATGGCCGATGGCGATGAACAGCCCGTCGACGGGAAGCGTCGTCGTCTTCCCGTCCACGATGTTGCGCAGCTTCACCGCCTCGACCGAGCGCGGGCTGGTGCTACCAAGAACTTCGTCGACGACGGAATCATAAAGTATTTCAATTTTCGGATTGGCGGCGAGGCGCATCTGGTTGGTCTTGTCGGCGCGCAGGAAGGCGCGGCGATGGATGAGCGTCACCTTGTCCGCGAAATTGGTGAGGAACAGCGCTTCCTCGGCCGCGGTGTTGCCGCCGCCGACCACGGCCACCGTCTTGCCGCGGAAGAAGAAGCCGTCGCAGGTCGCGCAAGCCGAGACGCCGAAGCCCTTGAACGCCTCTTCCGAAGGCAGCCCCAGCCAGCTTGCGCTGGCGCCGGTGGCGACGATCAGGGTCTCGGCCAGATAGCGCGTGCCCGAATCGCCGATGAGGGTAAACGGGCGCCTGGCGAGGTCGACGGAGGCGATAGTGTCCTGGATCAGCTTGGTCCCGACATGCTCGGCCTGGGCCTGCATCTGCTCCATCAGCCACGGCCCCTGGATGGCCTCGGCGAAGCCGGGATAGTTCTCGACCTCGGTGGTGATGGTGAGCTGGCCGCCCGGCTGTATGCCCGCGATCATCACCGGTTCGAGCATCGCGCGCGCGGCATAGATCGCCGCCGTCGCGCCTGCGGGCCCGCTGCCGAGGATGACGACTTTGTGGGAAGAGGGTTCCGGCATGACGCTCCTGACGCGGAGCCTCAGATCGCGCCCCGCACGTTCATATCGGAAGCGGTCGCGGAAACGTCAAGAAGCTCTTGAATCCGCTTTGCCGCACGGCCGGTTTCGTCCAGCGGCTCATAGTTCCAATTCTGGATTTCACCGCTGAATTCGCGTGTGATTCCCTTCGCCGCGAGGGATTCGTGAAACTTTCGGAACTTCGGCGAGCCGCCCGGTAGTGGAAAAATATGCACCGGTTTGCCGGTGCCGGCGGCCTCGCAGGCCATGTTCACCGAATCGGCGGTGACGAGAAATGCCTCCGCCCAGGCGAGCGCACCCATATAGGGGTTCTCATTGCCCCCGCGCCAGATATAGGCGCCGGTGCCGGTGAGCGTCTGCGCGATTCGGTTGACATTGATATCGCCCGTGCGCCGGGATGGCAGCACGATCAGGCCATGTTCATGCGACAGCATCCGCAGGCTCACCGCGAGCGCGTCGATCTCCGCCTCGCCCATCTTGTAAACCTTGTTCGGCCCGCCGATCAGCACCGCGAGGCGCGGCGCCTTCACCGGCATGAGCTGCTTGGCGAAGGCCTCGCGCGCGCCCTTGAGTTTGGCCTGGGTGATACGGTTGGGACTGCCGATGATGGGGAAGACATTGGGTCCGCTGAGCCCGTCATGCTCGGGCGGGATGACAAGGTCGAAGGCGCGCGGGTCGATGCGCGGGTTCTGGGTCTGCACCAGCAGGGTCCGTCCGCCGCTCGCCTGCTTGATCGCCCGCACGAAGGGGATGCTCTGCCGCCCGCAACCGATGACGAGATCCGGCCCCGGCGGGTTGAGCGGCGTCGAGTCCGGGGTGGCATGGCCGAAGGGCGAGACGGGCAGGCGGGGCGCCAGCCAGCGCCAGGGCGTCTTCAGCTTCACCCGTTTGATCTCGAAAGACAGGCCCAGGCGCTCGGCCAGGCCCAGGGCTTGGTTCTCCATGCCGGCGGCGCCTTCGGTGACCACCCAAACGCCGTTTGCGCGCGATTTACCCATTGTTAGCCGACAGGAACTTTCTCATACCCGAAATTTTATTGCTCAGCGCCACTTAGGGGAGTTTAATGCCGCCGCGTCAACACCAGGATGTCCCATGGAGCGGCACAAGCTCGATTCCATCGATCTTCGAATTCTTTCGGAACTGCAGGACGACGGTCGCATAACCAATGTCGAGCTTTCGCGGCGCGCCAAGATCACGGCGCCCCCCTGTCTGCGCCGCATGCGCGCCTTGGAGAAGGCGGGCTACATCAAAGGATACCATGCCGACCTGGATGGCAAGGCGTTGGGCTATGAGGTGTCGGGCTTCGCCTTTGTCGGCCTCGACAAGCAGTCGGACGCCGATCTGCGGTCGTTCGAGGAGGAAGTGCGCGGCTGGCCCCAGGTGCGGGAGTGCTACATGCTCCAGGGCGAGGTCGACTTCGTGCTGAAATGCGTGGCGAAGGATCTTTCGTCGTTCCAGTCGCTGATCACCGAGACACTGACGGCCTCGAAGAATGTGAAAAGCGTGCGCACCGCGCTGGTCATCCGCGCGACCAAGGATGAGCCCGGCGTTCCGATCGACGTGAAGTAATTACTGCAGCGCGCTCAGCACGTCCGCGAAATCGTCCGTCCACAACTTCGTGCCCGGCGCGGCCTGGAGCCGAGTCCAGTGCGGATCGTGTGCGATGGCGCCGAGATCGGCGGGATCGCGGGCGAGCACCACCCAGCGGGACAGGCTCACCAGCGCCATGTCCGTTCCCGCCGTGGGATGGAAGTTGCGCTCATAGGCGACGAGGCCGTCCTCCGGCGCGATGCGCGCGATGATGGGCGCGAGGTTGAAGTATCGATTGGTGATGTGCGCCATCATCACGCCATGCGGCTTCAGCGCACGCAGGTAAGTGGCGAAAGCCTCGCGCGTCATGAGATGGATCGGGATCGCGTCGGATGAGAAGGCGTCGAGGATGAGGATGTCGAGCTTCCGCTGCGAATGGGCGAGATTGAGACGACCATCGCCGTAGACGAGCTTGGCTTGCGGCGCGCAGGTCGTCAGCGTGTGGAACAGGCCGGATCGCGACGCGAGTTTCCCAACCAGCGGATCGATCTCGTAGAAAGTCCACGACTGGGCCGGCCGCGCGAAGCAGGCCTCGCTGCCGACGCCGAGGCCGATGGCGCCGATATCCTGCGCACGGGGACCGACGGCGCGCATCACATCGCCGAGCGGGCCCTTGGGCGAATAATAGGTGAGCGCTTCGGGCTTGGCGCCGATGCGTTCGACGCCGTGCAAGGTCGTGCCGTGGAACATGACGCGGTACTTCGCGGCCTTGTTCTCCGTCACGGTGTAGGCGCCATAGAAGCTGCGGTCGCGCCAGACGACGTCGCCGGCGCGGATGTAGAACGTGTGCGCGATGAGCGAGGCGACGAGTACACCCGTCACGCCGATCATGATGTCGCGCTTCGCCACCGCCGCGAAGAGCAGCATAGCGACGATCCAGAGGGACAGGCCGATGGAGAGCGTGAAGCTGAACGGCGCCAGCGGCTCGATCAGCGGGATGGCGGCGGCAAATAGGAGCAGCACGCTGTCACGGAATGAGCGTAGCGGCAGCAGCAGACAGACGGCGCTCAGCGCCAGCGGATATTCGATGATCTCCTTGAACACGAGCGGCGAGACCAGCGCGGTGAGCGCGCCGCCGGCCACGCCGCCGAGCGACATCCAGAAATAAAACTCCGTCAGCCGGTCGGCCTGCGGGCGCCGCCGCGCCATCTCACCATGGCAGGCCATGGCGATCAGGAAGAAAGCGAGAAAATGCGCGCCGACCGCGGCCCAGATCGATAGCGGTCCCAGCCAGAATCCGGCAGCGGCGAGCAGAATCGCGGCCGGCAGCGCGCGCAAGACGATCCGATGCGGGATGGGAGGGCGTGCGGCGAAGGTCAGCACGAAGGTCAGCAGATAGAGCGCGAGCGGCGCGATCCACAGAAGCGGGAAGGACGCGACGTCGGTGGTGACGTAACCGGTCACGCCAAGCAGCAGGCTCGATGGCAAGGCGGCATAAGCGAGCCAGGTCAGGCGTTCGGGCCAGCTCGATGTCGTGGCAGGTTCGATGGCGACGGTCTGTGTTCCGCGCGCGGCGAAGAGGCCGGAACACACGACCGCGGCGATGAGCCCGAAGTAGAAATAGGCCCAGATAAACGACTGACCACCCAGCGTGACGCTCGGCTCGATCAGGAAAGGATAGGCGAGGAGCGCGGCGAGGCTGCCGGCATTGCTCGCGGCGTAGAGGAAATAGGGATTGCCCGCGCGGGCGTGTCCGCTGCGCGCGAACCAGTTCTGCAGCAGCGGCGCATTGGCGGAGAGGGCGCAGAACGGCCAGCCAAGGCTCGTGACCAATATGCCGAGCAGCGGCAGCACCGGCGCGTCCGCGGGCGGATTCCAATTGGCGGAGAGCCTGATGGGCAGGAACAGCGCGCCGATGCCGAGCACGATGAAATGCGTCAGTACCTGGTTGCGCGGGGAAAACGCGCGCGCGAGCAGATGCGCATAGAAGTAGCCGATCAACAGGCTGGCCTGGAAGAAGACGAGGCACGTCGCCGAGATGCGGCAAGAGCAGCCGCGCGAAGAGCGGCTCGATCCAGAAGAGCAGAAAGGCGGAGGAGAACAGCGACAGCGCGAAGACGACGACGGCGAGCGGCCCGGCGCGTTCCAGCGCAGGCCGCGCCTCGGGCGCGGACACGGTCTCGATCGTCATGCCCGGCGAGTGTCGGCGGGAATGCTGAAGATCGCGTTAGTCCAGATGCCGGCCCTTGGTTTCCGGCAGGAAGAGCAGGGTCACGATCACCCCGATGGCGGAGACGATCACGGGATACCATAGCCCCGCATAGATGTTGCCCGTCGCCGTCACCACGGCGAGCGCGATGGCGGGCAGAAAGCCGCCGAACCAGCCGACGCCGATATGATAGGGCACCGACAGCGCCGTGTAGCGGATGCGCGTGGGGAAGAGCTCGACCAAAGCCGCGGCTTGCGGCGCGTAGAGCGCGGCGGAGGCGACGATGAAGAGCATCAGCCAGAGCACTGTCATGCGCACATCCGCGACCGATACGGCCGCGGCAGCGGGATAGCCGGCCGCGGCCAAGGCCGGCCTCAGCTTGGCCGTGAAGTCCTTTTTCGCGGTGGCGAGGGCCTTGGCGTCGAGTTTGCTGCCGTCGGGCGCCGTCAGGCTCGCCTCGCCGACATGGACGATGGCGGGCGCGCCCTTCTGCCCGGACTCGTTGAGATAGGGGATGCCCGCATCGGCCAGCGAACGCTTGGCGATGTCGCACGAGCTGGTGAATTTCGCCTTGCCGATTAGGTCGAATTGCAGGGCGCAGCCGTTCGGATCGGCGATGACCGTGACCGGCGAATGCGCCGCGGCGTAAGTGAGCTTGGGATTGGCAGCCTCCGTCATGCCCTTGAAGCCGGGGATGAAGAAGAGCGTGGCGAGTACGAGGCCGAACAGCATGATGGGCTTGCGGCCGATGATGTCCGACGCCCAGGCGAAGAGCACGTAGAGCGGCAGGCTCGCGAGCGTGACGACGAGGATGAGGATGTTGGCCTCGTCGCCCTTGATCTTCACGATGTGCTCGAGGAATACCTCGGTGTAGAATTGCGCTGTGTACCAGACGACGCCCTGGGCCGCGAGGATGCCGGCGAGCGCGATCAGCATGATCTTGAGGTTTGGGCCACGGGTGAACGTCTCCGTCAGCGGCGCCTTCGAGGTGCGGCCCTCTTCCAGCATCTGGCGGAAAAGCGGCGACTCTTCCAGCCGCAGCCGGATCCAGAGCGAGATGAGAAGCAGCACGGCGGAAGCGGCGAAGGGGATGCGCCAGCCCCAGGCGGCGAAGCCCTCATCGCTCATCTGCTCGCGCGTCGTCAGGATCACGGCGAGCGCCAGCGCCATGCCGACGCCTGCGGAGGCCTGGATCCATCCCGTCGCGAAGCCCCGGCGCGCGGCACTCGCATGTTCGGCGACGTAGATCGCCGCGCCGCCATATTCGCCGCCGATGGCGAAGCCTTGCAGGATGCGGATCGCGATCAGCGCGATGGGTGCGGCGATGCCGATGGCGGCGTAGTCCGGCAGCACGGCCACGGCGAAGGTGGCCAGACCCATCACCGTGATGGTGACGAGGAAGGCGCGCTTGCGGCCGACGACGTCGCCCACGCGGCCGAACACCACCGCCCCGAAGGGCCGCGCCGCGAAACCCACGGCAAATGTGAGGAGCGCGAAGAGATAGCCCTGGGTCGGGCTGACATCGGCATAGAAATGCTTGCCGATGATGGTGGCGAGGAAGCCGAAGATGAAGAAGTCGTACCACTCGAACACTGTGCCGGCGGCCGATGCCGCCACCACAAGTCCCATATGCGGCCTTTTCGCCTTGTCGCTCATGTGAAATCCTCCCCTGCGCCAAGTGCTAGGGCTTGCGCCGGACTTGCGCAAGCGGCGATGCTTGCTGCGCTGCAATCCTCCGCGAGGCTCTCATGAAATACCGCAAGCTCGGCGCCAGTGACCTCAATGTGTCCGAAATCTCACTGGGCTCCTGGCTCACCTATGGCGTCGGCGTGGAGGCCGATAAGGCGCGCGCCTGCGTGGATCGCGCCTTCGAATGCGGGATCAACTTCATCGACACGGCGAATGTCTACGGCCGCGGTGCGGCGGAGAGCTTCCTGGGCGAGGCGCTCGCGGGCCGCAAACGCTCGTCCTATGTGCTGGCGACGAAAGTGTTCGGCGATATGGGCGGCGGCAACAAAGGCCTCTCCGCGAAGCAGATCGAGAAGCAGCTCGAGGATTCGCTGAAGCGCCTGCGCACCGACTATGTCGATCTCTATCAGTGCCACCGTTACGACACCGACACGCCGCTGGCCGAGACGATGGAGGCGCTGACCCGCGCGGTGAAGAGCGGCAAGGTGCGCTGGCTCGGCTTCTCCGAATGGGCGCCGCAGCAGATCGAGGATTCCATCGCGATGAAGGGCGTGGAGCATTTCGTCTCCAGCCAGCCGCAATATTCGCTGCTCTATCGCCGGCCGGAGAAGAAGGTGATCCCGCTCTCCGCCGCCAACGGCATCTCGCAGATCGTGTGGTCGCCGCTCGCCCAAGGCGTGCTCACCGGCAAGTACGATCCCGATGCGCCGCCGCCGAAGGACTCGCGCGCTGGCAGCGACGCGATGGGCGGCTTCATCAAGAGCTTCACCGAGAAACCGGTGCTGGAGGCGGTGCAACGCCTGAAGCCGCTGGCGAAGGAGGCGGGCTGCACGCTCACCCAATTCGCGCTCGCCTGGGTGTTGCGCGAGCCGAACGTGGCTTCGGCCATCATCGGCGCCAGCAAGCCGGAGCAGGTGGATGAGAACGCGGGTGCATCCGGCCTCAAAATCGACCCCGCCCTTTTCGCCAAGGCGGAAGAGATCGTCGCTGCTGTAACGCCGGCGCGGTGAGCGGCGAATAGGCCTCCATGACGCTCTTCGTCCTCTCCTATCTCGGCGGCGTGCTGACGATCCTCAGCCCCTGCATCCTGCCGGTCCTGCCTTTCGTCTTCGCGCGCGCCGATCAACCTTTCTTGAAGAGCGGGTTGCCGCTGCTCATCGGCATGGCCGCGACCTTCGCGGCTGTCGCGACCTTGGCCGCGGTCGGCGGCGGCTGGGCGGTGCATGCCAATCAATATGGCCGCATCTTCGCGATGATCCTGCTCGCCTTCTTCGGTGTGACACTTCTGTCGCGTTCGCTGGCCGACCGGATGACCCGTCCGCTCGTGGCGCTGGGCGATCGTTTGAGCCAAGGCGCGGGCAGCGGCATCGGCGCATCCCTTCTTCTCGGCGTCGCGACGGGCTTACTCTGGGCGCCTTGCGCGGGACCGATCCTCGGCCTGTTGCTGACGGGCGCCGCGATCAAGGGCGCGAGCGCAAGCACGACCTTGCTGTTGCTCGCCTATGCTGCCGGTGCGGCGACCTCGCTGGCCGTGGCGTTGCTGATCGGCGGGCGAGTCTTCGCGGCGATGAAGAAATCGCTCGGCGCCGGCGAATGGATAAGGCGCGCGCTGGGCGTCGCGGTGCTGTTCGGCGTCGTCGCCATCGCGATGGGCTGGGACACGGGCATCCTCACGCGCTGGTCGCTCGGCGGCTCCTCGCGCATCGAGCAGAGCCTGCTCGACCGCGTGCAGCCCGCCAAGCCCGTGCAGGCGGAAGGACAATTCCCCTCGCTCGCGGGCGCGACCCTGTGGCTGAATTCGCCGCCGCTCACGCCGCAGGCGTTGCGCGGCAAGGTCGTGCTGGTCGATTTCTGGACGTACTCCTGCATCAATTGCCTGCGCTCGCTGCCTTACGTGAAGGCTTGGGCTGCGAAGTACAAGGATCACGGCCTCGTGGTCATCGGCGTCCACGCGCCGGAATTCGCGTTCCAGCGCGATCCCGACAATGTGCGCCGCGCGGTGCACGATCTCGGCGTGACCTATCCGGTGGCGCTCGACAACAATCTCGCCATCTGGCAGGCCTTCGACAACAATTATTGGCCCGCGCATTACTTCATCGACGCGCAAGGCCGCGTCCGCGCGCATCATTTCGGCGAAGGCGATTATGACGGCTCGGAGCGCGAGATCCAATCGCTCCTCAAGGAAGCGGGTTACGCCGGCGTGCCGGGCGGCATCGTCAATCCGAACGCGCAGGGCGCGCAGGCCGGAGCCGACAATATCGACATGCAATCGCCGGAGACCTATGTCGGCTATGCCCGCGGCATGGGCTTCGCCTCCGATCATGTGGCGAAGGATGCGGCGTCGGATTACGCCGTGCCCGGCCGCCTCGCGCTCAACCAATGGGGCCTCACCGGCAATTGGACCATCGGGCCGCAGATGACGGTGCTCAATCGCGCCCCCGGCAAGATCAGTTTCTGCTTCCATGCGCGCGACCTGCATCTGGTGCTGGGTCCGGCGGGCGGCAAGACGCCGGTGCATTTCCGCGTCACGCTCGACGATGCGGCGCCGGGCGTCGATCACGGCAAGGACTGCGATGCGCAAGGATTGGGCGTCGTGACCGGCCAGAGGCTCTATCAATTGATCCGGCAGAGTGGGGCGATCCGCGACCGGACGTTCGCGATCGAGTTTCTCGATCCGGGTGTTCAGGCTTACGCCTTCACCTTTGGTTGAATCGCGCGGTTGAATCGCGCGGTTAAGTCCGTCTTTACAAATTCATATTGGCCGCGGGCGCTTACGCGCTATAGTCCTGCCGGGTGTGGGGAAGATCCATGGGCAAAGTTCCCGTCGGACGAACGATTTCAGAAGCGTACCGGTTTTTGAGCATGCGCCCCGGCGCGGTTCTGGGCCTGGGATGGTTACCGGCTGCGTTCTATGCGGCCGCGGTGTGGTTCTGCCTGGAGCGGCTCGGCGTGGCGCTGCAGGAAGCGGTGCCATCCAGCGGCATGTTCACCGAATTCACCGCGGTCGATTTCGTCGCGCTGTTGGTGGTGACGGCGTTCCTCGTGCCGACCGTCGCCGTGCCCTATGCGGTTGCCGCGCTTGGCCGCCGTAAGGAGCATGTCGCGGCGCATTTCGTCTATGGCGGGCCGGAGTTCCGGCTCTCGCTGGCGCTGCTCGGCTACTATGTCGTGACCATCGCGGTGCTTGTGGCGCTTGCCTTCCTCATCCAGTTCGCCATCGGCATCGGCCTGCCCAAGCCGGGCGAGGCGAGTTCGGGTTTCGCCATGCCGCTCGACTGGTACGGCGTGCCGCTGGCGGTGTGGTTCGAGGGTGCGGCGGCCGTCCTGCTCGGCATCGTCGCGTTGTTCCTGGGGGCGCGCTTCGGCTTCTATCTCACTGCGCTCGCCGCCGCCGAGCCGCATGTCACGCTCGGCCGCGCCTGGGCGATGAGCCGCGGCAGCTTCTGGCGGTTGGCGGTGGTGCAATTCGTGCTCGCGGTGCCGGTCGTGCTGCTCACGGCTGGCGCGATCTATTTCGTCGAGGGCGACGCATTGATCGACACATTGCGCACCGCCTGGTCGGGCGTTCCGTCCGAAGGTGTGGGCGCGCTCTACAAGCTCGAATCCGAACATGCCGGGGCGCTGGCCGGGATCCTCTCCGTCGCCATGCTGGTGACGAGCGCGTTGTTCGCCGCCGCCTCGTCCGCCGCCTATCGTGTGACGGTGCTGGGCGAGGCGTTGAGCCCCGCGGTCGAATACCCCGCGGCGCCGGCGCATGTCGAACCGTCCTATCAGGAACCGTCGTACGAACCGGCCTGGGCCGCCGCCAAGGCGCTGGCCGATGCCGGCACGCCGCAATGGCCCCAGCACGAAGCCATCGCCGCGCCGGGCCTGCCCGAGATGGAGCTCGCGGAGGCTTTGCCCGTCGAAGCACATGCGCTCGCCTCCGAAGCCGCCGCGACGACGCTCGCGGACGAGCCCATCCCGCACGATGCCGTCGCCGAGACGCTGGCCGTCGAAGCTGCGCCGGTTGAAGCCGAAACTGCTCCTACGGAAGCCACGCTAGTGGAAGAGCATGCCGGCCATGCCGCTCCGGCCGAAGCCACGCACGAGCCTGGAACGCCGGAAGTCCCGGCCGCCCTCGCCGAAGTCCGCGCCGCCGCCGCGCCGGCCACGCCGCAATTCGCCAGCCAGCAAGAGAAGATCATCGCCCAGATCGTTCACGCCGCCTTCACACAGCTCCCGGGCTATGTCGGCGAAGCCGCGCCGGGCGAGATGGCGCATGTCGCGTCCGAACCGGCTTCCGTCACAGCGCCGGAAGCCCCGCCGCTCGATCCGGCTGGTATGGCGGCGTCCGAGCCGGTCAAGGAATTGGCGCACGCGGATTGACGCCAGATGGTGGGTTAGCTAAGATATTAGCTAATGACGACCACCGTAAAGATCCACGAGGCCAAGACCAACCTCTCCCGCCTGATCGCGCGGGTCGAGGCCGGCGAGGAAATCGTCATCGCCCGTGACGACAAGCCGGTAGCGAAGATCGTGCCGATGGAGCCCGAAAAGAAGCGCCCCCAGTTCGGAGCGCTGAAGGGCAAGCTGCCGAAGATTCCCGACTCCTTCTTCTTCGATCCTCTACCCGAAGAGGAGCTGCGTGCTTGGGAAGGCGCGGACGATGAAACTCCTCTTTGATACGCACGCACTATTCTGGTTCCTCGACGGCGATCCGAAACTATCCGAGTCCGCCCGCCAAGCCATTAGCGCCCCAGACGTGTCGCTTGTTGCCAGCGCCGTGTCCGCCTGGGAATTCGCCAACAAGGCTCGCATCGGCAAATGGCCTGAGGTGCAGAGGTTCGCCGAACGCTTCACCGAATATGCGCAAGATCAGCAGATCGCGTTGCTATCCGTGTCCGCCGAGCATGCGCGCCACGCCGGTCTCATGCCCGGCGACCACCGCGATCCTTTCGACCGCATGCTCGCCGCGCAATCCGAGATCGAGCAGATGCCGCTCGTGACCGCCGATCCGGTGTTCAGGGTGTTTGGGACGAAGACGATCTGGTGAAGGAGCCTACTCCGCCGCCTTGAGCTTCTTCTGAGGCGCCACGGCTGCATTCTTCTTCAGCAGCGATTTGAGGTACTGGCCGGTGTAGCTGCGCGCGACCTTTGCCACGTCCTCGGGCGTGCCGCTGGCGACGATTTCGCCGCCGCCGTCGCCGCCTTCGGGGCCGAGGTCGACGATCCAGTCCGCCGTCTTGATGACTTCAAGGTTGTGCTCGATCACCACGACGGTGTTGCCGTTGTCGACGAGCTCGTGGAGGACCTCCAGCAGCTTCTTCACGTCGTGGAAGTGCAGGCCCGTGGTCGGCTCGTCGAGGATGTAGAGCGTGCGGCCCGTGGCGCGGCGGGATAGCTCCTTGGACAGCTTCACGCGCTGTGCTTCGCCGCCCGACAAGGTCGTCGCCTGCTGGCCGATGGAGATGTAGCCGAGGCCGACGCGGGTCAGCGTGTCGAGCTTCTCGCGGATCGACGGCACGGCCTTGAACAGCTCCGCGCCGGCCTCCACCGTCATGTCGAGCACGTCCGAGATCGAGTGGTCGCGGAATTTCACTTCGAGGGTTTCGCGGTTGTAGCGCTTGCCCTTGCAGACGTCGCATTGGACATAGACGTCGGGCAGGAAGTGCATCTCGATCTTGATCACGCCGTCGCCCTGGCAGGCCTCGCAGCGCCCGCCCTTCACGTTGAAGGAGAAGCGGCCCGGCTGATAGCCGCGCGCTTTGGACTCCGGCAGCTCCGCGAACCAGTCGCGGATCGGGGTGAACGCGCCGGTATAGGTCGCCGGATTCGAGCGCGGCGTGCGCCCGATGGGGCTCTGGTCGATGTCGATCACCTTGTCGAGGAATTCCAGGCCCTCGATGCGGTCGAACGGTGCGGCGTGCTCGCGCGCTTGGTTGAGGCGTCGCGCCGCGGCCTTGTAGAGCGTCTCGATGGTGAGTGTGGACTTGCCCCCGCCGGAGACGCCGGTCACGCAAGTCAGCGTGCCGAGCGGGATCTCCATCGTGACGTTCTTGAGATTGTTTCCCTTGGCGCCGATCACCTTGAGCCAGCGATTGTTCGCAGCTTTGCGCCGTTTCGCCGGCACGGGAATCTGCTCCAGCCCCACGAGGTATTTGCCCGTCAGGCTGTTGGGATTCGCCATGATGTCCTCGGGCGTGCCCTCGGCGATGATGTGTCCGCCATGGATGCCCGCGCCGGGCCCCATGTCGATCACATGATCGGCCTGGCGGATCGCGTCCTCGTCGTGCTCGACGACGACGACGGTGTTGCCCATGTCGCGCAGGCCCTTGAGCGATTCCAGAAGCTTGGCGTTGTCGCGCTGATGCAGGCCGATGGACGGCTCGTCGAGCACATACAATACGCCGGTGAGGCCGGAACCGATCTGCGACGCCAAGCGGATGCGCTGGCTCTCGCCGCCCGACAAGGTGCCGGAGGAGCGCGCGAGGGTCAGGTAATCGAGCCCGACATTGTTGAGGAATTTCAGGCGCGCGCGGATTTCCCGCAGGATGCGCGCGGCGATCTCGTTCTGCTGCTTGTTCAGCTTCTTGTCGATGTCGCGGAACCAGGTGTCGGCGAGCTTGATCGATTGTTCGCAGACCTGGCCGACATGGAGCCCGCCGATCTTCACCGCCAAGGCTTCCGGCTTCAGCCGATAGCCCTTGCAGACGTCGCAAGGCGAGGAATCCTGATAGCGCTCGAACTCCTCGCGCACCCAGGACGAGTCCGTCTCCTTGTAGCGGCGCTCCATGTTGGGGATGACGCCCTCGAAGGTCTTCTTGGTTTCGTAACGGCGCAGCCCGTCGTCATAGATGAACTTGATCTCGTCCTCGCCGGAGCCGTGGAGGATGATCTCCTTGGCCTTCTTCGGCAGGTCTTCCCAAGGCTCATTAAGCGAGAATTTGTAGTGCCGCGCCAGCGCCTCGAGCGTCTGGAGATAGTAAGGCGAGGACGATTTCGACCACGGCGCGATAGCGCCTTTGCGCAAGGTGAGTGTCTCGTCCGGTACGACGAGCGCCGGATCGAAATAGAGCTGGGTGCCGAGGCCGTCGCAGGCGGGGCAGGCGCCATGCGGATTGTTGAACGAGAACAGCCGCGGCTCGATCTCCGGAATGGTGAAGCCGGAGACGGGGCAGGCGAATTTCGACGACAGCATCATCTGCTGGGGCGAGCCATCCTTCTCCTTCTCGTCCGCGAATTCGACGATGAGAAGGCCGTCGGCGATGCCGAGCGCGGTCTCGATGGAGTCGGGCAGGCGATTGCCGATATCCTTCTTCACCGCGATGCGGTCGACGACGACTTCGATGTCGTGCTTGATCTTCTTGTCGAGCGCCGGGACGTTGGCGATCTCGTAATACTTGCCGTCGACCTTGACGCGCTGGAAACCCTTCTTCTGCAGCTCCGCGAATTCCTTGCGGTACTCGCCCTTGCGCCCGCGCACCATCGGCGCGAGCAGATAGAGCCGCGTGCCTTCGGGCAGCGCCAGGATGCGGTCGGCCATCTGGCTGACGGTCTGGCTCTCGATGGGAAGCCCGGTCGCCGGCGAATAGGGCACGCCGACGCGCGCGAAGAGCAGGCGCAGATAGTCGTAGATCTCGGTGACGGTGCCCACCGTCGAGCGCGGGTTCTTCGAGGTCGTCTTCTGCTCGATGGAGATGGCGGGCGACAGGCCCTCGATGTGATCGACGTCCGGCTTCTGCATCAGCTCCAGGAACTGGCGCGCATAGGCCGAGAGCGATTCCACGTAGCGGCGCTGGCCCTCGGCATAGATCGTGTCGAAGGCGAGGGAGGATTTGCCGGAGCCGGAGAGGCCGGTCATCACGGTCAAGGTGTCGCGCGGGATCTCCACGTCGACATTCTTCAGATTGTGCTCGCGCGCGCCGCGAATGGAGATGTTCTTGAGCATCAGTCGTCCTGGATGGCGAAACGCCTAGCTTGTCCACCGGCGATGACAGGGGCAAGCACGGTGGCTCGGGTTCCTGCCAAATCCTGTCACTGAACAAATCACGAACGTGATAGCGTAACGGTTGGTTTCTGT